>Ga0302324_100013541_pt1 | contig 16526 bp, 18 predicted proteins | sample Palsa_T0_1_FD_201949 | JGI IMG/M metagenome (GOLD analysis project Ga0302324, IMG submission 201949) | Peat permafrost microbial communities from Stordalen Mire near Abisko, Sweden - Palsa_T0_1 | ecosystem: Environmental > Terrestrial > Soil > Palsa > Peat permafrost | place: Sweden: Abisko...
CGGCAGTCAAACGCGCGGGCGGCGTAGAAGGTGACCTAGAGGGCGCGCTCGAGCGCAAGGAATATGAAGCCCTCCTCGCTGCGGTCAGAGAGGCAGTCAACCGCGCCGACATCCCCGCCATCGTGCGCCTCTTCGACCGCTATTTCGGAGACACCGCCTACTCCATCAACTCACTCTTCAACGACGAAGAGCGCCGCATCCTCAAGCTCATTCTCGAGCCTACCCTGACCGAGATCGAGACCACCTTCAGCGCGATCTACGAACGCCATGCCTCCCTGCTTCAGTTCCTCAGCCAGGCCGGTCTTCCCAAACCCACGCAGTTGACTCTTGCCGCCGGATTCTCCGTAAATGCCGGACTGCGGCACGCCCTTGAAGCCGATCCCGTCGACGAGGACCGCATCCGGTTGCTGCTCAAGCGCGCCACCGCCATTCGAGTCTCCCTCGACGCCCCGGAACTCGGCTATATCGCCAGCCAACGCATCAAGCGGGCCATGGTCGCGCTGCATGACCGCCCCGGCGACTTTTTGATTCTTGATCACGCCATGCAGCTCGCTGGAGTCATCCGCGATCTGCCCTTCGAAGTGCGCCTGTGGCAGGCGCAGAACATCTGGTACGAAATCCTCGAGCGGCACGGAAAGCGCCCGCCGATTCCGAACCCCGAACAGGCCGCTGCCTGGTTGACCCGCTTTCACGCCCTCGGGCGCTATCTGCGCATCGCTGTTGAAGAACTCGTGATCGAGGACGACGGCAGGACCGTAACGACTGTCTAAGGCTTTCCCGCCAGATCGAGACGAAAGATCCCCGCCGGATCCAGATACCCGCCCTGCCATCGCACCGCGAAGTGGAGATGAGGGCCAGTCACGCGCCCCGTCGAGCCGCTCAGGCCAAGTCGTTGCCTCCTGCGCACCCGCTGCCCCTCGGTAACTTCAATCTTCGATAGGTGCATATAGAGAGTCGCCAATCCCTGGCCGTGATCGATCACCACCAGGTTGCCTTCATAAAAAGCTTTCTCGCCAGTACCACCGTCCCGGCATTCGAAGCTCCCACCGGCGTACCGGAAGCGGCGCGGAAATCCATCCCACGATGAATGCTCGCCAGCTTTCCATTGAAGACACGGCGGGTGCCGAACGAGTCCGTCGACGCAGCATTCACCGGCCGGGCAAACTCTCCCGCCCATTCCGGCTCAGGCGCGCTTTTGGCGAAGATGCGATCTTTCAACTCCTTATCCGCGGCAATCTCCTTCTGCGCCGCGGCGTCCGGTTCGACGAAGTTTTCCGGTACATTCAGAGTCGTGGTCCGGTAGTGCGCAGCCTCCACCTGGATTTGTTTGCTCGACTCCGCCGTCGTTCCGTCCGCCCTCGTAGCGTGGACACTCAGCGCATAATGTCCAGGTTCCACTTCCACATCGACGCCCGCCAGCGCATACCAGACTTCACTCCCTGCTGCCTTGCTATGGGCTTTCCAGAAGAAGACCTGCTGATGGTTCCACTCCCCTTGGACGACGCTGGCCTTGCCGTCAAGCACGACGGTCAGCAGAAAAGGCGAGCCGCTCGCCAGCCGTTCCGGAGTAGTAACAACGCTCCGAATGCCGACTCGCCCCCCAGCTGCAGATTGCTGTGCCTCGGCGAAAGGTACGAGACTCCAACAACACGCCAGCACCAGGAATCGCCAAAGAATCCTTCCATGCGGTGTAAGGCCCAGCGGGTGCGATTGTTTCATCCTGCAAGCATCGCCGCAGGGCGACGGTAAGTGCAACTCCGCTCGACGTGGCCCAGCTACTGCTTGGCCGGAAGGCCCCCCTGGGAGCGCCGAAGATTCATCGCAAAGAAGACCGACGCATACAGCCGCTCATGACAGTCCCGGCATCGCACCGGATACCGAAGCGCAAGCAACTGCGGAATGTCCCGGCTGTGCAGTCGGGACACCCGAAATGCCGTCGACGAACAATGCGAACATTGCATGAAAATGCACCTGTTTCAGTGAAAGATCGTTCACTTTTGGAAACCGTCGCCCTGAGCGTCAAACTTCTCAGAACTTACCACGTTTTTTACTCGGCTCCGCGCGAATTTTGAGGTAATGTTGGCTTGCGTCATCGCTGCGAAAAGCAATGGGAGGTCCGCCGTGGTCTGGGATGTGTCGTTCACATGCGATATCTGTGGCAAGAAAAAAGCCGATGCCAATCACTGGTGGATGGTCGTGCTCGGCGATGTCCCCTGTTTCGAGCAGGACCAGCCCCACCAGCGGTTCACCCTCATGCCCTGGAGCCTTGCCGAGAGCCGAAATCCCGACATGTTCCATCTCTGCGGCCAAGGCTGCGCGACCCAGGCCATGACTCGTTTCATGACCACCGGCACCATTCTGCCCGAGATCGGCAGCGCCCTTGCCTCCTGATCTGCCACTACCGAATCCTGTGGCGCGAGCGGGCATCTACATCTGGTGACGCAAAATCATGTGATGCAACCGGGCATCTATCCGGGCCGCTCCACCGCACAGCCCGAAGGTTCCTACGTTGTCTTCCTCATTGGGATGCGCATCAACCGCATCCTGGCCGTTCGGAAATGGTGGCAAGTCGTCACCGCGATGCCGCCGATGCTGAAAGAGCTGTACACCCATCCGGAATACGGTTTCCTCAGCTCCGAGGTCTTCCTCAACTGGCGCGGCGTGACCACCTTGCAATATTGGAAGTCCTTCGAGCATCTGCACGACTACGCCAGTAACCGGAACGCCGCGCATCTCCCGGCCTGGGCAGCCTTCAATCGCGCCATCGGCAATGATGGCACCGTAGGTATCTGGCATGAAACCTACCTCATCGAACCCCATCACAGTGAATCGATCTACGGAAATATGCCGTCCTGGGGTGCCAGCAAGGCCTTTGGCCGGATTCCTGTCACTGGCGTCAACGACCGAGCCAGGCAGCGAATCGACTCGGCGCCCTAAATTCCTGGGAAAAGGCTACACCCCGAAAAGGCCGCCCGAATCAAGCGTCTTCTCACTCTTGGGCCGCACCGTTCGAACCTGGCGCGAAGGCACTGCCGCGCCTACCGGCGAAGAAAGAATCCCCACCAACTCTCGAAGCTCTTTCCGCACCTTCTGCAGTCCCGCCTCGGCTGCGCCCGAACTCGCCACCGGTAGTGGCAACTCTGGGCCTGCACTCTTCTTGCGGAATTCCCGCGCTTCTGTCTGAAACACCTGCCGGGCGCCCGGAATCGTATAGCCCTCGTCGTAAAGCAGCCGCTTGATTCGCAAGGCCAACTCCACGTCACGCTTTCGATAAAGCCGCTGTCCGGTGCCGCTCTTGTTCGGCTTCAGGTGCGGGAATTCACTCTCCCAGAATCGCAGGACATACGCGGGAACTTCGCAAATCCGCGCCACGTCCCCAATCCGGAAGTAAAGCTTGTCCGGAATCTCCGCGGGAGCGCTACGACGCTGCTGAGCAGTCTGAATTGCCATATGGGCCATGAAGGAAGGGAATTGAGCGTTCCCAGCCTTCCCACAAAGTATAGGCCCACAACCCTGTAGCTAATCCACCTTTTTCTAACGAGCCGGAAGCAATCTCATCGAATTCGCCACAGTCCCTGCTCTTTAGTCCCTAAATCCCTGGCCCCTAGTCCCTGTTCTCTAAATCCCCTTCCGCACCGGGACCCCACCGGAAGCCGCCCGCAAATACTGCGGAGGCCACGGCGCAGCATCGTGCAACTCCGCCGCCGCATGCAGCGGCCAGTACGGATCGCGCAAAAACTCCCGCGCCAGAAACACCATGTCCGCCTGCCCCGTGCGCAAAATGTGCTCCGCCTGCGCCGCCCCGGTAATCATCCCCACCGCGCCCGTCGGAATCCCCACTTCGGCCCGAATCCGCTCCGCGAATGGAGTCTGATACCCCGGACCAGCCGGAATCTGCGCCCCCGCCACCAACCCGCCCGAAGACACATCGATCAAATCGACGCCGCGCGGTTTCAACAACTTCGCCAGTACAACCGACTGCTCGACATCCCAACCATAATCCGTCCAATCCGTCGCCGATATCCGCACGAACAAAGGCCGCTCCGCGATCCAGGCTTCCCGCACCGCATCGACTACCCGCAACAGCAACCGCGCCCGATTCTCCAGGCTCCCACCATACTCGTCGGTCCGCCGATTGCTCAGCGGAGAAAGAAATTCATGCAGCAGGTAACCATGCGCGGAGTGAATCTCGATCACATCGAACCCCGCCTCGATCGCCCGTCTAGCGGCATCCCGAAACGCCGTGACCAACCGCTCAATCCCCGCGGCATCCACCTCTAACGGCTGCGCGTACTTGTCCGAGAAAGCCACCGCGCTCGGCGCCAGCACATCCGTCCAGCCGCCCTCGGTTACTGGCTTCACACGCTCCTCGCCGTCCCAGGGCCGGCTCATCGAGGCCTTCCTCCCCGCATGAGCGAGTTGAATTCCAGCCCGCGCTCCCTGCGAATGCAGAAACTCCACAATCCGCTTCCAGGCTGGAATATGCTCGTCCTTCCAAAATCCCAGGTCCTGCGGAGTAATCCGCCCCTCTGGAGAAACCGCCGCCGCCTCGGTAAACACCAACCCTGCGCCACCCACCGCACGGCTACCCAGGTGGACAAAATGCCAGTCATTCGCAAAACCGTCTTCCGACGAATATTCACACATCGGCGAAACCGCAATCCGGTTCGAAAACGTGACCCCAGCCAGCTTAAGAGGCGAAAAAAGCGCGGAACTATATGCCATATTTCAGGTGGACCTTCCCCTTCAGCACGAAAAACCTACCCGAAGACTATCCAGTCGAGTAACCTATCGCGTATTGATGACTCCCAGTAAGATGCGGCGGCAGCGGGATAGTCGCGGACTGGCTTCAGCCCGGCAAGGGAACGTAAAGCTGTCAGCCTTCGTAATTAGCCTCAGGCAACAAGCGGGAGAGATCGCAATGAAAATATCGCGGGGGTTAGCAAGCACAGTTCTATCGGCATTGCTGCTGATCGCAGCAGGCTGTTCCATCGCCGTGGATAAAAACACCGAGGGCAAGGACAAAAACGTCAAGATCGACACCCCTCTCGGCGGCCTTCACGTCAGCTCCGATGGCACCAACGCCGCCGATGTCGGCCTGCCTGTCTATCCCGGGGCGCAACTGTCTTCGAAAAAAGACGGTGACAAATCCGCCGACATCCACTTCGGCTTTGGCGACTGGCAATTCCGCATCAAGGTCGTGAAATACCAGACCTCCGACTCTCCCGACCAGGTGATCGCCTTTTACAAGAAAGCCCTCGGCCGCTATGGCGATGTCATCCAGTGCGACGGCCACAACCCGGTCGGCACCCCAACGATCACCCGCGAAGGCCTGACCTGCAGCGACTCCGACAATCAGAAACAGGCCAAGATCGATATCGACAGTAACCAATCCCTCAAAGCCGGCTCCAAACGCCATCAACACATCATGGGTATCGAAAAAAGCGACGGCCCCGGCACCACCTTCAGCCTCGTCGAACTCGACCTCCCCGCCGCCACCGACAGCGGCAAGCAGGAGTCGAACTAGACCGAACCAGCCTTCGCCTGCACCCCGCATTGCGCACCCCAGCCCCGTGGGATACCTTCTAAACATGGGTCAGGATTGTCATCGCTGCGCTTCCCCGCTCGCCACGCCCGAGACATTCTGCCCTACCTGCGGTGCGCCCCAACTCCGTTATGAAACCGATTCCGAAGCCGCCAACGGCAACCCGCAGAACTCCTCGGACGCACCCCGCGAAGTCCGCTGGAAACAGGCCATCGGCGCCGCCATCACCTTCGCCGTTCCCGTTGGCCTGCTCTCGTCTTCGGTCGTCCCGGTCCTCTCGGCCGGCTGCTGCCTATGGGTTCTTGGCGGAGCCATCGCCGCCGTCGCTCTCTATCAACGACGCTCCGCAACCCCCATCCTGTCCCGCCACGTCGGCTCCCGCATCGGCATGATCATCGGTCTGCTCGCCGCCGCCGTCGCCACCGCCTTCAATGCTGGCTCCATGCTCTTCGAGCGCCACGTCCTCCACGCCGGCGAAGCCATGGACAAGGCCTACCAGGCCAGCATGGAACAAGGCTCCGTCATGGCCGCACAGCTCTCCAATCTTTCTCCCGCCCAGTCTCAGGAGGCCATCCATTTCTGGCTCACTCCCGACGGGCGCGCCGTCCTCACCCTGCTCACCGCCCTCATGACCTCCATCGGCATCACCGTCTTCTCCACCATCGGCGGAGCCCTCGGCTCCCGCATCTTCTCCGGAAGAAACCCCGCCCTCCGCAACACCTAGAAAGCCCTTGCTCGTCTACAACCAATTGAAGGGGCACGGTCTTCAGCCGTGCCATGATCCGGGGCGCAGTGAGTCCGGCTTCAGCCGCGGAGGGAATGCCAACAGATCGGCCCGAAACTTCCAACGACCCAAATCGAAACAATACCAACAATGCAAACCCACCCAGCTATCGGCATCGACTTCGGAACCACCAACAGCTCCATCGCCATCGCCACCGGCAAATCTGAAACCCAACTCATCTCGTTCCCCACACCCGCCGCAACCACCTTCTCCTACCGCTCCGTCCTCTACATGAACCAGCTCAAAGAAGCCGGCAAAGCCCGCATCCAGTCCACCACCGGCCCCGCCGCTATCGAGCAATACCTGGGGCACTCCCGCGAATCCGAAGAAAAAGGCCGCTTCATCCAGTCCCTCAAATCCCACCTCTCCAGCCGGACCCTCACCGGGACCGCCATCTTCGGCCGCCACTACAACCTCGAAACCTTGATCGCCCGCATCCTCGCCGACCTCCGCCACCATGCAGAAAATCAACTTGGCGCCCCGATTCGTAGCGTGACCGTCGGCCGTCCCGTCCGCTTCGTCGGCGCAGACAATGAAGCCGACGATAACTTCGCCCTCCACCGACTCCGCCAGTCCTTTGAACACGCCGGCTACGAACACATCGACTTCGAATACGAACCCATCGCCGCTGCCTACGCCTACGGCGCAGCCCTCGACCACGACGAACTCATCCTCACCGGCGACTTCGGCGGCGGCACCAGCGATTTCTCCCTCATCACCGTCGGCCCCCGAGCTCGGCAACGCGGCCGTCAACCCGGCGATCTCATCGGCAGCCAGGGCCTCGGCCTCGCCGGAGACGCCTTCGACGCCCGCATCATCCGCAAGCTCGTCTCCCCGGCGTTAGGCGCCGACTCCCTGGCCCGCTCCATGAAGAAAACCCTCCCCGCCGTCCCCGCCTGGATCTACGCCAACCTCGAGCGCTGGCACTACCTCTCGTTCCTGAGAACCCGCAACGTCACCGAAATCCTCAAATCCGCCCACGCCCGAGCCCTCGAACCCGAAAAAATCCACGCCCTCATGGACCTCATCGAAGAAGACCTCGGCTATCAGCTCCATCAGGCCGTCCAGCGACTCAAAGTCGAACTCTCGCGCGGCGAAATCGCGGAGTTCACCTTCAAAGACGGCAGCATGGACCTCCAAATCGCCGTAACCCGCAACCAATTCGAAACCTGGATCGTCGGCGAACTCCAGGCCATCGAAACCACCGTCAACCAACTCTTCCGATCCACCGGAGTGGACAAGAAAGCAGTAGACCGAGTCTTCCTCACCGGAGGAACCTCCTTCGTTCCTGCCGTCCGCCGCATTTTTGAAACGACTTTCGGCCGGGACAAAGTGCGAACCGGCGAAGCGTTCACCTCGGTGGCCCGAGGGCTGGCGCTGCGGGCCGAAGCAGCTGCCCTGGTCCGCAATTAGCTCCAGAGGGTTCCTGCTGCTGATGTGGCGAGTAGAGCAAGCCCTAAGGCCAGCGTTGTGCTCCATGGAGGATTCTGACGATTTCAATCACATTTTCCCTCAGCCGGTAAATGACTACATACGGCAGAGGCGTGAAGACTAGTTCACGGGTGTCAAGCTTTCGTCCTTGTCGCCCCATGCGGGGAAAGTCGCGCAGAGTCGATATCCCTTTGCGAATTGTGCGTCGTACCCGCTCGGCAGCGGACGGATTGTCCTCGCGGATGTATCGGACGATGCCTGCCAGATCGGCAAGCGCTTCTGGAGACCACTGCGTTCGCATCAGGGCTGAAGCATATGGTCGAGCCTGGCGTCCACTTCTTCATCGTCGATATATTCACCACGGTCCAGCGAGTCGATCCCCTTCTGCACTTCGCGCCGAAACCATGCGTCATAGTCCAGCTGCCTCGCGACCAGATCGACAACGACCTGCGCGGGACCGCGCCCGGTCTCGCTCGCAATGCGCTGCAATTTCGCCTCAAGCTCTGGATCGAAGGATATTTCCATAGCTCTCATCATAGTCCCCAAATCCATGCACCAAAAGAGAACCCGCCAACCCATGTAACTTCCCACCCAATTCACCCTCTAATAGAGTGAAGAAGCACCGTAAGGAGCGATCCCATGTTCAAAACCAGCCCCCTCACCCGCGCTGCAGCAATGTTGGTGACCCTCGCCGGATTTTCCGGCTGCGGACTAGTCAACGCCGCACCCAAAGGGCCCATCCCCCCGCCCACCACCGACGTCGCCCTCGCCACCGCCCCGAACAAGCAAACCGCCGTCTTCGCCGGAGGCTGCTTCTGGGGCACCCAAGCCGTCTTCGAACGCGTTAAAGGAGTCACCGCCACCACCGTAGGCTACGCCGGAGGGTCCGCCTCGACCGCCACCTACGACCAGGTCACCACCGAAACCACTGGTCACGCCGAATCCGTCCAGGTCGTCTACGACGCGTCGAAGATCACCTACGGCCAGCTCCTCCGCATCTACTTCTCCGTCGCCCACGACCCCACCCAGCTCAACCGCCAGGGCCCCGACGTCGGCACCTCCTACCGCTCCTCCATCTTCTACAACACCGAAGACCAGAAGCGTATCGCCAACGCCTACATCGCCCAACTCGACAAAACAGGGCTGTTCGGTAGCAAGATCGTCACGCAAGTAGTTCCGCTAAAGGGCTTCTACAAAGCCGAGGACTACCACCAGGACTACGCCATCAAAAACCCCGACAATCCCTACATCGAAGTCTGCGACCGCCCCAAAATAGCGGCGCTGAAACAAGAGTTCCCGGAGTTGTTTGTGGATTACAAAGGCAAGTAAAACCGTACCCGACGGCGATTTAACCGACCGTCGGGTTATAGGGCGAATAATCCACAAACCGCGACTGCACCGCCGCCGGTATCGCCGTTAACCTGGCTCGCTCCATGCTAAAGAGCCAAGAACGCCCAGTATCTCCATCGGTGCCGTTTAGCTGCTCCCAGAGCACATCTACTTTGCCGGCGAGCTGCAAGAGCCGGTGATGCTCGAAGTCGGGAAAGACAAGCCCCGCATGAGAATCGGTCAAGAAATTGCCGATCGTGTTGAACATGCTATTTCCGGCATAATCTGGAATCCGCAAGGTTTCCCCATCGAGAATATCTACAAACCCGGAATTCCCCCCACGATGGGACGTATCCAACCCCCGCATCGGGTGCGCCGATGTCACGAAGAACATATCGGCGCGTTTGATCAATTCCCGCTCCTCACTATTCAGACGAACCGAAAACCGTTCCTTTTCCCGAGGCTCCTCGGCGGCCATCGCTCCGACAATTCGAATCTCGCGGCGCTGAATATACTTCGGGCAATTCGCAAAGCTCTCCTCAACCGCCACCGTCAAGAACTCCGAACTCCCCATCTCCATCCGGCCATTGATCCGAATGCGCCGTCGCGTCGCCAGTTCAATCGCCAGAATTCCTACCCTCGGGTCATGCGCCAGATTGGCCCACAGCGGGTCTCGATTATCCTTCAGCTCCGCATCGACCCGAATTTGCAAAGATCGCCGGTCCGTCCCCGCAGCCAGAAACCCGGGCTTCCCAAACAGAATCGACGACCAGAGTCGTTCTTCAGAGTCCCGGCTGCCCATGATCGCCATTGCTTGCTGACTTAGAAACCCCACTGCGCCCGCCATAATTCGGTCGCCGATCATCGGGGAATTCCGCTCAGCTTCCAACGATTCACCGGCAAGCCGCTGCGCTTCCAATTCACCTTCGTGGAACGGCCCCTGATTGCCCATAGTGCCATCCTTCCCTTCGTTCAAAAGCCGCGAGGCCGCGCCAAGCCGGAGCGCGGCCTCTACAGACTCGCTCTCGGCTCAACCGACATGACGCCCCAGAAAATCCCGAATCAACCCGGCAATCTCCGCCCCGTCTTCCTCCAAAGCAAAGTGCCCCGTGTCCAGAAAATGAATTTCCGCCTTGGCATCATCCCTCCCAAAGGCCGTCGCCCCAGCCGGCAAGAAAATCGGATCGTTCTTCCCCCAAACCGCCAGCAACGGCGGCTGATGGTCGCGAAGATACTGATGCCATGCCGGATAAAGAGGCGGATTCTTCCGATAGTCGTAGAACAGCGCCAGTTGAATCGCCCGATTGCCGGGCCGGTCCAGCCCAGCCTGGTCGAACGTCCACGCATCCGGGCTCACATTCTCCACGTTCCGAAATCCCGCTGTATATTGCAGCTTCGTCCCATCCAGCGTCAGCAGCTCCGCTACCTTGGCTTCGGTCCGCGGGTTCCGCTCCTTCCAGAACGGATACAGATACTCCGCCCAGAACGGCGACAACCCTTCGTCATAAGCGTTGCCATTCTGCGAAATGATCGTCTGAATGCGCTCCGGGTGCCGCGTCGCCAAGCGAAAACCTACCGGCGACCCATAATCCTGAATGTAGATTGAATATTTCTCCACTCCCTTCTGCTCCAGAAAATGCTCGACCACATCAGCCAGGTGATCGAACGTGTACTCGAACTGGCCAGGTGACGGCGCATCGCTATAGCCAAACCCCGGATAGTCCGGCGCAATCACATGGTAACGGTCAGCCAGCGCGGGAATGAGGTTGCGGTACATGTGTGACGAACTCGGAAAGCCGTGAAGAAGCACTAAAGTCGGCGCATCGACCGGCCCCGCCTCACGGTAAAATAGGTTAAGACCATCGACCTTTGTATTGCGATGCGTAACGCGAAGCGGCGTCGACTCATTTGCAGCGGACATTGTCATGGGAATCTCCTTTGGTGAGCGGATCGAATATTCCGCTCATATTCTCATATGATACCGAACGTTCGGTAAAGTTTCAATGATAATTCCCAGTGAAAACAAAACATCCTTGGTTGTTCCCTACCGATCATTCCGTATAGTTGATAAAGGAACAAGAATGGCGCACCCCCGCACCCCCGACGCCGAGCTCATCGGCAAGATCGCGCGCGTCTTCCGCCAACACGGCTACGAAGGCGCCAGCATGGCCCGGCTCTCCGCCGCCACCAGTCTCGAAAAGGCCAGCCTCTACCACCGCTTTCCCGGCGGCAAAGACGAAATGGTCGCCGCGGCAGCTGCTGCTGGCAATGCTTGGTTTAGCGAACACGTTCTCCAACCCATCTCTCAACCGGGCGAACCCGCCGCCCAGATCAAGCTCGTCTGCCTGCGCCTCCGCGAATTCTACGAGGACGGCAAGCTACCCTGCGTCCTCGAAGCGCTGTCCCTTCCCGCCGGCAGCGAGCCGCTCCACGAAGCCCTCGCCAGCTCGCTCGACGCATGGCTGGGCGCCTTCACCCAACTCGCCCGCAACAGCGGATTCACCCCCGCCGCCGCCCGCGATCGAGCCGAACAAGCCATTATCGAGATCGAGGGGTCTTTAGTGCTCGCGAGAGTAAAAGCCGACACCGGCCCATTCCTCCGCGCCATCCGCAAACTCCCCAGGCTCCTCACGGAGCCGAGTATCTAATCGTCGCAACATCATCGAATCAATTGCAAGGCCGCCCGAAACAGTTCATCGAAATTCGCCCCAGCGGCCTTATTCTTCTCCACCGCGCCCTCAATCGCCTTCAAAGCCGCCAATCGTTGATACCCAAGATTCACCAGCGCCGAAAGGACATCGTCGGCCGCCGGCCCAGCCGCGACCGTCGTCGCCGGAGCCACCGCCATGTCTTCCAGCTTGTCCTTCAACTCAACCACCAGCCGCTCAGCCAGCTTCTTCCCAACCCCCGGAATCCGCGTCAGCATCGCATGGTCTTGTCCGCGAATGGCGGCCACCGTCCGCTCCACTTCCAGCCCGCTCAGTACCTTGACCGCCAACGCCGGCCCCACCCCGCTCACCGTAATCAGCCGTTCAAAGAGCCGCTTTTCCCCAAGAGTCATGAATCCAAACAGGGCAAGAATGTCTTCCCGAACCTGCGTATGAATATGCAGAGACGTCTCCACACCCTCCGCCGGCAACGCCGTAAACGTAGGAACGCTGATGGTCACGTCGTAACCGACGCCGCCAGCTTCGACGATGACTTGGCCCGGTTGTTTCGAGAGAACGCGTCCGCGGAGGTGGGCAATCATAGGCTTCCAGTTAAAGAGCGGTCAGCTACCCGCTTCTTACGCTCCACTCAGCCCCGACGCCGATACAGTATCTGAAACTCATACCCGGCATTCGCCGGAAACAGCTCCGCGATACACCGCAACCGCTCCGCCAAAGCCGGAGCAGCTATCAGCGGATACTCCCGCTCCCGCAGATCCGCATAGTCGAAATCGATCGTCAGCGCCAACAGGTAAATCGCAATCGCATCCGAAAAAGCCGACTCGAAATAGCTAGTTTTGGCCTTCTCATCGACCGCAACCGCTGTCTCAGCAATCGGAGCATTCGCCTCCCGCATCGCAGCATGGTCCCGCTTCCGGCTCGAAGGAACATCGCCTTCCCGATCTCCCCGTCCCGCAAACGTCTTCTCTCCATTGCGATCCAGGGCGCGACGCCGGCTCTCCCACGCATCCTGGCTCGTCTCGCCACGGACCTGCGCCATCGCCTGACCCCACACCAGCTTGCCGAAGCTCTCCGGCACGCCTACCTCATCGACAAAATGGTGTCCCGCATTGATAAAGAACTCAAATGCCAGCGCAAACCGGTCCTGCATCAGCCGCGTTGAAATGAAGGTGATTTCCGCGGTGTCGTACTCCACATTGCGATGGCAAATCGCACGGTCACCCAGATCCACAGAGTAGTTCGGCGCAATCAGCACCTCTTCTTCATCGGCAATCGTCAGCGGCACAAAGTAGTACGCATGTTTCGCCAACGCCCGGGCAATCGGGCTCGGCACCGCCTGCACAACCCGGGCAAGGTCCGCCTCCGCAACATGCGTATCGCCAAATGTTCCAAAGAAAATTCCATTCGGCGCTTCACGCACCGCTACCTGCTGCGCCACTTTGGAAGCAGGGAACAACTCGGCCTGGGCCACATCCGTCATAAGGTTGTATTCTAGCTGAGGGCAAGCGCCACCGCGTTACCACTATGATCACCACCGCAAATTCCGCTCCCAATGCAGGCCGCCTCTTCGGCATCCCCCTCGGCGACTTCGGCCTCTTCGCCAGCTTCCTGCTCTCCTTTTCCCTCGGCTTCGCCGCCTTCTTCGGAGCAACCTTCGTCGCCATCTTTACGCTCCTGTTCTACAACCAGGTCGGCCATCGCACCGTGGACTACGCCGATACCTACAAGTTCTTCGGCCTCCCCGTCGGTCTCGGCGTCCTCGTCCTCAGCCTCGCCTTCTTCGGATTTCTCTGGATTCGCCGCAAGCTCACCGGCCGCTAGAGCAAAAGCAGAATAGGTGTAACGTGGGACCTCGATCCTCGGCAGGCTTTTTCACCAGGAAAAAGCCTACATAGCCAATTTGGGATACCTTAAGGTAACTCTGCTTTTGGTCTAAGCGATGTCACTCATCACCATTCCCGTAGAAAGCCTGCTCGACGGCAAGCGTCCACCTTCCGAATCTCAGGCCAAGGAATGGTGCGCCCAGCTCGAATCCGGCGACATCCTCTTCTTCCCCAGGACCCCCATCGACATCAACCCCAACGACCTCCAGTTCCTGCTAGGCCAGCAGCAAACCGACAGCTCCCTCCACAAGAACATCGCTTACAAACCAGCCCTCGACACCCTCAGCGGAGTCGATCCCAAAACCGCCGATGCCGCCACCCTCGACCGTCTCCACTCCATCATGCGCTGGTACTCGGCAGCGGTCGCCGCCTTCTTAGGCGAATTCCTCACCCCCTACCACCAACGCTGGAAGCTCGACTACGCCAGCTTCCGCCCGCAAGAGGAACAAGGCCGCGACCTCGCGCTGCGCAAACGCAACGACCTCCTCCACACCGACGCCTTCCCCACCCGGCCAACCCACGGAGCCAGAATCCTCCGCTTCTTCAACAACATCCACCCCAGCCGCACCCGAGACTGGGTCGTCGGCGAACCCTTCCCAACACTCGTCAAGCAATTCGCGCCAACTCAAATCCCGCTGCCGAGCGCTGACAACGCCGTCTCCAAGGCAGCCAAGTCGTTCGCTCGGGGGCTCGGCCTCACCGCCGCCATCCCCTCCCTTAAGCGCTCGCCCTACGATGACTTCATGATGCGCTTCCACAACTTCCTTAAAGAAAACGAAACCTACCAGGCCAACGGCGTCAAGCAGCCATGGCAATTCCCCTCCGGCTCCAGCTGGATGGTCTACACCGACACCGTCCCCCACGCCGTCCTCGCCGGACAATACGCCCTCGAACAAACCTTCCTCGTAGCCCCCGAAGCCATGGTCAACCCCCAAGCCTCACCACTGGCAGTGCTCGAAGAAATGGCCGGAGCTAGATTGACTTGAGCTTGCTGCGAGCGAAACAGAACCTGACAAGCCCACGTTAAGCAACGAACTACTCATTGTCATCCGAACAACGATTTTCATCCGAATAACGATCGTCATCCTGAGCAAAGCGAAGGACCTGCGGTTTCAACGATGCCCGTCCAAGACATGATCGGCACATCAAGGAATTACAACCCCCATCACGACTTCCCCAAATCCCCGCCAGCTTTCTTCGCCAGATAAGCTCCCTGTCCAAGCCCAAAGAGCGCCAATACCGTCGTATCCACATCGGGCAAGATAACATTTTTGCGAAATTCCACCATATGCAGAAAGTGGTAGATAAGCATCAGATAAGCTCCCACCGCAATCAGCGTCACCACGATCATTTGGAAGTCGCCGAAATCGAGCCCACCCGCATCGTTCTTTACCAGATCGTCGACAATACTCGGCGTTACGGTTGGGTTGGGCTTCTTGATCGAGGCAATGCTCGCGGCGGCGACTGCGGCGACGTTGGCAAAATTCATCTTGGCCTCGGCCATCGGCTCCTCCGGCGTTCCAGCCGCCGCATCGCGCACCGCGGTGGCAATTGCCGCGTCCTTGACCGCATTCGCGGCGGCGGCATTCGCTGCGTTCGCCTTTGCCGTCGTGATCGCTTTCGCGCTGCCATAGGTAATGGCGCTCAATCCCGAAAGCAAGAGTAGGTTCTGCGGGATTCCCACGCCGCCGACAAAGTCCCACCCCGCATAGATAACCCGGAACGCGAAGACGCCGAGATAACTCGAGATCACAATCCAAAACCACAAGACGACTTGAAACTTTGAGTTGCTGTACCTCCCGTCCTGACCCAGGACGAAGCTTAACGGCTGAAACTTGGTAAATAAACACGCCACCCCGATTAGCAGCAATGCAGGCACTCCCACAGCGAGAAGGATTTGCCACCAAACGATCGGCTTGTCGCCGCTGTGGTCGGAGTTCGGATAGAACGAGCTACCCAAAATCTCTGTCAGTTCGTTCTTCTCATTGATTTTCAAACGAAGTTGGTCGCCAGCGGCAAATTGTTTCAGCTCGGCGCGGACGCTGGGATCCGGAACGCCCACCGAAATGGCTGCTCCTCCGCACACCGCCCTCCGGTTTGCGTTGTCCCAGGGGCAATCGGTAAGTACCGCGTTGGCAAAGCTGGCGTCCACCGAATCCAGCCTGGCATTGTCATACGAATGCTCTGGACTCGCCGCGGGCGCGGGCTGGCCATAGCAATCGGGCAGGATAGCCGCACTTAGTAACATCGAACCAAGAATCGCAACGATTCTCGGCTGGCTCAGAATATTGAAGCGACTCATAGCCTGTTTTCTCCTAAAAGGTCGAAGACCGGAAGTATGGTGTAGCTTCACAGCGAAGTCAACCAACGAGCAACCGGGATTTGCGAAACTCCGGCATCTAGCCCCCCGGCAGATCGAGATCCGAGATCAACGACCCATGTCTGATATCCTCACCTTTTCCCATCAATGTCGGCCATCGTAACGCCGGAGGACCAACCACCCATGCAATTCCGCCTGACCCACTTACTCCCCAAACTACTCTTCTGCACCTTGAGTATCGCCGCCTTCGCCGCCGACAAACCTAAAGCCAAACCAGCCGAGCCCGACATTCCCGCCTGGGAACAGCCCCAGCCCGCGGTCGAAAAAATCGACTACACCGCCTACATGCGCATTCGCGAAGAGGGCCTCCAACACTCGCACATCATGGAGTACGCCTCCGCTCTCGCCGACGACATCGGTCCCCGCCTCACCGGCTCACCCAACCTCGCCAAAGCCAATGCCTGGACTCGCGATCAACTCACCGCCATGGGCTGCGCCAACGCCCACCTCGAGGACTGGGGCGAATTCGGCATGGGCTGGCAGCAGCTCAACACCTGGGTCCGCA
>Ga0302324_100013547_pt1 | contig 16521 bp, 14 predicted proteins | sample Palsa_T0_1_FD_201949 | JGI IMG/M metagenome (GOLD analysis project Ga0302324, IMG submission 201949) | Peat permafrost microbial communities from Stordalen Mire near Abisko, Sweden - Palsa_T0_1 | ecosystem: Environmental > Terrestrial > Soil > Palsa > Peat permafrost | place: Sweden: Abisko...
GCGTCTACGGCACCGCCTTCTTCTCCCAAAAAGAAATGGATGCCCACTTCGCGCGCCTTGAAGAAGCAGCCAAGCGCGACCACCGCCTCATCGGTAAGCAGCTCGACCTCTTCAGCATTCAGGAGCTCGCCGGCGCCGGCCTCATCTTCTGGCATCCCAAGGGCGCCATGATTCGCAAGGTCATGGAAGACTGGATGCGCGACGAGTGCCTGCGCCGCGGATATCTGCTCGTCAACACACCCCACGTCATGCGCCGAGAGTTATGGAAGGTCAGCGGCCACGAAGGCTTCTACTCCGGCAACATGTATACCCCGATGGAGCTCGATGACGCCGAATATCGCCTCAAGCCGATGAACTGCCCAGGCCACATCCTCATCTACAAAAACTCGCCTAAGAGCTATCGCGACCTGCCCCAGCGCTACGCCGAGCTCGGCAACGTCTACCGCTACGAGCGCTCCGGCACCATGCACGGCCTGCTCCGCGTCCGCGGCTTTACGCAAGACGACGCGCACATATTCTGCATGCCCTCACAAATCGAGAGCGAAGTCGCCGCATGCATCGATTTTGCCGAGGTCGTGCTCCACACCTTCGGCTTCAACGAATTCAAGGTCGAGCTTTCCACCTGGGATCCGAACGACCGCGACCATTACACGGGCTCCAACGAAAATTGGGACCTCGCCATTCGCTCGCTCGACTCGGTGCTCAAGGCGAAAGGCATCCCCTACAAAACCATCCCCGGCGAAGCCGCCTTCTACGGCCCCAAAATCGACGTCAAGTTGGTCGATGTCCTCGGCCGCCTCTGGCAGCTTTCCACAGTGCAATTCGACTTCAATCTGCCTGCGCGTTTCGAACTCGAGTACATCGGCGAAGACGGCGCACGCCATCAGCCCGTCATGGTCCACCGCGCCCTCTTCGGCTCGCTGGAGCGCTTCTTCGGCGTGCTCATCGAGCACTACGCCGGAGCCTTCCCGCTCTGGCTCGCACCCGTGCAAATCGGCCTCGTCCCCATCAGCGAGAAACACGTCACCTACGCCAAGAAGGTCGAAGCCGAACTCAAAGCCGCCGGCTTGCGCGTGGAAACCGACGACCGCAACGAGAAAATGAACTCCAAAATCCGCGACTTCGCCAACCAGAAAGTCCCGTACATCCTGGTTTTCGGAGACAAGGAAGAAGCCGCCAACGCCGTCAGCGTCCGCACCCGCAGCAAAGGCGACCAGGGCTCTACGCCACTAGCCGACTTCCTCGCCAAAGCCAAATCGCTGGTCGCGAGCCAGTCGACGGAACTCTGAATCTCGGAAACCGGCGCTCGCGTTCCTCAGCGTTAGCGCCTTCCGCATTTTCCACATTGATTCAATGTGCCTTTCGTGTCATCGCCTATGCTGCGCGACTCTGCTATCGTTCCTGCAACCAGAGCCCTATCACTTATGCGCGCCTTGACCGCCTTATCGAAGCGCTTGCTGAGCACAGTGTGCAGCGTCGCTGTACGAGCCCTGGTTTTTCTGGTCGGCTGTGTGCCAATGGTATCGGCGCAGGCTAAACCGACCGCGCCGCCGTCTCCATGCGGATCGACCACCGCTCAGGCCCACGCTGCGCAGGTGCAATCGGCGGCAACCGCTGCCAAACCTGGTGACTTCTCCCAGGAGGCACTCGTCTTCGATCAGTTCCACACCCGGATTCGCATGGAGTCCGACGGGACCGGCACTCGTGAAACCACTGCGCGTATTCGCGTACTCGCAGACGCCGGCGTGAAGCAGATGGCCGTGCTCACCTTTACGTACACAGCCTCAAACCAGCAAGTCGATATTGCGTATGTCCGAGTCCGCAAGCCCGACGGCACTCTCGTCGTTACGCCCGATTACAACACTCAGGACATGCCTGCCGACGTAACGCGCGAGGCGCCGATGTACTCCGACATTCGTCAGAAGCACGTCGCGGTGAAAGGACTGGGTGTCGGCGACACTCTGGAATATCAGTTGAATTTAAGGACCATCAAGCCGGAAGTGCCTGGTCAGTTCTGGCTTGAATACTCCTTCGAGAAGAATCTCATCGCACTCGACGAGCAGCTCGACCTCGATGTACCGGCAGATAAGGCGGTCGAGGTAGCGAGCGCCGACACGCAGCCTTCCATCACCACTACGTCAGGCCGGAAACTCTATCGTTGGGCCAGTTCAAACCTCGCGCGGCCTGACCCCGATGCACCACCCAAATCGATGAAGCATTTGAAGCCCTCGGTGCAGGTGACCACCTTCAGCAGTTGGGAGCAGGTTGGCGCCTGGTACCAGTCTCTACAGCGCGGCTCACTCACCGTCACGCCGCCCATACAGGCGAAAGCCGATGCACTGACCAAGGGCCTTACTACCGACGAAGACAAGGTCCACGCGATCTTTGATGATGTCGCACTGCATATTCACTATGTCGGCCTCGACTTCGGCATCGGTCGTTATCAGCCCCATCATGCAGACGATGTGCTCTCAAACGAATATGGCGACTGCAAAGATAAACACACTCTGCTCGCTTCGCTGTTAAAGGCGGCGGGAATCGAGGCGTGGCCGGCGCTCATCTCCAGCAGCCGCGAGCTTGATCCTGATACCCCTTCACCAGCGCAGTTCGATCATGTCATCACGCTTGTTCCCCTTGGTGGCAAGTTGCTGTGGATGGATTCCACCGAAGAAATTGCGCCCATTGGCACGCTGATCGCCTCACTGCGGGACAAACAGACACTCGCAATTCCAGTGAGCAAGGCTGCGTACCTCGAGCGCACATCCCAGGATCTTCCGTTCATACAGACCGCCCGGCTCGACGTAACTGGCAAACTCTCCGATCAGGGGCAGTTCACAGGCCATTTCAATGAGACATACCACGGTGACGTGGAAATGATCTTGCGGACAGCCTTCCGCGCCGTCCCTCAGTCGCAGTGGAAAGAACTGTTGCAGCAGTTTTCCGATGCCATGGGCTTCGGAGGACAGGTCAAACCCCCTGATGTCTCACCCGTCGAAAAAACCTCCGATCCCTTTCATATCTCGTACGATTACACGCGTGAGAAGTTCGGCGACTGGGATAACCACCGCATATCTCCACCCATGCCTGCAGTCGGTTGGGAATTAGCGCCAGGCGTGAAACAGATCAAACCCGCCGATGATATTGATATCGGCTCCCCCGGCGATCAGGACTATCGCGCGACAGTACAGATTCCCGCCGGTTGGAATCTCTTTCCGCCGTCAAACGTCGACCTGAAGGAAGATTGGGCGGAATACCACTCCACGTACTCAATCAAGGATGGTGTCTACACCGCCGAGCGGCGTCTTTTGACCAAGAAAGACAAGATGCCGTTAGACCAATGGGACAAGTATCTCGCGTTTCGCCGCGCCATTTACGACGATGAAGTTCGCATGACGCCAATCACCGATGCGAGCACTCCCAACGTCGCAGCCCTTCCGTTAGGCCACTCCGGCGTAGATAACCATTCCGGAGAAACGCGCCAACAGCTCTCCGCGCTTGTCGCGCCGTTGCGCGACGCCCTCGCGATTCTCGAAGCGGGCACATTGTCCAGTAACGATGAGAAGGCAAAAGCCGTCGAGATCACACGCAATGCAGTGGACGGCATCGAAGAGAAAACCATCGGGCTGCCGCTCGACGATCCGCACTCGCTGTACTGGGCACAAGCGCTTGCCTATGCGTGGTGCACTCGCGGCTGGGCCGCCCTGGAATCTCGCGATCTTACTTCTGCAGAATCCTATCTGCGCGCGGCTTGGAGGGCAGGGCAGGACAGCCTCTCTGGGTACCAGCTTGGACGGGTTCTTCAAGCGCAAGGCAACAATACCGCCGCTGCACATCAGTACGAGCTCGCCCACTCCGCGGGTGTTGCGAATCCACTCGGCGGCTTCCTCGCTTCGAACTACAACGTTGAAGATCACCTTGCGGCGAGCTACAAATCGCTTACAGGCAAAGAATTGAATTCCACTCCTCTCAACCACGGGGAATACAACGGTAGCCTGCGGGCGGAGCTCGATAGGGAACAGGAAATTCGGCCTCTAACGCACGTAAGCAAACTCACCGGCTCAGGTCTCTATGCCGTCGCGTTTGAATCCGGCAAGCCCATCAAGGTGGCCTACCTCAAAGGCGATCAAGGATTCGGCAATATGGCGCTAACCTTGCAGGCTCACAGTTTTTCGCAGGAGTTACCCTTGCACTCCAAGGCGCGCCTGCTCCGCGAAGTGCGCGTGATCTGCACTCCATGGGCCGGCTGTGATGCCTATATCCTTCTGCCCACATCCATCGAGATTCCAGCCACCAACGTGTTCACATACGTTTCATCGCCGGGAGAACCCAAAGGGAGTAACACCATCAGGATTGAAGTGGCACCCCAATAGGTGAAAGCTAACGCGAACTTACCCACTGCAGATGATCTGCAGCGGAGCACGGTCTCACGAAGAATACGGAACGCGATCATGCAAACAGTCAAAATTGCCACACTAGCATTAAGTGTTGATCGGCGATGAAATTAGGCTTACCGCAGGTGGCTACGCGTTGATCGCCATCCCCTCCACCGCCGCATAAGCATCCAGCATCGCCTCGCTCAGCGTAGGATGCGCATGAATCGTGAACATCAACTCATCCACAGTCCCTTCCAGCTCCATCACCGCAACCGCCTCCGCAATCAACTCCGTGGCCTGGGGCCCGATGATGTGCACACCGAGAATCTCCCCGTACTTCGCGTCTGCCACAATCTTCACAAACCCGTCGTGGCTGTTGACGATCGTCGCCTTGGAATTCCCCGCAAACGGAAACTTGCCCACCTTCACGGTGTGACCCTTTTCCTTCGCCTGCGCCTCGGTCAATCCCGCCGAACCAATCTGCGGATCGCAATAGGTACACGCAGGAATCCGCTCGCGCCGCACCGGCCTGTATTTCCGCCCCGCAATCTTCGTCACCGCCACAATGCCGCTCATCCCGCCCACGTGCGCCAGCTGCGGAAAGCCCGCAACAATATCGCCAATCGCAAACACACCGGGCTCCGCGGTCTCCTGCGCCTCATTCACTTTCACAAACCCGTGATCCAGCTCAATCTTCGTCTTCTCAATGCCCACACCTTCTGTGCGCGGCGCGCGCCCCACCGCCGCCAGCACCTTCTCGGCTTCCTTCTCGACTGTTTTTCCGTTCGCCGTTGTCCACGTCACCTTCACGCCCGCGTCGGTCTTCTCGATCTTCTCCACCTTGCAGCTTGTATTCAGATCGATGCCGCGCTTCTTGAACAGCCGCGTCAGCTCCTTTGAAATCTCCTCATCCTCCGGCGGCATGATCCGCGGCAGAAACTCGACAATCGTCACCTCGGTTCCATAGCTCCGAAAAATCGACGCGAACTCCACACCCACCGCGCCCGCGCCAATCACGACAAGCGATTTCGGCACCTGCGGGATGGAGAGGATTTCGATGTTGGTGAGGATGCGGTCATCCGGCTTCAGCCCGAAGATCATCTTCGCCTCCGAACCGCTCGCGAGAATCACGTTCTTCGCCTTCAGCTCGCTCGCATTTCCATCGGCACTCGTCAGCTCCACGGTGTGTACGCCGTCTTTTGCTGCTCCCGTGAGCCGACCATAGCCCGGCACCACCGTAACCTTGTTCTTCTTCATCAGAAACTCAAGGCCCTTGGTGTGCTTGTTCACAATCATGGTCTTGCGCTTCAGCACGTTCTCCCAATTCAAAACTGGCGCAGTCACGTTATCGATGCCGTACTCCGTCGCATCCTTCAGGTGATCCCATATCTCTGCGTTGAACAGCAGCGTCTTCGTCGGAATGCAGCCCACATGCAGACACGTCCCGCCCAGCACGCTGTCCTTCTCGATCAGCGCGACCTTCAGCCCCAGCTGTCCGCCGCGAATCGCCGCCGTATACCCTGCCGGCCCGCTGCCAATAATCGCCGCGTCATAAATCGTGCCCGTCTCTGCCAATGCAGACTCCATTCCAGCGCGCTCACTGTTCCGCACAGCTGCATCGCCTTTCATTGTTCAGTCTAAACTTTGGCCCCCTGATCACGGCGCGCAACACGGAGTTGCGGTATGATGCAGGCCGACAAGCAAGGAGGCTGGAATGCAGCGCTCTCTCCTTTTGCCCGCAATCGGTTTGGCCGCGGCCGTCATCACGTCCTCCGCGCAACAGATAAGCAACGACGCCAACCCTCTTTACCGCAACCCATCCATTCGCATGAGCACCATCTCGGTGCCGTCGATACCCGACGCGCCCTTCTCAGCAACCGCGGTTATCGAAAACCAGCAGACCATGCCTGACGGTTTGATCGTAACCTCCCGCAACATCAATTTGATTGGACGCGATTCCAGGGGTCGCACTCACGGGGAAATGCGCTCAAGAGTACCAGTCAACTTTCAGGGGACGCCGCCGCTCTCTGAGGTTCATATCTACGACCCAGAGACCAGCGTGAGAACCATCTACTACCCAGCCACGCACGTTGCGAGCAGCCAGACTGTCTCTCCGCCGCGGATTGCCTCCAACTTAACCGACCCTCATAGTCCACTTGTGAGGATAGAGGATCTCGGTTCATCAATCATCGATAACATCGATGTTCGGGGCACTCGCCGCACAGTAACGATTCCAGCTCCTCACGACGGGACCAGCGCGGCGATAACCGTAGTGGACGAGTACTGGTATTCGCCGGATCTGCACGTGAATCTTCTACTGCGCCACAACGATCCGCGCACAGGTATGCAGACCGTGAAGCTCTCGGACATCAAACGCGAAGAGCCTGCGCCGGAATTCTTCGAGATCCCCGACGGCTACAAGATTGTCGATATGACGCCGCCTGAGGAAAAGTAAGCTATAGTCCGGTTCCGCAAGCTTAGAGCAAAACCAGGTCCGCGCCTAATCTAAGTCGATTGACGGATTCGGCAGCAAACCGCTTACTTTTCCGAGACAATCTCCAAGCGCGCCCGGCCTAACATCGGCGCATGGGAACCGCACCCGCGAGTGCCGAGCCAATTCAGTCCACTCCAGCGCAGCCGCATCCCGCGCACGACATCCCATCCCTCGACGGCCTCCGCGCTCTCTCCATCACTATCGTTATCCTCTCGCACACCAGATCGCTCTTGCCCTCTCCCATCGCGAACTCCGGCCTCTTTCGCTACATCATCGGAGGCGGCCTCCACGGCGTACAAATCTTCTTCGTCATCAGCGGCTATCTCATCACCACATTGTTGCTCCGCGAATACGACCGCACCGGTACAGTCTCCTTCAAGCGCTTCTATGCCCGCCGCGCCCTGCGCATTTTCCCGTCGTTCTATGTCTATTTCGCTGTCCTCGCCATTCTCTGGATCACCGGAGTAATCCCGGAGCACTGGCCCACCTATCTCGCCTCAGCCACTTATACCTTCATCTATCTTCCCAACCCGCACGGCTGGTATGTCGAACACGCCTGGTCCCTCAGCGTGGAAGAACAGTTCTATCTCCTCTGGCCCGGACTACTCGTCTTCGCGCACCGTCGCGCCAGAAGCATTCCGTTCGCCCTCGCAGTCATCGCCCTCATGCCCATCGTGCGCATTCTTCTGTCCCTCACCTCATCGAGCCCCGAACGCGCCATCATCACCAGCGGCTCCGCCGACACGCTCATGGTCGGCTGCCTCCTCGCACTCCTCAGCAATCGCGCAGCATGGCAGCAAGGTCATCGCCGCTTCATCAACGCATGGACCTCGGCTACGATGCTTGTCGTCGGTTTTATCCTCGTGCCCTATCTCAGCGCCAAGCTTACCGGTGGCTTCGCTGGGATCCTTACTGTCGCACTCGGAAACACAGTCACGTCGTTCTGCATCGGCGGCATCTTGCTTTACGTCGTCGATAACCCGCAATCCCTTGCAGGCACTTTGTTGAATTTCCGACTCGTCCGCCACATGGGAGTGATTTCCTACAGTCTTTATCTATGGCAACAACTCTTTACGGGCAACCTCGCCCACATGCACCTGTATGTCTACTTATATATGCTGATTGCCGCCGAGTTATCCTTCAGGCTCATCGAGAAACCAGTCCTGCGTCTCCGCACCCGCCTCAACCTATAACCAACTCCGAAACTCGAACCAACTTACCCCGACTTATCCGTTCGCACCCGTCAACGCGACACCCACTAACTCACCCGCCGTGGCGATAACCTCTTCCGCATCCCCGAACCCCTCCAACCAATGCACGTCAGGTTCCCGCCGAAACCAGGTCATCTGCCGCTTCGCATAATTGCGATGCCCCTGCTGGGCTTCCGCGATAGCCACCTTCTCGCTGATGCCCTTGATCAGAACCGAAACCGCTTGACGATATCCGAGCGAGTCCAGCACTTTAATCGGTCCGTAGCAGGCCAGCAGAGCCCGCGTTTCTTGGATCAGGCCTGCCGCAAACATCTCCGCGCAGCGTGAATTTAATCGCTCATACAAAGCTTGCCGTGGCGGATTCAGCCCGATCCGCAGCAACCGAAACCCCGTCAGTGGATTCTTGGCTGCACTCGGTTCCGCTAGCACCTGCGAGAGCGGCCTGCGCCCCGCGAGGCACACCTCAATCGCTCGAATCAACTTCGGCGCATCGTTCGCATGAATCCGCTCGGCAGACGTCGCATCAACGCGCGCTAACACTCGATGCAGCCACACAGCCCCATGCCTCTCCGCACTCCGCCGCAGCCGCACCCGCAAATCCTCGTGCCGCGCTGGCCCCGCAAACAACCCCTCCGTCAGCGCCCGCAAATAGAGCCCCGTTCCCCCAGTCACAATCGGCAGTTTGCCTCGCCCCGCAAGCTGCCGCAGCGCCGCGCGTGCCTGCCTGCTGTATTCGCCTGCGGTAAACGCCTCATCCGGATCAACCACATCGAGCAAATGATGCACCACTCGCGCCCGTTCTTCGAGCGAAGGTTTCGCCGTCCCCAAATCCATCCCGCGATACACCGCCACCGAATCGCAACTGACAATCTCGCCAGCGAAGCGATCCGCGAGCGCCAATGACAGCGCCGTCTTCCCACTCCCCGTAGGCCCCAGCAGCAGAACCACAAGCGGATCTGGCATGTGTGATCGCATCATCGGCCGCTGGTCAAACAACTCTTCGATATCCGATGCATGTGGGCGTTGATCCCTCACTGTTCCCTAATCCCTATTCCCTGCTCCCTGCTCCCTGCATTTAGAGCCGCCACCATCCCGGCGGAAAAATCCACTTGGGATTGGTATGAAAAAGCCACCACGCGCAAATCGCCGCGGCCAGCAGCACTAGCCCAATCGTCTGATTGCGCACAAACGCACGTCGCTGCGCCGCGCGTCGTTCTTGCTCGGCCACCTGTTCGCCATACGGCTTGATGCGGCTTTCCACCATGGCGCTCAGATCCAGCCGCTCGACGATCCTGCGGCTGTCCAGATCTCCTTCTGTCCAGGCCTCAGTATAGGAGTAGGCCCGTCCCGCGCCGAAGGCGCAGTCCGCTGCATGAGCATCCCCGTTTGACTTCTCCCACCTCCATTGCCGACCATAGCCTGTCGGGGGAAATCCATTTCCATGAAAGTCCTCATCCTCGGTTCAGGGGGACGCGAACACGCGCTTGCCTGGGCCATCGCACGCAGCCCGCGTGTCTCTGAAGTTGTCTGCGCACCCGGCAACGGCGGCATCGCGCAAATCGCTCGCTGCATCCCCGTCGACCTCAGAAATCTCGACGACATGGTCCGCCTCGTCACAGCCGAAGCCCCCGCCCTCACCATCGTCGGCCCCGAGCTGCCCCTCTCCCTCGGTATCGTCGACGCCCTCCAGTCCCGCGGCTTCCGCGTCTTCGGCCCCACCCAAGCCGCCGCGCGCCTCGAGTCCAGCAAGGCCTTCGCCAAGCAGTTCATGAAGCGCCATCAGATCCCCACCGCCAAATACTCCGTCTGCACGCACGCCGCCGAGCTCGAAGAAGCCGTCGCCCTCTTCCATCCCCCCATCGTCGTCAAAGCCGACGGCCTCGCTGCCGGCAAAGGCGTCATTCTTTGCGAATCGCGCAACATCGCTCTCGAAGCCGCGCACGGCCTCTTCAACGGGTCGCTCCTCGGCGAATCCTCCCAGCAAGTCGTCATCGAAGAATTCCTCGAAGGCGACGAAATCAGTTTCATTTGTCTCAGTGACGGCGCCTACGTCGCCCCGCTTCTCCCTGCACAGGACCACAAACGCATCGGCGAATACGACACCGGCCCCAACACCGGTGGCATGGGCGCCTACTCAACGGACACGATGATCGAGCCGCAAATGTCCGAGTGGATCATGCGCCACATCGCCGAGCCCACCATTCGCGGCTTGGCCGAAGAAGGCACGCCCTTCATCGGCGTCCTCTATTGCGGTCTCATGATGACCCCGCGCGGCCCTGAGGTCCTCGAATACAACGCCCGCTTCGGCGACCCTGAAACCCAGGTCATCCTGCCCCGTCTCGAGTCTGACTTGCTCGACGCCCTCGAAGCCTGCATCGATAGCCGCCTCGCGGAAACTCCTCTGCGCTGGAGCCCCGGCGCCTCCGCCTGCGTCGTAGCCAGTTCCGCAGGCTACCCCGCCGGTTACAAAACCGGCTTCCCCCTCACCGGCCTCGGCAACGCCGCCCAGGTTCCAGGCGTTCAGGTCTTTCACTCCGGCACGGCGCGGATCGGCAGCCAGCTCGTCACCAGCGGAGGCCGCGTCCTCTGCGCCTCTGCCCAGGGAGATTCACTCCGCGAAGCCCTCTCCCGTGCCTACCAGTCCCTCGCCGAAATCCAGTTTGAAGGCGTCTATTTCCGCCGCGACATCGGCTACCGCGCCCTCAAGAGGTAAAAGGAACCCGCAAGTGTCCAGACCGACCAAACGCGTAGGGCGCATCAACTTCATTTTGCGTACGCTGGTCGTCACAGGGATGGCATTTGCGCTTGAATTCCTAGGGGATGAGTTACTACATCTTCTTCTGTCCCGATCTGCATATGCATTGCAGCGGGTCGCAGTATTCGGCTTGATTGGACTGTTTTTGATGGCCGTAATTGACGGGCGATTGCTTGACGCTGGGTTACCCGGATGGTGCAGATATCCTGCCTATTTCGTCTGGCTCGTGGCCACTTCACTGCCAGCGATTTGGTCTCCAGCATGGCCGATTGGCCTTGTGCTCTTTGTGCTTCTGTTGATTGCGGGGGCTGCATTTCCGGGAAAGCAGGCTCAATTCAATCCTGCCTTGGTGAGCCCAGTTGCTGAAATTCGGGACGAGATGTCAGAGCCTGTCAAGCGCCGTCATTCGCGATGGTTTGCGGACCCAGTTGGCTTTCTGCGTAGTCTTTTGACCCTCGCATGCTTGTGGCTTCCGCTGATCTGGTTGGAGGACATCTCAAGCGGTGATCCGAGGGTATGGATTGCGCGTTTCGGCTATCTTATTCTGAGCTTTGTATGGTTCTATAAAGTAGTCGGCCGTCTATACGATGCTGGGCGGTCACCCCGTAAGATCTTCGGATATCTCTTCATTGGCCTTCTCTTGCTTATTAAAATGCTTCTTCGCCTTAGGCGTAGAGGGAGCTCGACGGGTCGGTACGCTCTTCTGATCTCGGCCGTTGCATCAATCTCCTCCACGCTGCACGCGTGGTTAAGGCTCATCAACGGTTATGAACTGCTCGCAGTTTTCATGCTGGCTCAGATTCCGCTCGCGTTTATGCCGAGCAAGCCCCGGCAGCCGGAGCCTGTCTCCGAGAACGACGACGCGGAGGAAGGCTCGCACAAGCCGGCACCGACAAACGTGTTGGCGCTTTCAGGGCCGTTTGAATACTTGCGCATCATATCGGTCATCGCCTGCCTCTTCGTTCCCCTGATATACATGGATCACGCCTTTGCTGGCACCGCTGGAAGCTGGATTGCTCGTCTCGGCTACCTTGTCCTGGGATTCTTTTGGCTTGCATTCGCGAATGGCCGCCTTGAGGATGCCGGATGGGCTCAAAGTGATTACCCGGCGCAATTTGGCCTCATCGTTTCTGTCGCATCCTTGATGCCAATCGCCGTTCATTGGGTGAATGCCTATGGTGCGCTCGTCATCTTCGTGCTCATCCAGGCTCCAACTGCGTTCCTCCGAAGCAAGCCCATCCCGTACGATCCTTTGCCGGAGGGTAGCTAGTGGCGTAGGGCCTAGATGAGTAAGAATCCTGATCAGGGGTGGAAGATAGAACAGATCGAAAAAGGAATCCATGACCGCCGCAATCACACTCGACGAGCTGTTCCACTGGAACGACGAGACGTCGCGCTTCTGGAAGGCCCACCTCGATGCGCATCCGGACCTGCTTCAACCCCCTGCGGGATCGGCGGAAACCCTGATGTGCAGGCCTTCGTCCGTCACATTTGGAGCGTGGAGCTCCGTTGGGCCCAGCGCCTTGCTGACCTACCCGAAACACCCAAAGAAGCCGTGCCCACCGGCCCCTCAATTCGCTTTTCGATCTGCACCTGCAGGCGGCCGAGATCAACAAAAGTCTGTTGGCAGATCCGGCCGCGGACTGGGAAGCTCCTTACACGCTCACCGCTCCATCAATCCCGCCCGAGAAGCGAACTGTGTCCCGCCGCAAAGTCATGGGGCACGCGCTCTTCCACAGCCAACGCCATTGGGCACAGCTCGCCACGCTCGTCCGCGCCGCCGGCTTCCCTTCCGGCTTCAGTGGCGATCTGCTCTCTAGTTCTGCGCTACGTTAGGATCGGCCCCGCTCGGCGCCGCCTGGTTCTTCGAGAAACAGATGCGGCAAAGCACCGGCCTGCCCTGCGTCGGTTTGAATGGAACCGTCGTCTCTTCGCCGCATACCGAACACGTCGTGCGCGTCTCCGCCCGCACTCGCCGCCCGCCGCCCGAGCTGCGCTTCGCCTTGCACTGCTTGCAGCGCTTGGGGTCATTCACAAATTGTTTGTCGTGGAAAAAAACCTGCTCGCCGGCGGTGAACACAAACTCCGCCCCGCAATCGATGCATATTAGGATTCGATCGGTATACGCCATGGCCGTTCCCAAAAGAAGGGATCGTTGAAATCGGCCATGACCCTGGAAGCTTGCCGGTCCCGTCTCCCTGTCTTCGTACTTCTCTCCGTAACAAGGGCCCGGGCCGCGATAAAGTGGAGCGGCGTTGTCGCAAAGTCTCCCGCAGGCGCGGAAGACCGGGTTGTTTCCACCTCAAATCGTGCATGGGCGGAAAGATCAATCTTCAAAACCGCGATGCGCCGCATCAATCTTGTCTTTCCGTTTGCGCCTTCCGCTGTTCTTCCGCGGAACGCGCCGAGACGGCTCATCGCGATTCAGTTTTCGAGGGACCTGCATCCAAGCCCATGCTTAGCAGCCTGTGGTGCAAGTCGAGTTTTGAAAGGGCACGACTTTAGTCGTGCCGTTAATTCAGCACAGTCAAGTGGGCTTTAGCCCCTGAGGGGCAGCCTAGTCAAGGATTTCGACTGGCACCAAAGGCTGTTAGTCCTGCTCTTTACGAGCCTTCTTACGATTCCGCTTGCGCGCCAAAGCTGCCTTCACACGACGCTTCTCGCCCGGCTTCAGGTAGTAGGAGTGACGCTTTACTTCCTTGATGATGTCTTCCGTCTGTACCTTCCGCTTAAACCGGCGTAGCGCATTCTCGAGCGGCTCGCCTTCTTGTACACGAACCTCTGCCAAAAATCCCACCTCCAAACCTGCCAAAGGGGCTCTTTAATGATACTGGAATCCGCGACCGTCCGGTCAAGAACTACGCGAATCGCCAGAATTCCCAATGGGATCCCATCGTCTTCTTCTAAGAATCTGTCGAGAAACTCCTGTTGCGTTGAAAGGGTCCGACTTCGAAGGTTGCGAAAAAACTTACCTGATGCCAGCAATGAAGGGTACGGGCTTCAGCCCGTACGTTTAAGTCACCTAAATTTGGTGGGCTTTAGCCCCTGAGGGTCCCGTCCACGAGGAATCCACTGTTCACGCCCTCTTGGCTCGTCCAGCAGTTCCTGCTCGACTGGGTGGATGGTCGGGGGTCTGGGATAAATTCTGCCCTGGCAATTGGTCGTGGAGAATCACATTGAGCAGCGACCGATGCACCCGGATGCGGCCCTTGTATTCAATCAGTCCAAGGTCGCGAAAGCGATTCATGAAGAAGCTTACGCGGGAACGGGTGGTGCCGACCATCTCTGCCAGAGTTTCCTGCGTGATGGGAGGAACCAGGTGGTCCGGGTTACCCGGCTCATCGAATTCGGACAAGATCAGGAGAATTCTCGCTAACCGCTTTTCGCTGGAGTTGAAGAGCTGATCCACCAGATCGGCCTGGGTTCGCATACTCCGGGCCAGCAGGAATTTCCGGAACATTTCGGAGAAGTCGCTCTCCTCGTGCATCACGCGGATCATCTCCTCCCTCGCTATCTTGAGCGCTGAACAGGCGTCAATTGCAGTCGCAGTGGCCAGGTGCAGTGCGCCCACACTGGCCAGCGACTCCTCTCCAATGAACTCCCCGGAGACAAGAAGCGCGATCGTGGCCTCTTTGCCCTCTGGGGAGACAACGGTGAGTTTCGCGCGGCCCGTTCGAAGATAGAAGATGGCGTCAGCCGAATCTCCCTGCGAAAAGAAGACCTGTGTGGGTTGTAATTGGACGAGTTTTCGTCCCACTCCTGCTTCTTCAAGAAAGGTGGCGAGGTCGAAGATCATGCTTTCACCTCGACCCTTCATACAGCCCATCCAGCATGCGAGCTCAACGGGAGCCGTTCAGAAGGGTGCGCGACCGTTTCAGATTTGAGGTAGTCAAGATTTCACTTGCGCAATCCCGGCTGGGCAACACTATACTCCTTGCCTTGGCTGTGGGACGTTTTTTGTGGATGGCCGTTTCCTGCCATCGCGTTGCCGAGCCGGAGAATGTTCAGAGTCGGCCGTCGTCGTTGGTCCAGCGTGAACGGTGGCTTCGTCAACGCCAATTCGTTCGGCAACCTGCCTTTGCAGGAGGTTGAGGTCCAGGCGGTGCGCGGATGTGATCTGACGATGCACGAACATTCGCCGAATATGATTCGAGATCGGGACCACGGCAGTTGAGCAAGACTCCTCAGATTATTGTTGGATTCAGAGCCATGCTATGAACGCCCATTGGTCTCGCCGGAAAGGGAGACAAATGTCCATTGAGATCCTTTTGGTCGAAGACAATCCCGGCGACGCACGGCTGACAAAAGAAGCGCTTGGCGAAGGAAGCGGGGCAATTCATTTGCACGTGGTCAACGACGGCATAGAGGCCATGGCCTTTCTGAGGAAGGAGGGAGTTTATTCGAACGTCCCTTCCCCCGACTTCACACATCCGGATGGATCGGCTTGGCGAGAAGCTCGAATCCTTGCGCTTTATCCCCTGGGACATCGAGCAAATCACCCAGATTCGCCTGTCCCGAAAACAGAATCACGCGGCACCCTGGGCAATCCCCCTGAACTTGGATCGCCAGGTCGATCCCCGACAACTGCGGCATCACGATATCCGAAATCAGCAAATCGGGAGCTTCCGACCGCGCCGCCTCCAGTGCCAGAAGAGGCTCCGTGAAGCCCGTTGCGTCAAAGCCCCGCAGGCACAGGATTCGAGCCAGTGTCGATACGATGAGGTGCTCATCGTCGACAAGATAAATCCGGCGTTGAATGTGTGACCCGGACATCGAAGCCCCTCAATACCAAAAACGCGTCGTCGATCTTCTGGCACAGGAACCGGCATCCGACTCCGGATAGAAATGTAATCCTGGACTTTGTGGACTCAATCTAGGTCATTCCTGCGCCGCTGTATGCCCGCTACCGGACATAAGCGGTTGAATTGGAAGATATTTCATCCGCGTAAGCCCCTCCTCGCAATCCCGTGATCCACGCAAAACGTGCGCCACCCGCTCCCGCGCTGGTATCTGAATGCATGCGTTGCATGAAATTTTGGCGCGCAAATGTTCAAAATTGGGCATTTTTGTTCGCCGAATGGCGGTAAATGTTCAAAATGCGTGACTTCTCGCTGGATTTTGCCTGCCCCATTTGCGCCGCTCAGCCGAACGAAGAGTGTGAATTGGCTACCAGCGCTCCCCGTTTCGAATCGCACATGGAACGCAGATGGCTCGCGCAGGATCACATTCCGAAGTGGTCAAATGAAGAACCGCCGATCGCTCGTGAGACGGTACCCGCGTCAACGGACGCACACAGTGCGTTCTAAGAGGCCGCGATGAATACCACGTTCCGCGCGCACGTTGTCGCAAAGTCAATCGGCTTCTCCGAGAACAGCGAGATTCTGTATCGCTGTCTCGAGGAGCACCGGATTTTTACCGGCAAATCATAGCGCGGCACGCATTCCACATGGGATGAAGTGCAGCGCCGTTTTAAGATCGATTGCAAAGCTGCAAAAGAACGGAGAGGGTATTTCGCAAGGGAGAAGCGGCATTCCTCGGCAACCGCGAATTGATCAGGAAAGCCGGCGGCTACCTGATCTGCTTGAACAGGCTCGCCGCCCGACGATTCGCCAATGATCGGAACACCCAATGACCGAGATGGAAAGAATGCGGCGCTTACTTCGGCTCGATAATCTCGAGGCCCTGCTC
>Ga0302324_100013548_pt1 | contig 16520 bp, 18 predicted proteins | sample Palsa_T0_1_FD_201949 | JGI IMG/M metagenome (GOLD analysis project Ga0302324, IMG submission 201949) | Peat permafrost microbial communities from Stordalen Mire near Abisko, Sweden - Palsa_T0_1 | ecosystem: Environmental > Terrestrial > Soil > Palsa > Peat permafrost | place: Sweden: Abisko...
GATCGTGCTCAAGATCGGCGACAAGCATGTCATGGTCGACGCCGGGTCGGGTGTTGGCCAGTGGCAGGCGAACGCCACGCACCTGCCGGCCAACATGCAGGCCGCCGGTATCGATCGCAGCCAGATCAGCACAATCCTGGTCTCACATTTCCATCCCGATCATGTCTGGGGGCTGATGGAGAAAGGGACCAACGCGGCTGTCTTCCCGAACGCCGAATTGATCGTCAACGGCACCGAATACAAATGGTGGACGGAGCCCGGCCGGGTAGAGAAATTGGCAGAAGGTCGCAGGGCCGCTGGCAGGCGCATCGCCGACGTTTTTCCGACGTGGAAGAACTGGAAGCTCGTCGAGGATAATGCCGAAGTCGCTCCCGGCGTCAGGATCCTCTCAGCGGTCGGCCATACCCCCGGTCACTCGGCCTTCCTGGTTACCTCGGGCAAAGATCAACTGATGGTGTCGAATGACACCATGTACGTGCCTGCTCTCTTGGCGCCGCACCCGGAATGGGAAGGGGTCTACGATCAGGACGGTCCGGAGGCGGTCGCCACGCGCGGCAAGCTGATCGACCGCGTCATCGCCGACAAGATGATGATCTGCGGCGCGCATTTCCCGTTCCCTGGCGCTGGCGTGTTCGCCAAGGACGGCAACGCCTACACCTTCACGCCAGTCGTCCAATCCTGATCCACACAAGCCAACCCAGATCACACACGGAGAATGTCACGTGAAAACGCTTCAATCGGTTATGGCCAGCACCGCGCTGCTCGTTAGTCTCGGTCTCGCGCCAGCACTTATGCCGGCTCCAGCCTTTGCGGTCGACAACATGGAATCGACCGACGCACCCGACCTGACATCGGTCCGCGCCAAGATCAAGGCTAAAGACTATGCCGCTGCTCTGACGGAGCTGAGGGATATCGCCGAAGATACCCAACAGGCCGATGTCTACAATTTGCTCGGCTTCACCCTGCGCAAGACTGGCGACTTCAAAACCTCGCTGACCTATTACACCAAGGCGCTGGAGCTTCAGCCAGACCACAAGGCGGCCCGCGAGTATCTCGGCGAGCTTTATGTCGAGACTGGCAATATGGAGAAGGCCAAGGAGCAACTCGCCGTCCTTGCGAAACTCTGCCCGGGCGGCTGCGAAGAGCGCGAAGACCTGCAAAAGGCGATCAGCGCCAAATCGGCAAGCAATTGACGACCAAAGCGGGCGGTTACTCGCCCGCCTTCTTCCTCTCGCTAGAAGCAAATGGGGAGTTGAGCGATGGACAGAGTTCCGGGAATAAAAAATACGACGCTGGACAATGTTGTCTTGCTCGGAAGCCGGTTATTGCTCGCCTGGATCTTCGTTCACGAGGGTGCGTCTCTGGCTACGAACTTTCACGCTGCGTCTGCAGGCATGGTCAAGATGAGCGTTCCCGCAGCCGCGCTCATTCCGACGATCGCCTTGCAGTTGGTTGCGGGTTTGGCGATTGCGGTCGGCTGGAATGCGCGTTCAGCTGCGGCAGCACTGGGTCTGTTTTGTTTGGCAACGGCGTTCTTGTTTCATAACAATTTCGCCAACCGGAACGAGCTGCTCCATTTCGAGAAGGACCTCGCCATCGCCGGCGGAATGTTTGTATTGATGTTGCGCGGCGCTGGAAGCCTGTCCGTCGACGCATATGTCAGGCAAAACGCACGGCATGAAAGCTCCGGCCGGCTTACCAATGGCCAAATTGCCGCTAAACAGCAGACCTCGTAAGATCACCCCCCGCAACAACCATGATGGCCGAAAAATCGCTTTGAACGATCGGATCTAACAGATGAGCGAATCGACGTCTGACAATAACTCGGTGCTGCTTGTTCATGCCTATCTGGACGGCGAACTCGATGCTGCCAATGCGCTGGGCGTCGCGCAACGGATGAGCGCTGAACCAGCGCTCGCTGCCGAAGGCGAACGCGTCAAGGCGCTGAAAAGTCTCATTCATGAGCGGCTTCCGCGCGAGTTAGCCCCGCCTGGTCTACATGCCCGCATCGAGGCCTCGGTGGGTGGTATGAGACGCGCACGTGTGCAACCCTCGTGGCGGGCACTTGCGGCATCGATCGCACTGACTGCGGTGGTCGCCAGTAGCTCGACTTGGTTTATTGCCGGCTCCGAACCAGCAAACACGGTAGCTGATACTCTTGTCTCAGACCACATCCGCGCGCTGATGGCGCCGGAGCCGACCGACGTTGTGTCTTCGGACCGCCATACCGTAAAGCCGTGGTTCAATGGCCGCATCCCGGAATCTCCGCGGGTTGTCGACCTCGCCAAGGAGGGCTTCCCGTTGGTTGGCGGGCGTCTCGACGTTATCGGCCAGACGCCGGTCCCGACGCTGGTCTACCGCCGCGAGAAGCATCTTATTAGCCTCACCGAGATTCCTGCTCAAAGTCGCTTTGAATTGACCCGCACGCCGCACTCGATCACTGGCTACAACGTCGTGCACTGGACGGAGAAGGGGGTCAGTTACTGGGCGATTTCCGACGTCGCAGCCGCGACATTGGAAGATTTCGCACGGCTATTCCGAACCAACCCCGCCGAATTGTGAGCCCAAGGAGCAGACAGAACGTCTCGCTTCTCCGCAGGACTACGCCGGCATTTTCCAGTTGCTAAAATGAAATCTGAAAGACCAGGATTGCGCTCGGCTGCCTCTGGCTTCCGGGACCCGATGAGCGGCCTCGACGACAACGCGCGCTTCGCGAGCGTTGTCATGCCTCATATTGACGATGCCTATCGGCTAGCGCGCTGGCTGACAGGCAACAGTAGTGATGCCGAAGACGTCGTGCAGGATGCGTCATTGCGCGCATTCCGCGCCATCCGAAGTTTCGCCGGCGGTAGCGCCCGGGCGTGGCTGTTAAGCATTGTTCGCAACGCCGCTTATTCCTGGCTCCGCACGAACCGTCCTGCTTCGGTCGTTACCGTCGATGATCTTGAGGCGGTCGAGCTTGCGCAGGCCAATCCAGGCGATCCGGATGCGCCAACGCCGGAGGCGACCCTCATCGCCAAGACTGATGCCGAACAGCTCCGCGCGGCAATCGCGGCGCTGCCGGCGCCGTTTCGGGAAACGCTGGTGTTGCGCGACATCGAGGGCCTTGATTACCGCGAGATTGCCCAGGCAACCGAAGTGCCCATCGGCACTGTGATGTCCAGGCTCGCTCGAGCTCGCCGCTCGCTGACGGTAACGCTTGGCGGAAAAAGCCAAGACTGAGGTGCGTCCGGCTTCAATGATACTGCTCCACCAGAAGACCCCACGCCGAGCCGTTGTCGTGATCGAATTCGCTCACTGCCAATCTCCTTTAAGCCGTCCGCCGCAGGAAACCGGCGCGGTCTTTGGGCTTTCAGGGGAGGAGACTGGGGGACGACGCGATTTATTCCCGGGGCCCGGAAGAAATTTTGCCGGCCAAAACACCCGCCTTTACTGCGAAGCTTAAAAAAAGCCCCGGCGCGGGGCCGGGGCTCTTGTTCCTGCAAACTGCACCGAAGGACGGTTACAGTTGCCCATACTTCCGCAATACTTCACGGCAGGAGCTGCCGATGCGCCAGCTTTGGGCGGCGAGCGTTGCGCCGCATTGGAGCAAATTACTCCAGGTCATGCCGGCAGAGCGATCACACAGCCGCGCTGCGGCCGGCTTGCAAGGCGCAAGTTCGGCCATATCAACGGCGCCGGCGCTTGTGCTCAAAGCGCCAAGAATGAGACACGCAGCAAACATCATTTTCATTCTGAAAAATTCCCCTCTTTTGTTCGGAAGAAGGGCCGCTGCTAACGCATCATGACCGAAAAAGCTAGGATTTTGTGCGCCGCACAAAAGTCGCATAAGAGGAGAAACTGAGGCGCGCGTAAGATATTGATATATCTTACAAAAATGCGCTAATCTTTTCTGAATGCGTTTACGTTACTGCGCGATAATCGGTGGGATCCCGACCGAAGCCTGGGCTCTCCCCCCCGCGAGCCAAAAAAGCCAAGCGGCCTTCCGGTGAAGGCGGGTCGCGGTTTCAATGCTCAATTGCCTGCGCTGAGTTGCTTGTTGCTTAGGCGCTCACGGACGCGTGGCCGGGAATGTCCGGTTTGGTAAGGTAAGGCGCCGCGCGTGGCGAAGGAGAAAAGGCATGAGCGACGACCAGACCATTCGGGCCGCTTTAGATCGCCACTGGGCCGCCTCGGACGCGAACGATTTCGAAACCGAGCATGACATTTACCGGGAAGATGCGGTGCTCGAATACCCGCAATCCGGCGAGCGGATCCGCGGCCGGCGCAACATTCAAGCGTCGCGTTTTGCGCAGCCGAACAAGAAGCGCTTCACGGTGCGGCGGATACTTGGCGTCGGCGACCTTTGGGTCAGCGAGTTCATTCTCACCTACGACGGCGCGCCGTCTTACACGGTGAGTATTATGGAGTTCAAAGACGGCAAGGTCGCCCGTGAGACTCAGTATTTCGGCGATCCCTTCGAGCCGGGACCGTCGCGCGCTCAATGGGTCGAACGGATGAGCTGATATTCTATCCGTCAAACTGACGGACGACCGAACTCGAAGAATGCAGCGGTCTTTCAGGCCGTTGCGCTATCCGTTTCGGAACAGCTCTCGCAAAATCTTTCCCTCTAATGCCGCAACCTCTGGCGAGCCGCGTTCGCGCGGGCGGGGAAGATCAATGCGGTGATCAAGGGCGACTTGCCCGTCTTCGATCATCAAAACCCGGTCGGCAAGCGTGACCGCCTCGGTCACGTCGTGCGTCACCATGATGGCGGTAAATCGCTGGTCGAGCCACACGCGTTCGATCAGCCGCTGCATGGTGATTCTGGTCAACGCATCGAGCGCGCCGAGCGGTTCATCAAATGCGAGGAGTTGCGGATGGCTTACGAGCGCCCGCGCCAGCGCCACGCGCTGTTTTTGGCCGCCGGACAATACCGACGGCCAATCCGCGCGCCGGTCCTCAAGCCCGACTGCACGCAGCGTCCCGATCGCCTGCTCGCGCGCGCGCCGCGAGCCGTGCTGTTTGCCCAGGCCGATCTCGACGTTCGCCAACACCGACGCCCAGGGCAGCAGACGCGGCTCCTGGAACATGATCCGAACCGAGCCGTTGTGGGGATTTCGATTGATACCCTCGCCAAAACGCAGTTCGCCGTCGCTTGGTTGCTCCAATCCGAGCACGAGCCGCAGCAGAGTACTCTTGCCGCAGCCGCTGCGTCCGACAATGGCGATAAATTCGCCGGCATGGATGTCGAGATCGATGCCGCGCAAAACCTGGTTTTGCCCATACCACTTGCGCAATCCGCGAATGCTCACCGCCAAGTCAGGCAAAGGTTGAACGGATGGCGTTGCTTCCGATGTCGCTTCGGCGAAAGTGTCGAGCAGGCGGACCGGCTGGATTGTCATGACGCGACCTCGGCCGGGCGTTGAAACGCCGGATGCCAGGCCAGACACCAGCGCTCCAGCAGCCGCGCCACGCTGTCGGCGACTTTGCCCAGGAGCGCGTAGATCAAGATGCTCATCACCACGACATCGACCAAAAGAAACTCGCGCGCCTGCATCGCCATGTAGCCGATGCCCGACGACGCCGAGATGGTCTCGGCCACGATCAGCGTCAGCCACATAATGCCGAGCGCATAACGCAGACCGACGAAAATCGACGGCAGCGCGCCGGGCAGGATCACGCGCCAGAACAACGTCGATGCCGACATGCCATAGGCTTTGCCCATTTCCACAAGCTGTCCGTCGACGCTGCGAATGCCGTGCTGGGTGTTGATGTAAATCGGAAAGAACACGCCGAGCGCGACCAGAAAGATCTTGGCTTCCTCGTCGATGCCGAACCAAAGGATGACCAGCGGAATCAAAGCGAGATGCGGAATATTGCGGACCATTTGCAGCGTTGAATCGAAAATTCGCTCGGAACGGCGCGACAGCCCATTGGCCAGGCCCAGCGCGAAGCCGATGCTGCCGCCGATCAGGAGGCCGACCATGGCGCGCCAGAAACTTACCCAAATGTTGCGCGGAAGTTCACCGCTGAGTGTCGCATGCCAACCGGCGGCGATCACCGCGCTTGGCGCCGGCAGAACGCGCGCCGGGATCACGCCGGCAACCGATAAAGCTTCCCAGACCACGATAATGCCGACCGGCAACGCCCATTGCGTCAGCTTTTCCGATTGTCGCGTAACGGCCGCAAGCACTGTCATGCATCCTCAGGACTGTGCGGTTTGGCGCCGCGGCAATTGGGTGTTGGCGATGGTTTCGCCGAACGGTCCGGTATTGACGCTGGTCGCGGCGGGGCGTACCGGCGCGGCCAGCGGAAGCAACGGCAACACCAGTTCGGCGAAGCGATAAGCTTCCTCGAGATGCGGGTAGCCGGACATGATGAAGGTATCTATTCCGAACGCCATGTATTCCTTCATGCGCGCTGCAACGGTCGGCGGGTCGCCCACCAGCGCGGTTCCGGCGCCGCCCCGCACCAAACCGACGCCGGCCCAGAGATTGGGGCTGATTTCCAGCTGGTCGCGGCGCCCGCTGTGCAGCTGCATCATGCGTTTCTGGCCAACCGAATCCATGCGCGCGAAGATCGCCTGCGCGCTGGCGATGGTCTCGTCGCTGACATGCTCGATCAACTCGTCGGCGGCGCGCCACGCTTCCTCGTTGGTCTCGCGCACAATGACGTGGAGGCGAATGCCGAAGCTCACTTGCCGGCCGCGCTGCGCCGCGAGCGTCGCGACCGGAGCAAGTTTCTCCGCGACCTGCGCCGGCGGCTCGCCCCAGGTCAGATACTTGTCGATGGTGTCGGCGGCGACATCGACGGCGGCTTCCGACGAGCCGCCGAAATAAAGCGGCGGTCGCGGCTTTTGCACGGGAGGGAACAGGAGCCGGCCGTCTTCGACGCTGATGTGTTTGCCATGAACGTTGACGACTTCGCCGGCAAGCAGCGCGGTATAGACGCTGATAAACTCGCGCGTCACCTCGTAGCGCTCGTCATGCTCAAGAAAAATTCCGTCGCCTTTGTTCTCGACCGGATCGCCGCCGGTAACGACGTTGATCAACAATCGCCCATCGGAGACGCGATCGAGCGTGGCCGTCATTCGCGCGGCGACGGTCGGAGACTGCAAACCGGGACGCACGGCAACGAGATACCTCAGCCGCTCGGTCAGCGGCGCGAGCGCCGATGCAATCACCCAGGAATCCTCGCAGCTCCGCCCGGTCGGCAACAGCACGCCGAAATAGCCGAGCTCGTCGGCAGCCTGGGCGACTTGCCGCAAATACGGCAGCGTGACCGCGCGCGCGCCAATCGTGGTGCCGAGGTGGCGGCCGTCGCCATGGGTCGGCAAGAACCAAAGGACATTGGCTTGGGCAGGCGCGACGATCGTCATGAAGCGGGTTTCCTCACGACGCTCGAAACGACAATCTGTTTCGGCACCAGTCCGAGATTGTAAAAAGTGTCGGCGATGCGCTGTTGATCGGCCACGACCTCGGCATCGAGCGGGCGAACGCCATAAGTCAGGCGCTTCAGGGCGATTTCCAGGACCGGCGCCGGAATGCCGATGCCCGCGCTCAGTTCACCGGCGACGGCGATGTCCTTGCCGGCCGCCCATTGGTCGATATCGGCGATGCCGGCGAGAATCGCGTCGACGGCGGCGGGACTGGCGTCGGTGAACTTCTGGGTCGCAAAATAGAACTGCCGGTTGGGCGCCAGACCGACGGCGTTCGCCAGCGTGCGCGCGCCGGTCGCGGCTTCGGCGGCGGCCAGGAAGGGATCCCAGATCACCCAGGCATCGACGGCGCCGCGCTCGAATGCCGCGCGCGCATCGGCAGGCGCCAAGTAAACCGGCTCGATTTCAGCGTGTTTCAGCCCGGCCTGTTCCAGCGCACGGACCAGCAGGAAGTGAACGTTGGAGCCTTTGTTGAGCGCAACTTTCTTGCCCTTGAGATCGGTCAGCGTTTTCAGCGGTGAGTCTTTTGGCACCAGGATCGCTTCGCCTTCGGGAGCTGGCGGCTCATAACCGACATAGACCAGGGGGACGCCGGCGGCCTGGGCGAAAATCGGCGGCGTCTCGCCGGTCTGCCCGAAATCGATGGCGCCGGCGTTGAGCGCTTCCAACAGCGGCGGCCCGGACGGAAACTCGCGCCACTCGACCTTGAAACCAAGCGGGGCCAGCCGGCTTTCCAGCCCGCCGTGGCCCTTGAGCAAAATCAGGTTGCCGTATTTCTGGAAACCGACGGTGACGACCTTATCCGCGGCCGGACTGACACTGGGGAGAAAGAGCGCCGCGCAAAAAACACCGGCCGCCGCCGCAACCAAAGCGCGGACAAACTTCATCGACCTCTTCCTTGCGAGTGTCGCTATGACAAGAGCGCCTGGGCGGACGCCGTGGGCTGCGGCGCAGCGCCGCAAAGGTATTTAGTCTATAAGCTTAGTCAAATACTTCACCGGCAATCGAAGAACTTTGCAGAAGATAAGCAACGGGAGCCAAAACATTCCAATGCGCCGGCAGTTTTTGGATTGTTTGTCTAGGCGCGAGAGGCGGCGCGCCACGGTCTGTTCCATGTCTGATGCCGTTGCGACCGTCACGCTGCCGAAAGCCCGCCCTTTTCCTCGATGAAGCTTGCAATCTCGGCGACGCCTTGGCCGGCACGCAAGTTTGTAAACACGAACGGGCGCTGCCCGCGCATCCTTTTCGACTCGCGGTCCATCACTTCGAGCGAGGCGCCGACATGCGCCGCGAGATCGACTTTGTTGATCACCAAAAGGTCCGAGCGGGTGATGCCCGGACCGCCTTTCGACGGAATCTTGTCGCCCGCCGCCACGTCGATGACGTAGATCGTGAGGTCGGCGAGCTCGGGCGAGAATGTCGCCGCGAGATTGTCGCCGCCGGATTCGATCAGCACCAGATCGAGCGCGGGGAATTTCTGCCGCATGTCGGCGATCGCCGCGAGATTGGCCGAGGCATCCTCACGAATCGCGGTATGCGGACAGCCGCCGGTCTCGACGCCGGCGATGCGATCCGCAACCAGCGCCCCGGAGCGCACCAGATATTCCGCGTCCCATTTGGTGTAGATGTCGTTGGTGATGGCGGCAATCTCATAGCGGTCGCGCAGCCGCTTGCAGAGCGCGTCCATCAGCGCGGTTTTTCCGGAGCCAACCGGGCCGCCGACGCCGACGCGCAATGGACCGTGGTTAGCGGACATCTTTGACCCCGATCAAAAGCCGGCGACCAGTTCCAGCGACTTGCCGGCCTGCGCGTGCGCGCGCCTCGTGGCGGCAAAGCTCTCGCTGAGCTGCGACGGCAGCCTGACTTCCTTGGCGAATTCCGGGCGCTGCAACAGCCGCGCGAACCAATCGGAGACGTGCGGATGCAAGCGCTTGAACGGATAGGCGGCAAGCGTCAGGCGATCGACATAGATGAACCAGGCGATATCAAGCACCGTGAGCTTATCGCCCATCAGATAAGGTTGCTTCGCGAGCTTCTTGTCCAGATCGCCGAACTCGGCTTGGAACTTCAATGCGGAGGCGCGCGCCTGTTGATCGGTGATGCCGTGCTCGGCGTAGCCGCTCCAGAACTCGATTTGCTTGTCGATCTCGGTGTCCTGACGGCCGCCGATGGTGCCCGAACCCAGTTTGTATTTCTGCAGGTCGGAGGCCGATTTACGCGGCCTGTCCGGATTGAACACGAAACGAAAGCTGAGCGTCCTGATATCGAGATGCAGTTCGTCTTCGTGGTGCAACAGCTTCGCCACCTCGTGCTCGTAGCCAGCGGGGATCAACTGCGGCTGCGGAAATTTCCTTTCGAGATAGGTGATGATGTCGTTGCTTTCGATGTGGACCGCGCCGTCGTCAACCAGGACCGGCACGAGGCCGCGCGGATTGATGCCGAGATACCACGCGCTCATGTTGGCGTTGTTCGGCAAGTCGACGACGTGCGATTGCCACTCAATGCCCTTTAGGTTGAGAAAAATTCGCAGCTTTTTCGAACACGTAGACATGATGCCGTGCAGGACATGGATGCCTTTCCAGTCGAGCACCTCGCGGGTTTTGATATCGCCGTTGACAAGCTGAACCATTTTTCCTCTCGCGGCTAGTGTGGCGGTTCAGAAGTCCGCATCGTTTTTGCCGGCAGCCTTTCATGCGGACTTCTGAACCAAAGCCACACTAGATCAATTGGTTTGCTAGTGTCCCTTTGATTCCGAAGTTCGCTCAAGGGATTGCCGCCTGGTCATGCGAACTTCGGAATCGGGACACTAGGATCGAAACAATCGGGTGTATTGGGTCTCGTGTTTCATGCCGGCGACGTCGGCGCGGAACGCGCAGGTGCCGAGTTCGTCGAGCGGCGTTGTCAGCGCCCGCGCCGCGGTCGCCGCCACGGCATCCTCCAGTGCGGCAAGGACCCGCTGACCGTCGGTCTGCCCGAGCGGAATGAGCCGCACGCCGGCGGAAATCCAGTTCGCAGTCAAGGCCTGCAAGAATGCGCGCACGGCCGTTTCGCGAGCGATGCCGTGGCCGGCGCAAGCGGCGCCGGCGGCGACCGGCAGCGCAATCGGTCCGCTCCACACCGCTTCGAGGCGCGCGAGTGCCGGCGTCGGCCATGCGGCCTGGGTGGTGTCTACAAAAGCGCGCCCTTGCGCTGTCGTTTCCAATAAACGCTCCCTCGACGATACGAGCGCAGCCGCAAGCTCGGCAACGGAGCGAAGCGCCGCGTCATCATTTGCCGCGATCGCGTCGTGGGCGTGGCTGAACAACACGGCATCGGCAAAGCCGGCGCCTTCGCCGATCATCACCGCGAGCCATTCACGCAGCGTCTTGGCATCGGCGATGTCGCCAACTTCGACCGCCCATTCGAGGCCGGCGGAATAGGAAAACGCGCCGATCGGATAGGCGGGCGACATCCACGCCATGAGGCGGTACAGCGCGGCTGTTGTCAGCCCGGACTCAGCACCGGAGCGCATCCCGGAAGGAACATTCCGCGGCCGTTCGGGCGCCTTAGCTTTCATGGTCGTAATCGTGGGAATGGCCGTGTCCGTGTTCGTGACTCTGTCCATGATGATGATCGTAGGCGCCGCGTTCGGGATCAAACGGCGCTTCGACCGGCGTCAGCCTCGCGCCGAGCCCGCGCAGCATATCTTCGATGACGTGATCGCGCCGGATGCGCAGCCGCTCGCCGACGATTTGCACGTCGAAGTGACGATTGCCGATATGCCAGGCCAGCCGCGCCAGGTCGTGAACGTTCGCAGCGGCGATTTCAACGAGCGGCTCGGGCCGTCCGATGACGCGGATGATCGCGCCGTCCTCGAGCACGAGACCGTCACCGTCGCGCAGCGCGGTAGCTTGCGGAAGATCGAGCAGGAATTTCGTGCCGCGTTCGCCGCTCAGCATGACGCGGCGGCGATGACGGTCGTGCGCATCGAGCGCGACCGCGTCGACGGCCTTCGCCTCGTCCCAATGGCCGGCGGCTTTGATGTCGTGTGCGCGCTTCATGGTTGACCTCTGCCGGTTTTACCCCAATAGCACCGCGCTTCGGTAGTCACCGGCAGGGAAGGCTGCGGTGCGGGTGTTGGAGGTCGCGCCGGACACCGATATGGTGCGACCTTCCGAGGAACGCCCCCGCCGCATGACCATCAAGGGCAAAGCCTATATTGCCGGCGCCTTCGAGCACCCGACCCGGCATGCGCCGGACAAGACGGTAGCGCAACTTCATGCCGAGGTCGCGCTGGGCGCGCTCAAGGACGCCGGCCTGACGCGTGACGACATCGACGGTTATTTCTGCTCCGGCGACGCGCCGGGACCGGGACCCGCCTCCATGGCGGAATATATGAACTTGAAACTTCGCCACGCCGAATCCACCGAGCTCGGCGGCACGTCGTACATTACGCTGGCCGCGCACGCCGCCGAGGCTATTGCCGCCGGCAAGTGCGACGTGGCGCTGATCACGCTCGCCGGCCGTCCGCGCAGCGAAGGCATGGCGACCGGCACCGCGCCGCGCGCTCGCGATCCGAACCAGCCGGAGGCCGGTTGGGAGATGCCTTACGCCATTACTACCGCCAACGGCTATGCCATGTGCGCGATGCGGCACATGCACGATTACGGCACCACCAGCGCGCAGCTCGCCTGGGTCAAGGTCGCGGCCTCACATCATGCGCAGCACAATCCGCACGCCATGCTGCCCGAAGTTGTCACGGTCGACGACGTAGTCAACTCGCCGCTGATCGCTGACCCGCTGCACCGCCTCGATTGCTGCGTCATCAGCGACGGCGGCGGCGCGATTGTTGTGGTGCGGCCGGAAATCGCCAAGCGGCTAAACCGGCCGCTGGTGAAGATTATCGGCGGCGGCGAAGCGGTGAAGCACCTGGCCGGCGGCACATTCGACCTCACCACCTCCGGCGCCGCGCGCTCCGGCGCGACCGCGTTTGCCGAGGCCGGCGTGACGCCGGCGGACATCAAATACGCGTCGATCTACGACAGCTTCACCATCACGGTCGTCATGCAGATCGAGGACCTCGGCTTTTGTGCCAAGGGCGAAGGTGGCAAATTCGTCGCCGACGGCAACCTCATTTCCGGCGTCGGCAAGCTTCCGTTCAACACTGACGGCGGCGGCTTGTGCAACAACCATCCGGCCAATCGCGGCAGCATGACCAAAATCATCGAAGCGGTGCGGCAGTTGCGCGGCGAAGCCCATCCTGCGGTGCAGGTGAAGAATTGCGATCTGGCGCTGGCGCAGGGCACCGGATTCCAGCTCGCGACCCGCCACGGCAGCGCTACATTGATCATGGAACGCGAGTAGCCGATGCCGCGCAAGATCGCTTCGCCGGTCGTGACTTCCGAGACGCAGCCGTTTTGGCAGGCGGCGCGCGAGGGCCGCTTTCTGGTACCGTTTTGCATCGCCTGCGGCCGCGCGCATTGGTATCCGCGCGCGATCTGTCCGTTTTGCGCAAGCGACAACATCGAGTGGCGGCGGGGGAGCGGCCGCGGCACGATCTACGCCTTCAGCGTGATGCGCCGCGTCGCCGAGCCTTATGCCATCGCGCACGTGACGCTCGCCGAAGGCCCGACCATGCTGACCAACATCGTTGATTGCGATTTCGACAAGCTCTCCATCGGGCAGGCGGTCGCGTTGGTGTTCAAGGAAAGTGAAAACGGCCAGCCGGTGCCGATGTTCGCGCCAGCCTAAGTTGCGTTTTTGGATCGGCCAATGATCAACAAGATCGTGCAAAGCATGGCGGAGGCGGTGGCGGGCATCCGCGATGGCGCGCTCGTGCTGATCGGCGGATTCGGCAGCATCGGCCAGCCCAACGCTTTGATCGAGGGCCTGATCGAGCAAGGCGCCAAAGACCTGACCATCGTCGCCAACAATGCCGGCGTCGGCCATAACGGCCTGGCGCGGCTGATGGAAGTGGGGCGCGTGCGCAAGATCATCTGCTCCTATCCGCGCACCAGCGATCCGGTGGTGTTCGAGGAGCTTTATCGCGCCGGCCGCATCGAGCTTGAAGTGATGCCGCAGGGCACCATGGCCGAACGCATGCGCGCCGCCGGCGCCGGCATCCCGGCGTTTTACACGCCGACCTCGGTGGGGACGCTGCTCGCCGAAGGCAAGGAGCTGCGCGAGTTTTCCGGTCGGCAATACGTGCTGGAAACCGCGCTTGCCGGCGATGTCGCGCTGGTCGAAGCCTGGGAAGCGGACCGCTGGGGCAATCTCACTTACCGCTCGTCGGCGCGCAATTTCAATCCGGTGATGGCGACCGCCGCCAAGTTGACGATCGCACAGGCGCAGCACATTGTTGATCTCGGCACGCTCGACCCGGAGAAGGTGGCGACGCCGGGAATATTCGTGCAGCGCGTGGTGCACGTTCCTTACGGCGAACCGACGGTGACGTGATGGAAGCCGATGTAAAGACCGATCTGCGCGCCGATCGGCCGCCTCAAGGCGGTTGCCGGCCGTGGACGCGCGACCAAATCGCGGCGAACGCGGCGCGCGATATTCCCGAAGGCGCTTACGTCAATATCGGCATCGGCATTCCGGTGCTCGTTGCCAATCACGTGCCGGCCGAGCGCGAAGTCATTATCCACTCGGAAAACGGCATCCTCGGCATGGGCCCGGAGCCGGCGCCCAACGAGATCAATCGCTGGCTGATCAACGCCAGCAAAAAATACGTCACACTCCGTCCGGGCGGCGCCTACATGCACCATGCCGACAGCTTCGCCATTATCCGCGGCGGTCACCTCGACCTGTGTATCCTCGGCGCCTTTCAGGTCGCCGAGAACGGCGATTTCGCCAATTGGTCGATGTCGGCAACCGACATGCCGTCGGTCGGCGGCGCGATGGATCTCGCCGTTGGCGCCAAACAAGTCTGGGTGCTGATGGACCACGCGAGCAAGTCAGGCGAAAGCAAACTTATACGGCGCTGCACTTACCCGCTCACCGCGCCGGGCGCGGTCACGCGGGTCTACACCAACCTTGCCGTGATCGATGTCACCGCGAAAGGCTTCGCCGTTCGCGAGATGGCGCCGGGAGTTACCTTCGAGGCGCTGCAAGACGTGACCGGCGCGCCGCTGCATCGCGCGGCGTGAGCGCCGCGGGCGTCGCCGCTTAAAACACCAGCCGGCCGCCGACCACCGCCAGCGTTGAAGCAAGGATGGGCCGGAGCACGCGATCGGGAATGCGCGCGCCAATGTAGCTGCCAATAGTAATGCCGGGGATCGACCCGACCAGCAGCGACACCAGCAAGGCCCAGTCGATGGAGCCGAGGAACCAGTGCCCGATACCGGCAATCAGCGTCAGCGGAACCGCATGCGCGATATCGGAGCCGACAATTCGCGCCACCGGGAGCCGCGGATAGAGGATCAGCAGCACCGTGACGCCGATCGCGCCGGCGCCGACCGAAGATAACGATACGAGGACGCCGAGCACGGCGCCGAGCCCGACGGTCAGCGCCTTGGCTCGCCCCGGCTCGAATTCGCCGACGCGCGTGGCGAAAAAATCGAGAATGCGTTTCCGGAACAAGAGTGCAATCGCCGTCAGGATAAGCGCGAAACCGAGCACCGTGGTGATTAATCCGTTGGCGCCTTCGCCCGTCCCGTGACTGAAGTATGCCAGGGCAGCCAGTGTCAGCGCCGTCGCCGGTACGCTGCCGAGCGCAAGCCGCCTTACTATCGGCCAATCGACGGTATCGCTGAGCCCGTGAACGACTGTGCCTGCGGTCTTGGTGATGGAAGCGTAGAGCAAATCGGTGCCCACCGCCGTCGCCGGATGGATGCCGAACAGCAACACCAGCAGCGGCGTCATCAGCGCGCCGCCACCCACGCCAGTCAGTCCGACCAGCATCCCGACGCCAAAACCGGAGGCCGAATAGAGCAAATTAATATCGGGAAGAACCATCTAAAACTCCGGCACGGCTGATCGCTCGAGCCTTACTTATCGGCCGCGGCGAGCTTGGCGTCGCCGCCGGGGGCAGCGGAGGTGAATAGTGGTGGCCGGCAAATACCAGAACGCCGGCGACCAGCGCGAAGGCCAGAAATGTTGCGGTGTGCTGCCAGGAACGCATCCGCCCCTCCGTTCAATATTAGAAGTCTATACAATAAGTAGACTGAAAATTTTGGCTTTTGATTTCGCCGGCGCGAATGGTTTCGACCAAATCGCTGCGGTAAAAGATCAAAAATTTTCTATTTGCTCGGCTGGCGGCGTGCTCGGGAGGGCCCCGGTCAAAACACAGGCGAAAGCGTCCGCGCGCGTCGCTCGAGCGACGCTTTACTGCGCCGGTGCGGCTGGCTTCGCCGCCGGCTCCGCCTTCTGCGGCTTCTTTGGTTTTTCCGGTTTGTCCACCACCGATGTGGTCTTGGCCGGAGGTGCCGATTTGTGCTCTGCGGCTTTCCCGTCCGGCGCTTTTTCGTCCGCGGCTTTGTCGTCCGGCTTCGCCGCCGCGGTCTTTGCCCCGGCTTTTTTCTTGTGAGCGGCCGCGGGCTCAATGGCGTTGAGCTTGGCCACTTCGCCGGGCGTGCGCGTCGGCCCGGTATAAACGACGACGGGCGGTTCGCTGCCGTAGTCGGAAAGGAGCGCCGCTCCTTTTGGAGTAGGGGCGCGCAGGCTCGACAACAGCGCCGAGAATGGCGTGTCGACGCCGCCGGAATTGGGTTCGCTGCCGGCTTCTTCTTCTTCCTCAGCGGGCACGCGCTTCTTGTGCGGACCGCACACGCTGTCATGCAGGTTCGGAGGATCGGCGTTGACCGGCGTGAGGTTGCTGACCGAACCCAAGGCCGGTGTGAGCCAGCCCAGCGGGTTCTGCGTGAAGCCTCGTTCCAGAAGCTCGGCCGCCTTGATCGCGCGTGCCGGCGATGACGGCGCGCCGAGCACCACGGCAATGAGCCGCTTGCCGTTGCGCGTCGCCGTGGCGACAACGTTGAAGCCGGAGGCGCAAATAAATCCGGTCTTCATGCCGTCGAGCCCGGGATAACGGCCGACCAGCGAGTTGGTGTTGTGGATGATACGACGGCCGAACTTGATGTTGGCGATGTGCCAGTAAGGGCCGTATTCCGGGAAGTCATGA
>Ga0302324_100013550_pt1 | contig 16518 bp, 16 predicted proteins | sample Palsa_T0_1_FD_201949 | JGI IMG/M metagenome (GOLD analysis project Ga0302324, IMG submission 201949) | Peat permafrost microbial communities from Stordalen Mire near Abisko, Sweden - Palsa_T0_1 | ecosystem: Environmental > Terrestrial > Soil > Palsa > Peat permafrost | place: Sweden: Abisko...
GATGTCGCCCGGCTCGAGCACGCCGTCGCTGGCCGAACCTGGCTGCACATCCCACACCACCAGCATGCCGGTGCCGTCGGCCTGCGCGCGGCGCGCCTCGGCCTCGGTGCCGCCCTGCAGGCCCAGGCGCCGCAATTCATCGAACGGGCGGTAGCGGAATTCCGTCTGCAGCGTGCCGCGCGCCACCGGCTTGCCCTGCTGGATCAGCTGCAGCGCGCGCCGCACGCGTTCGAGCGGCAGATAGAAACTCGACGCCGCGCCGTTGGCGCCGCCGGCGTTGAGCGCCAGCACGCGCCCATGGATATCGATGACCGGCGAGCCCGAGGAGCCACCCGAGGTGCCTGACGCGGCCTGGATATAGAAAGTATTGAAGTCGTTGTAGCGGCCGACGCCGTAGTCCGGCGCCTCGCGATCCAGCCGCGCCAGCGTCCCCGCCAGTATCGACAGCTGCTCGCCGGCGTTATTGCCGACCACGCGTATCTCGCGTCCCACCTGCGCCGCCTGCGGCGCCAGCGGCAACGCCTTGGGGCTGATGAACTTCAGCTTTGCCGGGTCGTAGTGATAGATGCCAAAGTCATGCACCGGGTCGCGATACACCGGATACAGCTGCACTTCCTCGCGATTGAGGAACGTCGCCTCCGCGGTGACCGGCCCGGGCGTCACCACATGGCGGTTGGTGAGTATCAGCCCGCGCTCGGCGTCCACGACAAAGCCGGTGGCCTGGGCAGAGGTGTTGCGCTCGGTATCGAACGAGCGCGCCTGGTCGATCTGGATCGCCACCACACTTCCGGCGATGCGCTCCAGCGTCGCTGCCCAATCGGCGGCCGAAGCCTCCTCACCATTGGGCAGCGCGACCGCGGCCAGCAGCTTCGGCGGCGCAACCGGAGCGGCCGGTTCGGCCGCTGCCGGCGGCGCAGCCGCAATGCCGGCGCCGCCGGTCGGCGCGCTGGCCGCGGCAGTGGCGGCTGCAGGCGCCGGTACGGCAGGCACGGCCGGCCCGCCAGCCGTTGCCGCGGCCGACGCCAGCCATGCGGTGCAGGTCGCCACCACCCGGAGCCTTGATGTCATAACGAGTATCCAAATTCGGTCTTGAAACGGTCGCGAAACTCATCCTGGCTGCAGCGATGCTGCTGCGTGCCGTGATGCTCGATCTTGATGCCAGCCATGAGCGCGGCCACGCGCCCGGTGGTATGCCAGTCGAAGCCGCGCGCCAGGCCAAACAGCAGGCCGGCGCGATAGGCATCGCCGCAGCCGGTCGGATCGGCAATGCGCGCGGTCCTGGCCACCGGGATTTCGCGCCGCTGGCCGTCGGCAAAAATCCAGGAACCCTCGGCGCCGCGCGTGACCACCAGTGCGCGCACCTGCGTGGCAATCTTCTCCAGCGGCCAGCCGGTGCGCTCCGACAGCAGGCTGGCTTCATAGTCGTTGACCGCCACCCAGGACGCGCGCTCGATGAACTGGCGCAGCTCGAGCTCGCCGAACATCGGCAGCCCCTGGCCCGGATCGAAGATGAACGGAATCCCGGCGGCGGCGAACTGCTCGGCGTGCTCGAGCATGCCCTGGCGGCCATCGGGGGCGACGATGCCGAGCTGGATGCCAGTGCTATCACTGACCCGGTTCAGCTGTGAAAAGTTCATTGCACCGGGGTGAAAGGCGGTGATCTGGTTGTTCTCCAGGTCGGTGGTGATGTACGCCTGGGCGGTAAACTGATCGGGCACTACGCGCACGTGCGTGAGCGGCAGCTCGCTCAAGGCCAGCCACTCGGAATAAGGCGCAAAATCATGCCCGACGGTCGCCATGATCAGCCCGTCGCCGCCGAGCAGCTTGAGGTTGTAGGCGATGTTGCCGGCGCAGCCGCCGAAATTGCGCCGCATCGAAGGCACCAGGAACGCCACGTTCAGCACGTGCAGGCGGTCAGCCAGGATGTGATCGCGAAACCTGCCCTCGAACACCATGACCGTGTCATACGCCATCGAACCACAGATCAGTGCCGTCATCGATTGGGAACCCCTGTAGCTAAAGTGTTATGTCGTGCCCGGGCGGCGCATCGCCAGCACGCCCGCAGCCGCTTGGCACGAGCTGGTGCTCGGTGTTACCGGCGACCGCCCAGCACCAGCAGCCAAACGACCGCAAGCAGGATGAACGACATCATCACCGCCGCCGAGCCGATATCCTTGGCCAACCCGGCCAGCACATGCCGCTCCAGTCCGATGCGGTCCACGGTCGCCTCGATGGCGCTGTTGAGCAGCTCGACGATCAGGATCAGCAGCACCGGGCCGGCGAGCAGCGCGCGCTCGACACCGCTGTGCCCGAGCCATATTCCCAGCGGCAGCGCCACGCAGGCGAACAGCAGCTCCTGGCGAAACGCCGCCTCTTCGCGAAACGCGCCGATGAACCCCTTGGCGCTCGAGCCGAAGGCGCGCAGCAGCCGGCCCACGCCCTGCAGCTTCTCGCGCTCGATCACGCCGGCGCTGCCGGCTGGTACACCAGGTTCAGCTCGCGCGCCGCCCGCACATCGTCCAGGCGCCGCACCGGCAGTGTATGCGGAGCCCCATGCAGCTGCTCGGGATCCTGCTGCGCCTCGCGCAGGATCTGCGCCATCGCGCCCACGAACGCGTCCAGCGTCTGCTTGCTCTCGGTTTCGGTCGGCTCGATCAGCAGGCACTCGCCGATCAACTGCGGAAAATAGGTGGTCGGCGCATGAAAGCCCAGGTCGAGCAGCCGCTTGGCCACGTCCATCGCGCTCACCCCGTAGTGCTGCTGCGTCTGCCTGAGCGTCAGTATGAACTCATGGCTGGCGCGGCGCGCCGGGTACGCGGCCTCGAAGCCCACTTGCTGCAGCCGCGCCGACAGGTAGTTGGCGTTCAGGCTGGCGTACTCGCCCACCCGCCGCATGCCCTCGCGCCCGAGCATGCGCATGTAGACATAGGCCCGCAGCAGCACGCCGGCGTTGCCGCCGAAGGTGGTGAGCCGGCCGATCGACTGCGGCAGGTCATGCTCGTGCAGCCAGCGATACTGCGGCTGCCCGCTGTCATCGCGCGCGACGATCGGCAGCGGCAGGAACGGCTGCAGCCGCGCCGACACCCCGACCGCGCCGGCGCCCGGCCCGCCGCCGCCATGCGGGGTCGAGAAGGTCTTGTGCAGGTTCATGTGGATCACGTCGAATCCCATGTCACCCGGCCGCACCTTGCCGAGGATGGCGTTGAGGTTGGCGCCGTCGTAGTACAGCAGCCCGCCGGCCTGGTGCACGATCGCCGCGACCTGCTCGATGCGGCGCTCGAAAACGCCGAGCGTCGACGGATTGGTAAGCATGATGCCGGCGGTCTTCGGCCCGACCGCCGCGCGCAGTGCTTCCAGGTCGGCGTCGCCGTCCGCTCCCACGGCCACCTCGCGCGCCACGCAGCCGCACATGGTCGCGGTGGCCGGATTGGTGCCGTGCGCGGCCTGCGGCACGATGATCTCATCGCGCGCCAGATCGCCGCGCGAGCGATGATAGGCGCGAATCATCGCCACACCGGCGAACTCGCCGTGTGCTCCCGCCAGCGGACTCAGCGCCACGGCGCGCATGCCGGTGACCGCCTTGAGCATCTGCTGCAGCTCGTACAGGCAGGCGAGGAATCCCTGGCCGTGCCGGTCCGGCGCCAACGGATGCCGCCCCAGGAACTCCGGCAGCAGCGCCGCGGCGTTGCAGGCCCTGGGGTTATACTTCATGGTGCAGGAGCCGAGCGGATAGAAGTGCGTGTCGATCGAGAAGTTCAGCTGCGACAGGCGCGTGTAGTGGCGCACCGCGTCGAGTTCGCTGACCTCGGGTAGCAGCGGCCGGCAGCGGCGGCGCAGCGTCTCGGGTAGGGCATCGAGCGGCGTGCCGGCGGGCACCGCGGGCCATTGGCCACGGGCGCCGCGCCCCGGACGCGAATAGTGGAAAATCAGCGGCTCGCGCAGCGTCAGGCTCATCGGCACTACGCCGCGCGCGCCGCGCGCAGCGTCTCGGACAGAGCTCTGGCGTAGGCGTCGATGTCCGCGCTGCTCTTGGTCTCGGTGGCGCACACCAGCAGCGCCGCTCCGAGTTCCGGGTAATAGGCGCCCAGGTCGAGGCCACCCTGGATGCCGCGCTCTGCCAGCGCCGCCAGTACCGGCGCCACCGGCCGCTCGAGCGCGAGCACCGCTTCATGAAAGCCCGGGCGCGCAAATACGCGCCGCACGCCGCTGATGGCGCTCAGTGCGCGCAGCAGCTCCTCGGTGCGCGCCATCGATGCCGCGGCCACACGCGCCAGGCCCTCCGCGCCCATCAGCGACAGGTACAGCGTACCTGCCAGCATCAGCAGTCCCTGGTTGGTGCAGATGTTGGAGGTCGCCTTGGCGCGCCGGATGTGCTGCTCGCGCGCCTGCAGCGTGAGCGCGAATCCGGGTCGGCCCTCGACGTCCAGCGTGCCGCCGACAATGCGTCCCGGCATCTGCCGCACGTGCTGCATGCGCGTGGTCATGAAACCAAAGTACGGTCCGCCCGAGGACAGCGGGCAGCCGAGCGGCTGGCCGTCGCCGACCACGATGTCGGCGCCCTGCGCGCCCCATTCCCCCGGCGGTTTGAGCACTGCCAGCGAGATCGGGTTGACCACCGCGATCACCAGCGCCTCGCGCGCGTGCGCCCAGTCGGTCAGCGCATCGACGTCCTCGAGTACGCCGAAGAAATTCGGCTGCTGGATCACCAGCGCGGTGAAGTCCTGCCGATCGTGCGCCGCCAGCGCCTCGAGGCTGACGTGGCCGGCATCGCGCGCGTACGCCAGCGTGTCGAACGCCAGGCCCTGGTTGAGCGTGGTGGTGAGTGTGACCGCGCGGTAGTGCGGATGCAGGCTGCGCGGCAGCAGAATGCGCGCGGCCTTGGAACGGCGGTTGGCGCGCACCGCCATCAGGCAGGCTTCCGCCACCGCAGTGGCGCCGTCGTACAGCGACGCGTTCGACACCTGCATGCCGGTCAGGCTCGCCATCATGCTCTGGTATTCGTAGATTGACTGCAGCGTGCCCTGGCTGGCCTCGGCCTGGTAGGGCGTGTAGGCGCTGTAGAATTCCCCGCGCGTGATGGTGGACCACACCGCCGCGGGGATGTGATGCTCATAGGCGCCGGCGCCGATGAAGCACAGCGCGCGAACGTCCTGGCGCGCGCGCGCCGACATCAGCTGCATCACCTCGAATTCGCTTAAGCCCGCCGGCAGCTCATCGAGTGACTGCACCCGCAGATGCGGCGGTATCTCATCGAACAGCGCCTCGATGCTGGGCGCGCCGATGGCCGCGAGCATCTCGCGTTCATCCTCATCGGTGTGCGGAATGAATGGCATGCGCTGCGTCAGCCCGGTGCGGCCAGCAGCTGGTAGTCGCGCGCCGACAGCAGCCCGGAGTCGGCCTCAGGGGCGCTCGGCCTGAGTCGCATGATCCAGCCGCGCCCGTAGGGGTCCTGGTTGATCAACTCCGGTGTCTCGGCCAGCTGCGCATTGACCGCCACTACGGTCGCTGCGATCGGGGCGTAGATGTCGGACGCCGCCTTTACCGACTCGACCACCGCGCACGCCTCACCGGCGGCGAGGCTGCGGCCGGGCTCGGGCAGCTCGACGAATACCAGATCCCCGAGCGTCTGCTGTGCATGATCGCTGATGCCGATCTCGACCATGCCGTCCGGCAGCGTCTTCAGCCATTCGTGGCTGCGGGTGTACTTGAGGTCCGGCGGAATCTCGCTCATGGTCTGCTCTCCTCACCTGGCAGCTGGATCACTGCGCGTCCGTGGCGCACGAACGGTGGCCGCACGGTCAGCGCCGGCAACAGCCGGCTGCGCACCTCGACCTGCACCTCGCTGCCGGTCGCGCTCGGCACGCGCGCCAGGCCGATGGCACGCGACAGCGTTGGGGAAAACGTACCGCTGGTGACTGCGCCCTCGCCGACGCCAGCCACGATGACGCGTTGATGGCTGCGCAGCACCGCACGCTCATTCAGCACCAGGCCGACGCGCTTGTGCTCGCTGCCGCGCGCGCGAATGGCCTCGAGCGCCGCGCGGCCGGTGAATGCGCGCCGCGCCGGCTCAAACGCCACGCTCCAGGCGAGCCCGCACTCGAGCGGATTGGTGGCCTCGTCCATGTCACTGCCGTACAGGTTCATGCCGGCTTCCAGCCGCAGCGTGTCGCGCGCCCCGAGGCCGCATGAGCGCACGCCGGCGGCATTCAGGCCGTGCCACAGCGCCGCGGCGTCGCCGGCCGGCAGCATGATCTCAAAGCCATCCTCGCCGGTGTAGCCGGTGCGCGCGATGAACCACTCCCCGATCTGCGCGCCGTGAAACGGCTGCAGTGCCATGGCGGCCGAGGCGGCCTGGGACGACAGCAGTGTCGCGGTGCGCTGGCGCGCCAGCGGACCCTGCACCGCCAGCATCGCCAGGTCCTGGCGCACCAGCTGCCTCACCTCCAGTGGCAGCGCGTGCCCGCCGATCCAGGCCAGGTCCTTGTCGCGCGTTCCCGCATTCACCACCAGGCGAAACTGGTCCGCGGTGAGGTAATAGACGATCAGATCGTCGATGATGCCGCCCTGCTCGTTGAGCATGCAGCTGTAGAGCGCGTCGCCGGGGACCTGCAGGCGGGCAACGTTATTGGCCAGCAGGCGCGACAGCAGCTCGCGCGTGGCCGCCCCGATCAGATCCAGCACGCACATGTGCGACACGTCGAACACCCCGGCGGCGCTACGCACCGCATGGTGCTCCTCGATCTGCGAGCCGTAGGCGACCGGCATGTCCCAGCCGCCAAAATCGACCATGCGCGCCCCCAGGGCCACCGCCAGGTCGTACAAACAGGTGTGCCTGCCCAGACTTGACTCCGCCGTGCGCCCGTTTCCTGATGAATCAACGGGCTGGTGGAATCATAGCAGCGAGCGCCGCGTCGGCTCCACGTTTTGCCATTACAATAGGCACATGTCACGCCATCGCCACACCAGCGTGCCGGTCAGGGTAGCCGGCGTCACCATCGGCGGTCAGGCACCGATCGTGGTGCAATCGATGACCAACACCGACACCGCCGACGTCGAAGCCACCGCCCGGCAGGTGCAGCAGCTGGCTGCAGCCGGCTCCGAGCTGGTACGCATCACGGTCAACACCGCCGAGGCGGCCGCGGCCGTGCCGCACATCGAGCAGCGTTTGCGTCAGCTGCGCTGCACCGTGCCGCTGATCGGCGATTTCCATTTCAACGGCCACAAGCTGCTGCAGGAACACCCCGCCTGTGCCCAGGTGCTCGCCAAGTACCGCATCAATCCGGGCAATGTCGGGCGCGGCAGCAAGCGCGACTCGCAGTTCGCCGAGATGATCGAGATCGCCTGCCGCAACGACAAGCCGGTACGCATCGGCGTCAATTGGGGCAGCCTCGACCAGGAGCTGCTGGCGCGGCTGATGGATGAGAACAGCCGCAAGAGCGAACCCGACTCGGCCGTGGAAGTGATGCGCGACGCCATCGTGCGCTCGGCGCTCGACTCCGCCGCCCGCGCCGTCGAGCTCGGCCTGCCGCGCGATCACATCGTGCTGTCAGCCAAGGTGAGCGCAGTGCAGGACCTGGTGGCGGTCTACACCGAACTGGCGTCGCGTTGCGATTTTCCGCTGCACCTGGGGCTGACCGAGGCCGGCATGGGTTCCAAGGGCATCGTCGCCTCCTCGGCGGCGATGGCGATCCTGCTGCAGCAGGGCATCGGCGACACCATTCGTGTGTCGCTGACGCCGGAGCCGGACGGCGATCGTACGCGCGAGGTCATCGTCGCTCAGGAACTGCTGCAGACCATGGGCCTGCGCTCGTTCACGCCACTGGTGACCGCCTGTCCCGGCTGCGGTCGCACCACCAGCACCTATTTCCAGACGCTGGCCGATCGCATCCAGCGGCACCTGCGCGAACGCATGCCCGGCTGGCGCAATGTCTATGACGGCGTGGAGGAGATGACCGTGGCGGTGATGGGCTGCGTCGTCAACGGGCCGGGCGAGAGCAAGCGCGCCAATATCGGCATCAGCCTGCCGGGCACCGGCGAGCGGCCAGTGGCGCCGGTGTACGAGGATGGCGAGAAGACCGTGACACTCAAGGGTGATCGGATCGCGGAGGAATTCCAGCAGCTGGTGGAGCAGTACATCGCGCGCACCTACGCGCGCCGGGTACCGGAAGGCGCTTCGGTTGCGCGCGCAGCGGAGCCGCAGACATGAGCGACCTGGCTGAACGCCGCTGCCAGCCCTGCGAAGGCAAGGTCGCCGCCCACACCGCTGCCGAGGCCAAGGCCGAACTCAAGCAGCTCGCGGCCGACTGGAAGCTGATCGAGAATGGCAAGGCCATCAAGCGCGAATTCGCGTTCAAGGATTTCTACCGCACCATGAGCTTCGTCAATGCGCTCGCACACGTCGCCAATACCGAGGATCACCATCCGGACCTCGAGGTCGGCTACAACTACTGCCGGGTGCGCTATTCCACCCATGCGATTGGCGGGCTGTCCGAGAACGATTTCATCTGCGCCGCCAAGATCGACCGCATCCCGACCAAGTAGCGCATCCCGCTCAAGACAGCCGCGCGCATCGATGACGCGCCGCCAGGAGCATCGACGTTGCCGACCGAGCCCTCGAGGGCCGTATTCCTCAGCTACGCGTCGCAGGACGCGGAACCTGCCCGGCGCATCTGCGAAGCACTGCGCGCCGCCGGCATCGAGGTGTGGTTCGACCAGAGTGAGCTGCGCGGCGGTGACGCCTGGGACCTGAATATCCGGCGGCAGATCCGCGAGTGCGCGCTGTTCATCCCGATCATCTCGGCGCAGACCACCTCACGGCCCGAAGGCTACTTCCGCCTCGAGTGGGCGGTTGCCGAGCAGCGCACGCAGATGATCGCGCGCAACAAGGCGTTCATCATCCCGGTCTGCGTGGACGCGACCCCGGATTCGGTCCCGGACCTGCCCGAATCGTTCCAGCGCGTGCAATGGACGCGCCTTCCCGACGGCACGACGCCGCCGGCGTTCTGCCAGCGCATCGCGACACTGCTGGGAATGACCGCAGCGCCGGCCGCGACCGCCCCAGCCCCGGCCTCGACATCGACATCGACACCGACACCGGCACCGGCTCCGGCACCGACGCCAACGCCGACTGCGTCGCCGCCGCAGTGGCGGCCGGGCCGCTGGATGGCGCTCGGCGTTGCCCTGCTGCTGGTCGTGATTGGCGCATTCGCATTCAAGCCCTGGCGGCTCATCGCCACCAGATCCGCAGTCAACGCCACTGGCCACGCCGCGACCGGTCCGACAGCGAGCCCCGGAGCCAGCGAAAATGCCGAATTCGGCACCAATCGCCGCAGCGACGCACCCGGGGCCGCAGCGCTGCTGATCTCCGAGGGCGGCGCTGGCGCTGCGCCCGAGCGCTCGATCGCGGTGCTGCCGTTCACGGACATGAGCGAGAAGAAGGACCAGGAATACTTTTCCGACGGCCTGTCCGAGGAACTGATCGACCTGCTGGCCAAGGTGCCGGATCTGCGCGTACCAGCCCGGACCTCCTCGTTCTACTTCAGGGACCAGCACGCCACCATCGCCGAGATCGCCAGGGCGCTCAGCGTTACCCACGTACTCGAGGGCAGCGTGCGCAAGGCCGGCACTACGATTCGGGTCACCGCGCAGCTGATCCGTGCCGATAACGGCTATCACCTGTGGTCCGAGACCTACGATCGCGACTTGAAAGACGTGTTCAAGGTTCAAGACGAGATTGCCGGACGCGTAGTGGAGCAGTTGAAGTTGACGCTCCCGGCGTCGGCGTCCGCCAGCACTGCCCGGACCGCGAATACGGCTGCCTATAACGAGTACCTGCTGGGCAGGAAGTTCCTCGATCAACCGACGCCCGAGGCGCAGAAAAGCGCGGTCGAGTCGTTCAACAAGGCGATCGCGCTCGATCCGGGCTACGCGGCCGCGTACGCGCGCCTGGCGGAGGCCGAGGCCTCTCTGGGGGACCTGATCGGCGATCCGGGCGCTCTCGCGCGCGCCAGCGCGGCGGCGGATCGCGCGATCGCGCTGGCGCCCGGCAGCGCCGACGGCTACTCCGCGCGCGCCTTCCTGCGCTCGACTTTCCTATGGGATTGGTCTGGGGCGAGCGCGGATTTCAGCAGAGCGCTGTCGATCGATCCGAACGACTCCGACACGCTGTTCCTCGACAGCAATCTGCTCAGCACCAAAGGACAGCTGGGGGACGCGCTGCTGCAGCTCGACAAGGCAATCCGTATCGATCCGCTGGTCGCGACGTTCTACAGCCTGCGCGGCCGGCTGCTGCTCGACTCGGGTAATCTGCCGGCCGCGCGCGCAGCCTTTCAGCAGCTTCTGAGAATCAATCCGGCGCACCCGCACGCCAATGTGGATATCGCAACCATCGAGCTGCTTGGCGGCCGGCCCGAACAGGCCCTGGTCGACCTGCAACAGCCCGGCGCACCCGGCTGGCGGCTCATTGGCACCGCGATGATCGAGTACTCGCTCGGTCATCAGGATCAATCGCAGCAGGCGCTTGATCAGCTGATCGCCACTTCGGCGCAGTATGGCGCCTACCAGATCGCCGAGGTCTATGCCTGGCGTGGCCAGAACGACCAGGCGTTCCAGTGGCTCGAGCGCGCTTACTCACAACACGATGGCGGCCTGACGGAAGTCAAGATCGACCCGGTGCTGGCGTCGCTGCGCACCGATCCGCGCTACCAGCCTTTCCTGGTCAAGATGAAGCTCGCCCGGTAGCGCACCCTGGACCACGGTGACATGCCCGTCACCACCCTCAAATCTCCGCCTGGCCTTCCAGGTAGAACACGCAATTCCCTTCCAGCTCCACGCGATCGTGGGACAGTCTGCAAATAACTTCCCCGCCGCGTGCTGAGGCTTGAAATGCGCGAAAAGCCGTCTTGTCCAACCGCTTCGCCCAGTAGGGTGCCAACGCGCAATGCGCACTGCCGGTGACGGGATCTTCCGGAACGCCGTGGCCGCAAAGTGCCACCTCGGTCGTGGGCGTGAACCAGCGCAGGCGATAGTCGCTGTCGTCGGGCACGATAAACGCGGTCTCGGAGAGATTATTCTCCGCAGCAATAGCCTGCAGCACTGCATCAGCCAGAAAGCTCGCCAGCGGCACCACGGCCGCCGGATTTCCTGCGAATCGGCGGGTGGTAAAGGCATCAAGCTGGAATATGGGCGCGCGCAACGAGGGTCGTCCTTAGTATTTGCCACGGCAGCCGATGCGCTGGCTATGCGATCGCGGCACGCGCCAGGCGCGGCAACTCACCCGCGGTCCCGAGCGCCTGGCGCGCGAACACGCGCTTGAGCGCGCCGCTGCGATTGACCACTGACAGGCCGCGATTGACCAGCCACGCCGCCGGCCCGCGGGCCGCCCCAAACCCGAACTGCAACGCGCTCATCGCCGCATCCATCGCCAGGTTATGCGTGCGGCGCTGCTGCTCGTAGCCGCGCAGTACGCGCAGCGCGCCCGCATCCTCGCGCTGCGCCACCGCGCCGGCCACCGTCTCGCACAGCGCCGCCGCGTCCAGCAATCCGAGGTTCGCGCCCTGGCCGGCGAGCGGGTGGATGACGTGCGCCGCATCGCCGATCAGCGCGCAGCGCGGGGCGACATACGAGTGCGCGGCCACGCTATGCAGCGCGAAGCTCAGCCGCTCACTCACCAGCGTCGTCGCGCCGAGCACTCCGTCCAGCGCGGCCGTAAGCCGCCGGTTGAATTCGCTGGCGCTGCCATCGCGCAGCGCCGGCACCTCGGCCTCATCCAGCGACCAGACCATCGAGCTGCTGCCGTCGAACAGCGGCAGCAGCGCCAGCGGCCCGGTGTGCAGGAAGCGCTGCCAGGCGGTGTGCTGGTGCGGCCGCGCCGTATGCACCGTGGCGACGATCGCCAGCTGCCGGTAGTCGTGCGTGCGGACCGCGATGCCAGCGCCCTCACGTACCAGCGACTGCGCGCCGTCGGCGCCGACCACCAGCCGCGCCGCAATGACGCGCCCATCGGTGCATTCCAGCCGTGCGCCCTCCGCGCCGAACACCGCCGCCGCCAGCTGCGCGCCGATCTGCGAGCCGCCGGCCGCGCGAAAACTGTCGACGCAGGCCGCCTGCAGCGCGCCGCTCTCGGCGATGGTGCCCAGGTTGGGCTCGCCGATGTCGGCGGCATCGAAGCACAGCGCCGCATCGCCATCGGCGGCGGCATCCTGCTGCCACACCCGCATGCGTTCATAGGCGCATAGTCGCGCCTGATCGAGCAGCGGCCAGGCGCCGGCCGCAGTAAGCACGCGCTCGCTGGCGCGCGAGATCGCCACCACACGCAGCGCCGGCGGCGTATCCGGCGCGCCGCGCACATCGGTCTCATCGGGCACACCCGTCGCATCGGTCGCATCGGTCGCATCGGTCGCATCAGGCACCGCTCGCGATTTCACCGGCGGTACCATGCCCAGCAGCGCGATGCGCTGCGGCGCTATCCCGGAATGGCGCACCAGCAGCGCGGCGGCGCAGGCTCCGGCGAGTCCGGCGCCGACCACTACCACGTCATACGAGTCCGTCATGGTTGCAGCGGCAGGCCGCGCGACAGCCGCGGCAGCGTGCCGCCGAATCCCCAGCTCAGGCGCGACAGCGCTCGCTTGGCCGGCCCACTCAGGTCGAACAGCAGCAGCCCAAGATCGCGCGCCGCGATTGCCGCGCCGCGCCGGGTGCTGAACAGTGTCACCAGCTGGTCGGTAAACGTGATCATGCCGCGCCGGTCGGCCGCGCGCTGGCGCGCGAACCGTGTTAGCAGCTCCTCGGCGCCTGGATCGTCCGCCGCGGCGATCAGTTCGGCCAGCATCGCTGCATCGCGCAGTCCGAGGTTGAATCCCTGGGCCGCGACCGGGTGCAACGACTGTGCGGCATTGCCGATCAACGCCACGCGCTCGGCACGCAGCCGCTGCGCACTGACCAGCGACAGCGGGTAGCTGCTGCGCTTGCCGACGCGCAGGATCTGGCCGGCGCGCCAGCCGAAACTGTGCTGCAGCGTGCGGCGAAACTCACCGTCCTCCGCCGCCAGCATCGACTGCGCCACCTCGGGCGCCAGAGTCCAGACCACCGTGTACGAGCCATCGGCCAGCGGCAGCAGTGCCAGCGGTCCGGTGGCGGTGAAGCGCTCGAAGGCGATGCCGCGTGCGCTGCGATCGGTGGCAAGATTCGCCACCAGCGCGACCTGCTGGTAGTCGCGCTCGCTCGACTCGATGCCCGCTGCCTGCTTGACCAGCGAATGCGCGCCGTCGGCGGCGACCACAAGCCGCGCCTGCAGCATCTGCGGCTCGCCGCTGTCGCCCGCGATCGTGAGCTGCGCCCACTCGGGTCCAGGCTGCAGCGCGACCACGCGCGCCGGACTCACGACGTCGATGCCCGGCGAGCGCTCGAGCGCGCGCCACAGTGCCGCGCCCAGCTGCCGGTTAGCCACCGTATAGCCGAGCGCGGCCAGCCCGTGTTCAGCCGCATCCAGGCGCGCAAAACCGTAGTGGCCGGCGTCCGAGATATGAATCTCGCGGATCGGCGCCACCTGCGGCGCAATCTCATCCCATACGCCCAGCGTCTGCAGGATCTGGCGCGCGCCGTTGCCGAGCGCGGTGCTGCGCTCGTCGAAGCTCGGCTGACTGGCGCCGCCGGCGGCCACCGCCTCGATGACGATCACGCGGAGCCGGGTGCCGGCCAGCGCCACTGCCAGGCTCGCCCCCACCATGCCGCCGCCGACGATGGCGACATCGCAGTGGCTCGAGCCCGGCGTTTTCACGCGGCAGCCATCAGCGCTTCGATCTGGTCGGGTTCCTTGGGGGCAGCATCGGTCAGCACCTCGCAGCCGCCGCGCGTCACCACGACGTCGTCCTCGATGCGCACACCGACATTCCAGAAGCGTCGCGACACACCGCGGCTGCCGGCGGCGATGTAGATGCCCGGCTCCACCGTCAACACCATGCCGGGCTCGAACACCCGCCATTCATCGCCCACCTTGTAGTCACCGACGTCATGCACGTCCATGCCGAGCCAGTGGCCGGTACGGTGCATGAAGAACGCCTTGTAGGCGCCGGAGCGGATCAGCGCCGGCAGCGAACCCTTGAGCAGGCCGATGCGCTTGAGCCCCAGCGTGATGGCGCGCACCGCTGCCGTATGCGGCTCGTCCCAGGAGTTGCCGGGCTTGACCTTGGCGATCGCAGCGCGCTGCGCTTCGAGCACCACCTCGTACACTGCCCGTTGCTCGCTGCTGAAGCGGCCGCCAATCGGATAGGTGCGGGTAATGTCGGAGGCGTAATAGCCGTACTCGCAGCCGGCATCCACCAGCAGCACCTCGCCGTCGTTGAGCCGCGCGCTGTTATCGCGATAGTGCAGCACACAGGAGTTGGCCCCGCCGCCGACAATCGGATGGTAGGAGATATCCGCACCGTGGCGGTTGAACTCGTGCAGCAACTCGGCCATGACCTCGTATTCCATGCGCCCCGGACGGCAGAAGCGCATCGCGCGCACGTGCGCACCGGCGGCGATCTGGCCCGAACGGCGCATCAGGCTGACCTCGCCGCGGCTCTTGAACAGCCGCATGTCGTGCAGTACGTGATCGAGCGCCACGAACTCCTGCGGTGCATGCGCGCCGCTGCGCATCTGCGAGCGCAGCGTATTGACCCAGCCGACCACCCGCTGGTCGAACTCCTGGCTCACCCCCATGGTGTAGTAGACCCGCGAGCACTTCTCCATCAGGCCCGGCAGGATCTCGTCGATATCGGTGATCGGAAAGGCATCGTCGGCGCCGAACTCCTTGACCGCGCCCGCAGGACCGGCGCGCTTGCCATCCCAGATCTCGCGCTCGGGGTTGCGCTCACGCACGAACAGCACGTATTCCGCGACTGCGCGTCCCGGGATCAGCACCGCCACCGCCTCCGGCTCGTTAAAGCCGGTCAGGTAATAAAAATCGCTGTCCTGCCGGTAGTTGTACTCGACATCGTTGTTCCGCTGCCGCGGTGGGGCGGCCGGCAGGATCGCGATCGCATCGCTGCCCATCAGTCGCATCAGCTGCGTGCGCCGGCGTGCGAATTCGCCCTTGACTGGGTCGGCCATGGATACCTCGGTGACGGAAAGTGCAGTCGGCTCAGTCTAGTGCAGTACGTGTCCAGGCGGGATGTGTCGTTCGCGCAGCGGCTCCAGCTCATCGAACACCAGTTGCACGCCGACGCGTACGAACTCGGTCAGTTCCGCCAGCGCCGATTCATTGGCCTCCTCGCCGTCGCTCGCGTCGACGCCGGCGCGCGTGATCTCGGTCAGGTCACGCACGATCTCGCCCAGCTCTCCGGGCAGGCGCTGCGGATCGGCGGCGCCGCTGGTGCCGAGCCCATAGAGGAAACCGGTGCACCAGGAGGTCAGCGCCTGGGTGCGCTCCTCGATCGGGCGGTCATCCCCCGGGATCAGCAGGTCAAAGTCCATGCCATGTCCGGCCAGGGCCGCGACCGTGCCTTCATAAAGAGTCTGCAATACCGGATCGGCGTGCCCGCCGCCAGTGCTCCCGTCCGGCAATATCTCCGCCAGCCAATCCTCGAGACGGTAGGGAACCAGTGCGCACAGTGCCCCGGCAAGGGTGCCGTGCGCCTCGGCCGGATCGGCCAACGCATGCGAGGCGGCCAGCGTTCGCTGTATTTCGGAGTAATCATGTTGCGTGGGCACGCCAAAATGGTATTGCAGCCTTCGTATCGACCGCAACCTCGATCGCAGCGTAGCCATTTTCATTGACCGATGTGTCTGCGCGGAACTATAGTTTTGCCATGGCTGAAGCAAAGAGTAACGGGGCGATCGATCTGGAGCTCAAGCGCCTCGAGAAGCGCGTCGATGAACTGCTGACCACCGTGCAGCAGATCAAGGAGGAGAATCGTGCGCTGCGTCAGCGGCAGGAGACCCTGGCGGCAGAAAAGACCTCGCTGCTGAACCGCAGCGAGCAGGTGCGCACCCGCGTCGAGGCCATGATCGGCCGCCTCAAGGCGATGGAACACAGCGCATGACAGAATCGCGCGAAGCGGTCCGCCCCCTGAGCGTGCGCATCCTGGAGAAAGAGTACATCGTCGCCTGCGAGCCGCATGAGCGCACTGACCTGCTCGACAGCGCCGAGATCCTAAACAAGAGCATGCGCGAGATCCGCGACAGCGGGAAAATCGCCGGTCTCGACCGCATCGCGGTGATGGCGGCGCTGAACCTGGCACACGAAGTGCTGCGGCTGCGCGCCCGTGAGACCCGTGAGAACGGCGTCGAGCACGATACCGGCCATCGTATCAAGGCGCTGCGCGAGCGGGTCGAACTGGCATTGGAAAAGGGTCAACAGCTCGAACTGTGATCGAAGTCTGCGGATCCGGCCACACCTGAAGTACAGTTGCTGGAAGTTTGGTGTACAGTGGCCGCAAGCGTCGCCTGCGGTGTTCGACAATCGGGCTGGGTTACCTCTCGACCCTAATTGAAACACCCAAGGGATCGATAGCCTTGCTGACAGCACTGTGCAGGTCT
>Ga0302324_100013552_pt1 | contig 16517 bp, 11 predicted proteins | sample Palsa_T0_1_FD_201949 | JGI IMG/M metagenome (GOLD analysis project Ga0302324, IMG submission 201949) | Peat permafrost microbial communities from Stordalen Mire near Abisko, Sweden - Palsa_T0_1 | ecosystem: Environmental > Terrestrial > Soil > Palsa > Peat permafrost | place: Sweden: Abisko...
CGGTGGCCCGCTACCCGCTGCCCTCCAATTTGAAGCTCAGTGTGCATAGCGGCAGCGACAAGTTTTCGCTCTATCCCATCATCCGCCGCAGCCTGGAGCGCACCGCGGCGGGCCTGCATCTCAAGACTGCCGGCACAACCTGGCTGGAAGAATTGATCGGGCTGGCGGAAGCTGGCGGTGAAGGTCTCGCGCTGGCGAAGGAGATTTACGCCCAGGCCCTCGATCACGTCGAGGAGTTATGCGGTCCTTACGCCAGCGTCATCGCCATCGATCGCTCCCGATTGCCGCCCGCGCCCGAAGTGCAGGATTGGAGCGGGGCGCGCTACGTCCATGCGCTCCGGCATATTCCCGGCCATCCCGAATTCAATCCTCACTTCCGCCAGCTTCTGCACGTGGCTTTCAAGCTGGCGGCCAAGGCCGGGACTCGTTATCTGAATTTGGTGGAAGCGAACGAATCCGTCGTGGCCCGCAACGTGACGGAAAATATCTATGAGCGGCACATGCGACCGCTCTTCCTGGGGTGAAATCAGCCGTGACCATCTCCCTGGTGGCGGAGGCGAAAGGCGGACCTTTTGTTTTTTGGGATGATTTGGCGGGAGGATGCGGGGAGGCGAGCCGATTGGGCTTCGAGGCGGTGGAGATTTTCCCAACGTCCGCAGAGTCATTAAATGTCCAGGAAGTGAAAAACCTGCTCGCCCGGCATGGCCTGCGTGTGTCGGCCGTGGGCACCGGCGCGGGCTGGGTCAAGCATAAGTTGCGATTGACAGATCCCGACCCGGCGGTCCGCCGCCGGGCGTGCGAATTCGCGCGCGGCCTGATCGCGGCCGCCGGAGAACTCGACGCCCCGGCCATCATTGGTTCCATGCAGGGACGTTGCGAATCCGGAGTGAACCGCACGCAGGTCCTGGAGTGGCTCGGCGAAGCGCTGGAGGAACTCAGCGGCCAATCCGCGCACTGCAACCAGGTTTTGCTCTACGAACCGCTGAACCGCTACGAGACCGATGTCTTTACCCGCCAGGGCGAGGCGGCGGCTTTTCTCCGCAGTTTGCGCTCCCAAAATGTCCGCTTGCTGTGCGATCTCTTTCACATGAACCTGGAGGAGCGCTCGATCGCCGGGGCCCTGCTCGAGGCTGGCCCGCTGGTGGGGCACATTCACTGGGTGGACAGCAACCGGCAGGCGATGGGCTTCGGCCACACGGAGGTGGCGCCGATCGTGGCCGCCCTGCGCGCCATCGGTTATTCCGGCTATCTCTCGGCCGAGGTTCTGCCCTTGCCGAATGGCGTTGCCGCCGCGCAACAAAGTTTGGAAAGTTTTCGCCGCTGGACTTCTTCCTCTTGATCGCCATGCTCAAACACCTACTCATCCATCCCAAAATTAACGAAGTGCTGGCTCGCGCGGGTCATCATGCGCGGATTCTCATCGCCGACGGCAACTACCCGGCTTCGACAAAAAAGGGACGCGCTGCGGAAGTGGTCTGTCTGAATTTGTCGCCCGGCATTGTCACGGTGGCAGAGGTATTGCGGGCCGTGGCCAGCGCCGTGCCCATCGACCAGGTCAACACCATGGGGATTCCGCCGGACGATCCCTACGCCCAAAAGGGCGAGCCGGCGACGTGGGAGGAATTTCGCGGCATCCTGGCGGAAGCGGGATTGAAAATCGCTCTTGAACCGATCCAAAAGCATGCCTTTTATGAAGCGGTTGAATCACCCGACCATGTGCTCACCATCCAGACAGGCGATCAGGCTTTGTGGGCAAATGTTCTCCTGACCATGGGCTGCCGCGTTCCCGAAGCGGACCATTGAGAATTGGCCGCACGGACGCCCGCATCAACCCTCATGCGCATCGATAGCCACCAACACTTCTGGAACTACACTCCGGAAGAATATCCATGGATCAAGCCGGAATGGCCCATCCGCCGCAGCTTCTTGCCCGAGGCGCTGGCGGTCGAGTTGAACTCATGCCACATCGACGGCTGCGTGGCGGTGCAAGCGCGGCAGTCTCTGCTGGAGTCCAAGTGGTTGTTAGAATTGGCGGATCGCTCCCCGTTTATCAAGGGCGTCGTCGGCTGGGTGGATTTGCGCGCGACGGATGTGGCCCTGCAATTAGGCCAATTGGCGGCGCACGCCAAATTCGTTGGCGTGCGTCATGTGCTCCAGGATGAGGTGGACGATAACTACATGCTGAGCACCGATTTCCAGAGGGGCATTTCTCAACTGCGACAATTCAATTTGAAATATGATCTGCTGATTTTCCCCAGACAGATGCCGGCGGCGATTCGTCTGGCGTCTGCCTTTCCAGAACAAACCTTTGTGCTGGATCATACCGCCAAACCGCCAATCAAAAATGGAGCGCTGGAGCCCTGGCGCGGCCATCTGCGACAACTGGCCGCCCTGCCCAACGTCCATTGCAAAGTTTCCGGGCTGATCACCGAAGCCGATTGGGGGCGCTGGCATCCCTCGCAGTTCAAGCCGTATCTGGACGTAGTCTTTGAGGCTTTTGGACCGGATCGCGTTATGTTTGGATCCGACTGGCCGGTGGCCTTATTGGCCGGCACTTATCAGCAAGTGTATGATTTGGCGCGCGAGTATGTCGCTCCTTTGGGCGGCGGAATCGAGGCCGTTTTTTTTGGCGGCAATGCCGCACGCTTTTATCAACTTAAATAAGCCAATTTATGCAAACACGTCCTCTTGGAAAAACCGGTCTTCAAGTGCCCGTCCTGGGTTTTGGCGCGTCCTCGATCGGCCAGGAATTTCGCCGGGTCAACCTGGAGGAGGCCCTGCAGAGTGTGCGCGTCGCGTTGGATTGCGGGCTAAATTTCATCGACACCTCGCCCTTCTACGGACGAGGCATGAGCGAGGTTTTGCTGGGCTTGGCGTTGCGCGACGTTCCGCGAGAGTCTTACACGCTCTGCACTAAGCTGGGACGCTACGACCTCGGGCACTTTGATTTCAGCGCCCGGCGCGTGGCCGAGAGCGTGGATGTTAGCCTACATCGTCTGGGGACCGACCACCTCGATCTTGTTTTGTGCCATGACATTGAGTTTGTGCCGATGCAACAAATTGTCGATGAAACGATTCCAGCGCTCAGAAAGAGTCAGCGTCAGGGTAAGGTGCGTTTCATAGGTTTCAGCGGCTATCCGCAGAAAATATTCCGCTTTATCTGCGATCAGACTGAGGTGGATTGCGTTTTGAGTTACAATCAGTACACTTTACAGAACACGCGATTTGCTGACGAAACCATTCCTTATCTCAAAGCCAAGGGCATCGGTATCTTCAACGCTGGTCCATTCAGCGCGCGGTTGCTCACCAACGCTCCCCTGCCCCACTGGCTCAAGGAACCGGAGACGGTCAAGGCCGCCGCGCGCCAGGCCGCCGATCTCTGCGCCAAACGCGGCAGTGACATCGCCCGGCTGGCCCTCCAATTTTCCGCGGCCAATGCCGACATCGCGACGACCATCGCGGGCAGCGCGAACCCGGACAACATTCGCCGCTGGGCGAAATGGGTGGCGGAGCCGCTGGACAAGCAATTGTTGACTGAAGTGCTGGAAATATTTCTACCAGTCAAGAATCTGGGCCATGCGGAGGGATTGCCGGAAAATAATTGACACGCCACACGCCATGAGAGCCATTCAATTGGAAAAACCGCACAGCTTCCGCATGATCGACGTTGCGGAGCCGTCCGCACCCGGTCCGGGCGATGCTCTGGTGCGCGTGCATAGCGTCGGAATTTGCGGAACCGATTTCGGCGGTTTTCTGGGCAAAATGCCCTTTTTCAGCTATCCGCGAATTCCCGGTCACGAGCTCGGTGTGGAGGTCCTCGCCGTCGGTGAAGGCGTCACGAATGTGCGGGCTGGCCAGCGCGTTTGCGTGGAACCGTACTTGAATTGCCAGCAATGCTATTCCTGCCGATGCGGCCATAGCAATTGCTGTGAAAGCAACCAGACGCTGGGGGTCCATTGCGATGGCGGCTTGCGCCCCCGGTTTCTCATACCGGCCCGAAAGCTGCATGCGTCGGCCAAACTGAGTTTCGAACAACTGGCCCTGGTTGAACCACTGGCGATTGGTTGCCACGCTGTCAACCGCGGCGCGCCCAGGCCGCATGAGCATGTGCTGGTCATCGGCGCCGGTCCCATCGGGCTTGCGGCGACTGAATTTTCGCGGCTCAGTGGCGCCAAGACCATCGTCATGGATATGAACGAGGCACGGTTGGAGGCCGTGCGGCTACGCCTGCGGATCGCCGACACCATCGTGGCCCGCAATGACGGCAATGAATTAAAACGGCTCAGTGAGTTGACCAATGGCCAACTGGCCGATGTCGTGATCGACGCCACCGGCAGTCACCGGAGCATGGGCCAGGCGTTGAACTACTGCGCCTTCGGCGGCCGGCTGGTTTATGTGGGGATCACGCAAGAGGAAGTTTCGTTCCCGCACGCGCCCGTGATGCACCGTCGTGAATTGAGCGTGTTGGCCAGTCGCAACGCTCTGCCCGGCGATTTCACCAGGATCATCCAGCTCATCGAAGACGGCCAGCTCGACACCGGCCCGTGGATCACCCATCGTGCGGATTTCGAGGAGATGATCCCAGCTTTCGCAAAATGGCTTCAGCCAGAAACAGGCGTCATCAAGGCGATGGTAGAAGTCAACGAGGTCTAGTTATAATGACCAGCCCCGGCGATAGTCGCGATGAAGCAACTGGTTGGCGTGATGCGAGTTGAGAATGCGACCGCTTAACGTGTCATAGTCCAAGGCCTCTTCAAATAACGAGGCGAGGTTGATCAATTGCAGCAGTTCGGTCATCGGCCCGCCGATCTCAAAACTCGAGAAGGTTTCTCCTTGGCCTTTGCAGGCTTGAATCCACTCGCGGTAATGATTGTCATTGGCGGGGATGGTCTGCGGCGGACCGTGTTTGACATCCTTAAACTTATCCTCCGGCAGCAAGACAAAATTCGTGTTCCATGGATCGCGTGAGTAGATCGAGCCTTTGGAGCCGACAAGCAAATCGCCCCACTTGTCTTGCGTGTAGCCGAGCATTAAGTCGGGCGAAGGCAGGCTGGAGGTCTGCACGGTCAGTTGCACGGGCGGCAATTCACCCCGCGCCGGCAAGTTCACGAGTGCCGCCATCGAGCGCGGATAGCCTTCCCGGTCGCGTTCGGAGGGCAAAGTCTCGACGCGAATAACAACACGTTTGGCCGCCGACTCCTGGGGAGGATTCCACAACTGCTCCAGCTTCAGCGCGCGAAACATGATGTTGCTCGTGTGACAGCCCATGTCGCCGATGACGCCGCTGCCAAAGGCGCGCCAGGAGCGCCACTTCTCAGGAACATAGTCCGGGCTATAAGGACGCCATTTTGCCGGACCGAGCCACAAATCCCAATCCAACGAAGCAGGAATCGACGGACGGTCCGCCGACGGCGTCATTGGTCCATTGCCGCTGGGAAACCAGACGTAGGCTTCGCGGATGGTCCCGATCATGCCGCTCCAGGCCAGTTCGACCGCGCGGCGCACGGAGTCGGAGGACGAACCTTGGTTGCCCATTTGCGTCACGACGTTGTGTTTCCGCGACAGCAAGCGCAGCACGCGGGCTTCATGGACCGTGCGCGTGAGGGGCTTTTCGCAATAAACGTGCTTGCCTTGCCGCATGGCCGCGGCGGCGGCGACGGCGTGACAGTGATCCGGCGTGCAAACCAGGACGGCATCAATGCCGCGGCCCATCTGGTCGAACATACGGCGGAAGTCCGAGAAGGTTTTGGCTCCGGGATAATTCTTGATGCTGGCTGCGGCGCGATTCTGGTCAACGTCGCACAGCGCCACAATGTTCTCCCCTAACTTGGCCACCTCAGAAAGATCATCGGCACCCCGGCCGCCGACGCCGATGGCGGCGACGTTAAGCTTGCTGTTGGCATCATAGGCAAAAGCGCTGCGGCTATTGCGAAGGATGAGCAGTCCTGCGCCGCTGACGGCGGTGGCGCGCAGAAAATGGCGGCGCGAAACCGTGGCTTTTGATTTCATGTCTCGATCTTGCTGTGTGGACATCACGTCTGTATTTGTTAAAGCGCTCCGCGCCATGGATTGAATCGATAGCGGCCTTTGTAGATGACCGGCTCGGAAATGGCAATCTTTAAGGATTTGATTATTTGACAACCAAATCGTCCGCTGTCCACATGATTTTGTCCGGACCGGCGGAATGGATTTCCATATCGGAGCCGGAAATCTGGTGGAAGAAATAAGGGGTGCCCCAGGCGTCCACGAGTTCGCCGCTGGCATTGATGGTCGAGCCGGGTTGCGCTTGGATAAAGTTGATGTGCTTGGGGTTCTCGCCGCTCAATTGGCTGGTGATTGCAGGATTGGTGCCTACGGGATTGCCGCCAAACATCTCGCCATATTGGCGCACCGCATGCTGGACAATATGCAGGGCCGTTGCCGGCGGCACCGCTACGCTTGAACTGGAGTCGGGAATGAGTTGGCCCGCCTCGTGCGCGGGATGCGGCCGCGCGAGTTGATCTTGAGAGGCAAGCATCGCCGCCGCGTCGGAATGTGCGGTGGGCGCGGGCATGATCGGCGCCACGGCAGGACTCCTGGCCGGGCTGGCGGAGAGATGGCGCGTTGCCGCCGCCGTCTGAGCGGACTCTGCTTGTTTTGGCTTGGGAAGAAAATAAATCGCCGCCGCGACGAGCAAGAGTATCGCAATAAAGCGCGATGCCTTTTTCATATAAAGCCGAGATTGGGCGAGGCGAAACGGCCCAGATTAGGGAAGACGGTCGAAAGATTGCCGCTGTCCACGCCGAACCAGGTGGCCAGGGTGGCAAAGTATTGGTCAATGGCGGTGGTCGGAATCCAGCGGCCAGTGCTGGTGTCATTGGGGCCGTTGACGGTCAGGATGGGAAAGGCGCCGTAAGTTCTCTGGCCGTTGACCGCGCCGCCGAGAATAAGGTGGTGGCTGCCCCAGCCGTGGTCACTACCGTTTCCATTGCTGGGGAAGGTGCGGCCAAAATCGCTGGCGGTAAAGCTGGTCACGTTGTCGGAAAGGCCAAGCTGCTCCATGCCGCGTTGAAACGCATTCATGGACTGGCTGAGTTCGGCCAGCAGATTGGAATGGGCGCCGAGCAGCACGTTGCTGGGCGCATTGTTGCTGTAATCGGTCTGGCCAGTATGCAGATCGTAGCCGCCGATCTGACAGAAGAAAATCTGGCGTTTCATGCCAAAACCGCCCGAGGCCGTGGGAGTGCTGCCGGCGGCGATCAAGCGCGCGACCATTTGCAATTGCGGACTCAAACTGGAGTTGAATGCCGCGCCCCCTTCGGGCGGAGTGATTTTGGTCGGGAAAGGAGTCGTCCAAAAATTTCCAGCCGTGCTGGCGATGGCCGTGTTGAGGAGGCTGCTGGTTTGAATGGCTTGTTCGACCACCGACGCGTAGGCTTGGGATTGCAAGTTAGGGTAAGGCTGACCCAGGATGTTCATCAACGTCGGCAACCGGTTGGTATTGGCTCCGGAGGAGTACGAGTAGGGCAGACTGAGCGAAATCGCGCCGCCAGTGGAAACGGAATACTGCGAGACGATGTTGCCGACTTCAAATGTATTGGCCCCTGCCAAGGTCACCATCAGCGAGATAGGCGCGTTGGGTTGAATCGACGTCAGCAGATCGGCGCAACGTCCGCCCCATCCCGTCGTCGGCGGCTGGTCGGGGATGGAAGTCTGCCATTGGGTTTCCTGGTCGGCATGGGAAAAGAGTTGCGGCGGCGCTGCCGGGCTGCCCGCCAGAAACTCGGCCCGGCTCAACGGATAAACCAGCGTGCCGGTGTTGAACAAAACGGCCAGCTTGCCTTCGCCAAAAAGGGCCTGCAATTCGGGGCAGCTCGGATGCAATCCATAGGTGTTGCCATCGCCGCCCAAAGAAGTGACCGGCAGAATGGCGCTCTGCGGAATGGCCAGCACAGGAGTGCGAATGGAGGCATAATTGGCATACTCGGACGAGAGGGTCGGCATGATCAGATTGTTGGAGTCGTTGCCACCTTGCAGAAAGATGCAGACCAGCGCCTTGTAGTCCGTGATGTTGGATTGCGCGACGGCGGCATTCATGAACCGCAGATCGCTGATGGTCGAGGTCATGGCCACGGTGCCGACCGCGGCGCATGCGGCCTGGCGGATGAACTGGCGTCGTGACAAGTCGGAATACTCTTTGTGTCGCATAATTTTATTTTTGGATGATGAAGTCGGGCGCACTGGTCATCAGATGCACCACAGAGCGGACGCGATCGTACATTTGGGCATCGGTTGGCGGCGAGCTGCAGGGGAAATTATTGTTGTCGGTTACGTAATCCACAATGGCGGCCTGGGCGTCGGGCGACAATTGGCCGGCCAGCAGGCGCGTGTTGAGGACATTGACCAGATTCGGGATGCCAGTGTTGGACGTGAAATCGGCCGTCATCCAAGGGTTGAGGTTCACGTAGATGGCGCCGCTGCCGCCGTTGAAGCTGCTCAATCCGTTGGTGTTGCCCCAGTTGAAAATGCCGCCTTCGGCAAAATTCATTTGCAGCGCGACGCTGCTGGCGGATGTCAATTGAAATTCCGGCGTGGTCAATCCAGCCGAAGCCAGGGTGCCGGGGAATTGGTAGTCAGGATAAAAGTAATTAAACACGGTCGGCGCGCGCAGGGGCGATTGGGACAGGCTCGTATTAGACCCCATATCGGTGTAACCCATGTTCCAGGTGTTCTCCCGCACCACGACGCTTCCTTGGCCGCTTAGGGACGGGGCCAACAACGGATAGACCGAAATGCCACCTTGCGTCTGGTTGGCCGAGGTCGCCGAAGTAATCGTAAACTGCGTGGCTTCGGGCACTCGCACCACCTGGTAGATGCCGGAGGCATTGCCACTAGAATTAAAGTTGACGAAGATTTTATTTCCCGCCTTCAAACCGTGCGGCCCGGCGGTGATGACCGTCACAACGGTTCCAACCTGTGAGTAACCAAGGACGGACAATTCGGGCAACAGGCAATTGCCGCTACGCGGACTCAAGTCCGAGTTGGTGGCGGTGAAGTGCGCCGAATCCAGCACGTTGGCGACCTGGAACAATCCGCTCGAGGACCCGCCGCTGCTGAAAGTCAAGTAAACCGAATTGCCCGCCGCCAAGCCGTTCCCGGCAATGTTGGCGGTGATGAGGCCGTTGGTTTCGGTGTAGGCGCCGGACAAGAGTTGCGGCGCGTGGATTGTGAACTCCTTGGTGTTGATGGTGGTGATGGTATAAGCTTGGTCGATCGGCGCGTCGCTTCCACTGAAAGTGAGCCAGACGGTGGCGCCGCTGTTCAACATATGGGGCGTTGGCGTGGTGACGCTGATGAGGTTAGCCGTCTGGCTGTAGGAGCCGTGAAGGTCGGGCGGCGCGGGAAAGGCGCGCGCCACCGCGGTGATGCGCAATAGAGGCTCGCGTTGTTTGCCGAAGGTCGGCTGGGAAACCATGTTCGAACTGCGCGCTTCGTAATCCAGAAGAATGGCCTGAACGACAGCCTTCAGGTTGCCGCGCACGCCGGTGCCGTCATCGTTGAAAACCTGCGCGACGCGATACACATAATCCCGGCTTGGATTGCTCGTGACCAGGCGTTGGATGAGCTGGCGGCAAATGAAGGGCGCGACGTTTTGGTTGTTGAAGATGGTATCGAGAGCGGATTCCAAATCCTTGGCACAATAAGCGTCGTTGGTAGCCGAGGGCACCGTCTGGTTGCCCCAGGCTTGCGGCAGCATGATATTGTCCAGCAATAACTTGGTGCCCAGTTCGTGATGGGTTGGCACCAGCACCATCGAGTTTGTGTAGTTGGAGTAGGGCCACCAATTCGACGGCAATCGTCCCTTGACCTGGTTGGTTTGATACCAATTCCAGCCGGTGAACACGCTGGCAAAGCCCATGACGACATTTTGATTGTAAGTGGGGACCAGGTTGTCCTGCGAATCGAGAATTAATGTGCCGTCCGGCCATTCCCGGTTCAGACCGATGGAAAACAACTGCTGCACCTCGCGCGCGTAATTTTCATCGGCGTGGATGCCCGTGATGATGCTGCCCGCATCGTTGCCCAGCATGCTCAAATACAATCCCATGGAGGGATGGAGCGTCACGTCCTCCAGCAACGTGCGGTAGTTGCCGAAAGCATTGTCCACGAGCACATCGTAGAAGGAAGCGAGCGCATCAGCATGGCCCGACAGGTTGGCGTTGTTTTCAGAGACCACGAAAATTTCGCTTAAAGCGAACGCCACGCGCTGGCGCAATTGATCCGGGGCGGTGATGGATTGCTGCCACCAGTTGTTAAACCACACCTGGCTTGGATAAGAATCGAGCGCGCCGGCATTGGCGGTTGCCCAGACATTGGTCAGACTATGCGACGCGGGCAGTGCAAATTGACGGGTGAGCCATCCGCTGTAACCCTCGGCCTTGACGGCGGCGATGTCCTCGGCGCTGGCGCCAAAGGTCGCCTGGTTGAGGAAGCGCACGGAGGCGTTGGAATTGGCCGAATCATTCGGCCAGGCGGGCGGAGCGGGGGGCGCGGTGAAGGTCTGCGAACCATTGGCCAAGGTGAAATGGCCTCCGATTTCGCCATTAGCATAAGCCGTGGATTCGATCACGATGGAAGTTTTGCCCTCGCTGATGATTTCCAGGACATCCGAGGCCGCAAGGGGGCCCGCGCCTTTGATTTTCCAGAGATAGCCGCCGGAGCCCTGCGGCTTGGCGGCGGCGATGTCGAAGAGCAGTTCGTCCGGATAGCCCAAATACGGATCCGAATTAACGGACTGGCCCGTCGGAGAACCGGACAAGTTGTTGACTGTAATATTCAAAGTGGCTTGGGTGCCGTCGGCGCTAACGCGCAAGGTGGCCGAACCAACGCCCTCGCTGACGACGCCCGGCAGCGCCAGCATGTTGGCGGTGTAGAGCGTGCCGGGAATGCTGGACGGCAGGGGCGGATAATAGCGCGACAACAGGTAATTGGGCACCACGCCGGCGGGCGTGGTATTGGTGCCGGTCGGGTCTTGCAGCCAGCCTACGGACCAATTGTCGCCCGAGCCGGCGCCCGCCTTGTGCAAAATCTCAACGTAATACTGCTGTCCGGCGACCAGCGCCAGCCAGGGCGATTGCTGGCTGGCCTGCAGATTCCATTGCTGCGGTGTGGTTCCTTTTTCCCCCGACTTGGTGGGATTGTTGGTCGGCGTGACCCAGGAGCGCAGCACCCGGTTGATTTCCTGGTTATCGTCGGAAATCCAAAGTTGCGCGGAATCGCTGCCCGCGATCCAAAAATAATAATTGCCCGTGACCGGCGGGGTGAAGAAACCGCGGATTCGTTCGCCGTAATTGTCTCCGTAATTGACAGTGCCGGCGAGCGCGCCCAAGACGTTGGTGATGTTGGCGGGCGCGCCGGTCGGGATATTCGTGACATAGATGCCGGGAACATCAGTCCAGATTTCCTGCACGACGGAGTTTTCGGTATTCATAACCGTGATGTTCAGGACTGATGCGCCAAGGCCAACGGCATTACTGGCGATGAGCGTGACTTGAAAACTGCCAGCCAGAGTCGGCACGCCGGAGACAAGCCCGCTGGCGCCGTTGAAAGAGAGACCAGGTGGCAGGCCGTTGGCGGTGAAACCGAGCGGCAAGTTGGCGCCGGTGACGGTGAAACTGAAGGGCTGGCCCAGAAAGGCCACCGCGTTCAACGGACTGGTCACCACCGCCGGGGCGTTGGAACCGCTGTTCCCGGCGCTGTTGGAGGGATACAAACAAGCGCTGGGGATGATTTCTTTGGCCTGGTCCGCGCTGTACCAGAATAGATGCGCCTGCGCCCAGCCGCCGGTCTGGAGATAATCCAACTCCAAGTCGTAGCGCACGCCGGCCTGCAACTCGATGGCGTTGGTCCAATCCGTGACCCATTGCGACCGCCATTTGTCAACAAGCAACTGGCCGTTGACCCAGAGGCGGCAACCATCATCGCTGGCCACATCAAAGAAATAGGTGTCCGAAAATTGAGGCTGCACCTGTCCGGTCCAGCGCACGGTATAAAGCCCGTTGCTGAGGTTTGGCGACATGCCGTTGCTCCAGAGAAAATCCACCACCGGGTCGATCCGAGTCAGTAGCAGATTGGTGGGATTGAAATTGGCGCTGTTGGTGAAAGTGGCGCTTGCATTGGTGTAATACTGGCCCAGGAGTCCGGTGCCGCTGGCGGTGGGAGAAGGATAGATAACAACACTGGCCGAGCTCGCGGCGCCTACGGCGTAATTGGCGCCTGGAAACAGTTGCAGTTGAGCCAGAACGGGCGTCGCCAAATTGGTGTTGGCCATCGGCGTCAAAGTGATCGTCTGCGAACTCACGCCGGCTCCTAGATAGACGGAAGTCGGCAAAGCCACATAATCCACGCCCGCCGTTGCAAAACCAACACCCGGCCCGCCCGGCCTCAGATTGACGGTGATGGCGTTCAACGGAAAACCACCACGCGTGACGGTGAACTGTCCGCTGAGGGTCGAGTTTACTCCGGGATCAGGCTCGGTGGCGCCCGCGCCTGTGGCCTCGATGGTAATTACATTCTGCGACGACAGCAAATTGGTGGCGTAGGTGTAATCGCTCACGGCATTGCCGAAGGAATCCTGCTGGGTGTTGCTAAATGGATTGGCCGGGTCGAGGCCAAGTTGGTACGCTTCCCAATCGGTCAGCCCGCCGCCACTCGTACTGACGTCCGAGATGGCAACGCGGTAGAACTTCGCCACCGAACTGTTAGGCGCTGTCAAGGTGATATTGGCGCCCTCGCGAGCCTCCACGCTGGCCTCGACCACCCAATTGGTCTGGCCCAGCGCGGTGCTGCTTTGCAGTTGATAGAGTTTCCCCAGCGAGCAAGGCACGGTCACGGAAAAATTTGTCTCCGTGTTGGCGAAAATCGGGATGAACGGGCAGGAATTGGAATCGAACGGATTGGTATCCGCGATGGCTTCCTGTAAATTGGAAAAGCCGTCGCCGTCGGGATCCGCATGTGGATCGACGCCGTAGGCATTGTAAATCCACTCCCAAACATCGCTGATGCCGTTGTGGTTCTGGTCAATAATACGGGCCTGAGCGACGCCCATGCCGAACACCACAAACAACACACCGATTGCACTCAAAAGGCCGCCATGACTCGTTTTCCCGTGAAAGATGCGGTTACACAACATACGACGTTTATCCAGTCCAGTGCGACTCAATCATCACCATTCCACCGATGCATCGCTCAATTTATGAAAAGTGGCGGCACTCAGCCGTATTGTTTCTATTAGCATGAATTGGGCCGCTTTTTACCTGGCCGGGAGAACGCCCGCCAGCGGGCGCGAAAATCCGGCTTCGACGGCTGGCTCATGTCTCAATCCACTACAGCCAGGGGAACAAGCTGGTCAATCCGCAGACAGCCAAGTCAAGCCACGCGGCTAAATTATCGTTGCCGACGAACTTAAATACGGCCTACGATTGGAATGATTATGAATAGAGGATTGGATGAGTCGGAGGTGTATCGCTCCTGGCGCTCTGATGTGCGTCCTGCTTGCGATGGCCATGCCTGCGAATGGATTTGAAGAAACTGCTCCAGGCCGTTCTCTGCGGAGGTTTGGTCGCGCAGGCCGCAGCGATCCACGCCGCGGTCACCGACTGGTTGCTCAATCCCGCCCCGTTCAAAGCCCGCGTTGTTTTCAATGACGCGACAGGCGACCTGACGCTGGAGAATGGCTTGGCGCGGCGGGTTTTTCGGCTCAAACCCAATGCGGCTACCATTGACCTGGAAAACCTGACCACCGGCGAACACCTGTTGCGCGCCATAGGGCCGGAGGCGTGGGTGACCATGGATGGAGTCAAGTATCCGGTCGGCGGTCTGGACGGGCAACCAGTCAAAAATTATATCAAGGAGGCCTGGCTGGCCGATCTGCGCGCGAATCCCAAAGCGTATCGCTTTGCCGGCTGGAAGGAAGGCCCGATCGAGGCGCGGCTGGCCTGGCTGAGGCATCCTGAATGGCTGTCAAGCGCATTGCCATGGCCGCCGCCGGGGCGCCACGTGCTGCTGCGCTTTGTGCCTCCAGCCGCGGCCGATTCCGCCACGGCCGCGTCGCCGGCTTTCCGCGCGGACCTGCCGGAGATTGAAATTCATTACGAGATTTACGACGGGTTGCCGCTGCTTTCCAAATGGCTGGTGGTCCGAAACACCACCGCCAAGACCGTGCGCGTGAACCGTTTTGTGGCCGAGGAATTGCATTTCGCCGAACCGGAATCCAGCAGCGACGGGCCGCCGACGCACGAATATCCCAACCTCTGGGTGGAGACGGATTACGCCTTCGGCAACATGAGCGCTTATTACGCCAATCCGGCGGTGGAGGTGAGCACGGATCCGGATTACCCGACGCAGGTCAACTCCTCCGACCGCACGCCCTGCCTGCTCCGTTGTGAACCGCCGCAAATGGGGCCGGATGCCGATGTGGCGCCAGAAGGCACATTCGAATCCTTCCGCGTCTTCGACCTGCTGCTGGATTCCACCGAACGGGAGCGGCGGACTCTAGCCCAGCGCCGCATGTATCGCACCCTCGCGCCCTGGACGGCGGAAAACCCGCTGATGTTCCACAAGGTCAGCTCCGACGCGGCGTCCATCCGCGACGCCATCGAACAAGCGCACCAAGTCGGCTTTGAAATGATCATCATATCATTTTGGTCCGGCTTGAATATGGAAAGCACCGATCCCAAGTATTTGGACACATACAAGGAGTTGGCCGATGAAGCCAGGGCCAAGGGCATCGCTTTGGGCGGCTATTCGCTGCTGGCTTCGCGTGGCGCCGCCGACCCGAAAGACAACACCCAAGGTTCCCCTGCCCTCTATGGCGTCATGCCTTGTCTAGGCTCCAAGTGGGGAGAATGGTATTTGGGCCAACTGCGCCATTTCCTGGGCGACGCCGGATTCGGCGTGCTGGAACATGACGGCTCGTATCCCGGCGACCGCTGCGCCGCCACCAATCATCCGGGACACCACGGACTGGCGGATTCGCAGTGGGTGCAGTGGCGGGCCATCACTGGATTCTACAGGTGGTGCCGGTCCCGGGGCATTTTCCTCAACATTCCCGACTGGTATTTCCTGAGCGGCGGCAATAAATGCGGGATGGGTTACCGGGAGTCGGATTGGTCGCAGCCGCGGGCCGAGCAGGAATTGATCGAACGGCAGAATATATTTGACGGCACCTGGAACAAAACCGCTTCCATGGGCTGGATGATGGTGCCGCTGACGGAATACGGGGGCGGCGGAGCGGCCGCGACCATTGAGCCGTTGAAGGATCATTTGCCCCATTATGAACAGCGGCTGGCCAACCTTCTCGGTGCCGGCGTGCAGGCTTGCTGGCGAGGGCCGCGCCTCTATGACTCGGAGGCCACAAAAGCCCTGGTCAAGAAATGGGTGACATTTTATAAGGTCCACCGCCAGGTGCTCAACGGCGATATCATCCACTTGCGCCGCGCCAATGGCCTCGATTGGGATGGCTGGCTGCATGTCAATCCGCAAGGCAAAGAAAAAGGTTTGCTGATGGTTTACAACCCACTCGACACGGATATCAGCCAGACTTTGAGCATTCCCCTTTATTACACCGGGTTGACAGACACGGCCAAGGTGCGCCAGCGAGACGGCAAAGCCATCTCCTACAAGCTCAGGCGGGATTTTCATATTGACTTGCCCGTGACGATTCCGGCGCGCGGTTTCAACTGGTTCGTGTTTGAATGAAAGCGCGCGGCACGACGAGGCAGGAGGTAGCGGGGAGCTATGACCCGCGAACACAGGCAGGCCAGTTTCGGCAAAAGGATTCCGTCGGCGGGACGCCGACGGATGCGGTCGAGACGACCGCGCTCCCCAAAAGGCATGCAATAGTGAGTGAAGGTCCGCGTCTTCTGAGTTGCAGGTTGTCCGGGTTGGTGAAAGACTTCCGCGGATGAAGAAACTGTTCTCAAACGGCCTGCTCGGCTTGATGCTGCTCGCAGCGCTCAGCTATCCTTTCGACGCAGACTCGATGGCGGATAACGCCGCCAAACCGGAGGCCAAGGCCGAGACTAATTCGGACGCCAAAGGCGAGGCCAAAGTTTTTGAGGAACCGCCGCTCTCGGTCACGGCCCATTCCATCACTGTTGGGGGGAAGATTCTGAAGTACCACGCCACCGCTGGCTATATCGTGCTGAAGGAAGAGGAAGGGAAGTCATTGGTCAAGGAAGCGGGTCAGAAGCCGCCTGGCGACACCACTGCGGAGACAGAGTCAAGCAAAACCAAGGACGGCCTCAAGCCCAAGGCCAAGATCTTCTTCGTCGCCTACACGCTGGACGGCGCGGGCGATCCCTCGGCGCGCCCGCTGACCTTCGCCTTCAACGGCGGCCCCGGCTCCTCTTCGGTCTGGCTGCACATGGCCTCGGTGGCGCCCCGGCGCGCCGATCTCACTGATGAAGGCGAAGCGCCGCCTCCGCCTTACGGGTTGACGGATAATGAGTCCACCTGGCTTGATCTGACAGATTTGG
>Ga0302324_100013553_pt1 | contig 16517 bp, 12 predicted proteins | sample Palsa_T0_1_FD_201949 | JGI IMG/M metagenome (GOLD analysis project Ga0302324, IMG submission 201949) | Peat permafrost microbial communities from Stordalen Mire near Abisko, Sweden - Palsa_T0_1 | ecosystem: Environmental > Terrestrial > Soil > Palsa > Peat permafrost | place: Sweden: Abisko...
TGACCGACTTCACTTACATCTACCAGGAATGGAGGGTCCCATCGGCCAACCGACAGACCGGGAGATATGCGCGCTTATACGGAAACTTGGCAGCTAGCTTTTCGTCGATATCGACTCCGTGTCCAGGCATCTCTCCCGGTTCCATTGTGCCGTCGACGAAGGTGTACGCATGCGGAAAGACTTCATCTGTAGACGTCGAGTGGGGCATGTGCTCCTGGATGCCGAAATTCGGAACACTTACATCGAAGTGCAGTGCGGCTCCCATGCACACCGGCGATAGATCGGTCGCTCCATGGCAGCCTGTCTTCACACCGTAAAGATCCGCAAAACTTGCGATACGGCGCAAGTGCGTGATTCCGCCAGCGTGGACTACAGTGGCGCGGATGTAATCAATCAACTGCTCGCTGATCAGTTGCTTGCAATCAAAAATGGAGTTGAATACCTCACCGACCGCGAGGGGTGCCGTGGTGTGTTGTCGAATTAAACGAAATGCTTCTTGATTTTCCGCCGCCGTCAAATCCTCTAGCCAGAAAGGCTGAAACTCTTCAAGGCTCTTGCCCAAGGCCGCAGCCTCAATGGGTGTCATTCGATGGTGGCCGTCATGTAGCAGCGCCAGGTCGAAGCCAAACTTCGACCGAACTGCGTCCATCAGCTTTGGCATAAAGCGCAGGTACTTGGCAGTATCCCAAACCTCTTCGCGCGGCAGATCACCATCTGCAGGCTCGTAGGGCTTATCGCCATGGGGGACGCCGTATGCATCCGCAACCCCCGGAACGGCTGCCTGCACGCGGATCGCCCGATACCCCAACTCTTGTTGCTTAGCCACCGACTCCAGTAGCTCACTGACTTCATGCCCATTCGCATGGGCGTAAACCATAACACCTTCTCTGCAGCGGCCCCCGAGCAACTGGTATAGCGGCATGCCGGCACGTTTGGCCTTGATATCCCAGAGAGCTACGTCTACTGCTGCGATGGCGCTCATCGTCACTGGTCCACGGCGCCAATAAGCTCCCCGATAAAGATACTGCCAGGTATCTTCAATGCGATCCGCATCGCGCCCAATGAGGCAGGGAATTACATACTCCTGCAAATACGCAACGACCGCCAGCTCGCGGCCATTGAGGGTACCATCACCGATGCCATAGATCCCATCCGTCGTGGTGATCTTGAGCGTCACGAAGTTTCGCCCCGGACAGGTAACAATGACCCTAGCGTCCATGATCTTTGTGCTCAACGCGAATATCCTCAGTGAACTTGATTCATAGCAACACCTGCGCGAACCCGATCGGGCACGATGCTTAGATAATCCAACGGTGCCTTCTCAGGACCATCGGGCCAGCCAGTCACCTGGACCGAGTCTCCGTGGTGGATAGCCACGTGATCCAGTGATCTACGGGTCGATGTGCTGCCGTTTAGCGTTTCGCCAGGCAATGTGTCGTCCGCGGTCCAATGATCTACTTCTTGGCCCGCGACGGAAAGAGAAAAGCGCGAATGTCCGTGCAATAGATCGAAATACTGCACGCTGATATCGTACCAACCATCCGACCCAGTCCACGTCGTCTGTACGGCACACTGTGGCAGGTTGCAGATGACAGCTTTCCCGTCCGATGCGGTCTCCCATGGCGTAACCGGTACGACGGTGTAACCAGTAAGTGTCATAGACTCTGCCTCGATACGGCCCGGATAATGATCCACCCTATCGAGCGCATCCGGGATGCCAGACTCCTTTGTAAACCAACGGGTCACCGCATCCCGCCAGACGATCGCCGATCCGGCCTGATAATTCAAGCGTTTCAGGACCTCTGCATACGCTGCGTCCGAAACCTTGCCGCGCAGTGCTTCCCAGGCGGGTATCTGCTCCGCGGCTGCCTGCGCTCCCCAATAGTGCGTGTTATCAATCGTCTGCATAACCGTCAGGCCGGAGTGCAGTCGATAGGTATACGGCACATGATGCATGAACAGTAGAAGATCGTCAGGGCACGTCGGAAGTGATTCGTAAGTGGCAGCCAGCGGTGCAGGGTATTGACCGATGTATTCAGTGCCGGTCGCAACCGTGCGATCCATACCAGCCCCGTGCTCGTCAGCTCGTATCCACTGTCCCCATCCATTGCGCTCTGCAGACTCTATGCCCGGCCCGAAATGCGCCCCCACAATATCCGTCAGCGTCCCAATGCCAAGTGGCCCCGTATAACTTTCATAAATGTGCCAGGAGTCTAGTTGCAGTTTGTTGACCGTCGTCCGTACCTGCTCATCATTTCCAAACGTAAGCCGCGTCCACTCGTCAATGATTACTGCTGCACTCATGTTCGGATCCCAGGCAAGCCGTCCAAAACCATACAAATTGGCAAGAGCTAGCGGATTGCCCAACCATCCATCCGTGCCGACGTTCGAAACACCGACAAAGCCACCCCGCTTGTGGTGCTCAGTGGCAGTGGGTTGTCCACTCACGATGAGCTTTACAGGCAGCGGAACTGCACTTGCGGAGGCACGCATATCCGTATCCAGTGTCTTCTTCCACATGGGAACGAGATAGACCAAGTGGCGCTGCTGCCCCGTGTACTCCTGCGTCACCTGCAACTCGATGGCCTCATTCGTATTAGGAAGTCCCGCAAGCAGTGGGCTCACGGGTTCACGCACTTGGAAGTCGATAGGCCCGTATTTGATCTGCACGATCACATTGTCGTCAAACTTTCCATCCAGAGGATGAAAGTTGTCGTAGCCGGCGCGGGCGCGATCCGCCTTTCTATCTTGCCAATCGAGATGGTTGTTGTATACGAATCCGCGATACAGGACCACTCCGCTGTGCGGCTTCAGGGCACGAGCCACTACGTTTGCTGCGTCAGACTGGGTGCGTCCATACTTCGACGGCCCAACCCTCCCTTCGGAATCCGCCTTGATCACGACACCCCCGAAGTCTGGAATGACAGCGTAGATTTCGTCCATCTTCGTCTTCCACCAGGTGGCCACCTCTGGATCGAGAGGGTCAAACGTCTTAAGGCCGCCAATCGCTTGGGGACTGCTCATATCGACTGACAGCGAAAGCCGAACACCATACGGGCGAAACACATCTGCTATCCGAGCGATCTCGTGGAGATTCTCAGGTCGCAGAAGATTGAGGTCGGCATTAACATTGTTGATTGTGCAACCATCGATGCCCACAGAGCTAAGCAGGCGTGCATAAGCTGCGGCCCTGGAAAGATCGGCGCGCACCTTCCCGTTCTCGAAGAAGATGGATGGTCCAGCATAACCACGTTCAATCGTTCCATTCGGGTTGTCCCATTCATTCGTCCAGCGGATGGCTGCCCACGGCGCTGACCCTTCATCAAGCTTGGTCAGCGAATGCTGCTGCGCGATCTCGCGCAGCAGGGCAAACGTTCCAAACAAGACTCCGCGGTCGTCTCCGCCCTCGATCACCAGAGCATCCTTGTCCCGATAGAGTCTGTAGCCATCGTGTATCAGGGATACTGTCGGTGTGGCGTGCGGTCGCCACGCATTGATCTCGGCCTGTGTTCCGAGTACGACCTCGCGCTGTCTATCGCTGCTCTCCGCACGCACAATCCGGGGTTCATGCTGTAACATGCCCCGCCATCCCACAGAAAGTTCCTTGGCAGCTGAGTCTTCGAGCATGCTGTTCCCAAGCTCAACAACCGTGTCTGGGATACCACCGGGGAAGACAATCGCAGACTCCACAGCTTTGTAGGAAAGCCACGCGGGATCGCCTGGCCCAAGCAGTGTAGGCCCCGCAACATCCTGCGACCTTGCCGTAGCTAGCAAGCCGCACGCAGAGAGCAACATGAACTGCACTAGGCGTAGGGCGGGCAAACTCACCGTGGCAGTTCCTCGCTTCCACGAATTCTGAATCTAGCCGACACTGAGCCGTCAGCTGCATCCGTTGGCTGTGTCCCGCCTAAGTGAAGGACGTAATTCCCAGCGCGCACAGCTCTTACGCCCTTCGCGTCTACGGTACTAAGAGCCCGCGCTTCCACCACGAAATGAACATGCTGCTTCGTATGCGGGGCCAGAGTTAATCGGTCGAACCCAACCAGCGCCAATCGCGGCGATGTAGGTTCTGCAGGAGGCGAGAGGTACAACTCGCTCACCGCATCACCAGCGCGATCACTCTTGTTCTCTACATCAGCATCCACAAGTATTGCGTCGCCTGCCTTGAGTGACGCGGCGGAGAGCTTGAGATTTGTCCATTGGAACGTCGAGTAGCTTAGCCCATACCCAAAGCCCCAGAGCGGTGTACCAGCATAATAGCGGTAGGTGCGGCCAGCCATTGAGTAGTCGTCAAAAGGTGGAAGATCCTTTGTGCTGGCATAGAAGGTAATTGGTAAGCGCCCTGCTGGGTTGGCCGCTCCCGCCAGTACGTCGGCGATTGCGCCGCCGCCTTCCTCCCCGGGATACCAAGCTTCCACGATAGCATTCGCATGCTGTTTCGCCCAGTCAACAGCCAGTGCGCTACCGTTCATCAACACAACGACAAGGGGCTTACCCGTAGCTGCCACTTCCTCCAGCATCTTCTCCTGCACCGCAGGCAGTTCGATGCTGGTGCGGTCTCCTCCGTCGAAACCCTGGACATGTACGGGCATCTCTTCCCCTTCTAGCTCAGGGGACAATCCTACGAAAGCCACCACTACATCAGCCTGTTTCGCTAAGTCGATAGCAGCCTCGCGTTCGGCATCGATTGGCGGCATCCAGCTAAGCGTAATGCCGGCACCGAACAGCTTCGCCTTGTGGGTGTACTCGATCCGAAACGCGTGAGGTTTCGCGTCGGCAAAGTGCAACGTGAATGGCTTCAATCCGCCCGATCGATATTCCGTAGCCGGTACAGGTTGATCCGACAGTGGCTTTTCGTCGAAGTACACTTTCAAGCTCTCCGCATCTCCACATGGATAGCAATGGGCCAGCGAGAAGTTGAAGTTATAATCTCCCGCAATCGGTGCCTGAATTGTCCCTGTCCACCGCACGCCGAAATGGGAAGGGCTGATGCTCTTATCTGGAGTTGCAGCATCCCAGTCAAACGCTATCTGCTGATCGACGCGTGTCATCGCAGGCGCACCCTGAAATTCCACATTGTCGAAATACTCGCCCTTCAAGCCGAAGCCTCGGTCACCTCCTGCTGGGTGCAGTAATGTTCTCGGGACGGAAACCGGCAACTCGCTCACATACGGCGAGCCTTGCGCGTATCGAATCTGATCGACTCCGAACGCATTTTCCAGCCCAGCAAGTGGCAAAATCGGTTGCGACGGCACTGCGTTATAGTTACCTTCAATCGCCGCCAGGCTGGCCGCGTTCGGGCCGATCACGGCAATCTTCACAGACTTCTTCAGCGGCAGGATGCCGTCATTCTTGAGCAGCACGATTGATTTTTCCGCCGTCTGGAGGGCCAACTCCCGATGGGCCGGTGAGTCATCCTCAGAGAAGGGAATCTGTGCATACTTGATCTTTGATGGATCATCAAACAACCCGAGTTCAAATCGTGCCATGAACAGTCGGCTAACAGATCGGTCAATCTCTTTTTCGGAGATCAGCCCATCCCGAACTGCCTTCACCAGTACCGCATATTCCTTGCCACAACTCGTATCGGTTCCTGCCCGGACAGCGGCTACAGCTGCATGTTCGAGATCGGGCGAATAACGATGACCGATGGCAATATCGGTGATCGCTGCGCAGTCTGAGGTCACATAGCCATCGAACCCCCAGTCTTTCCGCAAACGATCCTGCAACAGCATGGTGTTTGCACACGCCGGTTCGCCGTCCACTGCGTTGTAAGCGCACATCACGCTGCCAGCCTTGGCCTGCGTCACCGTGGCCCGAAATGCTGGCAGATACGTGTCTTCAAGATCATGAGCCGACGGATCGATATTTGCGGTGTGCCGGGTGGTCTCAGGTCCAGAATGCACCGCAAAGTGCTTTGGCGTCGCGATGGTCTTGTAATACCTTGGATCGCTTCCTTGCAGCCCTTCGACGAATGCGACGCCGACTCGGCTGGTCAGAAACGGATCTTCTCCGTATGTCTCTTGGCCACGTCCCCAACGAGGGTCACGGAAGATATTAATATTGGGCGACCAGATATCGAGACCGTAGTAAATGCTGTGATTACCTTCGCGCAGTGCCTCGCCATTCTTGGCTCGCGCCTCCGTACTAATCGTGTCTGCCACTTGGTGAATCAATGGCACATCCCACGTTGCAGCCAGCCCAATCGCCTGGGGGAAAACTGTCGCATAGCCCGAACGCGCAATTCCGTGTAGTCCCTCGCTCCACCAGTTATAAGCGGGCACGTTCAAATGGGGGATAGCACTTGCGTCGTTCTGCATCTGGGACACCTTTTCCGCGAGCGTCATCTGTACCACCAGTGCAGCAACTCGTTTCTCCGTCTCGGATGTGGGCGTATGCGTTGGAACCTGGGACCGTGACATTGCAGAGAAAGCCGAAGCAACACATAAGCAGGCAACGCTCATTTGCTGGAGAGACCGTCGACGTTTCGCGAGAGAGATTAGGGAACGTGTCATCATGCTGCCTTGATTTTGGGTGTGGTGAGGCTATTGGCCAGGTGGCGTCGAAACTATTTGAATGAATCAACGGTTGTCAAGCGAGACTTAAAGCGTTTTACATAGTAGATTCTATGCTGTGTCGAGTTAGATCCCGACACAGCAAAATTTGCTCTACTAAGTCGTCGATCCGTTGTTCGTCCCAAGCCTGCGTCGCAGGCTTGCCTGCCTATGAGCTCGTTGACCGCTCTCACCCTCGCAAAGCGGCAACGCTTTCATCAAGGCTCTTATCGATTGGCAGAAACATATCTGTCTTCGTCATCTGCAACAAAGACATGACACGGGCTGTAACCCCACACAGCCTAAGAGTCCCCTTCTTCTCGTTCAACATCCCGTAGGCATACATCAACATCCCTAAGCCCGCGCTGTCCACGTATTCCACGTCCGTAAGGTCGATCACCATTCTGGAAACGCCGTCTTCGATGACAGCCTGAACCTGGGAGTCGGCGATTTTCAGGGATGTACCCAAAGTCAGGCCTCCGGAGAGTCTGACCACGGCAATCCCGTGGGGGAGATTTTCAATGTTTACGCTCAGTGGCATCCGCAAATTGTACTCCCATGCAGTTGCTCGGAACTCTTGTCGCGATTGCATTTGGATAGGAAATACTGACGCACGCCCAAGGCATAACACCGCATGGATCAAGATTCGTAGACCAACAATCCCGCGATTCAAGCATGACCAGGAGGCACAGAAAAAGCGCGAACAAATTCGGCTGCGCGTCTTAGTGGATCCGGAAAGAAACGGTGTACGCGGTAGGGGTCGAACTTAGCTTGACCTCGGATCTTCTATCTGGCTGGATCGCCCCTTTGCTGGGTGGCAAGCTCTTGGTTGGTCTGTTGCAGGAACCTGCCGTCGGGATCGGCGTGAGACCAACGAGTGAGGAAGTTCCGGTACGCGTCGATGGCGGCGGGATGATTCCCTTCGGCTGCAAGAGCGCGGGCCAGTTGAAGCCAACTCAATGGATAAAGACTGGAGGTTGGATCGAGGCGCTGATTCCCGAGGATGTAGCGGAAGTCTTTTTCGGCCAGGGCAGGCTGGTTGGCGGCGAGATATGCGAGGCCGCGGCGCATGGGCAGGTCTAAGCCTTTGGAGTCGAACTGGCGGTCCGGTTCGAGAAGCGCGATCGCGTCGTTGGGCTTGTTGTTGGAGATGGCGATCTGGGCGCGGATGAGCGGCCCCCAGTAGAGCTTCCAAAGCGTTCCCTGTGGATGCTCGGTCTGCATTTTCTCGAGGCCGGCAGTGGCTGCCGCGATGTCGTTGATGTCTGCGAGACCTAAGAGGTCTGTGCCGGTCTCGGCGTCGGGAGGACTGGAACGGAGTAGGCGGGTTCCTGCGTCGACATCGCCAGCGTCGATGAGATCGATGCCCATGCTTCGGGTGTAGGAATCGGCCTGGGAGTGGAGGCCCTGATCGTTCATGATTTGAGTTGCCGTTGAAATGAGTTTGTGGGCATCGGTGAAGCGGCCTTCGCCGATGGCGATTCCGGCGTCTTCGAGGATGAAGAGCGGGGCCTTGGGGTGTGCGGCTGCCCAATCGCGCTGCGTTTTGAGCATGTCTGCATCGTGAAGGAAGTAAGCGACCGAGAGACAGGCGGCGCGCAGGTGATCGCCGTCGATACCCTGCTGTACGGCGTGGTTGCAGGTTGTGCGGGCTGCCGAGCCGTTGCCATTGGACATTTGAGCGAGGGCAAGATTGAGGTTTAGGCCGACGTGCCTGGGACGAAGAGCAACGGCATGGGCGGCGGAGTTCTCTGCGTCTGGCCACTGTCCGAGCTGCTGCTGGGTGAGTGAGAGGCCGTTCCATGCAGTGACGGATCGAGGATATAGCTGCGCCCAGGTTTGATAGGTCCTTTCGGATTCGAAGAGGTCACCGACAACGACCATCTGGTAATGAGCGGTGATGGTGAGGCGTTCGAGAGCGCCAGCAGAGTCGCGCAGACTGTAGGCCTTCTCAATGGCGTCGCGCGCCGACATCGGATCACCGTTGAGGCTGGCGTTGTAGGCCCAGAGATCGTTCCATGCGATGGCAAAGCCCGGATCTTCGGAGATGGATTTTTTTAGCAGGTTGATGGCTTCGGGAAGCTTGCCCTGCTCGGCCATTCGGGACGCTTCGCTGTAGGCTTTGAGCGCTTCGAGCGAGGCAGTGGTCGCGGGCGCGAGGCGGGCGTTGAAGCGGGCGACGCTGCTTCGGGATTCTCCGAGCTGATGGCGGATGCTTTCCGATAACTGGTCGATGCTGCGAGGCAGGTACTCGGGTTTGTCGGCCTCCTGGTGTGCGGCAGCGAGGGTTGTGCCATCCACGCAGCTGGTGGCTTCCTCGGTGAGCAAGAAGTGCTGGCCACTGTGGACCATCATGCCGTGGAGGTACGCCTGGCTGTTGGTCCGTTCGCAAAGATCGCGGGCAATGACGGCGGTGATTGGCTCGTCGGGTTTCTGCTTCATCTCGACCAGTGTGGAACTCATCGTGTCCTTGGGGACGAGCGAGACGAAGGGGCTCTGGGAGAGGTTCATTCGCAGTGCGGAGAGCAGGGCTCGGTCGAGAACCGCGTCGCCGGTGGTTCCGTCTATGCCGGTGACAACGATCTGGACAGGAGGTCCACCGGTGCGTTGCTCCCAGCGCTGCCAGGCGAACCAGCCTGCAATGGACAGTGCCGCGAGGGTGAGGGCTGCGGCGGTGATCCAGTAGCGGGACCGTCTCCTCGATCCGAACGAGAGTTGCTGGTGGGGGACCGCGTCCACCTCTTCTTGCTCGAGGGTGATGCGGGTGATCGACTCACTGGCACTGATGATCATCCGCTCCGGGGCGAGGGGCTGATTTGTCGGGACACGAGAGATAGAGATAGCAAAGCGATAGCCGCGGCCGGGTACAGTTTCGATGATCCGACTGCCGGAGCCGTGGCGGGAGAGGGCCTTGCGCAGAAGGAAGATGTGCTGGGTGAGGTTGCTCTCTTCGACGAAGGACTCTGGCCAAAGGGTACGCAGCAGTTCTTCTTTCCCAACAACTCGGTCCGAATGATCCACCAAGTAAAGAAGAAGGTCGAAAGTCTTCCGATTTAGCGGCAGGGACTGGTCGCGCCACGTCAAGCGCCACTGGGCCCGATCAATTTCGTATTCCTCAAATTTGATCAAATCATTGGAAATAAAGGACATGGGCCGATTGAGAGTCAATTGAGCAGCGATTGAGACGGACTTGAGGACGCAGGTTCAGGCGTCGTGGGAGAACTGTGTGAACTCAACGAAGCAGATTCGGAAACTCTACTGAATCCAGACGAGCCAAGTATAGCAATGCCCGCCACGACTCTCCGCAACTATATCCCGGCTGGTCCTGGCTCAGTAAAAGGCGACATGAAACGAACACAGCGACTTTCGATAGAGATCCAGCACCGCGAAGTCACGATCACGGTGTCCGGCTCGACGGTCGAGCGACAGGAAGAAGTTCCGCAGGAAGCTGGGAGCACGATGGTCTGTGATGTCTGCGGAAGTCCCTGGGTCTCGGTAGTTGTGCACGGGGGCGACGGAGCCATTACCAGCGCCAACAGCATTCACCGAGCACTCGAGCAAGCCGGCATGCATGTGCAGGTGTCCGCAACCGGCGAGCTGACCATCTGCCGCAACTCATTGGAAGCCCTCAAGGAGAAACACTGATGCAGACCACGATTCGGATGTCACACACGGGGGCCGGGCGGTCCACTCTTTCTGTTGAAGTTCGCGCGAAAGGAAGAGGAGGCTGGACGCGCTGGTTCACCTCCTTTTCAGGCTGGGTGGGAAGAAATATCCCAGCGGCTCGCACACGGCGCATCGTGTACCTGATGCTCGCAGTGTGTTTCCTGGCTTTGATGGGATTGATTGCTCCAGTGACTGTCCAGGCGCAGACGGCCTTTGTCTACCCGCTCAGCGCCACTCCGGGCTACAACCCCACCTACAGCGACGTGATCAGCGCCTCCATTCTGGTGCGCGACAGTAACACCGACGCTCCCCTCACTGGCACCGTCAACTTCACCGTCGACGGCGGTACCCCCATCCCTGCCACCATCAACAGCAACGGCTATGCCTACGCCGACCTTGGCCAGCTCTCCATCGGCAATCACACCATCCTCGCCACCTACTTAGGCAACGGCACCTATCCCAGCGCCACCTCCAAATCGCTCACCTTGCCCATCCTCGATTCACCGCTCTCGTTTGTCGGCACTCAGGGAACGACGATGTTCGTGGACGGATCGGTCTTCAGTGTCCAAGGCGTCGCCGTCGACGCACAGGACAACCTCTACATCGCGGACCGGTCACTCAACTTCGTCAAGAAGGAGGACACCTCCGGCAACGTCACCACCATCCCCCTCACCGGGCTCAATGCTCCGGTGGGCCTGGCCCTCGATAACCCCGGAAACCTCTACGTCGCCGATACCGGCAACAACCGCATCCTGAAGTACGACACGTCCGGTACGCAGACAGTCGTGCCGGTTACAGGCCTCTCGGGACCGACGTACCTGGCCTACGACCGCAACAACGATATCCTCTACATCGTCGACCCGGGCAACAATCGCGTTCTCAGCTACACGCCCTCGGGCGGTGCGATCGCCACGGTTATCAGCGGTTTGACCGCCCTGCGCGGCGTCGCGGTCGATGGTTTCGGAGATATCTATGTATCCGACCGCAACGCCGGCTTCATGGAGCTCAGTTTCTTCAATGGCCAGACCTTCCAAACGCCGATCTACGGCACCACGCTTGAACCTGGCGGCATCGCCGCTGGCATCGGCTACAACATCATCCTCAGCGATGCAGCTACCAACGCCGTGATTCTCTACAACAACGACCCCGACCCCAGCCTGCAGGGAAGCCAGGTCCAGATCAACGACGGCGAAAACCCAATCATCGGCATGGCCTCCGACAGTACAGGCCGCGTCTACCTGGCTGCCGGCGGTCGCGTCGATGTCCTCGACCCAGCTTCAGGACGTTTCCCCGACACCGCGGTTGCAACGAACAGCCGCTCCTACCTCATCTTTCAGGAGCCGAAGGCGGGTTCAACCTTCACCATCGTTCCCCAACCGGCATCGATCTTCAGCGGACCCGGAACGCAGGACTGCCCAAGCACGCTCGGTGGCTGCTCCGTCGGTATTAACTTCACCCCCCAGGTAGCCGGCATCAACACGGGCTCCTTCAAGATCCAGGGCTCCACCGACGAGGGCGACATTCTGCTCTGGGGCAAAGGTATTGGCGGCGGCGCAGTCTTCACTCCCGGCCTCTCCACCCAGAGCAGCTCCGGCGTTGGTGCCATCGGCGGCGTTGCACTCGATACCGCCGGCAACCGCTACGTAACCGACAGCAAGAACAACAGCGTCCTCAAGATCACCCCTGCCGGCGTGTCGACAACGCTCCCCTTCACCGGCCTCTCGGCACCCACGCAGATCGCCGTCGACGCCCTCGGCACGGTCTTCGTTCTGGATAGCGGCAACGATCAGATCGAGGCGCTCCCAACCACAGGCACGCAGTTAACAGCCTATGCACCGAATGGTGAAAGCGGCCTCCCCGGCAACATCACTGCCTTTGCACTCGATGGCGATAGCAATGTCGTAGTCGCAGGTGATTCTAACCAGGCGGAGGCCTCCGTAAAAGGTGGCGCCCATGCCAAGGCCCAGCCGCACGCCGACGGCGGCTCCTACGGTATCGCCTTGGTAGGCGATAACTACCCTCCCAGCCTCCCCTTCGAGAACACCCACTACGTCGACGCTGCTCCACTCACTGCCCCAGCCACAGCCGTAGCCATCGACGCCGAAGAGAATGTCTATGCAGTCGACGCAACCGGCGTCTTGAACCGCTACGGTATTGACGGCACCACCAAGCAGCTCGCCGCAGGCCTGTCCACTCCAATGGGCCTTGCAGTCGATGCGTCCGGCACCGTCTATGTCCTCGGATCCACCAGCACCATCACCCTCATCTATCCCAATGGCACCAGCCCCCTCGTCGTCAACGGCCTCTATATCCCCGCCGGATTCGCAGTGGACCGCTTCGGCGACATCCTCATCGGCGATGGAGGAGACAAGCAGTTGATCTATCTCGACCGCACCCAGCAAAACTACGTCTTCGGCGACGTCAACGTGGGCCAGCCGGAGACCCTCGACGGATCGATCTCAAACATCGGCAACCAGCCGTTCACCATCAACGGCCCGTTTCCCGCGAACGCCGAATTTGTTCAGACGACGAACGAGTCTGCCTGCGCGGCTCCAGCTGGTTCGACCCCGGGCACGACGGTTGCCCCAGCGAGCAGTTGTGATCTCGGCTACACCTTCACCCCGCCATCGGACGGACCGTTCACTGACTCCGGAACGCTTGCCACCAATCCAACTACGCTGGTTGGGAGTTCCGGCGGTGGAGCGATTCAACTCAGTGGCACGGGCGAGGGTGGTTCGTCGGCACCGCAGCCTGTGTTGACGCCAGCGATGATCAACTTCGGAAGCGTGAACCTTGGGACCGCCAGCACAGCACAAACGGCAACCCTCCAAAATGCTGGAACCGCCGCGCTCACAATCAGCAGCTTCGGATTCTTTGGTAGCAATACGAGCTCATTCAGCGAGACCAACAACTGCGGCGCAAGCTTGGCAGCCGGTGCAAGCTGCTCGATATCGATTACCTGCACGCCGGCAACAGCGGTAGTTCAGACCGCTAGCCTGGGAGCAAACTTTCCCTCGCCTCTGGCGCAGCAGTCGATTGCGTTGAGCTGCGCTGGGGCGACCGCTGCAGCACCACAAGCAGCGCTAACGCCGGCTACAGCTAACTTCGGCAACATAACGAGCGAGACCACCAGCGCTGCACAAACGTTCACGCTAACGAACGGCGGCAACGCTCCACTGACCATCTCCGGCATCACCCTTACCGGAACGAACGCAAGCGACTTCGCCGATACCACCGCGTGCGGCTCAACGCTCGCAGCCGGAGGTAGCTGCACGATCGCCGTCACCTTCACGCCCTCGGCCACAGGCAGCTTTAGCGGCTCGCTCTCGGTTGCCGACAACGCGTCGGGCTCGCCGCAGGTAAGTTCTCTGACGGGAACGGGAACGGTTCCGCCTGACTTCACAATCACCGCCACTCCGGGTGCACAGACCGTCTCGCGCGGAGGCGTCGCCACCTATAGCGTGAGCGTGTCATCCACCAACGGCAGCTTTACGAATGCTGTAGCTCTCACAGCCACCGGCCTGCCCGGCGGGACCATTAGCTTCTCACCCGCATCGGTCACACCTGGAAGCTCAAGCGCGCAGTCCGCCATGACCGTCCAGACCACGACACAGTTGGCAGCAGGGAAGAACAGGCTTCCGCAATGGCCTTTCGCCGCGCCAGCGTTCGCAGCCTTGTTGCCGCTGTTGCCCGGCAGGAGGTGGCGGTCCAGAAAATTCTTCACCCACCTTGCGTGCATCATCGCGCTGCTCGGCATCGCGGCGTCCTCCATCGGATGCGGAGGCGGCTTCGCTCTGCCAACCAAGACCTACACCATCACCGTGACCGGTACCAGCGGATCGGACACCCACTCCACCACCGTCACGCTGACCGTGCAGTAAACGAGGACCTATGACCCTACGATCCATTCTTGCCCTCTCGCTCCTGTCGCTTGCACCTGTCAAGCTCCTGGCGCAAGCTCAACCATCGCAGGAGATCGCGTTCGATTACACCTACATCCACACCAACGCGCCTCCGGGCGGCTGTGGTTGCTTTTCGATGAACGGCGGTGGCGGCTCCTATGCTTATCACTATGGTCCGCAATTCGCCTTGCTGGCTGACGTCGAAGTCGCGCATGCCTCCAAAGTCGACAGCGGCGGCGACGATCTGACGCTGACTTCCTTCCTCGCTGGGCCGCGCTTCTACTATCGTCGGCCGCATGCTCGCTTTGTTCCCTACGGCCAGGCGCTGATTGGTGGCGTCCGTGCGACCGGCAGCCTGGCAGCAGCGAACTCCAGCGGCGCAAACTCATCGGTAGCCTTTGGTTCAGTGCTAGGCGGAGGCGTTGAATACAACCTCAGCCCCAGCTTCACGCTTCGCGTGGTGGAAGTCGACTACTTCATCACCACCTTCGACAACCGGGTCAACGGCCGCCAGAACAACATTCGGGTCACTGCCGGCGTGGCCTATCACTTCGGGAAACGGTGACAACCATGATGACAAAACTCAACACTTCAACCGCCGTCAAATCAACCAAGAGTGCCACAATATACCAACTACCCTCGCGGCCCCGGCCAACCACCAAAGGCCACTTCACGTTGATCCTGCCATGGGCATTGGTGCTTCTGGCATTGGCCTGGGGCACCTACGAATCCGTACAGCTTCTCACCGGAGTCATCCCTAAGTTCTAGTGCTACACTTTTCACCCTGCCGGAACACGAAGCAGGTCCTCATCCTCTAGCGATTGAGGAAGCCCTCAATTTAGGAACCTATTATGTCTTGGAAGCTGCGCTCAGACGACATCTTCTTTCCCGCAATGTCGCTGCTCATCCTCGCCGTCGTGGTTTTCGGATTTGCGCAGAGCTATTTCCTCCCCGGGATGGTCTTCGCCAAGTTGCCCAACGCGCTGGTGCATATCCACGGTGCACTCTTCGTCTCCTGGATTTTTCTGCTCGTCTTACAGAACTTTCTTGTTGCGGCGCGGAAAATTAAGTGGCACATCACGCTCGGTGTGCTTGGCCTGATCCTTCCCCCGCTGATGGCGATCTTCGGCGTGCTGACGGTGTTCGATTCGATTCGCCGCAATGGCACACCGTTCATTCCGCCTCAGCTCATCCTTGTTGGGGACTTCGGAGAACTCCTTGTCTTCCTGGTGCTGGTTGCGTGGGCGATGCTTGTGCGCCGATCGCCCGCGGCCCACAAGCGTTTCATGATTCTCGCGACCATGGCGCTACTCGGCCCTGCCATCAATCGCTGGCCGTTTCCTGCTCATATTCGGCTGCTGGGCACGTTCGTAGTATTTCTCGTGCTGCCTCTGCTCGTCGTTGCCTATGATCTATGGGCGACTCACCGCATCCCCCGCGCCACTGCCATCGCCACGGGTTTGATTTACATCCAGGCTCTGACCATGATTCCCATCGCCAGCCTGCCTTTCTGGCCACGCTTCATCGTGGAGTACATCAAATGAAATGCCGTCTCACTTATTTCCCTTCCTTGGTTGCACGCGTTGCGTTCGCATGGGCTCTGTCTTGCATCCTGTTCAGCAGCCGCGCGGCCACTGCGCAATCGCTCAAGCTGGATGCCCCCGCGCCCCTGCATCAGGGCAACAACCAGGCGCTCATCGATAGCTTCGTTGGGGATCACTACTACTACTTCTACGCTGAGTCCGGGAAATTTCATATTGCCTGGACCTTCAGTGGCGCGGATGAGGGATTTAACGTCGGGGGCAAGCTCTCCTTCGCTACTGCCTTCAACCCCAAGACCGCGGGAACTGTGATGGCCCGCCAGGACGCTCCGACGGGCGTCGTGGTTGGAGTCTCGCCGGTCAATAGCAAGCTCGTCCGCCAGACCAACCCATGCATCATCGTCGTCACTGGCAACGCCTCCTTTGCGAACGTCTCGGGCGGTCCGGATCCGATCGTCGGAACGTATGCTGAGAAGCTGCTCTTCTAGGCGAGTCGGAGCTTGGAGCTGTTAAATTTCTAACCAACGGCACGGTGGCCACCTCGAACGGGAGAAGCGTCGTTGAGGTCTCGAAGCTTATGGGGCACGATGATGTGAAGACGACGATGAAGTATTTGGATCCAGATACGAGCAAGGTCGCGATGATGGTCAACCATCGCAATCACCCCAATCGTTTCACCTCTCATAATGCGGCGAGTTGAGCTGACTTCCACAAAACTCCCACAATCGTTCTGTCGTTCTGTGGGAGCGGTGCAAATCCCTCGTAACCTGTTGAATATAAATGGTGGACGCGGCAGGGATCGAACCTGCGACCAGTCGATTAAGAGTCGAATGCTCTACCAGCTGAGCTACGCG
>Ga0302324_100013555_pt1 | contig 16512 bp, 34 predicted proteins | sample Palsa_T0_1_FD_201949 | JGI IMG/M metagenome (GOLD analysis project Ga0302324, IMG submission 201949) | Peat permafrost microbial communities from Stordalen Mire near Abisko, Sweden - Palsa_T0_1 | ecosystem: Environmental > Terrestrial > Soil > Palsa > Peat permafrost | place: Sweden: Abisko...
GAGGTAAGGAGGCGGCAGTGGAGAGCTACGAGGCCTGGATCACGAACCTGGTGAACGGCCAGATCAGCGACGCCGAGCAGGCCGCCCGCGCCAAGTTCCGCGCCATGCAGGCCGCCAAGCCGCAGCCCGCCCCCCGCACCAGCCGCCCCGCCGGCGTCGACACCACCGGCCCCAACACCTGGGCCGTCAGCACCGAGGACGGCGACGACGCCCTGACCACCTTCACTCACCTCGCCGGCCCCGGCATCCCCGGCCTCATCGCAGGACGGTGACCACCATGGCTACCAAGACCAGCACTCCGCTCGCCCCGATCATCAAGACCCGGATGCACAAGCGGTTCATCCGCCGCGGAACAGCGGTCACCGAGAAGGCCGAGTGCTGGGGTGCCGAGACGGCGGACGGCGTGTGGGCGTTCGACCGCGAAGACTCGTCCGGTACGCCTTGGCTGATCATCCACAAGGCCAGCCGCATCATGGTGAGCATGGGCGGGAACCTTCGCAGCTGCCGCGCGTATGTGGCTGCGGGCCACGCCCAGCGCGATCTTGAGCGGCTTCAGGCCCACGAGCGCGGCGAGCACAACGACACGCGCGACTCATGGTGCAACCGGTGCTGAGCGAGCCAGCCCGCTACCTCGGGCAAGCCGCCATCGGCCGCAGACTCGGCGTCAGCCGCCATCAAGTCGCGACGTGGCGCAACCGCTACCGCAACTCACCCACACCGTTCCCCCAGCCGGATGCGTGGATCGGGGACGGCGAGGAAGACGAGCGCGCCATTCCCGGCTGGCTCCCCGGGCGCCTCGAAGAGATCCGGGAGTGGCGGAAGTCGCTGCCCGGCCAAGGTGCTGGCGGAGGCAGGCCCCGCAGTCAGCCTCACCCGAAGTAATAGGCCATGAGCTGAGCCGACAGCCCGGGATCGTCCGAGTCGAGATAACAGCGGCAGCGAGGGTGATCGGGATACGAGGGCACCTCGCCGACCGGGTACGGGCTGTTGTCCTCGTTGTCCTGGCAGCTTTCGCAGACGTTCGCATCCCCGGCGGTTATCCATTGGACGGTCTGGGCGTCAGCGGATGCGTAGAGGTCTAGTGCCCCCGCCCCCATCGCTGCCCAGATTCCCCAGTCCGTCCAGGTAGTCACGGACGGCACATCCGGGCCGCTCACGACATCGCTGGCGGCATCCGCCATGTCCGCCTTGCTCGCGCCGTTTCCGGCGAGGGAGGCGAGTTTCCGGCCTGCGTCCCCGCCTGCCCCGTCGATGATCCGGGTCACCACATCCTGGGCCTGGCTGGGGATGCGGAAGCCTTTCCCGGCCTTCGCGTAAGCGGCCTTGAACGCGGCGGCGATGTCAAACCCCGTCTTGCCCTGCTTGCTGGCGGCGAGAGCGAGGGCCCCGGCTTCCCCTTCAGCCATCCCGGCCCGGATCGCGTCCTCAACCGCGGTGACCAGCTCGTTATAGCCGTCTGCGGTGTACACCTGCCGCAGCCAGGCCAGGGCGGCCGTGATGGCGGTGTCCCGCCAGAACTGGCGGTGCGGGTTCACCGACTCCGTGATCGTGAGGTTCTTGGTGAGGTCCTCACTGATCGCGGCCATGACGGCACCGGGGATATGGCGGGGCTGCCAGGCGCCGATCGGGCGGCCTTCGGCGAGGTGCGCGGTGAGCGCGTCCAGTTCCGATTCGGCCGCATCATCGGTGAGGTAGGCGGCGGAACGGAACCGGGTGACGAGCTGGCCGATGTCCAGGCCGGAGACGATCGCGTTCCATGCGGCGGTGATCCGCTTCAGGTGGGTGGCCACGAGGCGGTCGCGGCGGTCGTAGACCGTCTTCCAGATGCCTTCGAGGTGCCCTAGCTGGAGGGTGGCTTCGAGGATGGCCGGGTCGTCGGGCCGTTCGCAGGCGAGTTCGATGGCGGCGAGGGCGCGGGGCTTGTAGTCGCTGGCGAGGGGGGCGAACGACAGGACCCAGCCGGCAGCGAATGCTTCAGCGGCGGCATCCCGGAGGGTCGGCAACGCTGACCTCCGTGTGTCGCTTGACGGTGGTTAGCACCTTGGCTAGAGTGGTGCTTACCACCTAGCGAGGGAGACGGAATGAAGGTCGGGCAGCGCGTCTACAACACCTTGATCAACCGCAGCGGCACCATCGTGGCCGGGCCATACCTGCCGGACAATGGCGGATTCGGCCTCGTGGTCGACGTGCGCTGGGACAAGCCATACGGCAACCGCACCACGATCGCGACGCGCGACCTCATCCCCGACGAGCGCTGATGCCGAACAAGCACAAGACCCCGATGCTCGGCTGGCATCCGCCCGCCGAGCTTTCGGCGTGGGCGCGGGCAGAGGCCGAACATCGCGGCGTTTCCCTCAAGGTGGTTCTTGACGAGGCGCTCGCGAGATACCGCGAGCACATAGAAGGCATCAGGAAAAGGTGACCGGTAATGGGACTCAGGATCAGCGACTCGTTCAGGGTCGGCGGCATTCGCATCCGGGGCAGTGTGCCGTTGAATGGCCGTGGCCGCCCGTGGGTGTCGGCGGGTAGGCGGGTGGGCCGGCGTGGCTGGCTCAGTGTGGGCGGCCCGGTGGGCCAGCGGCGGAGGCGCCGATCACGCTAGAGCTTGAGCTTCTTCTTAACGTCCCGCCAGTCGGTGAACCGCCATACACCGGCTGGCGGGTCACCGTCCGGCGTCCATGGCCGGGAGGGCACCCACACCTGCACGCCGGGCCGGGCGAGCGCCTCGTTGCCGGGTTTGTCATCAATCAGCACGGCGGGCGCGGTGTCCCCGTACGGCTCCAGAAGCACCTCTTTGCCGCCCGGCCCGGCCACTTGCGCGTCATCGGCGCCGGGAACGCCCCAGTAAGCCAGCCAAGCGCGGGTCAGCGCTTCCATGACCGGGGGGCGTTCCGTGCAGATGGTGACCGGGATACCGGCCTTGGCCGCCTTCTGGATAGCGCGGACAGCGATCGTGTCCGGGGCCAGGTTCGCGGCGATCAGGGCCCGGTTCGCCTGCGCCCACACCTGCTGCCGTGGCGGGAGGGTGGCATAGAACGGGTAGGTCGTCGCCTCGGGGACGAGATGGGAGGTTCCGAAGCGGGCGTTGATCGCGAGGATCAGGCCCTCGGGCTGGAAGGCCAGCACGCCGTCGATGTCGCAGAACAGGTGAGGGGGCGAGGCCACGGCCACCTGCCCTCGGTCACCCGGAAGTCGCCCGGCTCGAATTTGGGCAGGTCAAACACGGCCGGATTGACGATTAGGACATCCGTCCGGCCGTCCAGCCACGGATGCTCCACGATGTCTGCGACCTGCTCGCCTTTGAGCGCGAGGATGATCCCGGCGTAGACCCGCTGACCGGGCGCGCAATAGGCCGTTGGGAGCGACGGGCACGGGGTCACGCTCACCTGCCCTCCGCTGGCATCCTGAGCGTATGGTGCCCGACACGAGCCACCCGCTGTGGCGGACGATGAACTTCACCTGGGAAGAAGTCTGGACGCGGTACTACCCGCCTGACCCGGAAGTGTTCCTGCATCCGGCGGACTGGGCGGAGATCGGCCAGCCAGCCAACTTCGCCGGGGCGCCTGTGAAGACGTCACTCGGGATCACACGGGGGACGATGCGGATCTTCGACCGGGAGACGCTCAGGTACCTGCCGGAGATCCAGCGCGCTTAAAGCGATCACGGCGCTGCCAGCGCGGCTACTGCGGTTCGGTCTCCACTACGAACGGGACAGCTATGCCGCCATGACGATAGAGGCAGCGCAGTACCGGCTCGTTCGCTATCTCGGCACTGATGCGGATCCTGCATCCGCACAGGAGGATGGCGTAGAGCGCGTCGGCAGGTTCGTCTGCTGGTGTCAGCGAGCACCGGCAATTGGGACGCCGCGGGAAGATGTTCCTGAACGGTTCGCCGGACGGATGACAGGCGGGCCCGGGGTCGTAGGGATAGCTCACTTGCCGCCATCCGGCAAGAACATGCTGGCGATCGGACCTGGCCTGAGACCGGCAGGCTTCGCGCTGCGCCTTGCGCGCTTCGTCTCGGCCAGAAGCTGGCCGAACTCCCCGTCATGGATGCCGTCAACGTGGACTGTCAGCGACGTGCGGTTGAGCAGATCCACCATCTCCTGCTCCTGCCGCATCCTCATTTCGGCCGCGGCGGGTGACGGGGAGCCGTACAGCATGCAGCGGATCACCCGCTCGCGGGTATCCGGGCCGACGCCCTCGTCGTCAAGGATGACTTCCAGCCGTGAGAGCATGTCCCGCAGCATGGTCATCTCGAACTGGTAGGCCGCGTCCAGCGCCGAGTCGCGCGGCTGGCCCTTGCGCTGGAAGTAGTCCTCGATGATCTGCCCAGCATGACTCATGACCCGAGCCTAGTCTGCCTTCCCGAACCCGAACGCGCGCACTGGCGGCTTGGTGTCGTGGTCCCAGGCCCCGGCACGCTCGGTGGATGCGCTGAGCGTTGATGACGTGTCGTAGCGGGGCATCTCATCGGCCTGCGGTGCTGCCGGCGGCTCGGCGGGTACAGCAGGCGGGGCGTCGAGCTTCCGGTACTCGGTCACGATCTCGTGAGCGACCAGGGCAATGATCTTGGCGAGCATCAGCGGTCCTCGTCCAGCTCGGGCCCGTCCTGGTCGTCTTCGTCGCAGGCCCCGCAGCCGCAGGTGGCGACCAGTTCACCAGTCACCGGGCAGTGCTTCACTACTCCACCCGTTCCGGCCAATGCCAGGTGCCACCCGGGTATGACCTGGCCGGAATCTCGTCTCCCGCGTGGTCGTGGCCAACGTCGCCGTCATGCTGCATGACGCCTCGGTTGAAGAACATCCCCTCCGGATTCAGCACGGCGAGGCTGACGGGCGTCCCCGGCGGGACCTCCTCGCCGGCCGGTACCCACACCGCACCAACCTCCGTGACCACAGCGGCGCGGCACTCGCTCTTGTACTCGCCTGCGGGTGTCCCGTAGCTAACGTAGTGGACGCCGCACCCAACGCTTGGCTTCACAGCACGCTCTCCCTGATCTCGGCCTGCGGCTCGGCAGGCTCGCCACTGCGGAGGCCCTCAAGGTCATCGGCCAGCGCCCCGAAATGCTTCTGGAGGATGCGGGCGACCTGGATGAGCTTGCCGGGGTCGGCTTCAATGGGCACAACGACGGGGGCCATCTCGGCCACTATCCGATCTCCTTTTCGAGGAAGGGCGAGGCCTCCTCGGCCGTCAGCGGCCGGTTCGGCAGGGTGTCGGGCTCAAGCGCGACGACAGGCGCGTCCGTGTCGCCGTCCAGGTGCGGCTCGTCAGGCATTGCCGCCCGCTCCCCGCAACCGCCCGATCTCGTTGGCCTGCGCCCTGATCTCTGCGGCCTGAGCGCGGTTCTGTGCCGTCAGCTGGCGGACCTGCGTGCCCTGTGCGCTGTTCTCCGCCCTCAGCCGCCGGTTCTCGATCAGCGCGCGAGCTAGGTCCGGGTCATCGGCGTCACGGATCGCGATGTAATCGCGTAGGACATCACCGCTCACTGGCGCTCACCGCCCTTCGCTGCCGCTCTATGGTGTGACCATGCTCAACGACAGGCGGAATGTCCGGAGCGCAGCCGAGGCAGTCATGAACGCCGCACGGGACTGGAGAGTTACCGTCCACATGAGCGACAGCCAGGCGCGGGCGCTGGCCGACGCGGCGAACTCCTACTGGGACCAGATCACCTACGTCGGGCAGGCCGTTCCCCGGGAGCAATGGGAGGCGGACCGCTTCCGCGAGTACCTGCGGCAGCGCATGCGCAACGACTTGCTTGAACTGGTCACCCGTCAGGGATTCGTGCCGGTCACACTGCCGCATGAGACAGTCCGCTATGTGACGGGCGGAATCCTTGACCCGGAGAATGTGCACGAGGTGCCCGAGTCGGCTGACTGGCAGATGGCCGTCGTGATCCTGGAGGTTTACGTGCGGGCGCCACCCGTGGACCGTGAGGCAGCAGTGAAGGCAGGCGTACTCGGCGGCTGAACCGCCGTCACCCCTCGCCGCCTTCCGGGTCGTAGGGGATGCGGGAGCGGGCCACCCACCGGCAGCCGAGCTGGGCTGTGCCGAACGGGACGACATAGCCAGCGCGGGTTTTGATCGCCCCATGGTCCAGGCTGGCGATGATCAGGCCGGCCCGTTCCGCAGCGTTCAGGGCCTCGGCGACAGCGGCGAGAAGGGCAGCCGGGTCGCGGCGGGCTGCCCCTGGCGGTGCCAGCGCAGCCGATGGGGGGACGAAGCCGGGAGGGAGGCCAACCTCGGGCATCAGGCGCGACCTCTGGTGCTCAGTCATGCCGCCTTGTCCCGCTTCTGCGACAGGGCCAGCTCGTCCCATTTCCCGTGCTCGCTGCCCACCGTGCCGATGTACGCCCATACGTACGCCTGCCCGTCCTTCTCATAGGCGAGGAACCGGTGATGCCCGTCCGCGATCAGGAGCTTCCCGGCACCGGGCCGCTTCACCAGCACGACCGGTTTCAGTTCCCGGTCCTTGCGCTGCCGTTTGCGGAGCTTGCTGGTGAACACCGCGACTTCGCCGGGCTGGTGGGAGGCGTCCCAGCTGTCCCGGCCGGACGTGTCGACGTCCTTGACCAGCACCTTCCGGGGGCCGGACCACTTCGCCGGTTTCACCCAGGCGATAGCCGACGCGGGGAAATTAACGCTGAGCTGGTCATAGACATCGGCTGCCGTGCCGCCCGAGGCTTCGGTGATGGGCGTGACGGCCAGGGCCTCGGCGACACGGGCCCGGTAGCGGGCGATCTGCGTGGCCAGCAGCGACTCCTGCGGCTTGCCGTCCTCGCCGTCCTGCCCGCCGGGTGCATCCGGGGCGCCCGGGGCCATCGGCTCACCGCCCGGTGGTGTCTCCCCGGCCGCGACAGCCGGGGCGCCCTTGCTGGCGATCATCGCCTTGCTCATCGCGGACATGTCCGACCAGAGAACGAGGTTCTGCCGGTCGACCAGCACGGCGTCGTCGCCCCCGTCGACCGAGGGCTCGCCGATCTCCGCCTTGTACCGGTTCAGCACCCAGGCGCCATTGCGGAGCCGCATGTCCCGGATGGTCTCAACCACCGTTGAGGCCCGGTAGTCGACCTCGCGGAACTTCGCTCGCCAGTTCTCGATCCCGAAACCCTGGCTGCTGACCGAGAAGTTGAACGCTTCCAGGATCAGCTCACCGATCGGGGCGCAGAGGTCGACTTTGTACGAAATGTCCTGCTCTTCACCTGTGCCGCCACCCAGGTTCCCGGACTCGATGATCGACGCCTTCGACGGGGGGACGCCATAGGTGGCTATTATCTCGTCGCGCTTCTGGTCCAGAAACGCCAGGACGTCCGGCAGTTTCCCCGCCTGCAGTTCGGCGATGCGGGCGCCGCCCTTGGTCATCACCGGGACACCAATGTTGCGGGGGCCGACGTTCTGCGCCTGGTACTGGGCCCGCCACCGGTTCATCTCACCCGGCTGCATCCCCGCCGGGAAGTCGACGTGCACGTTCGGCGGGAGGCCTTTGCGGGCCATTTCCTTCCCGCACGCCGCGGCGAACAGCCATGCGGTGATCGGCAGGCTCGCCGCCTGCGTCGGGGACACCCCGAACACCCCGGAGCGGGGCGCATCCAGGGAGAGGTGGATGACGTCGCGGGGCTCGAACTCGGCGCGCTGCCCGGATTCGGTGACCTGCACGTACCCGGTGATGTTGCCGTGCTCATCAGCCAGCGGGGTTGTGGTCGGGTTATCCAGGTTGTACAAGGCGACCGGGAGCTCACCCCACCAGGTCACCTCGATGAACGCATCACCGAAGACGAGCATGTCGATGACGACGTTCCGCATCAGCTGCCGGATGTTCTGCCGGGCGTTGCACCAGGAGATCAGCCGCTCGAGCGCGAGGACGTTCTCCGGCTTGTCCGGGGGTTTCTCGTCGCCTTCCCCGGTGTCGGAGTTCCAGTCCATCACCAGGCCGCCGGCGGTGATGGTGCGGGCGATGGCGTTCACACAGGCCCACGCCCACGGGCAGGACAGGTACGACTCGTAGAGCTGTTCGAGCTGGGAGCGGCGGTCGGTTCCGGTCGCCCCGCCCATGCTGGAGTTGACCTCGTTGAGGCCGCCACGTGGGATGCCGTATGAATACCCGGCGCGCTCCGGAACCTGGCCCGGGGTCAGCGCCTTGGTGGCCGCCTCTTCGATCTCGCCGCCGCCACGCCGGAACCAGTCACGGAAGGCCACGAGACCTCCCCGTCATCCAGGATCCACGACCCTTACGGTCCGCCGGGCGGTGTCCTCGTCGTCGGTGAACCATGAGGGCTCATCAGCCATCGGCCGGTACGCGAACTGGTGCAGGGGCTGCAGGGGCTCAGCGAACTCGGCGATGGGGCTGGGCTTGTCGTCACCGAAGATGGGGAACGCCGGGCCGCCGTCGAGATTCAGCAGCACGTACCGGGTCAGGTCCGCGAGGTGGTCGGGGGCCTTCGGATCGGAGTCCTCAGGGTCGCCTGTGGTCGCGTGCGGCAGCTCGGACAGTTCATCGAACCACTTCGGGCAGGTTGAGAAGACGTGCAGTTTCGGGCACATATCCCAGCCGAGCGCCCGGTGATGCGGGCACGCCGGCGCGTCCTTCAGGTAGCTGTGCAGACGCTGCCAGCCGGCCACCCGCGACCCGGGGCCCTTCCCTGCGGGGGTGAGGGCGCAGCCGTTCTCCGCATACACGTCAGCGATCGGCTTCGCGTCCCCGCGGGTCGCCCACATCGCGTCATCCGCATAGCGGACGCTGATCTGCTCCCCGTCGTCCTCGGCCGCGAGGATACGCTTCGCCTGATCAGCCTCACCGACCTGGGTTTCGTAAATCTCCCGGTAGATCCAGACCCGGCCATCCTCGTCCAGCGCGAACCATCCGGTCGCCCACGGGGCCGTGTAGCCCCAGTCCACACCCACATAGCGGCGCCAGGAGGCAGGCAGCTCGATCGGCTGCACCACGTGCCGGTCCCAGGACAACTCGGGGAAGACCTGGCCTTCGAAGGTTTCCCAGTCGCCTTCCTCCATGGCCTTGCGGAGCTTCTCATCAAGACCCGCGAGGTTCAGCCGGTACTCCTCGCCCAGCTGGGGCGTGTCCGTGACGCGGGCCTGAATGAACTGGCGGCGCCGCTTGTACCGGTCGATGACCTCACGTGCGCCGTGCTCGGTGGCCTTCACGTACTCGGCCTTGACCCGGCCGTGGCCGATGTTCCCGGGGTTCGTCGCGGAGCGGATCCCCAGGCACGGCACCCCCGCCGCGCCGGACCGGACACGGCTGTACAGCATGTCCACGACACCGGGCGGGATCGTGGTCCGCTCATCGATCAGCAGGAGATTGATCTCCGCTGACAGGAACGCGGACGCTTCGATCATGTTCTTGGCGTGGCTGAACGTCAGGATCGACCCGTTGGAGAACCGGAGCTCAAAGTTGCCTTCGTTCCAGCGGGCCCCGAGCGCGCGGGCGTGCTGGTAGCGGGCCAGCAGCCGCAGCACCGACTGCCGCAGCTCAGGGAAGGAGCGCCGGAACCAGAACGCCTGCAGGCCCGGGAACCGGGCACAGGCGCGCAGCGCGTACAGGAGAAGGCTCGTGCTCTTCGACCCACCGGCCGCGCCGCCGTAGAGGACATCGATGTTCTCGTCCGGCAGCGACAGGAACCGGGTCTGCGGGCCAGGGTTGGGAGTAAAGCCCAGCTTCTCGAACACGTCATCTGGCGGGGGCTCGAACTCTGCCGCGGCAGCCTCAAGCCACGTCACCGCCACGGCCGCTCCCAGGTCAGTTCATGGCGGACGCGGCGCGGCGCAGTTCCTCGCTCGCCACCCTCGGCAGCAAAGCCGCCTGCGCCGCGGACAAGTCCAGGCGCCCGGTGATCCGCTTGATGATCTCCGCGACAAGCTGGCCCTTGGACTCTTCCAGCCGGACCCGCCGCTCCTCGATCCCCGCGGCGACAGCAGCCTTGGTCACATCCAGCAGGTGCTTGCGTTCCCGGTAGTAGAGCTCCAGCCAAATGTTCGGTTTCGCCGCATAGGTCGTGTCTGTGCCGCTGAACTCCGTGGCATTCTTCTCGGCCTGCTCTGTCATGCCCCACACCAGGTCGGCCGGGGTGATCGCCTGTACCTGCTCACGGAGCCACACGACATGACCGGCGGTGTAGCGGACCTCTTCCATCAAGGCGTCCGTCGCTGAGATGTCCCGCGGCAGGCCAAAGGTGATGACCGCCTTGCGGGCTTCCTGCTCGGCGAGGTGCCCGGCGGCGATCCGGTCACGCTCAGCCTTGGACAGCCCGCAGTGGATGGCGCACTTGTCCAGGCCGATCGCCGGCTTACGCTTGCAGCGCTTGCCGGTCTGCTTGGCGGTGCCAGTGCACTTTTCCTTGCCGGTGTTCATGAGGGTCACCGCCAGCCTGTGTATCCATGAGGTTCAGATGTCCGGTTTGTCCATGTCTGGCGAATGCGGCCTGCATCTTTGCGTAAGAACGATCTTGGTCAGATACTCACCGGCTCCATGCCGGGCCGCCGCCTGAGGTCAATCGCCGCCGGGCTGGAGAGGCATCACGCCTCCCGTCAGCCTGCCTGCGGCGCGGTTCCCGTGCTGGTGTTCGTGAACACCTGATCGCCGGGGCAGTAGGTGCAGGCCACCATGAACGGGGCGAAGACGTGGCGGCACTTCGGGCATTCCCAGCCCTGCAATGCTTCGGCCACTACGTGCGTCGGGAACACGGGCGCGGACGTGGAGTACGGAGCCGTTCCCGGCGTCCATGAGCCATGGCCAAGGCCGTAACAGGCCTCGCAGTACATGGCGCTGATGAGCACGCCGTGGGCGCAGACCGGTAGTTCGCCGCTGGCCATCAGGTGCTCCTCGCGGCCAAGGTGAAGGCCAGGACCCTGGCGCGCTGCTCATCCCGCAGCGGCCAGCCGGTCACAGCACCGCGCCGGTTTCCGGGTCACGGTTCAGGAACGCGACCGGATGCCCGTCATTGGCGACGAACATGATCCACGTCCTGTCGTCTGGCTCAATCCATCCCTGGTAGCCGGCACTGGCGGGGTCATCGTACCGGCCGACAGTGACATTACCCATGGCTTTCACCTCCTCTCGCAACTCGGCTGCTGGGATGCCGCTGTTCCTGGCGCTGCTGCGCCTGAGCACATGGGTGAGGACGTGCGAGCGCCAGGAACGCGGCGGCTTACAGGCCCTGGGCGGGCGCGGGCGGCTCGCTGGCCGGGTCCGTGAGGACATCGACGGTGACCGATGCGGTAGCTTCCTGCCCGAACGCATCCGTCACAGTCGCCGTGATGAGCAGCGCGCTCACGACGCGGGCGGGGCCTGGATCGTGGTGGTGAACACTGCGGTCCCGGCCGCGCTCGGCACCTCGGCGTAGGTGTCGGAGAAGCTGTCGGACGGGACGACGGTCATCGGCAGCTGGACGCCGGTGTTTACCGTCGCGGTGGTGGTGGCGGATACCGACACCCCGTTCGCGTCGGTCGCGGTCGCGCTGATCGTCAGCGTCAGCGGCGCGGACGAGGCGTCACTGTAGTCCGCGGTGAGGGTCAGCGTGTCACCGACGTTGTACACGGGGGCGTCGGTGGACAGTGAGAGCGTCGGCGAGACAGGCGTGGGGCTGGTCATTGCAGGATCCTTCCGGGCGGGGCTGGCCTGAACCCCGGGGCCGGAGTCAGGATCTCAGTGGGAAAGCCGGCACGGCCGCGACCGGAACCTCATCACGCTCAGGTTCGCTCTCACGCCCGGGTTCGCTCTCGTGGGATGCCGTCAGCAGGAGCACAGCGGCGGTGAAGACGGGGAACATGAGAAAGCAGGCAGCGATGAGGGCAGCGTGAAGCATGGCGGAACCGATCGGGCGAGGCTTGGAGGGGGCGAATTGCCCACGTCAAAGCCTATCGGTCACGCTGCTGCGGGAAACGCACGCCGCCCCAGGCCCTGAGCCATCTTCTCGGCGCGCTCCTTTGTCGCCTTCTCCGCCTTGGCCACATCAAGCAGCCGGTACTTCGGCCGGCCGCGGCGGTCCCGGATTTCCCGGCCCTGCTCATCGGTGGCCACGGGGAGCCAGCCCCGGGCGCGCCAGTTGCAGATCGCAGCGACGGTTACCCCGGCGCAGGTGGCAGCTTCGGTGGCCGTGAGCAGGGCGTTGACGTTCAGCACTGCCTCATCCACACAAGCCTCCCGCGCACGCAAAAAAGCCGCCCGGTTAGGGGGCGGCTCTGGGTATGGAAATCCACCACGAATACTACACAGGAGCAGTACCTGGTCAGGCAGCGACTCGCGGGACTAACGATGTCAGTGGTTCGCTGCCTTTCCCCGGCGTGATCGCTTCAGCCTGCGCCGCCACCTCGGCGTCGTAGTCGGCGTAGGACAGGATCCGCCCGCAAGAAGGGTTCGCGCAGTCCACCCGGTTCTCACCCTCCTGCCAGACGAGCATCAGCAGCTGGCAGGAGGGGCAGCGCATCGGCTTCGTCAGCTTCCGGGCCCCCGCCTTGGCCTGGCGTTTCCATACCTTGTGCCAGGCGAGCACGTCAGCACCGAACCCTTCGGCGATCCCGGAGGTGAGGATGTCATCGAGGTGGTGGCCGAGCCAGGCGATGCACTGGGTGGAGGTGGCGGCGAGGTATCCGCGCCGCGGTGGGGTGCCGATCGCGAGTACCTGTTCCCGGTAGGCGTTCTCATGCTCGGACAGGACGTTCATCAGGTCGGCCAGTTCATCGGCCGCATCGGATGGGGACATGATTTCGGCGGTGCCGGACACGCGGCCGGCGTCGCTGCCAGCGGAGGTGGCGTGCCCGTCAGCGACCCAGCCGAGCATCGCGGCGAGCTCATCGAGATCGGCGAGGCTGCTGCGGATACGGGACGCGCACCGGCCGCACCATACGGGGTCGCCCAGTATGGGCTGTATGGATGGTGGTTCGGGGCGGGTCTGATTGGGGTCGAGGATGCCTTCCCGTTCGTAGGCGGCGAGGGCCTGCTTGAAGGCTTCGCGGGCTTCCCGGTAACGGGCGTTGCAACTGCCGGGGCACGGCTCGACGGTGGGCATGGCTGTGATGATGGCGGAACGGGCAGGACGGTGCCAACAGAACGCGCTCAGCCCGGCAGCACACCGGTACGGGACGCTGTGATCATCGCCTGCCACACCGCATAAAAATCCTCGGGCAGAAATCGCACCCAGTACACGTCCGCGCCGTACGCCTGCCCGCCCCACAAGCCAGCAGCGGTTGCGATCAGGAACCGCTCCGCCGTGGACCAGGTGAGGTCACCGGTCAGCGCATGCCAGCCGGCGCCGTTTCTGCTCACGTGCTGAGCGAACCTGGGGTTTCCCGCGATCGGCTTGAAGTCCAGCAGGACCGCGACAGCGGCGGCCTCACCCCACGGGCCACCCTGAAGGGACCGGGCGAGGTTTTCGCGCAGTGCGGCCACACCATCATCAGGCATCGGTTTCCCCCTCCTGCTGTGCCCGGCGTTCGCGCTCCTGGAGAACGCGGCCCCTGATGGCTGCGAACCCATCGGGGCTGAAACCCGACAGGAAAATGAGCGCCTCGTGCTTCTCGTCTTCTGTCATCGTGCGGATGAATACGATGTCCTCGTCCATGTCAGTCACTGGACTCATCCTCCTGCCGGGTGGATCGCTGGCCAGCCTCGTGGGCGCGGATCACAGCATCCGCGACGATCTCACACACGGCTGTCCCCCACTGGCTCATCCACTCCACGAGGACCTGATGGTCATACGACCCCAGCACGACGCCATGCTCCGCGCATGTCTGTGCGATGAGCTGCCGGCATTGGGCTGCGGACAGGGCATGGCCCTGTCCGGGCGGGATGATCTCATGGGCGGCGGCGCGGGCTTCCTGCCCGGTCTCAAACGGTCCTTTGGATGTCATGCGTTCTCCTTGGTCGGCATTTACCCTCGTACGCACCCGAGCTATAGGTGACCCACGGCAACCAGTCAGTCCCGTCATGGCTGATCTGGACTGCGGCTTGGGCGTTCCTGAGCTCGTCATACGTCGACCCGGGCCAGATGCTGTTGATCTGCCAGAGGCCCCGGTCAACGGTGCCGTTCCCGTCATCATCGGTGGCGCCCGGGTTCCCGGATGATTCGGCGGTGGCGATCTCAGCGGCCATGAACGCCGCGCTCGGTGACCCGCCTGCCTGCTCCCACAAGGACTCCAGGCCAGAGCAGGACAGCGCCCCAGACGGCACGCTGCCGGGGCTGGCAGCGGTTGTAGTGGTGGCCGTCCCGGCATGCTGGCTGCCGGCGTACACGTACAGCACGGTCCCGGCAGCGGCAGCGAGGAAAACCAGCTTGGGCTTCACGGCAAGCTACCTCAGCGTCCCGGCCTTGCAGAGTTCCTGCGCGATGTCCAGGATTTGATCCGGGTGGATCACGGCGCTGCGTTCGCAGACGAGCCGGAGCGTCATTGTCCGCTTCGGCAGTTCCGCCTCGCCGCCACCGGCGAGCCATTCCACCCACTTCTTGACGGGGGCTTTCATCTGCCCGCGCAGCCAGTCCGCCCGCCCCGCGTCAAGGCCGAGGACGTGCACCGCGCAGGCGATGGCGGCGCATTCGGCCTTGTACTTCCAGCTTTCCCAGCGGACGTCCGGGTCGAGACCGGGCACGCCGGTCCACCATGGGATAGCGGACGTGCCCGGTACGGCCGGGAGGCTCCCCGGGGTCGGCATTGAGGTCCCCTCCGGTTCAACGTCGGCACCAGCGAGGCGCTCCATGACGGTCATTGGTCCTCCCCGCAGCAAAGGCATCCATCAACAGGGCACTCATCGGGATGCGGGGCATGATCACATCCCCAGCAGCGGCGTCCCGCGTACCTTTCCCGCAGTTTGGCTAGAAGGTCGGTCATTACTTTTCCTCGGGGTTGCTGGCCGCCCGGAGGTCGGCGTCGACCCGGCCCGCGAGTTTCTCGATCTCCCCGACGAGCGCGGCTTGGTCGGGGATCTCGTCGGTGATGCTGTTGGCGTATTCGATCCGGCCGTCTTCCAGTGCGGTGAACCATGCCATGCCATCGCCGGGCAGCCGCTTGACCTGGAACCAGCCGTGGCGGGTGCCGTTCAGGTAATCCGCGCGGGATAGGTCGATGAGGTGGTCAGGACCCCGCACGCCGACCCACCGGTTAACGCAATCGCCGTGACGCTCCGACTGAACGCTTTCGGGGTTGGCGTTGGCAAGCAGCGCGTCTAGCGCCGCCAGGAATCTTTCGCGCAGCGGATCATCAATCAGGATCTGCATCCCCTCAGGGGGGATGGTGGCGTTAGTCGCGGTGCCGGCCATGTGGTTACTTCTCCTCGGGGTTGCTGGCCGCCTGAAGGCTGGCCAGGTCAATTCAGTGCAGGTCTGTGATCTCGTCTTCGAACAGGTAGATTGCCGGGCCGTCGGGCAGCGGCTTGAAAGCGTGCTTCCCCCAGTCCGCTGCGAACTCGTGGTTTTCCTCGTCCGCGACGCCCAGGTAGACGAATCTGCCGCTTCCGGTCCCGATGTCGAGGTCCCCGCATTCGTAGGCGAGCTGGTAGGTGTGGCCGGTTACTGGTCCATAAGAAAGGGGCATGGTGGTCACTCCGGGATGACGTAGTAGCCGACCGCCGTGTCCCCGCCCTCGTCCTGCACCTCGAACCGGGAAGATAGCGTCACCGGGCCGCCGAGTTGCGCGGACGCGAACACGGCGAGTTGCGGGACGGTCAGCTCGAAAGAGAAGTCCGACGGGATAGCGTCGAAATCCGGGCGGGCGTCAAGCGTCACCAGTTCCCAGCGTGCCGCTCGGGATGGATGCGGCTCCCAGCACAGAATGTGAGTCGCGCCAGACGGCGGAGCGGGCGTGGCGGGGTTGCTTGCGAGGTGGTCACGGACGGTTTTCGACGGCATTCATTTCTCCTCGGGGTTGCTGGCCGCCCGCAGGCCGGCCAGGGTTTCCTCTAGCTCGTCTGGGGCTGACAGGCGCGTCACGTGTCACTGATCTGGACGCCCAAGGCGCGCATCATGTCGAGAACATCGGCGTCGTCATAGGCGAACAAGAACTCCTCGCCGAACTCCTCGCCACGCGCCACCTTGTGGCCGGCTGAGCGGAGGGCGACGGCAACCTTTTCTTGCAGTCCAAACGGGAACATTGGCTCACAGACGACGGCCACCACCGGATACGGCAGATCACGCACTGGATAGCGCACTTCGATGCCTCGCAGGAGACCCGCGTTAGCGAGAACGTCGGACACGGCCTCCGTGGAACATTGAGCGTTCATTGCTGTCCTTTCGGATGTAATTCACTGCTGGCCGCACGGATGCTGGCCAGGGTCTCTTCCAGTTCGTCGGGCTTGACGAGCACATCGCGGGCCTTGGAGCCCTCGGACGGGCCGACGACGCCGCGTGCTTCCATGAGGTCCATCAGCCGGCCCGCCTTCGCGAACCCGACCCGCAGTTTGCGCTGCAGCATCGAGGTGGAGCCAAACTGGGTGCTGACGATCAGCTCCGCCGCCTGGACCAGCAGTTCCAGGTCGTCACCGATGTCGGAGTCGATCTCCCGGGAGCGC
>Ga0302324_100013556_pt1 | contig 16510 bp, 13 predicted proteins | sample Palsa_T0_1_FD_201949 | JGI IMG/M metagenome (GOLD analysis project Ga0302324, IMG submission 201949) | Peat permafrost microbial communities from Stordalen Mire near Abisko, Sweden - Palsa_T0_1 | ecosystem: Environmental > Terrestrial > Soil > Palsa > Peat permafrost | place: Sweden: Abisko...
GCCCATTCGTGTGATGATCGCCACGGCGCGCCTCCCCCCGGTCCGAACGGCGCCCCAGCATAGCAAATCGGCGGTGCCGACGGCGATCCGGGGGGCCTCGCCATTCGCGCTTGGTGACCGGCGCGGACCTGTGCCATGATTGAGGGCTGTTTACCCCGGAGCGCTCCCTGGCGCCTGCACTTGGCGGGCGGGTGCAGCGCGCATCGGCCCCCCGAATGCTCGGGTGCCGGTTCGACAGGGGACAGCATCGGGCTGTAGCGGCCGAGCGACCAATCTCCGGATCGGGGCGCCATGAAAGCAAGTGACCGTAAGGTCCGTGCGAGTGTGTTGGGTGCGTGTACAAAGGCTTGGGGACGAAGGAAGCGTCAGTGGATCTGCAGCCGGACAAGCAGGGGCTTTACGACCCGCGCCACGAGCATGACGCCTGCGGCGTCGGCTTCGTCGCGCATATCAAGGGCGAGAAGAGCCACGACCTGATCCGCCAGGGCCTGCAGATCCTGCTCAATCTCGATCACCGCGGCGCGGTCGGCGCCGATCCGCTGGCCGGCGACGGCGCCGGCATCTTGATCCAGATCCCCGACCTGTTCTTCCGCGCGGTCTGCACCCCGCTCGGCATCGTGCTGCCGAGCGCCGGCCGCTACGGCGTCGGCATGGCGTTCCTGCCGCAGCGCCAGGCCGCGCGCGCCGCCTGCGAGACTATGATCGAGCGCATCATCGAGTCCGAAGGCCAGCGCGTGCTGGGCTGGCGCGACGTGCCGGTCGACCATGCCGGGCTGGGCGCCACCGTGCTGGCGACCGAGCCGTTCGTGCGCCAGCTCTTCATCGGCCGCGGTCCACGCACGCGCGACCAGGACACCTTCGAGCGCAAGCTGTTCGTGATCCGCAAGCAGATCCAGAACCAGTCGCGCCAGCTGCTCGCCGGCACCAAGGACGAGCTCTACGTGCCGTCGATGTCGTCGCGCACCATCGTGTTCAAGGGCATGCTGCTGGCGCACCAGGTCGGCAGCTACTACACCGACCTGCACGACGCCCGCATGGTGACGGCGCTCGCGCTGGTCCACCAGCGCTTCTCGACCAACACCTTCCCGTCCTGGCGACTCGCCCATCCCTACCGCTATGTCTGCCACAACGGCGAGATCAACACGCTGCGCGGCAATCTGAACTGGATGACGGCGCGGCGCCATTCGATGCGCTCCAAGCTGCTGGGCGACGACCTGCCCAAGCTGTGGCCGCTGATCCCCGAGGGCCAGTCCGACACCGCCTCGTTCGACAATGCGCTCGAGCTGCTGGTCGCCGGCGGCTACAAGCTGGCGCATGCCGTCATGATGATGATTCCCGAGGCGTGGGCCGGCAATCCACTGATGGACGAGCAGCGCCGCGCCTTCTACGAATATCACGCCGCCCTGATGGAGCCGTGGGACGGCCCGGCCGCGATCGCCTTCACGGACGGCCGCCAGATCGGCGCCACGCTCGACCGCAACGGCCTGCGGCCGGCGCGCTATGTCGTGACCGACGACGACCTCGTCATCATGGCGTCCGAGACCGGCGTGCTCGAAGTGCCGCCGCACAAGATCGTCAAGCAGTGGCGGCTGCAGCCCGGCAAGATGTTCCTGATCGATCTCGAGCAGGGCCGCATCATCGACGACGCCGAGATCAAGGCCGAGCTGGCGGCCAGCCATCCCTACCAGAAATGGCTGGCCCAGAGCCAGTTCAAGCTCGAGGAGCTGCCCGGCCAGCCGGCGCCGGTCCGCAACGTCAAGGAGACCCTGCTCGATCGACAGCAGGCCTTCGGCTACACCCAGGAAGACCTCAATCTGTTCCTCGAGCCCGAGGCGCTGACCGGCGAGGAGCCGCTCGGCTCGATGGGCACCGATACGCCGATCTCCGTGCTGTCGAAGCGCCCCAAGCTGCTCTACAGCTATTTCAAGCAGTGCTTCGCCCAGGTCACCAACCCGCCGATCGACTCGATCCGCGAGGAGCTGGTGATGTCGCTGGTATCGATGATCGGCCCGCGCCCAAACCTGCTCGGTATCGACAAGCACGAGCGGCATTGGCGCCTGGAAGTCCGCCAGCCGATCCTGACCGACGACGATCTCAACAAGATCCGCCACATCACCGACCTGGTCGGCGAGGCGTTCCGCACCCGCACGCTCGACATCTGCTTTCCCGCCGCCGACGGCGCGCCCGGCCTGGACCAGGCGCTCGAGCGGCTGTGCGCCGACGCCGAGCAGGCGGTGCGCGACGACTTCAACATCCTGATCCTGTCGGATCGCGGGCTCGATGCCGAGCATGCCGCGATTCCGGCGCTGCTCGCGACCTCTGCGGTGCATCACCATCTGATCCGCGAGGGGCTGCGCACCGCGGTCGGGCTCGTGCTCGAGACCGGCGAGGCGCGCGAGGTCCATCATTTCGCGCTGCTCGCCGGCTACGGCGCCGAGGCGATCAACCCCTATCTCGCCTTCGAGACCCTGGCGGCGATGCAGCCTCTGCTGCCCGGCAATCCCGCGCCCGAGAAGGTCTACGCCAACTACGTCAAGGCGATGGGCAAGGGCCTCCTCAAGGTGATGTCCAAGATGGGCATCTCGACCTACCAGTCCTATTGCGGCGCGCAGATCTTCGACGCGATCGGGCTGACCACGCCGTTCGTCGACAAATATTTCACCCGCACGGCGAGCCAGATCGAGGGGGTCGGCCTCAAGGAGATCGCCCAGGAGACGCTGGAGCGCCATCGCCTGGCGTTCAGCGAAGCGCCGACCCTGCGCACCGCGCTCGATCCGGGCGGCGAGTACGGCTATCGCCTGCGCGGCGAGGAGCATGTCTGGACACCCGACACGGTCGCCACCCTGCAGCACGCGGTGCGCGGCAACGCGCAGGATCAGTACCGGGCCTATGCGCGGCTGATCAACGACCAGAGCGAAAGACTCCTGACCCTGCGCGGCCTGTTCGACCTCAAGCCGGCCGACCAGCCGGTGCCGCTCGACGAGGTCGAGCCGGCGCACATCATCGTGCGGCGGTTCGCCACCGGCGCCATGTCGTTCGGCTCGATCTCGCGCGAGGCCCACACCACGCTCGCGATCGCGATGAACCGCATCGGCGGCAAGTCGAACACCGGCGAGGGCGGCGAAGAGTCCGATCGCTACAAGCCTCTGCCCAACGGCGACTCGATGCGCTCGGCGATCAAGCAGGTGGCGTCCGGCCGCTTCGGCGTGACCGCGGAATATTGCGTCAACGCCGACATGCTGCAGATCAAGATGGCGCAGGGCGCCAAGCCCGGCGAGGGCGGCCAGCTGCCCGGCCACAAGGTCAACGGCCCGATCGCCGCGGTGCGCCATTCGACCCCCGGCGTCGGCCTGATCTCGCCGCCGCCGCATCACGACATCTATTCGATCGAGGATCTCGCCCAGCTGATCCACGACCTCAAGAACGTCAATCCGCAGGCGCTGGTCTCGGTCAAGCTGGTGTCCGAGGTCGGGGTCGGCACGGTGGCGGCCGGCGTCTCGAAGGCGCGCGCCGACCATGTGACGATCTCGGGCTTCGAGGGCGGCACCGGCGCGGCCCCGCTGACCTCGCTGAGCCATGCCGGCCTGCCCTGGGAGGTCGGGCTGGCCGAGACCCACCAGACCCTGGTGCTGAACCGGCTGCGCGGCCGCATCGCGGTGCAGGTCGACGGCGGCCTGCGGACCGGCCGCGACGTCGTGATCGGCGCGCTGCTCGGCGCCGACGAGTTCGGCTTCTCGACCGCGCCCCTGATCGCCGCCGGCTGCATCATGATGCGCAAGTGCCATCTCAACACCTGCCCGGTCGGGGTGGCGACGCAGGATCCGGAACTGCGCAAGCGCTTCACCGGCCTGCCCGAGCACGTCATCAACTTCTTCTTCTTCATCGCCGAGGACATGCGCGCCCTCATGGCCGAGCTCGGCTTCCGCCGGGTCGACGAGATGGTCGGCCAGACCGACCGGATCGACATGCGCCGCGCGCTCGACCATTGGAAGGCGCACGGCCTCGATCTGTCGCGGCTGCTGCATCGGCCGGCGGTCGGGCCCGAGGTTGCGACCTACCATCGCGAGAAGCAGGATCACGGGCTCGCCCGCGCGCTCGACCACCAGCTCATCAAGCAGGCCCAGCCGGCGCTCGAGCGCGGCACGCCGGTCAAGCTCGAGCTGGCGGTGCGCAACATCCACCGCACGGTCGGCGCCATGCTGTCGGGCGAGGTCGCCAAGCGCTACGGCCACCAGGGCCTGCCCGACGACACCATCTCGATCAAGGCGCGCGGCACCGGCGGCCAGAGCTTCGGCGCCTTTCTGGCGCACGGCGTTTCGATCGAGCTGACCGGCGCGGCCAACGACTATATCGGCAAGGGGCTGAGCGGCGGCCGCATCGCGGCGTTCTTCCCCGCCGAGTCGCGCACCCCGCCGACCGAGAACATCCTGGTCGGCAACACGGCGCTCTACGGCGCGATCGCCGGCGAGGCCTATCTGAGCGGCGTCGCGGGCGAGCGTTTTGCGGTCCGTAATTCTGGAGCCACCGCGATCGTCGAAGGGGTCGGCGACCATGGCTGCGAATACATGACCGGCGGCATCGTCGTGGTGCTCGGCACGACCGGGCGCAACTTCGCCGCCGGCATGAGCGGCGGCATCGCCTATGTGCTCGACGAGGCCGGCGAGTTCGAGCGCCGCTGCAACCTCGCCATGGTCGATCTCGAGCCGATCAAGCCGGAAGCCACGCCCGACGATCCCGACTGGCTGACCGATTACGCGCGCTACGACGCGCCGCGCCTGAAGCGCCTGATCGAGCGCCATCTGCACTACACCAACAGCGCGCGGGCACGCGAGATCCTGGCCCACTGGGACGCGACGCTGCCGCGCTTCGTGAAAATCTTCCCGCGCGACTTCCGGCGCGCGCTCGGCGAGCTGCAGAAGGCGCCCGCGCGCAAGCCGCGTCCGGCGCGCGAGGCCGCCGCGCACCATGGCAACGGCGAGGCCCACATCAATGGGTAAGCCCACGGGCTTCGTCGAGTTCGCCCGCGAGGATCGTCCCTACAGGAAGGCCGCCGAGCGGATCAAGGAATTCAAGGAATTCGTGCTGCCGCTGCCCGATGCTTCGGTGCAGACCCAGGCCGGGCGCTGCATGGAGTGCGGCATCCCGTTCTGCCACACCGGCTGCCCGGTCAACAATCTGATCCCGGACTGGAACGATTTGGTCTATCGCGACCGCTGGCGCGAGGCGCTCGACACCCTGCACTCGACCAACAATTTCCCCGAGTTCACCGGGCGGATCTGCCCGGCGCCGTGCGAGGAGGCCTGCACGCTCAACATCAACGACAAGCCGGTGACGATCAAGTCGGTCGAATGCGCGATCGTCGACAAGGGCTGGGCCGAGGGCTGGATCACGCCCCTGCCGCCGGCGCAGCGCACCGGCAAGCGGGTGGCCGTGGTCGGCTCGGGCCCGGCCGGGATGGCGTGCGCCCAGCAGCTCGCGCGCGCCGGCCACCGCGTGACCCTGTACGAGAAAAGCGACCGCATCGGCGGGCTGCTGCGCTACGGCATCCCGGACTTCAAGATGGAGAAGCCCCTGATCGACCGCCGCATCGCGCAGATGCAGGCGGAAGGCGTCGAGTTCCGCCCGAGCAGCCATGTCGGCGGCAACGTCTCGGCCTCGCGCCTGGTCGAAGAGTTCGACGCCGTGGTGCTGAGCGGCGGCGCCGAGCAGCCGCGCGATTTGACCGTGCCCGGCCGCGAGCTCGACGGCGTGCATTTCGCGATGCCGTATCTGACCCAGCAGAACAAGCGCGGCGCCGGCGACCAAGAGGCCAAGGCGATCGACAATACCGGCGCGCCGATCCTCGCCAAAGGCAAGCACGTCATCGTGATCGGCGGCGGCGACACCGGCTCCGACTGCATCGGCACCGCGATCCGCCAGCACGCCAAGTCGGTCACCCAGCTCGAGATCCTGGCGCGCCCGCCCGATCACGAGGACAAGCCGCTGGTGTGGCCCGACTGGCCCCTCAAGCTGCGCACCTCGTCGTCGCAGGAGGAAGGCTGCGAGCGCGACTGGTCGGTCGTGACGAAGCATCTCAGCGGCGCCCACGGCAAGGTCAAAATTCTGCACGGCGTGCGCGTCGACTGGCAGAAGGGCGCCGACGGCAAGGTCCAGATGGTCGAGCTGCCCGACAGCGCGTTCGAGCTGCCCGCCGAGCTGGTGCTGCTCGCCATGGGGTTCGTACATCCGGTCCATGCCGGCCTGCTCGACGAGCTCGGGCTCGACCGCGACCCGCGCGGCAACGTCAAGGCCGACACGATGAAATACCAGACCTCGAACCCCAAAGTGTTCGCCGCCGGCGACATGCGCCGCGGCCAGTCGCTGGTCGTCTGGGCGATCCGCGAAGGCCGCCAGGCCGCCCGCGCGGTCGACGAGTTCCTGATGGGACGGACCGATCTGCCGCGGTAGCGACGGCACGGCGGCGCGATGAAGCCGCGATCCGTCCTCGGCGCCCCCCTCCGTCACAACAACCGCGAAAACGCCGAAATCTTCGGAACTGCGATCAAGGGGGCGTGAATGAGCGAACCCGACCCATTCACCGATAAGGATGGCAACCGTTCCCTGGACGACGGCACCCGCCGCAACGCACCAAATTACGACGGTGCCCCCTATAAGCCATCGTGGCTTGTTCAGAAAATCATTGAGATAGAGCGCTATTTTTACCGAGACCGCGCCAATAGTCAGCAACATAACGCCGCAGATCGTGCGCACCACAGAACGGCTAACGCCACGGTCGCCATTGCCATTTTGACATTGGTTTTGGTCGGCGTCGGCGTGAGTCAAGCTATCGTCTTCAATAGGCAATTGACTGTTATGGATGGTCAATTGAAGGAGATGAAATCGGCGGGAGAGCAAACCGACAAGACCATAACCATCATCACGGCCCAGCCTCAGGCTCTCAAGGGGCAGGTCGAGCAGATGCAGACCAATAACCAATTGGTCGCAAATGCCATAACTGAGGCGAACAGGGCCTGGTTGGCGCCTAGACGAATTATCCTCGATGGCGAACTTTCCTCTAAAGAGTATATCCCCCTGCAAATTGAATTTCGAAATGTCGGTCGTGCCCCGGCTCTCGGGGTGGTTGAAAGTATGGTAGCGAACATTATCGACGCGCCCAGGCCGATGTCCCCTGGGGTTTGGAATGCCTATGATTTGAAATACCCTGAGAATATCACATGTAATGGACTTTCCCCGGCCGTCGGACATCGCGCACTTTTTCCAATCCCGGATAAAGACGCCAAAACCGTCATGCGGGCAATATTTCCTCAAGATAAGAATGCGGTTCCCGACATTATCAATGAGAAGCGCATTCTGGTCGTCACCGGATGCTTTGCCTATCTCACCTTCCAAACCACTCGGCAGTCCGCGTTTTGTTTCTACATGCGACGTGACCCCGACCATCTGACCGATCCGAAAAAGAGAGCCTTTGCTCTCTGCCCCATAGGCAACGGAGCCACATAAGGTTGTCATGATAAAGACCGAAGTCGCGCCGGCCTGTCGGAGCTGGGAGAGAGCCCGGCCCCAACGAATCGAGTCTGGGATAATCCCCGTCGCAATGACGAAGATTGGGACAAGTTGAAGTGAGCCCGTTCGAAAGCCGGCATTGCCGGCGGCTCACGACCGCAAATTGCAGGGTGAATGCAGGCCGTCCGCCCGCTCGCCCGCTCCGGCAGCCAGCGCAGCGAACGGCGACAGCGCGCCGTTCGCGGCCCCCGCCGCCGCCTCATTCGCCGCGCGGCGACGCCGCGTCGAAGCCGGCGCAGGTCGGGCCGGCGCCAGCTTCGTCGCAATGCTGGCGGAATGCAGGTCCGGCGCCGGCGCAGCCTCCGCCGGCGGATCGGCCGGACGGCCCGCGACGGTCGGCCGCGCCGCCGGGGCCGGTTCTCCGCGTACCGCGGCGGCCGCCCACGCCATGCAGCGCTGGCCCTCGACCTTGTCGAGCAGGCGCATGACCTGGAGCGCCTCGTCGGGGCTGATCTCGCCCGCCGCCATCGCGCGCAGCACGATCTCGCTCATCTCGGCGACGGTGGCGCCCTCGGGGAAATCCAGCATGATGGGGCGCGCGCGGCTTGGGCTCGAGCCGATCCTGCACGAAGCGCAGTGCGTGCCACTCGCCCTCGAGCGCACGCTCGACGATCAGGCTGGCGATCCGCTCCTCGTCGCCCTCCGCCATCACGCGCTTCAGGAGGGTCGCCCGGTTGAGCGTGCCCGGCTTCTTGCCGGCTGGATTGCCCGAGCAGCCGGGCTGGAACCGCCCGCGCGCATCGCGCGCGGCGGTGGCAGGAGAGATGTTGTCGGATGCAGCGTCGGTCATGGCGGGACTCCCGTCGAGTGAGGCTGCACCCCAATACAACTGCGCCCGCGCGCGCTGTCAAACCGCTAGGGCTGCGCCCAACCAAAGGCGGCGCATCGTCAAAGACATAGCCCCGGTGGAGTGCGAGAGCCCCGACGCGCCCAAAGGACGAACTGGTCCGGGTGAAAGATGGCCTTCACACCGCGGCATAGTCTGGAGGTCGGCGCCGGGCCACTTTCAAGAGAAAAAATCTCGGTCTGCGCGCATCCTCCAAAGCTCTGGACCGCGCGCCGCTACGTGATCGCAGATACAGAAGATCCGCGGATCCCAGGAAACTCCATTCTCCATACTTCGCTCGAACGCCTTGCGTATCGTACCAAGGTGCAGCACGGAGCCGGCTAACAGGCCGTAGATCTTTTCCGCGTCTTCAATAAGCTGAAGCCGTGTCGGTTTTCTGGAAAGGAAAGCCCCCACCCTGCTCCAGATCCGGAGTCCCAGCATCCATAGGCTGAACCCGTAATACGCGACGCCAATACCTACACCAACCCAAAGCGACCAACGGACTATGAAATAGCACACCACAGCTGGTAGGGCCCAATTGAGCAAGAAGCTCAGCGGCTTGAGGACCAGTTTACAGGCCAGCATTTTCCATGGCGAATTTGCAAAGATGCTATAGGCCACTCCATGTTTCTCTTGCATGTAAAGATCGAAATTACTGACCATCTTTAAGGACACGAGAACGTCCAATATGACCCAATCAAGGTGGGGATTATGCAGCCATGGCTTTTCCAGATACTCCGTCACGAGTCCGTCCAATTCAGATACACCGACAAATTCCTCTCGCTGAGAAGGCTTCGTCGTTCCGAAGATGCGAACGATATTTCGATGTGACCAGAGCCCGTAGTCTTTCGCGAAAGGACCGTTCTCCTGGTGGAGGGCTTCGTCGAGGCTCTTTATGAATTGCGTCGCCTCGTTGAGCATTCCACGCAATCTGTCAGGTGACACTCGGTGTTCACCACACCAATTGCTGATGTTCCTCGCCATACCGTCTAGGAGAGGAGCAGACCGAGCTACCCAGGGCTCTTCTTTTGCCTTCCGTAAGTCTTCAATCGGCTCGGCCCATTTCGCAATTTCTCGTGCAAACTGCTCATTCGAAGGCCCATCCGCACGCCGTGATCGTCCTGTCGTAAGCCTCCAATTGAAGACGGATACATGCCCATGGAGCGGTTCTGGGGCGGCTTCGGCAGAAAGTCTGAACATGCCCCATGTTGTGGGGTAATTATAAGGCGTGTACTCGTCTCGAACGAGACCGGCTGTCCACTCAATACCGATCGCAACCGTGTCCGCTTGCCCGGCAGCAATATCGGTCAACAGCTGTTCCAAGACGCCTTCAGGGATCTGACATTCGAGGTTCCAGCTTTCGTCGATATCTGATTCCTTGTCTTGTTCTAATAGGAAGAGGGTTGCAGTTGGCGGAGATTCCTTAAGAATCTCCCTTATCCGGTTTTTGATGCGGCGCTCCGGGGTATCGTCTTCCTTGTCAATCAGTATGTCGAGCGCTGCCAGCCTTTCCCATCGGTCTTTCGCCTTGGTATCGGAAGTGATGCGCAGCTGGAACTCCTTTGAATGTTTGAACATCCCGAACGACCCGATGATACAAACGTCATCGTGCGTCCCAACTGCTGTGGCCATGATCGAGACAGAAAATTCAGAGCCCGCCTTGGACCCAATCAACGGAGAGTGCGACCATCCTCGGGAAATGCTGAGGTTCGTCGCTGTCACGTAAAAATGTCGTGACGTAAAGTGAAAACCGCCGAATGGTGGCTTCTCAGACATGCGCCAGTCCCCTGCGCGGCGTTACTCGGCTTAAGACTGTCCGTGCCCGTCGATGGTGGGCCGCCGACCATCTGAAGTATTTAGAGGAACCGGGGTCGCGTCTCAACCTACGATAGCCCAGTTAGCTCAACTTCGGACCTGATCTCGTCGATCGCAAATATCTCTATTGGGATCCATAAGGGCGGACAAACGGGATCAGACACCGATTGAAACCCGAGATCTTCGCAAGCGACCGGCTGAAGCCGTTGCTCGGCTGTGCCTCAGGACTGCATCGTGCAGTCGCCCCGAAGCTCGGCGACTCGTTCGTCCTGGGCGAGAAGGGCGTCCGAGACGGCAAAGGCGTCCTGAGCGAAGTGTGTGCCGATGGCTTCGTCGCGGCTCAGCGCTCGACCGGCGAGTGAGTTGCGCGCAGCGGGCCTCGTCTTGGCATCGATCACCATCATCGAGGGGCCGGTCTCGGTCAAACGGTAGGCCAAGGCGATAGCACAGCGGTTCTCCGACGCCGTGCCCTCGCCCCAGTCACCGAGAATCAAGTCGATATTGGCGCCTCGATCGGGGATATGCCCAATTGTCCAGTGGACGAAGTAGGCGGCCAGACAGCGGCCATTGGCATAGGCGACGCCCCAGACGCAACGACTGCTGCGCCCGCAGCAATCGCAGACTCCGGTGTCGTTCGATCCAGTCGGCTCGATTGTGATTGCGGTTCGCATCATTCACATCAATCGGTGACTGACCCCTATTTCGAGGCGCCGTCCGGATTGTACCAAGGGGGCGAAGGCGCGTCGCCGTTCCGTCACGATCCGCGGGTCAAGCCCGCGGATGACGGTGGGGGTGGAGTGCGTCAAAGGGGACGCAGCCCGGCGGAGTTTCGGCAATCAAGCGGTGAAGATCGCGTTGGGCGCACACGGCGCGCCGGCGGCGACCCACACGCGTTAGCGCGCCGCTTTGTCCATCGCCGCCAGGAGGACGGCAAATCGCTCCTCCAGCTCGGAGCGCAGGTTGGGATGGGTGAACACGTAGAGGTCGCCCGCGTGGATCGCGGCGAGGACGCGCGCGGCGACCTCCGACGGGTCGAGCCCGGACTGTACGAGCTCGGTGATCTGGGCGACGCGCGCGCCCTCGGGGCTCGCGGGGTCCGGGGTCTGCGCCGGACCATAACGTTCCGGCCGGCTGCGCCCGCTCTCCGTGATGGCGGTGCGGACAAACCCGGGACAGAGCACGCTCACGCCGATGCCGAGCGGCTCGAGCTGCACCGCGAGTCCCTCCGACAGGCCGACCACTGCGAACTTGCTCGCCGCGTAGGGGCTCAACCAGCGCGCGCGCAGCATCCCCGCCATCGACGCGGTGTTGACGATGTGGCCGCCTTCGCCGTGGGCGCGGATATGCGGCAGGAAAGCCCGGATGCCGTGCAGGACCCCCATGAGGTTGACGTCGAGCACCCAGCGCCAATTGTCGAGCGAGATATCGTCGATACCGCCGGGGGCGCCGACGCCGGCATTGTTGCAAACCACATGGACATGGCCGAATGCGTCGAACGACGCCTTGGCCGCCTGTTCGACGCTGACGGGATCGGCCACGTCACAGGCAATGCCGCGAACAGCCGGACCGACATCGTGCAGGTTTTCGACGGCGACCGCCAACGCGTCGGTTTCGATATCGGCGAGCATCACGTTCATGCCCGCCTGCGCAAAGGCCCGGCCGAGCGCGAACCCGATGCCGCTCGCCCCGCCTGTCACGAATGCCGTCTTGCCGGCGAGCTCGCGCATGATTTCCCCTGCGATCTCCGAGGTCGATCGTAACAAGAACCCGGACTCGCGTCGCGCACGCGATGCGTCGCCGTCCCGGCACGATCCGCGGGTCAAGCCCGCTTATGACGATGAGGGTGGGGCGCGTCGAGGGTGGGCCGACGCGGCGCGGACGATAAGGAGCGGACCATCAATCGGTGCCTGCGCCTCTATTTCGCACTGCTTGCAATTGAAGCATATCGCCGTCGAGCGTAAGTCTGAGTCGTATGAAACCGAGAAAGGCGCCGTCATGCCGCTCGTCAGGATCGATATCAGCAAGACCGCGTCGCGCGAACGCGTCCGCGATGTCGGGAACGCCGTCTATCACGCGATGATTGCGGTCGCGAACGTGCCGCAGAACGACCGGTTTCAGGTCGTCACCCGCCACGAGCCGGACGAGATCATCTATCCGGCAGAGGGCTATCTCGGCATCGACTACACGCCGGACCTGATCATCATCCAGGTCACCTGGGTCGGCGGTCGCTCGACCGAGGTGAAGCAGAAGTTCTATCGCCAGATCGCCGACGAGATTCACGCCAAGCAGGGCGTGCGCAAGCAGGACATCTGGATCAGCCTGGTCGATTCCGGCCGCGAGGACTGGTCGTTCGGCAACGGCGAGATGCAGTACGGCCCGAAGTGATCCGCTGCGCGCGGTCCGCGGCGCGTCAGGCGGTGATGCGCGGGCGGCGGCTCTGGCGGTAGGCGCCGGGCGCGACGCCGAAATGGCGTTTGAAGATGCGCGCAAAGCCGATCTCGGACGCGTAGCCGACCTGGTAAGCCACCTCGGCGATCGAGACGCCGGGCGCGCGCAGCAGCTCCGCGCCGCGGGCCATCCGCAGGCTGGCGAGGTATTGCATCGGCGCCTCGCCGAGCACCGCCTTGAAGGCGGCGGCGAATGAGGATCGCGACATCCCGACCTTGGCGGACAGCTCGGCGAGCGACCACGGCGCGGCCGGATCCGCCCGGACGAGATGCAGCGCGGCCGCGACGCCCGGCGCGTTCGCCAAGCGTCGGAACATCGCGTCGTCGTCGCCGGTTCGGGCGATCTCGGTGCGGGCGGCCAGCACGAACAACATCTCGGCCAGCCGGGTCAACGAGGCTGCCGATCCGGGTCCCGGCTGGTTCGCCTCGCGCGCGCTGGCGAGCGCCAGCGGCCGCAAGGCGTCCGCCGGCTCGCCGTCGACGCCGGCGACATGCAAAGCCTCCGGCAGCACGCGCAAGATCCCCTTGGCCCTTGTGCGATCGAGCTGGAGCTGGCCCGCGACCAGAGCGCTCCGCGCACCGCCGCCGCCGGCCCGGATCGTCTGCGGCGGCAGGAAGGGATCGTGATCCGGCAGCACCAAGGGCTCGGGGGTGGTCGACAGCGAATCCCGGAGGACGTGGGCCGAGCCATGCGGCAATGCAACATAATCGCCGGCGGCGAGACGCAGCGGCGGCGCCCCGGCAATTTCGAGAAACGCGGCCCCCGCCTTCATGACATAGAACAGCGCCCCCGGCACCGGCCCGTACCGGAAACCCCAGGGCGCGGTCAGATCGACCCGGGCGCAGATCACACCGTTCAGGTGGACGGTATCGAGAAGCTCAGAAATCGCGTCGTCCATGCTTCATCATCCGCCCGAGCGGCGGCCCCCGCAATCACGCTGGACGATCGGTTTGCAGATCTGGACGCGCCGCTTCTGGCAGCCGCGCGCCGGCGGCAACAGATGATTCCCCGAACGAAACATCACTCAGAGGAACGTCCATCATGGAACCCATCATCAACCGCCTGCTCGGCGTTCGCCGGGTCGCCGCCGCCGCCGTGCTGCTGTCGGCCGCCGCCTGCACCACCGCATCGGGCCCGTCGAACCAAGCGGCCGCCGACCCCGCAATCCAAGCCGCCACCGCCACCTGCGAGCAACAGCATAGCAGCCATGCGCTGACCAGCTGGGCCCAGGTGGCACGGTGCGAATATGACGTGGCGCTGCCGGGCGAGTTGCGCAAGAGGCCCCAGCTGGCCGGCGTGCTGACCGACATCTGGAGCGACAAGATCGACCTCTACGGCAAGGTCGACAGCGGCGCGCTGACCAAGGCCGAGGCCGATCGGAAGATCGACATCGAGACGGACAACCGCTTGAGCATCATCCAGAGCCTGCACCAGTTCTGATCCGGCGCCGCGGCACGGGGGAGCGCTCGCGCCCGTCAGGGGCGCGGGCGCCAACCCGTGCCGCGATCACGCGCGATAATAGTTGACTAGGAAACTTCAATCTGATAGTTTCCTAGTCAATCAAGGAGCTGCCGTGCCTTCGACACCGCCCGCATCGGACCTGACCGCGCATCTCGGATTCTGGCTCCGCACCGTGTCCAACCACGTCTCTCACGCCTTCGCCGGCAAGCTCGCCGCCAAGGGCGTGACGGTTGCCGAGTGGGTCATGATGCGCGCGCTCTACGGCAAGGACCCGATGCCGCCCAGCCGCCTCGCCGCGGACATGGGCATGACCCGAGGGGCGATCACGAAGCTCGCGGACCGCCTGATCGGCAAGTCGCTGGTGGTTCGGAAGGCGGACCGCGAGGACGGACGGTCGCAGACCCTCGCCTTGACGAAGCGGGGGGCGGACCTGGTGCCGGGGCTGGCCGCGCTCGCCGACCGCAACGACGCCGAGTTCTTCGATCACCTGTCCGGTGCCGAGCGCAAGATTTTCGAGCGGCTCCTGAAACGGATCGTCGAGCACGGCAACATGACCGCAGCGCCGATCGACTGAACTGAATCCAATCCACTCCATGAAGGGTCCAAATGGACGATCACAAAAAATCCGTCGCCAAGGTTTGTCTCGACGGCGCGGAGAGCAACAGGATGACGTTTCCGCAAATCGTCGGAACGCTCATGCAGGAAGGCTTCGAAGGCTACGCGATCGATTTCCGCCGCGCGGTTGCGACCTACTATCTGCGAGATGGCGACAATGTCGAGCTGCCGACGCACAAGATCGACGTTCCGGTCGCGCCGACGTTCGACGCGCCGACCGTTCGAGGCGCCATCAAGGAAGCCCAGCAGTTGGCGCCGGGCTATAGCTACAAGGGCTTCTGCAAGAAGGTCGTATCGGCCGGCTGTGCGGGCTACATCGTCTCGTTCTCCGGCCGCCGGGCGCTTTATGTCGGCCGAACCGCCGAGACCCACGTCGAGCAGTTTCCAGACTAGGGTCTGGAAGACGCATGGAGGGTGCGCGCTATTTCTTCGCTTCCGCCGCAAGCGCGCGTTTCACGGCGGGGCGCTCGGCGACGCGCTTGCGGTGGTCGGCGAGCTTGGGGAGGCGGGTCGGGTCGACCGAGTCGCCTTCCCACCAGGTCGCGACGGTGAAGAGATAGGATCGCAGATCGTGTAGGCGTCGCCCATCACAAAGGGGCCGACGCACATCTCGCGCTCGGGAAATCGGGGTCGGGTTTCCCCGCGTCACGATCCGCGGGTCGAGCCCGCGGATGACGGTGAGGGTGGGGCAGGTCGAGGGCAACAAGGGGAGCGCGTCGGGGACGACGAGAAGCGACGCGTCGGGACGATCGGGTCGCTTTCAATAACCCACCAGTCCAGAAGCGAGCGGTGAAGATGAAAGCTCGACGAGGGCCGCACTGGAAACACCAGCCGTGAGGCTTCACACGGGAGCGGCTCCGCGCTTTCCCAGATGAGCCGCGACCAAGGCGTCGGCGACCGCCACGATCGCGTTGGCCGGCCCCTTCGAGCCGCCCAAGGTCTGGCTGATCGCATAGGTTCCCTCGACCAGCAGCAGAAGGCCGTCCGCGAGCTGCCTGGCCCGGGGCGCACCGAGCGCCTCGGCGAGCTGGACGAAGCGCCGGCGCATCTCGCGCTTATTGGCTTCGGCCACGCGATGCCCGGGATGCGAGGTCTCGGGAAATTCTGCGCAGTAGTTGATGAAGGGGCAGCCGCGATAGCCCGGCTGGGTCGTCCGCCGTGCCAGATACGCCATGATGGCACGCAACTGCACGGGTGGATTGCCGGCGTATCCGGCGAACGACGTATCCCATAGGCGCCAGAACTCGGCGTTCCGGTTCTCGAGATAGGCGACGACCAGATCGTCTTTGGATGCGAAGCCGCGATATAGGCTGATCTTGGATACGCCGGCCTGCGTGACGATCTCCTCGACGCCGACCGCGCGGATGCCCTTGCGGTAGAACAGATCGGCTGCGACGTCGAAGACCTTTTGGCGCGCCGATTTGCGTTCCGGATCGTCCTTGGTTCGTCGAGCTGCACGTCTTGCCATCGCTGCCGACCTCCTTTGAGCCCTTGACATGTAACCGATCGGTTCGTCATTGTCACGTCATGAACGAACCGGTCGGTCACATCTCAGCAAGCCCAGGAGGGCCGTGTCATGAAGCATTTTCTGCTCGAGGGGGAGTATCTTGAGCCGTTCGAGACATTTGCCGCGCTTGTGCCCACGCATCGCGCCTTCTTGCAGAAGGGTTACGACGCTGGGCATTTCCTCCTGTCGGGCCCGCAAATCCCTGCGGGCGGCGGCTTTCTTGTCGCCCGCGCCGAATCCTTGGAAAAGCTGCAGGAGATTCTGGCCGAGGA
>Ga0302324_100013559_pt1 | contig 16509 bp, 10 predicted proteins | sample Palsa_T0_1_FD_201949 | JGI IMG/M metagenome (GOLD analysis project Ga0302324, IMG submission 201949) | Peat permafrost microbial communities from Stordalen Mire near Abisko, Sweden - Palsa_T0_1 | ecosystem: Environmental > Terrestrial > Soil > Palsa > Peat permafrost | place: Sweden: Abisko...
CGACGTCGAACGCAGGCCGAATTAGCAAGTGATTGAAATTGCGGGCAGATGGTTGGTGGACGTGGCCGGGATCGAACCGGCGACCCCCTGCTTGCAAAGACGAGAAAGAAAATCTATCTGATTGGTTCGCTTGGCTTTGTTCCGTGTCGTAGTACCCGGTTTTGGACCTAATTTGGCAGCAATTGGACCCAAGTCGGACCCAAGTTTCCGGCCGCACCACTGCGCCCGCAAATGGATTCATGTTCAGTTATGGTGTACGTGCGAGGAGCCAGCCTGGGCACCACATCGCGATCATCGAGTTCGTTCGGGACCGCATCGAGAAGAAACACGCTGGCTTGATGACTATTTTCGGTCGTCTCCGCCGAAAGCGGAATGTTGCACTCCATGACGACATTGGTTGCGTTTCTCAGCAGGGCGCCGAGCGTCCTGTGCCAGATGGGCCTGGCGACAGTTCTCAGGAGATTTCTAGTGTGAAAGCAGCTACAACGACTGACAGTCAGTTCATGCAGTTACGATCGTGCAGCATCCGGTGTGTCTCTTCCTCGTGATCTTCTAAATCCTGCCGTCGCATATATCGCCACGCCGATTCCACTGGCCACGATGATGCCACCCAGAATCTTCGCTGTGAACAGGAACCTATTCGCAACCGGAATGATCGGGATAATCGCGAACACGACAAACAGAAGTGTCATCAGGAAGCCAGACAGCGCTGCAATTCTTAACGCCAAGGGAGGACGCGGCGCGATCTTCTTCCACCCGATAAGGGGAATCGCAAACATCACGAGGTAGGTAAACGCGTAGAGACTTCCGGCGGAATTCTCCAGCAACTGAAAAGCCTCCTGCTGGCCTACACCCGCGAGCGCGACAAGCGCCAGACCAAGTATCAGCGCAGCCGCGAAGAGAATCGAGTTGACGGGTGTGCGGAAGCGGGGATGAAGGCGCGTGAACCACGCCGGCAGTAGATGGTCCCATCCCGCTACCATGGGCATGCGGCTACAGCCCTGGAAAATCAGGCTGGCTTGCGCCAACCGGCTCGCGAGAATAACCAAGATGATGATCGGCACCAGCGTTTCTGCCGCGATCCCAAACGAGCGCGTGCCCAGGCTCAGCACTTGCGGAATAGGTCCAATCAGGTCCACGTCTGCGGGCCGCACAAACCTAAGCACGGACGCGGTTCCGAGGATGAACATCACAGCAATGATTGGCGCGGCGATCGCCACAGATCGGCCGATCGAGCGGCCAGGATCGCGGGACTCGCCCGCGAAAATGGCTACGTATTCAAAACCGCCGAGCGCACCCAATCCCATTTTGCCAAGGATGTTCAGACTGAACAGAGAAAATGCAGGCATCGCCAGCGCGAGCGGATGATAGTCGCGCAAACTGCCGCGGCCGGGTTGGATAAGGGGCAAAATAATCAGCGCACCGAAGATGACCACCAAAATGAATCCGCCCGCGTTATGGACCCACTTGCCGACGCCCAGTCCCCGAATCGAGAGCAGCACCAAACTTGCAACGACGACGAACGCCGTCGCGCCGATAAACACTTTATTCCCGGCCATCCACGCCGCTCGCGGGCCAAGAGCGTAGGCGAGATTGGTCGTCACCATCAGGCCCATCCCGGACGTGAGCACGATGATGCCCCCCCACAAACTCCAGGCGACAAAAAAGCCCATGAAATCGTTGAAGGCGAATTTGGCCCACTGGTACAAGCCGCCCTCGATGGGCATCAGTCTCGAAAGATAAATGACCACGATGCCGGTCGGAATGTAAAACAGAACCACTGCCAGCAGCCAGAATACGACGTGCGAAGGTCCGAGTTTCGCAGCGATGCCCACCCACGATAGACCGACGATGCCCAGGATCTGCGCGAACACCAAATCTCTCAGACCGAGTTGCTTGCGGAGGGCGTTGCTTTGCGCCTCGACCACTTGTTCAGCGCGCACGACGTCACTCGATAATTCGTTTCGCTCGTTGGTCAATGTCCGTCGCCTAAACCTTCTCTTTGCCGCCGTCGATCGCTCAATTCATCCGCGTAGACCCGCCAGAATGGCTCAGGCCCCGGTATTCACAGGCAGATGATCCACCGAGCGAACGTAGCCTTCCCGCGCAATGCGCTTCCCGCTTTCGCGGTACCTTTCGGGATCAGTGGAAGCCCACGTAGCCAGGCCATCGACGTAACGGTTGCACATGCAGAAAACCGCGGCGATCAATACGGTGTCGTGGATTTCCGTGTCGGTGGCACCTTTCTGGCGCGCGCGCTCTATATCTTCGGTGGTGACGTACTTGCCACCCTTCTGCACCTTGCCGGCAATCGCAAGGAGCGCCTTCTGCTTGTCCGAAATGGGTGACGTCTCGAAGTTGCGCTTTATTTCTTGAATCAGGGGTTCGTTGTCTCCGAGATAGTGGGCAGCGGCAGCTCCGTGAACGGTTTGGCAAAAATAGCAGTCGTTCTCCGAAGAGACATACGTCGCGATCATCTCCCGTTCGCCTTGACTAAGACTGTTCGGCGCGCGAAGCAATAGCTCCACGAGCTCGTTGATAGGCTTCGCCGTGGCGGGACTGAAGGCCATCGGCCCGAGAATACCGGGAATTCCATCCGGCAATCGAATATGTGGCATGAAAAGTCTCCTTTCAATTTAATGTATGTTTAGTGGCGAAAAGAATTCGGCTCCGGTTATTTCGCTGCCACTGCTGCAGGCCGTTGTTCGGCCGCTCTCACGTAACCTTGGCTTGCCAGCATTTTTCCCATCTCACGGTAAGCTCGGGGGTCCTCCGGTTGCCAGGTAGCGAGTCCGTCGACGTAACGGTTATACATGCAGAACGCCGCGGCGATCAGAACGGCATCGTGAATTTCCTTGTCCGAGGCGCCTCTCTGGCGAGCGAGTTCAACGTTTTCGGCTGTAACATGCTTCCCACCCTTTTGTACGTTCCCCGCAATCACCAGCAGAGCTTTCAGCTTGTCAGAGACAGGGGCCGTTTGGAAATTCTCCTTGAGCTGTTCGATCAACTTGTAGTTCCCGCCGAGGTGCTCCGCTGCCGCAGCGCCATGCGAGAGTTGGCAAAAAGAACAGTCATTTTGAGAAGAGACGTAGGTCGCGATCATCTCGCGTTCGGCTGAAGTGAGCGTATTCGGCCCGCGAAGAAGCACCTCTGCCAATTCAAGCATGGGCTTTGCGGTTTCCGGGCTGAACGACAATGGACCAACAATCCCTGGGACACCTTCAGGCAATTGAATGTGCGGCATGAGAAGAACTCCTTTCGGTATAGGATTCAGATACCTGAACTTTATTGTTGCCCGCTACTTCGCCGCTGTCGTTAGGGGCTGCTCCCAACCTGAGACCGTGTAGCCCTGGGCGACGATGCGCTTCCCTCCCGCACGGTACAACTCCGGATCGTGAGGCTGCCAGGTATCAAGGCCGTCCACGTAGCGATTGCACATGCAGAAAAAGGCGGCGATCAGAACTGTGTCGTGAATTTCTTTGTCGGTGGCGCCATGTTTTCTCGCGTTGCCGACGTCTTCGGTTGTAACGTGCTTGCCGCCCTTTTGCACTTTGCCTGCGACGACGAGCAGCGCCTTCAGTTTGTCCGAGACAGGAGCGGTGGCGAAATCGCGTTTGATCTCGTCAATTAGGCCGTAGTTACCCCCCAGGAGCTCGGCCGCCGTGGCCCCGTGCGAATGCTGACAGTAATAGCAGTCGTTTTCCGACGAGACGTACGCTGCGATCATCTCTCGCTCCGCTGGAGTGAGAGTGTTCGGCCCGCGCAACAGGAGCTCCGCCAAATCACGCATCGGTTTTGTCGTCTCCGGACTGATGAGCATCGGGCCGCGAATTCCAGGGACACCTTCCGGCAGTTTTATGTGAGCCATGGTGCGATCCTTCCTTTATTTCAGCGATTGAGATAGCGTAGTCGTTTGCCGAGCGCGAATCATACTAGTTTCCACCGGAAGATTTTGTAAACAGGTAGTCCGGCTAATATGACCGCAACGCCCAGCAGCGCCTCGACCGGGCTCCGCCCCGCCATCAGAATCAACAGCAACAATACCAGCGCCAGAAACACAAGAGGCGTGAACGGGTAACCCGGAGTCAAAACATTGAGACTGGGATTCTGCCGCCGGCGCCGAAGGACGAACAAGCCTGCTACGGTGAGTCCGAGAAACAGAACGGCGGCAAAAACGAAATAGGAAATGATCTGCTGAAACGTGCCGAGCACCACCAACAGGGAGGACACGCCGCCGAGTATCGCAATCGCGAGCGCGGGCGTCCCGAATTTCGGGCTGACGTGGGCGACTGCCGGCAGGAACACGCGATCTTGCGCCATCGCGAAATAGACGCGAGGCGCGGAGATAATCAGCGCGGCCATACTGCCGACCACGCAGACGATGACGATGACCGACAATATGACGGCGCCGGCAGGCCCGAAAAGAACCTTTCCTGCCTGAGCGACGAAGGTTTCGTCTGAAGTAACCTTATCGAGCGGAACCAGATAAACAAAAACGACGCTGACGAGGACATACGCCGCCGTGACGAAAAGCACGCCGAGCAAGAGTGCACGCGGCAACGTGGCAGCCGGGTTACGCACTTCACCCGCGATCTTGCTGACGTCCCACCATCCTCCGAAAGAAAAAAATGCCGCGACCGCGCCACCGGCGAGCGCGGGCGCGAGCGGCGCGGAACCCGCGTGCCGGGCCACGAAGGGCACGAAATTTGACCAGGCGCCCAAATGAAAAACGATGGCCCAGACGGTGAGCAATGCGAGAACTCCGAGTTTTAGCCAAGTCGTCGACCGCAAAAAACCCGCGCTCATTCGGGTGCTGAGAGCATTCAGCAGGCACAGGAACCAAATGCAGGAAATCGCCGCCACCTTATCCACAAGCGGAGACCAATGAAAAATATAGGCGGCGTACGCGGCGGCCCCGGTCGCGAGTGCGGCGGTTAATCCGGGATCCAGAACGAGCAGACACATCCATCCGTACAAGAATGCGGTCCGCGGCCCGTAGGTCTCCTGGAGATAAATGTAGGATCCGCCGGAGCGTGGAAAACGCGCCGCGAGTTCTCCGAAGCACAGAGCGCCGCTGACCGTTATCGCACCTACCGCGAGCCAAACAACCAGAAGCCAAAAGGGCGAACCGAGCGACTTGGCCATCGCCGCAGGCGTCAGAAAAATCCCGACGCCAATCGCTTCGCCAGCCACGGCAGCCACGGCCGAACCAAGACCCAGCTCGCGTTTCAGCTCGGGTCGTGGTTCTCGAACCGTTTCCACGGTGTCCATCGTTTTTTCAGAACTCCAACCGGGCGGCGAATTGGAAAGCTCGGGGACCGCCCGAGCCGAAGAAGCCGCCGGCGGTGCTAACCGGGCTGAAGAAGCTGACGTCATTGCCGTTGGGATTCGCCGAGGTTCTGGGATCCGTTCCTATCGGAACAAGCGAGATATTGCGTCCTGAAAAGCTGGTGTTGGTGAAACCGCGGATGTTCACATTGTTGAAAAGATTGAACGCCTCGGCCATCAAGTCAAGATGCAGATCCTCACGAATTCTAATTTCCTTGTTAAGTCGCAAATCGACCGAGTTAAAAGGGCTGCCGAAGTTGATTCCATCGGGCACCTGTTCGAGCGCTCCGCCGGAATTGCACGGCGCCGGGTGGGGGCAGGCAGGAAGTGCATTCCAAATATCGATCACTTGATTGAGTTCCGCGCTGTTCTTGATGCTGCGGCCCAGCGCGTTGCGCGACAGGATGGGAAGTCGCGAAGGAAGAGATTGTCCGCCGGCCGTGATATCGGGGAGAAATGTATCCGCCGGGACTCCCGAGCCGTACGTGTACAGCGGAGCCAGCGAAAAACTCCACGGCATCTGGATCACGCCGTTAGCGGTCAAGCGGTTTCTTTCATCGTTGGCGGCATAGCCCTTCTCCGTGCCGGTGCCCACAGTGCCTTCGATCAGATTTACGTTTTCGACGGTCGTGAAGGAAGGAACCTGATCGTCGTCGGAGTCATCGAGCGTCTTGGAGAGCGTGTAGCTGATGTTGAAGGAATATGTGAAGGGACCGGCCTTGACGGGTCTGTGCTGCACGCTGGCAAGCAAGCCGTCGTACCACGACTTCGCGGCGGACGTGGCGAGCGTCACTTGGTCTGACACGCCATTGAGCGGATCAGTGACCGTGCAGGGCACGTTGTCGCCCGGGCACGAGATAGCGCTCGACGCCGAGGTGGTGCTCCGCAGAAATTGTGCGATGACCTCGCGCTGCCCGAATACGTGGATCCCGTCCGCGGTGAAAAGCCAGGCGCTGCCCATCTGCTGCTGAACGCCCAGAGAGAATTGCTGGATGAGCGGATGGTGAAGATTGGGGCTATCGACGATGATCCCGACGCCGCCGGCTTCACGCTGCCCACTGAAAGGATTCGCAAGAGTCGGGCTGCCCGGCGCAAAGGAAGCACCTGGCGCGAAACAGGTATTGAGATCCGGAGGGTCCGGATCGCCAGGGAACGTGCAAACGGAACCCGAGAACTCGTTGATGGTGAGCGCGCGATCATCCTGCACGCGGGGATATCCCGGAACTTCAAAAATAATAGTGTCGTAGTAGATGCCGTAGCCGCCGCGAAGCACGGTCTTGCCTTTGCCGAACGGGTCGTACGCGAAACCGACGCGCGGGCCGAAATCCCTCTTGTCTGGCTGATGCTGAAGGTTAACAACGTTTGCCACCCAGAGACAGGGCGCCGTGGGCTCGACGGTCAAGCTGGGGCACGGCCCGTGATTTTTGTCTGTGCCGGTGAGATCCGTATCGTACTCCCAGCGTAGCCCGAGGTTCAGAGTTAGGTTGTGTGCCACCCGCCAATCGTCTTGGGAATAGAGCGCAAAATATTTATCCGGGATATTGGGAATCGGCACGGGCTGCACAGGGGCAGCGCTCTTGATCGAGACAGCTATGGGAATATCGAGGTCGTTGACCAGGCCGTTAGGTGCTCCGTTGAGGTCCGCAAATCCAAAATCCGACGTAAGCATCACGCTGCCTGTGCCAAAAACGTTGATTTCACCGGTTGCGTAATAATCCTGAAACTCGCCGCCGAGATGCAACGTGTGCCTTCCAAGGGTCCAGGCAAATCCGTCGCCAACCTGATAACGATTCAAATGCGTAGTTTGCGGGAGGTTGAAATTCGCGCCGTCCGCAAGATCGGGGAAAATCAATTCATTGGTCGATGCCAGGCCGGCGGGATCGGTCGTGGGAGCATCGTTAGGAAACGGGGGAATATTGTTGAAAAACGTGTCGAAGTGAAACCTCAAGGTATTCACTTTCGACGGAGACAATGTTGAGGTCCAGCCGGCAACAAACGAGTTGAAGCGATTCAGCGAATTCTGGTTCTCGGACGCTGTGCTGAGCGGTGTAACGCTCGCGGGTTCCGCGGCGGCAGTGTCGGAGGACTGTTCAAACGAATACCGCGCCATCAGCGTATTCGTCGCGTTCAGTTGATAGTCGACGCGCGTGGAAGCCAGCAGATCGCGCAAAGGGGCGGGCGCCGACGTATTGAGGATCGAATCTGTCGCGAAGTCGCGTTCCCCTGTTTGAATGGCCGCGTTCTGATCCCGATATTCAACGGAAGCGAACCACCATGCTTTGTCCTTCTTGATCGGTCCACCCAGCGAGCCGCCAAATTGTTCGCGATCGAATCGGGGAGTGGGAAGCGACCTGTTGAATGTATCGGGAAGCGCTTGCAGATGCCGGTTGCGTTCGTAATCGAATAACGAGCCGTGATATTGGTTCGACCCCGATTTCGTAACGATGTTGATGATGCTGTTTCCCGATTTGCCCACTTCCGCCGTGAAGCGGGCGGTCGCGATTTGAAACTCCTGAATGGAGTCCTCGGGAAAGTTCGAGAGCGCGCCGCCAACCACCGCGTCATTGTTGTCGCCGCCGTCGACGGTAATGTTGCCCCCGCGGCCCACGCCGCCCAAGGAGCTGACCTCGAGAGTATTTGTTTTTGTGGGATCGAAATTCGGCGCGGGACGATTGCCGGGAAGCAGATACGCAAGCTCGAGAAAATTTCGGCCGTTGAGCGGAATATTCTGTATGGCCGCCGAATCGATCGTGCCCTGGATCATCGACTGCGTCAATTCGACCGCTCCGGGCGATGCCGTGACTCGTACACTCGTTCCGACTGAGGCAATCTGAAGTTTCGCGTCGAGGGTCGTAACGCGTCCCGCTTCGATCGCAACATTCTTGAATTCGCTCGCTGCAAAACCCGTCTGTTCAATTTTCACGTCATACGCGCCGGCAGCGAGAACGGGCAGAACATAGAGACCGTCCGAATTCGTGGTGGTCTCGGCGGATACCGACGTAGCCAGATTCACCGCGGAGACGTGCGCCCCTGCGACGACAGCGTCGTTGGCATCCTTCACGATGCCGTTGATCGTGCTGGTCGGGGCCTGCGCGTGGACCGCAAGAGTTATCGTTACGAGAACAATCATCAATACGGTAAATCGATGCGCCATCCGCTCAATCATTCGCACTCCTCACCTCTCTAATATGAGCCTTCTTGGTTCGGCCACGAATCCGGGACACTTTTCAGAAATTTCACGAACGCCCAGAAATCGGCGCTACTCTATGTAAATCTCTGCGACCTCATTCGTCACTTACTACACCAATGAACTGGCTATGCCTCGTCGCTTATCCAGGCGCCGATGCATATTGCCGGACACAAGACAGCACTTCCGGCCCAGCCGGCGAGTGATTGCAAAGCCTTCACCATTCAATGTGCGAGACCAACACCCCAGAGCTAAATTCTGGGGCGGACTTTGCTGGCAATCACGTGGGAAGGCAATACTAGAAAAATACTACAGACACTTTCGAGCGGCCCCGGTAATGTACGCACGCTCGCTAGCGCCGCGCCGAAAGAGAACCCCGGAAGTCGGGAGGAAGGCGCGGATATCGCAATCTCGTTGACGGCCGCTCTGGCGGCAAACTCGTTCTGTTGAGGTAACGAGAAGCGCATGACGCGCGGCTGAAAAGCATAAATTTGAAATCCCGAATTAATGCGAGGATTACGCGAGTGGTAAGAATCAAGGTTGATCGATCTGTGTTGCCTTCTCAGAACGGACGGTCGAGGAAAATGGTTCTCTCGTCTGGACTTACGCGACGCCGTAGACGCATGAATAGTTTCGATCGATTTTCCTGTCTCTTAGGATTGGCCGCTCTGCTTCTCGGAGCGTCGCTGACATTCACTGCGCTAGCGCAGGACGAAACCGCACCTGGCGTGTTTGTCCCCAAGCCAGTCTATCCGCCATTTGGCATCGATCTGACCGCGCAGGATCCGAACACGAGACCCCAAGATGATTTCTACCAGTACGTGAATGGCGCCTGGCTCGCCCGAACTTCGATACCCGCCGACCAGCCCTCGGTCAATCAAGACCGCGACATTTCGAATCGGGTTCAGGCAAGGTTGCACGACCTGCTCGAGGACGCCGCCGCAACCGCGCCCGAGAACCCCGTGACCCCCGAGCAAAAAGTCGGCGCGATGTACGCGGCATTCATGGATTCCAGCCGTATCGATGCACTGGGCGTATCCCCCATCCGCGCCCAACTCGATCTCGTCCGCGCCGCGCCCGACAGGCCAGCAATCGCTCGCCTAATGGGTCGTAGCTTTTATGACTTCGGCGGCTCGATTTTCTCCGCCAATATCGACGTCGATGTCAAGGACACGGCGCACTACGGCATCTACCTGGACCAAAGCGGGCTGGGCATGCCCGATCGCGACTATTACCTGAAGCCGGAGTTCGCGGCGCAAAAGGCCGCATACGACTCCTATGTCGAACGTCTCTTGACCTTGATTGACTGGCCCAATCCTCAGGTATCGGCCGACGCCATCCTTGCATTCGAGTCTCAGATCGCCGAAGTGAGTTGGATCAGAGCCGAGCAGCGGGATATGGTCAAGTCCTATAACCCGATGAGCCCGTCCGAACTCGCGGCAGCGGCACCGGGATTCCCGTGGACCGATTTCCTTGCCGCCGCGAAGCTCGCATCCGAGCACAAGCTCATCGTCGGCGAAAACACGGCCTTCCCCAAAATCGCATCGGTATTTGCCAGCACGCCGATCGATACACTGAAGGCTTGGCTTGCGTTCACGATTGCGGACTCGGCTGCTGCCTACCTGTCCGATCCTTTTCAGCAGGCCAGCTTCGATTTTCGCAAGAAGACACTTTCGGGCCAGGCTGTGATTGAGCCGCGCTGGAAACGCGGTGTGACCGCGGTCTCGGGTGGAGTTTGTGACGAAGGCGGGAGCGCTTGCTTCGGCACGCTCAACTGGGCCGTCGGACAGCTTTACGTTGCTCATGATTTCACGCCCCAGACGAAAGCCAAGGCGCAACAGATGGTCAAGGAGTTGATGGCCGCATTCCGCGTTCGGCTACAAAATGTCGATTGGTTGGCCCCCGCCACCAAGCAAGAGGCGCTCAAGAAGCTCGACACCTACACCGTCAAGGTCGGATACCCGGAACATCCGCGTGATTATTCCGCGGTCGTAATCCGTCGCGACGATCTTATCGGAGACGTGCGCCGCGCGGCCGAGGCTGACTGGGATTTCTACGTAGGGCGCAGCGACGGTCCAGTCGACCGCACCGATTGGGTTATGTCGCCACAGACCGTCAACGCCTATAACGGCTCGTTGCGCGACATTGTCTTTCCCGCTGGGATTCTACAGCCGCCGCTCTTCGATCCCGCCGCCGACGACGCCGTCAATTACGGAGCGTTCGGCGCCATCATCGGCCATGAAATGACGCATGGCTTCGACGACCAGGGTCGAACCATCGATGCCACAGGCACCCTGCGCGACTGGTGGACGCCCGAGGACGCGGCGGCTTTCAAGGCTCGCGCGGCCGTACTGGGCGCGCAGTATGCCCAGTTCGAGCCGGTGCCGGGAGTGCATATAAATCCCGACCTCACCATGGGCGAAAATATCGCCGATCTCGGTGGCGTTCTGATAGCGCTTGACGCCTATCACGCCTCGCTTAAAGGCCACCCCGCGCCGATATTAGGCGGGCTCACCGGCGATCAGCGCTTCTTTATGTCCTTTGCCCAGGCTCTGCGCGGCAAAGCCAAGGAAGATGCCATACGGCGAGGGGCCGTCAGCGATCCGCACAGCTACCGTAAGTTCCGCGTGTTGGGCCCGCTCCCAAACGTCGACGCCTGGTACGAAGCTTTCGACGTTAAGCCCGGCGATAAACTCTATCGATCCCCGAGCGATCGCGCTCGAATCTGGTAGAAGCCAGGCGAATTTCAAATCCTTAAATTTGCGAGGATGTTTAGCGCACGGACCATCAGTGTCCGCTGACGAGGCCTTGAACGAATCGTCGGGGCGAGAGGATTTGAACCTCCGGCCCCCTGGTCCCCAGAAAAGCGGACATTTCTGCTTTGCACAAACCGGACATTCTCACTTTGCGGCGACAGGGGAATCCACGAGTCTTGACAGGAATGTTAGTTCGGTGTACGGTATCACGCACGATGACTCCGAAAATCCAAGGGACGATGTCTTGCGCATGTCGTTGTATGTGCTGCGCACACGTGTCCTTTGGCATCGGGAGGCTAGCAACAGCGCTCTAAAAGCTGAAAACTAGCTCGTAGTTCAACCGCCCACTGCCAGAAGACGAACTGGTCAGTGGGTTTTTTGTTTTCAGACGAAATTTCGGATGGGAGCGCTTCCAATGGCAAGACCTGATGCAAAAACGCAGTCGCCGATCGAGTTGGAATCCCTGCTCGCCGGCGTTTCAAACGCTGCGGAGCTTGAGGCCGCATTGACCGAGAGCGGCCCGGAGATCATCCGCGAGTTGATTCACGGCTTGAGGACAATCCGTTATGGATCGATCGTTCTAACGCTCCATGACGGACGGCTCGTTGAACTCAACAAGACGGTAAAAATCCGGCCTCGCGGACCTAGCGAGAAGCAGTAGCGAGAAATTTAGACACATGCCCACCCCTCCCCGGGGAGGCACAGTTATTCCGGCCAACCAACCAGTCTCCTGGCGGCTTCCGGCACAACGCAGCAATTTCAAAATCGACCCGGCATCCGGGCCAAGGAGAATCGTGTCATGGCACGAAATGAACGCAACCTCGAACCACAGGCAGATTCGACAGTCGGGGCTGAGATTCGAGCTCCAGAAGAACGCGTCAAAGCCACTGGATTTACGCGACGCAACTTCTTGCAGACTTCCGGGCTGGCTGCGGCAGTCTTGGCTGCCGGCGCGGTCACCACGGATCGCTTGTTTGGAGCCGGCCACAGTTCCGCGCCGGCCCTCCGGCAGTCCTCCTCGGCGCCGGTCGGCGCGAACGACGCCCTCGCGATCGCCAAGGACGCTTACATTTGGGGATTTCCTCTCGTATACAACGTGAGGCTCCTCCAATTGGCGCGAGAGAACAACGCGCCCGTGAATCGGTTCGTTCTCTCCACGCGGTTGTCTACTCCCGCTGTCAACGTCGCCGGCCCGAACGTGGATACGCTTTACGGCTACGCCTGGCTTGACCTTAGCAAAGAGCCGCAGATTCTTTTCGTGCCGGACACCAACGGTCGCTACTACTCAATTCAATTGATCGACGCTTACTTCAACACGTTCACCTACGTCGGCCGCCGCATCACCGGCACTGCGGCCGGCAAATATGCCCTCGTGGGACCCGGATGGACAGGAACGATTCCGCAAGGGGTCACCAGGATCGACGCGCCGACCAACCACGTGCTCGCGTTCACGCGCACATTGGTTTCCGGCGATATGGATTTGGCCGCCGCGAACGCGATCCAGATTCAATATGGGCTGTTGCCGCTCAGCGCGTATCCGCAAACGCCGCAACCGCCGATAACCCCCGAAGCCGCGCTCACGATTTTTCCCATTCTTCGCCTGACGGACCGAGGCCCTCAGTTCTTCGATGACCTTAGCGCTGGGCTTTTGACTGACCCGCCGCCGTCGAGCGATAGATCTTCACTTGATCGATTCGCAACGATCGGCATCGGTCCGAACCAGCTCCCATTGAACTCCCAAAGCCCGGCCGTTCTTTCCGCACTCAGTGACGCTGTTCCCGCGGCCGAGGATTTGATCCGGAAGGCGGATTTTTCCACCAGTGCAAATGGCTGGGGGACCGACTACGGAATAACAAACTTCATCAAGGACCCGCTTCACCGCGCGAAGACGAGTGTGTACGGGCCCGGCGCGCACGTTGCTCAGGAAGCGCTCTACTTCAGCCCAGTGCGTTTGGGCCAGCTTCTGAGCGGCGCCACGAATTACTCGCTCAAATTTCCCGCCGGCGGTTTGCCTCCGGTGGATGCCTTCTGGTCCCTCACTCTTTACGATCAAAATTTTCTTCTCGTCGCCAATCCCATCAACCGCTACTCCATCGGAGATCGCACCGCCGGGCTGCAGTACGGCGCGGACGGCTCTCTCGAACTCTTTGTTCAACATGGCGCGCCCGCGCAGGGAACCTCCAACTGGCTTCCGGCTCCCGCGGGCCCCTATCAACTCGTGCTGAGGACGTATCAACCTCGCCCGGCAATCTTCAACGGCGATTACAAACTTCCGCCCCTTCAGCATGCGTAGGCCGCAGGGGCTCTGAATGGGAACGCGTCGCAGCGCGGCGCGAATAGGTCAAGCGCTGATGATTCGCAGTGATTTCAAATCGGACCCGGCAGCCGGGCCAAGGAGAAAATGCAATGGCACAAGATGACCGAAACATAGAAGTTCGCAAGGGAAGCGGTAAGGACGCCGGATTTACGCGGCGGAAATTCTTGCAGTCTTCCGGGGTGGGCGCCGCGGTTTTTGTCGCGGGCGCGGTAAAGCCAAGCCGCCTGTTTGCATCGGGCCAAGGTTCCGCCCCGGCCGTCGCATCGCCCGGCGCGGCCGACGCCATCGCCGCGGCGAAGGACGCCTACATCTGGGGCTTTCCCCTCGTGCTGAGCAACAAGTACTTTCAGTTGGCGCTCGACAACAATGTGCCGCTGAACCGCTTCTCTCTCTCGACACGATTGTCCACTCCCGCCGACAAAGTCGCCGGCCCGAACAATGACACTCTTTACGGCTTTGCCTGGGTTGATCTCACCAAAGAGCCGGTGATTCTATTCGTGCCGGACACCAACGGCCGCTACTACTCCATCCAATTGATCGACGCATACGGCAACACGTTCACGTACGTGGGCCGCCGCGTCACCGGCACCGCAGCAGGCGAATACGCACTCGTGCCCCCCGGATGGACGGGCAGTATTCCTGACGGCGTTCATACAATCCCCGCGCCAACCAAGCACGTGCTTGCTCTGACGCGCACACTGGTATCCGGCGATGCAGATTTGCCCGCCGCGCAAGCGATCCAGAATCAATACGGTCTTTTGCCGCTCAGCTCATACGGGCAAACGCCGCAAGCTCCATTAACCCCTGAAGCCGCCCTAAACGTTTTCCCGATTCTCCATCTCGCCGGTCAAGGAGCGCAGTTCTTCGATGATCTCGGCGCAGGGCTCGCGCTTCAGCCACCGCCGGCGAGCGATGGTTCCTCGCTGGATCGATTCGCGAAGATCGGCATCGGCCCCAATCAGCGCCCGTCGCAATCGCAAGACGCAGCTGTGCTCGCCGCGCTTCGTGATGCTGTTCCCACGTCGGACACCCTAATCCGCAAGGCGGACTACTCCACCCGGGTGAATGGATGGTCCGTGAACTACAAAGTGACGAATTTCATCAAGGACCCTCTTCTGCGCGCATCGACCACCTACTACGGGCTCGGTTACCACGTTGCGCAAGAGGCGCTGTATTGGGGGCCTGGCCGCGAAGATCAGCTCTTGAGCGGCGCCGACAAATATTCGCTGAAATTCGCCGCCGGCAATTTGCCTCCGGTCGATGCTTTTTGGTCCCTGACTATTTACGATTCCAATTTTTTCCTGGTCGAAAATCCCATCAATCGCTATGCCATTGGCGACCGCACCGCTGGACTGCAGTACGCAGCGGATGGCTCCCTAGAGATTCTGATTCAGCATGACGCGCCCGCGCAGGGAACCTCGAACTGGCTGCCGGCTCCAGCCGGACCATTTCGAGTTACGCTCAGAACGTATCAACCGCGTCCGGCGCTATTCAACGGCGATTATCACCTTCCGCCTCTCGTGAAAGCCTAACGGCAAGGGATTGGGAGATACAGCGAATGAGCACTGCCCACAATTCGTGTCGAACCTGTAGCCGCATGTGTACGCCCGGCGCGTGTCTGGACGATTGTGGGTCCTCAAGGCGAGATTTCGGTTAGCTGATTAACAGCAATCAAAATTTTCAAAGGGAGTGGCCCACGAGACAAAGCTCGTGGGCCTTTTTTTTGCACGGACGTGCGTTGAGATTTTTAACCTAAAGGAGAATTTTGATGAACCGCTTCACACGCATTCTGCTGTTGACATGGGTGGCCGTCGCGATTGGCGCGGGCGCTCTTCACGCCCAAGATTCCCAGGTTTCCGGACAAATCCTCGACACTAGCAACTCGGTCGTGTCCGAGGCCAATGTGACCCTCACACGTGTCGAGACCGGGGAACACCGTGAGGTTGCATCGAGCACCGAGGGATACTATTCGTTTCCCCTCGTACTTCCCGGCAATTACGAATTGAAAGTCGAAAAGGATGGATTTCAGGCCTACACGCGAACCGGGATCGTCGTTCAAACCGGAGCGATCAGCACGGTGGACGTCAGACTGGCAGTGGGCGCCGTTTCGCAAACAGTCACCGTCGCTGCCAGCGTCCCTCTGTTGCAGACCGAGGATTCCTCGCAATCGAAGGTCGTCGAAAACGCCAGCATCACGAATCTGCCTTTAATTGACCGCCGCTCCCAGCAATTGCAGCGTCTCAGCGGTTTCGTCGTGCAAACCAATTCCGGCGCCAACGCGACCTTTGCCATCGCGGGCGGCCGCAGTGACAACGCCAACTACCTGATCGATGGCGGCAACTCCCAGAACTTGCTGCTCGGTATTCCCTCCGCGGGTTTCGATCCGCCAGTGGAATCGGTTCAGGAGTTCAGCGTGGCGATTAGCGATTACGCCGCCGAACTGGGCCGCTCGGGCGGCGCCATTATCCAGATGACCACGCGTTCGGGAACCAATTCGTTTCACGGTTCTGCCTACGAATACCTGCGCAACAACGTCTTGCAGGCGATTCCTGAATTCGCAGCTACCAATCCAACCCTGCGTTATAACCTCTACGGAGTCAGCCTGGGTGGTCCCATCAAAAAAGACAAAACCTTTTTCTTCTTCAACTATGAAGGCCGAAATCAGGTTGTGGGCACCCCGGAATCGCTCACCGTCCCGACCGAGCAAGAATTGACGGGCAATTTCGATGGGATCATCGATCCGGCCACGCACGCGCAGGTCGTGGTCAAGAATCCCCTCACGGGGCAACCGTTCACCAACAATCAAATCCCCGGTAATCTGATCAGTTCCGTTGGGCTCAAGTTGGCGGCGTTTTATCCGCAGATCAGTGGCACGTCGCCTTCGGCGCAGTTCGTGGTCAACGATCCTGCAACCACCGTAG
>Ga0302324_100013561_pt1 | contig 16507 bp, 13 predicted proteins | sample Palsa_T0_1_FD_201949 | JGI IMG/M metagenome (GOLD analysis project Ga0302324, IMG submission 201949) | Peat permafrost microbial communities from Stordalen Mire near Abisko, Sweden - Palsa_T0_1 | ecosystem: Environmental > Terrestrial > Soil > Palsa > Peat permafrost | place: Sweden: Abisko...
TAACCGCCGCCCGGGCTAGCGCCTTGAACAGCCGCTGCACGCAGAGGCGGTGTGGAGGGTATCGTCGTGACCACAACCGGTGCGGGCGCGCTCGGTAGAACAGGGGCCGCAGTCGGAGTAGCAGGGCTAGGCACGACCACGACTTTTTCTCCCCCACAGGCCGCCAACCACAGGGCGGCGGTGGGAAGAATCAGAAAACCAAGAGTTCTGATTTTGGACTTCATTTTGTTCCTCCTATCGCCATGTAAGTAAGCAGTTGTTGTTCCCCTGGGGACGCTTAGCTGTATTTAAACCACCCGCAGTAGCAGGCGCTTGTGACTTGGCACTTACTGAGGCGGGACCGTGAGAGGGGTCACATTACCGTTTTAGTTAATTATGATACACATGACTCCAAGTCGGAACCTTGTTCAAGTGTGCGGACGCGTCCAACGAAAATCGGACTGGCGCAACCACCTGCCGATGCGTCACAATCTTCCTATGCCCTCACCATCCCGGCGTTCATTCTTGTGTACCACTCTCGGAGCCACCGGCTCGGCGCTCGCTTTATCCGGCCTTAGCCCCGCGGCGTCAACTTCTCCCGACAGCCCGGAGTTCAAACTTGGCGTAGCTTCCTATTCGCTGCGAAAGCTTCCGCGTGCCGAAGCCATTCAGATGATCAAGCGTCTGGGGCTGCAGTACGTCAACATCAAGTCCTACCATCTGCCGCTGGATTCCACTCCGGACCAGATCCGCGCAGCCCGCAAAGAGTTCGAAGATGCGGGACTGGTGATTGTCGGCGGCGGCAATATTGAATTCCATAAAGACGACGAGGGCGACATCCGCCACAAATTCGAGTACGCCAAACTGGCAGGCATGCCCCTGATCGTTTGCGCTCCCACGAAGGTCACCTTACCCAAGCTGGACAAGTTCGTTCAGGAGTACGACATCAAAATCGCCGTGCATAATCACGGACCCAAGGACAACTTTCCAGCCCCGCAGGATGCGCTCAAGATCCTCAAGGACATGGACCCCCGCTGCGGCGTCTGCGTGGACGTGGGGCATACCGCCGAAGCGGGCGTGGACATTCTCGACGCGATCAAAGCGTCGGGATCGCGGATGCTCGATATGCATATTAAGGACATGCGCGTTCTCGGAGATGTGAACACGCTTTGCGATGTCGGCGATGGCGTGCTGCCCATACCCGCCATTTTCAGTGAGCTGGAGAAGATGCACTACACGGCCTGCGTCAATCTGGAATACGAAATCAACGAGAACGACCCATTTCCGGGCATGAGCCGCTCATACGCTTACATGCACGGCGTACTCGCCGGATTGAAGGGATAAAGACGGGAATGAAAACCTCGCAAGCCTGCTGTGTACTGGGGACGTTGCTGTGCACCTCTCTATGGTGCGCCGCCGCCGACTTTCGGCATCCGCTCGATGCACTGACGTCCGGCGAGTACTGGGCGGTCTTTGAGACGCTGAAAGCCTCCGGCAAACTGGATGCCGCCAGCCGGTATGCCGGCGTCAATCTGCATGAGCCTTCCAAGGCCGAAGTGACGCGCTGGAAGCCCGGCGATCCGTTCGGGCGCGAGGCGCTGGCCATTATCAAGCAGGGAAGGCGCACGTTTGAAGCCATCGTCGACGTAGCCGGCCGGAAGCTGGTGTCATGGAAGGAGATCAAGGGTGTCGAACCGGTTCTGATTGAAGACGAGAGCGAGGGAGTCGACGACAAGGTGAAGGCGGATCCCCTGGTGCTCACCGCCTTGCGCAAGCGTGGCATCGTCGATCTCGAAACCGTAGGTTGCGAGGGCAGTTCGCCCGGCTATTTCGCCACCGCCGAGGAGCAGGGGCGCCGGCTGCAACGGGTTATCTGCACGGTCGCGCGCGGCTCCTCGAACCATGGCGGCCATCCCATCGAAGGTCTCATTGTAGTGTGGGATTCCGAGGAACAGAAGGTTATCCGGGTTATCGACACCGGCGTCGTGCCGGTGCCCCAGGGCAACGCCGACTACGATAGCGATACGATTCCACCGCGCGAAGTTCCCGGAGCGATCACCGTCCAACAGCCGGTCCGCGGTTTCCAATTGGAGGGGAACCAGGTGACCTGGCAGAACTGGCATTTCCACTTCAGCATCGACCCGAAGGTCGGCGTCATTGTGACTAACGTAGCCTACAACGATAACGGCAAGCTCCGCTCCATCCTGTATGAGGGCTCGCTTTCAGAGATCTTCGTGCCGTATCAGGATCCGGCTGAAGGCTGGTATCACTGGACGTTTCTCGATTTGGGCGAAGGCAACGTGTGGGGCAGTGTAGCCGGCACGCTGGAGCCCGGCGCGGATTGCCCGGACCACGCGATGTTCTTCGATTCCGTGACTGCCAGTTCTCGCGGCATTCCGCAAAAGCTACCTCGTACCGCCTGCCTGTTCGAGCGCGAGGCCGGAGACTTCGCTTGGCGGCACGCTCCCGGAGGCACGCAACCGGACAGCCGGCGCCGGCGCGATCTGGTTCTGCGGATGATTACTACTTTCGGCAATTACGACTACGCCCTGGATTGGACATTTATGCAGGACGGAAGCATCAAGGTCGGAGTCGGGGCGACGGGGAGTGTAGAAGTGAAAGCCGTGCGCAGCCGGACGGCAGCCGAAGATACGGATGGCAAGGATCGCCGTTATGGCCATTTCGTAGCGGATAACACGGTCGCGGTGAATCACGATCACTATTTCTGCTTTCGCCTGGACCTGGACGTCGATGGCGTCGAAAACAGCTTTCTCAAAGAACAGCTGAAAGCCCAGAAGGTAACCGGCGACACTCCGCGCAAGAGCGTTTGGGTGACCGAATCCAAGATCGCCAAGGTCGAAGAAGAGGCGCAGTTACAGATGATGATGGAGCATCCCGCGCTCTGGCGCGTGGTCAATCCGAACGTGACAGGGCCGCTCGGGTACCCTGTGGGCTACGAGATCGCGCCGGGCCACAACGCCGTCTCGCTGATGACCGACGACGATTATCCGCAGCGCCGCGCGGGATTCGTCGACCACCAGCTATGGGTAACGCCCTATCGCCAGGAGGAGCGCTACGCCGCCGGCGATTATCCCACACAGAGCCACGGTGGCGACGGCCTGCCGGCGTGGACCAAGGCCAACCGGCCGATCGAGAACACCGACATCGTGGTGTGGTATACGCTGGGCTTCCACCACGTGCCGCGCCCGGAAGACTGGCCGATCATGCCGACCGCCTGGCACGAGTTTGAATTGCGGCCTTTCGATTTTTTTACGCGAAACCCGGCCATCGATTTGCCGCGAACACGATAGCCGTTCGCCGGTCGTCTAACCCTGGTCGCCTGCCTGTCGGCCAAACGCGTGGCGCGCGGCGGTCCATTTCGCGCCGAGATATTCGCCCATATCGAGTTCGCCCGACATCGTGCCTCCGGCGAGCTTGCCGGTAAACCGATAGGAGAGCGCGGCGCCGTGGACCTCGCCGATCGAGCTGGAGATGCGCACGTCGTCTCCGGAAATCGAGCCGGAGAAATCACGCGCCGTGAAATCGCCCTGGTGCGTGCCCACCAGCTGATTCCCTTGCTGCTTCACATGGAAAGTATGGTCCGAGGCGCTGGCCGCGAACTCGATGTGAACGTCCCAACGGCCGGTAAGATCACCGCTCGGCGTTATGGGAGTTTCCGGTTTCCATGCGGGCCGGCTGGCCGAGAGGATTTCGTGGAGACGTCCGGCGACAATCGGTACATCTTCGGCCTGCATCATGTAAGCGGTGATCGAAATCCCTGTCTGGTTGGCGGCGCGGCCGCGGCCCGCACCTCCGCCGCCACCACCCAGGGCGACACGCGGCTCGGTGGTCCACAGGATATCGGAAACTTCTTCGCCGGTAATTCCTAACTTGGAGGGATCCCAGTTGATCGAAAGCCCGGGACTGTGATTATTCAGGCCTCTGGGCTGCCGCACCGTAGCGGTGACGCCGTCGACCTTGGCGACGCGGTCGGCGATGGCCTGCATCCACTGAGTCCACGTCTCGTCCTCTTTGTCGTGGTCGCGTTGCATCCACATTTCGACGGCCGCCAGCAAACCTAACATCTCTTCCTTGCCGATCTTCATGGTCCGGCCGTGGCCATGGTGCGGCGCGCTCGCCAGCCACGCTGCCTGCAGCAGGTCCTTGCGGCCCAGCACCAGGCCCGAACATTGCGGCCCGCGCAAGCACTTACCGCCGCTATAGCCCACGAAGGTGGAGCCCCGCTGCAGGTAGACGTTGGGAACGGTTAGCATCTCGGCAGCCGCGTCGGTGAAGACGGGGATGTTTTTCTTCCTGGCAATGCCGTACACGGCGTCATAGTTCAGCGAGCCGCTCTCCATCCGGTTGCTGGTCAAAACGTAAACCATGGCCACCTTGGGACCGAGCGCGGCTTCGTACTCCGTGGCGTCTCCCACCTCGATGACGCGGACGCCAACCGAGCGAATGGCCTGGTCATATTCGTTGCGGGACGCCTTGGGAATGACCACCTCGTCCTTCGGGAAACCCGTCAAATCCGGAATGCGCACGTGCAAGTCCGGATTGCCGCCGGTGACACAGGCCGCCGTCGTATGGGCAATCCCTGCCGCGCAGCCCGCCGATACGAGGGCCCATTCCGCGCCGGTCAGCTCCGCCAGGCGCCGGGCGATAGCCTCCATCAACTCGTCCAACACCACGTGATGCTGCGCACCGGCCTCCACCGCCGCCCTCACTTCGGACAGTTCCATGGAGCCGCTGATCACCGTCAAGGTGCCACGGCAGTTGATCAACGGACGTACTCCAATCGACCCGTAGATATCGGGGTTGAGTTGGAGTTTTCCGGCGACGGCCGGCGCGGCCGCGGATGCGCTCCGGGAGAGACTCAACAAACCGGTGGACGCCGCGAGCAGCCCGCCGCGCCGGAATAACTCACGCCGACTCAGTCCTCCCAGATATTGGTTCACCACATTTCTCATGGAATCGAGCACCGAAGCACCTCCAATACGAAGCTGTTAAGTGACTCGCCTGATGATACCGCAGAGAGATCGGATAAACTAACAGACTCGAAGTACATCGATGATCCGAATCTTTAAGCTCGCGGTTTGCCTTTCGCTCCTGATCCACCAAGCCGACGCACAGACGGCGGATGCCGGCCGGCGCCAATACCAGGCGCGGTGTGTCGGCTGCCACGGCCAAGACGGCACCGGCGGCGGACATGGCCCCAATATTGTGGATGTCCCGCGGTCTCTTGCGGCGTCTCAGGAAGCCGTGCGAAGCCTGATCCTGAAGGGCATTCCAGATGGCGGAATGCCCGCCTTCCAGATTTCCGACGCGGAAGCCGACGCGATCGCTGCTTACGTAATGACGCTCAAAGAGCCGGCTGTCGGCAGCGCCGCGGCGCTCAAGTCTGCGTCCGGCGACGCGGCCGCGGGCGAGAGATTTTTCGCCGAGAAGGGTTGCACCAGCTGTCACATGATACGCGGGCGTGGCGGCGTGCTCGGTCCCGACCTCTCGAATGTAGGGCGCGATCGCACACCGCCGCAAATCGAACAGGCCCTGCGCGATCCCGGTTCCGTGCCAGCCGCTGCTGAAGGTCGAGGGGTACGCGGAGGACGCGGCGCGCCAGCCTTCCGTGCCGTGACCGTGCGGCTGCACGACGGCCGGACAATTCGCGGAATCGCTAAGAACGAAAACGCGTTCGACCTGCAGCTCCTGGCCGTCGACGGGAGCTTGCACTTGCTCTCGAAAGACCAAGTGGCGGAAGTCGTGCGCGAGAAATCACTCATGCCGAAACTCGAGGCCTCCGGGGAAGAAATGCGCAGCCTGGTCGCTTACCTCAGCGGTCTCCGCTCCGAGGCGGGTGCGAAGGGGGGGCTGGTGACTGGGGAACTGGGGCCGGGAGTCTCGTTCGCCGATGTGGCGCACCCTCAGCCCGGCGCATGGCCGACCTATGACGGCAACGAGAGCGGCAACCGCTTCAGCCCGCTCAGCCAAATCGACGCCGGCAATGTGGAACACCTCGCGCCGAAATGGATGTTTACGATTCCGGGAGTTCCGCGCGCGCTGCAAGTCACGCCTGTAGTGGTGGATGGCGTTATGTACGTGACATCCGTCAATGAAGCATACGCGCTCGATGCGCGCAGCGGGCGCGAGATCTGGCATTACAGCCGGCCGCGCAGCCAGGGTTTGGCGGGAGACGCCGCCAGCGGGATTAACCGCGGCGTAGCGGTGCTCGGCGACCGTGTGTTCATGGTCTCCGATAACGCCCACCTGTTTGCGCTGCATCGTTTCACGGGTCAGCTGATTTGGGATGTCGAGATGGCCGATTCGCGGCAGAACTATGGCTCGACCAGCGCGCCGCTGGTGGTGAATGACCTGGTGATGGCCGGCGTCTCGGGCGGCGATGAAGGCATCCGCGGATTTCTGGACGCATATAAGGCCTCGACCGGCGAGCGGGTCTGGCGCCTCTGGACTATCCCGGCTCCGGGCGAACCGGGATCGGAGACCTGGAGCGGGCGCGCGCTCGAACACGGCTGCGGCGCCACGTGGCTCACCGGCACCTACGATCCGGAAGCTCATCTGCTGTACTGGCCTACCGGCAATCCCTGCCCGGACTACAACGGCGACGAGCGCAAAGGCGACAATCTGTATACCTCATCGGTGCTGGCGCTCGATCCGGCGAGCGGAAACCTGAAATGGTATTACCAGTTCACGCCGCACGATCTGCACGATTGGGACGCGACCGAAACGACGCTGCTGGTGGACACCCGGTTTCACGGCCAGCCGCGCAAACTGATGCTGCAAGGCAACCGCAACGGATTTTTTTATGTTCTGGACCGGCTTACGGGCAAGCTCCTGCTGGCGGAGCCGTTCGTCAAGAAGATTACCTGGGCCAGCGGGATCGGGCCGGACGGGCGCCCCGCGCTCTTGCCGGGGAACGAGCCGACCGTGGATGGCCAGCTGGTTTGTCCGTCCGTGGCGGGCGCTGCAAATTGGCCGTCCAGCGCGTACAGCCCACTTACTGGGCTCTTCTATATGTTCGCGGAGGAATCGTGCAACGTGTATACCAAGAACGATCAGTGGTGGGAGGCGGGCAAGTCGTTCTATGGAGGCGGCACACGGCGCGCGCCGGGCGAAGGGGGGTCTTCCGGACCGGTTGGAAAAGTGCTGAAGGCCATCGACATTCAGACGGGCAAGACCGCCTGGGAAATCCCGGATGTCGGCGGAGGCATTCTGGGAAGCGGCCTGATGGCTACTGCCGGCGACCTGATCTTTTACGGAGACGGCAGCGGCGCCTTTGTTGCGGCGAGCGCGCGCAACGGAAAATTGCTGTGGCATTTCAATACCGGGCAAAACTGGAAAGCTGGTCCGATGACATACGCACTCGATGGCAACCAGTACATCGGAGTGGCCGCGGGGTCCACCATCCTGACGTTCAGCTTGCGCTAAGAAGTTCGCATAATGAAGTGGCGCGCGCTTCAGCGTGCAGCCGTGGGCTTCAGCCCACGGCCAGACGGCGACCTGAAGTTCGCCGCAGCACGCTGAAGCGTGCGCCACGCGATTGCTGAAGATTACCACTCCGCCACGGAACCATCCTCATGGAAAACGCGCGCCATGGGGCGGGTACCGCCAAATGGAAACTTAGCCAGACTCGCCTCCGAAAGCTCGAATCCAAGACCCGGTTTTTCGGAAAGCGGGAAACGGCCGTCGATCATCCGCATGGCCGGGAATCCAAACCATTCTTCCCACACCTTGTCCGCGGCATTAGGCTTCACCTGACCGCAAATCTCCTGCACCACGAAGTTCGGCATAGCCGCATCCACGTGCAGGGTTGCCAGTCCGCCGATAGGCCCCTCGCAGGCGTGCGGCGCCATTGAAATTCCCGAAACTGCGGCCGTGGCGCCCACTTTCCACAAACCGCTGATCCCACCCACGTGGTTGATATCGGTTTGCAGAATGTCGACCACCCCCATCTCGATGAGTTCGCGGCAGCCGTAGGACGTGATCAGCCGCTCGCCGGTCGCTATCGGGGTGGTGGAACGGCGCGCGATCTTCGCCATCGCCTGTACATTCTCCGGCGGACAAGGCTCTTCGATGAACAGCAGATTGAGGGGCTCGACCTCCTTTACGAGGATCGATGCCACGCTCGGGCTCGTCTTGGCATGAAAGTCAACCGCGATGTCGATGTCGGGCCCGAGCGCCTCGCGCTGCATCTGCATATTCTTGATGGCCGCGTCAACCTTCGCTCTCCGCTCGATCCATTCGTAATAGCCGGGAATACCCGTCTTAAAGCATGAAACGCCCTGCGCAAGCGCAGTCTCGCGGAGCCGGATCAATTCTTCACGGTTGGCTCCGTCCGCATGGTAGTAACCGCGGACGCCGCGGGCATCGAAAGGGCCGCCCAGCAGTTTGTAGACGGGCATGCCGAGAGCCTTGCCGCGAATGTCCCACAGCGCCTGATCGATGCCGGAAATCGCGGAACCGACTACAGGGCCCGCACGGTAGAACGTGTGTACGTACATCGACTGCCAGAGGTGCTCGACCTGCATGGCATCGGCGCCGATCAGGAAGTCGCGAAAATCGTTAATGCACGCCATTACCGCGCCGGCTTTCCCCTCGAGAGTGCCCTCGCCCCAGCCTGTGATCCCCTGATTGGTTTCGAGCTTGACAAAAACATAGGGTCGGTCAGACGAAGGTGTGAGTGAAACGCCAAATATCTTGAGGCCGGTAATTTGCAGACCGGAATGAAGATCACTAAAGGGATCGGAGCCCAAAGAGGCAGCCTGGGCGAATGCACAACCGCAGCTGTCTGCTTCGACCACATGCCGCCTGGGCGGGACGGCGAAGGCAATTCCCGCTGATCCGAGCTCAAGGAAATCTCTACGCCGCATGATATTTCTCCAGGGCAGATTCGTTGATGGTGACGCCCAGACCCGGTCCCCGCGGCAGCGCGAGGAATCCGTTGCGTCCCACTTCAGGATTCGGTGAACACAGGGCCGCGCGCATCGCCCGGTCCTCCGGAGCTGATGGAATTGGTACGTGCTGGATGAAGAAATTGGGTACGCTGGCCGCCAGGTGGATGGCCGCCGCGGTACCCAACGGCCCTGCCTCGTGATGCGGCGCGATGGCGACATAGTATGTCTCCGCGAGGGCTGCAATCCGCTTTACCCCGGTGATTCCGAAGAAAGCGATCTCGGGACGCACGACATCGATCAGTCCCTCGCGCAGGAGTGCCTGGAATGTGCCAATGTCGCGGATGCCCCTGCCAAACCCGAGCGGGACGACGCTTTCACCCGAGATCTTCCTTACCGCTTCGAGGTTCGAGTGAGAGCAGGGCTCATCGAACCAGAGGGGATGCTTCAATTCTACGGTGGCCGCAACAGACGCGGCATCGCCCGCGGTGAGCAGGCCGTTTCCGTTCAGCACGAAATCGGAGCCCGGCGGAACTGCATCCACAAGGGCGCGGATCTGGTTCTGATAGGCCTTACCCTGATTGCGCGACGCGGGTGCCGGAACTGCGACGGTGACAATGGGAAAGTCCGCCGCAAACGGGGAGGCGTAGGCGCGAACCTTGCTTCGAGTAGGTCCGCCGAGTACGCGATACACAGGTGCGTGGCAGGCCTTGCCGAGAATATCCAGCAGGGCCATGTCGAGCGCTCCGCCGCCTGGCGTCGAAGCGTCAATCGCAGCGTAATTGTGCGCTGGCTTACCGATCCAGGTGGCCTCGAGCTTCTTGAGATCATCGCTCGTGACGGAGGGGCATTCGCCCCAACCTGAGAGGCCGGAACGAGTCTTGACTCTGAGTAAGCAATATTGGTTGCCGGACACCGGCTCACGAATGGGAAATAGGCGGATTTCGGCGATATCCAGTGTCGAGGGGATGGAAGCGGCCGCCGCGGATTGTGGTGCAAATCCCGCGGAGAGACGTATCCGACGGCGCTGAGCAACTGCGTTCATGTGGCAGATGATATCACCGGAACAGGCGCAGGGAATTACAGCCCCGCGTAATAGTCGTAGCCTTGTTCAGCCCAGTAATCCGCCGGGCGGCTGTCCTGAAACTTGATCGCGCCAATCCGCTTGATGCTCTTGATGCCGTACTTCACCGGAGTCACCAGGCGCAGCGGCGCGCCATGTGCCGGAGTCAGCGGGGCACCCTGCATTTCGTAGCACAGCAATGTCTGCGGATGCAGCGCGCTGTCACGGTCGAGCCCCACATAGTATCCGGAATCCGGAGTCTCCAGGCCCACATAGTCGGTCTTCACCCGATGTTTGGCCGCGAAGTCCCGCAAGCGCGCCCCAGCCCAGTGCACCACTTGGCTCCAGCCTTCGATGCAGCGTAACTCGGTAGTCATCTCCACACGCGGTAGGGCCTGGATGTCATCGAGCGTAAGACTCTGTTCGCGGCCGGGTGTGACCAGGCTGAGCTTCCATTGAGCCGCGTCGAAGTCATCCCCCAGCCCTTCCATTCCATTGCGGCGCGGCATGCCGGCCTTCGCGGGATCGAATGTAGCGGCCAGATGGCCGTCGCTGAAGTAGGCTCGCGCGATCTTTTCGTTGGCCCTCAGCACGCGGCGCACGGGCCAGGGCACCTCATCCTCCTGCGGCCGGGTGCGCAGCCACTGCCACCCGCCCGCGCCGGCAAGGGCCGCCGCGCCGCCTATCAGAAAGCTGCGCCGGGTGCGCCGGCGGATCTCGCGATCAATATCACTCATCGCTCGCCTCCTCGGCCGGCGCCACGATGGGCTCTGCGGCGGGTATCACGACGGGCTCCTCGGCGGGCACTACGCTCGCCTCCACCACCGCTATCACTTCGAAGCCGGTCACCATGGAGCGGAAGTTATTCCACCCGGCCCGAATCACCTGCGCGATGTGTACCACAAAGAACATCGCATAGCCAATGGTCAGGCAGAAGTGCCAGATGCGGGCCATCGGGTAACCACCCAACAGCCACACCAGCCAGGCAAGCTGGGTGGGCTTGTAGATCGCCAGGCCAGTTACCAGCGAGCCGGCGCCCATGAGCACGATCGCCGTGTAAGCGATCTGTTGCGCGCCATTAAACTTGCGGGGAGGCGGCGCGCTCTTAGACAGGTGGAGATCGTACAGCGTAACCTGAATCGCCTCGCGAAACGAACGGCGATTCGGAACCAGATAGCGCCACTCGCCGGAGATGAGCGTATAAGTCACATACGCAATTCCGTTCAGCACGAATAACCACATGAACAGGAAGTGCCAGGCCATGCCCTCCGCCAGCCGGCCATCCAGGGTAAAGAGATTGTAGAACCAACCGGGGAAGAAGTGGAATAGCGTCAGGCCGCCTATGCCCAGACGGTAGACGTCATTGGCCCAGTAGATCAACAGTCCGCTCCAGATCATGAGCCCCAGCAACGGAAAGTTGATCCAGTGAAACCAGCGTATGGCCAGCGGATGCTTCTTCTCCAGGCGATACATTTGTCCAATCGGTGTACTCATTATCGCGCAGGCTCGCGCATTAGTGGAAGCCGCCAGGGAGTGCATTTATTCCTGTCCATATTCAGTAAAATAGAAGCACACATGATTAAACTGGCGAACCTGGACAAGTTTTATGAAGCGGGCTACGGCAGGACGTACGTGCTGCGGCGTATCGAGCTGGAGATCAGGGACGGCGAGTTTGTGACCATTATGGGGCCATCCGGCGCAGGCAAATCCACGCTGCTCAGTATCCTCGGCATGCTGGACGGAGCCTGGACCGGCGAGTTTCACTTCCTGGACCACGCGGTTCACAAGATGAAGCCCAAGGATCGCGTCGAGCTGAACAAGAAGTATATCGGTTTCGTGTTCCAGAGCTACCACCTGATCGACAATCTGACGGTTTATGAAAACCTGGACATTCCGCTCTCCTACCGCAACGTCAAGTCCGCCGAGCGGGCCAGCCTGGTCTGCGACACCCTCGACAGGTTCCACATTGTGGGGAAGCGCGATCTCTATCCCAGCCAGCTTTCCGGGGGTCAGCAGCAACTTGTGGCAGTAGCGCGCGCGGTGATTGCGAGCCCCAAGCTGATTCTGGCGGACGAGCCCACCGGCAATCTCCATACCAGTCAGGGCAAGGAGATCATGGAGCTGTTTAAGCGACTGAACGACGAAGGCACCACCATTATCCAGGTAACTCACTCGGAAGCCAACGCCGCCTACGGCCACCGCATCGTCCAGTTGCAGGATGGCTGGGTGGTGAAGCCCGCGGCCGGCAATTGAAACAGTTCACCCGGCAAATCGCGGTTGCGACAAAGGGTAAGGGCCTATACGACATCGGCCGGCAGGTGGCGCCCTGGGTGGAGGAGTGCGGCCTGCGCACCGGGCTGCTCACGGTGTTCGTGCAGCATACCTCCGCATCGCTGGTGATTCAGGAAAACGCGGACCCCGACGTGGTGCGGGATCTGAACGACTTCTTCGCGCGCCTGGCTCCCGAAGACCAGCGGCTCTACCGGCACACCGTGGAGGGGCCGGACGACATGCCGGCGCACATCCGCGCGGCGCTCACGCAAACGCACCTGGCGATCCCCGTACATGAGGGGCGGCTGGCCTTGGGCACATGGCAGGGAATCTATTTATTCGAGCACCGGGCAGCGAACCATCGGCGAAATGTGGTACTCCATCTGATAGGAGAATAGTGGTATGAAGATTTCGCGGCGTGAATTTTTGGGTACGGCGGCGTTGACCGGCGTAGCAGCGAACACGGTCGGCACGGCCGGCGCGGACACGGGGGCGCTCCCCACGCGCGTACTGGGGCGGACCGGCGCGCGAGTCTCGATCCTGGCCATGGGCGGCGGCAGCCGGTTCCTCATGTATAAGGACGAGGATAAGGCGCTGGAGGCCCTCAACCGCGCCTTCGACCTGGGCATTACTTATATGGATACGGCCTATGGGTACGGCGACGGGCTCAGCGAAGAGCGCGTCGGCAAGGTCATGAAGACCCGCCGCGATGGAATTTTTCTCGTCACCAAGATCAACAAGCGCAAAGGCGACGAAGCGCAGCGCGTCCTGGAAGGCAGCTTGAAACGCCTGCAGACGGATCACCTGGACCTGATCCATGTGCATAGCTTGACGGACGAGCACGACCTGGCGGACGTGGAAGCGCCCGACGGCGTGCTGAAGGTGTTGTTGAAGCTGCGCGATCAGAAGGTAACGCGCTTCATCGGCATCACCAGCCATACCGATCCGGCGGTGCTGAAGACCGCCCTCGAGCGGCATGATTTCGATTGCACGCAGATGGCGCTGAACGCGGCCCGTGTGGGGATGGCGAGCGGTAAGAACGGGATGGTGCCGAACGAAGCCATGAAGATCAGCTTCGAAGACGTGGCCTTGCCTGTCGCGCGCCGAAAAAAGATGGGGGTGATCGCCATGAAAGTGTTCGCCCAGGAGGCTCTGGTGGGACAGGCGCCGGTCGAAAAGCTGTTGTATTATTCGCTCTCGCTGCCCGGCGTGACGCTGGCCGTGGCCGGCATGCCGAAGTTCGAATATATCGATCAAAACGTGGCGTTGGTCAAGGCTTTTAAGCTGCTGCCTCCCGCCGAAATGAAGCAGCTCTCCGGGCATCTTGCGGACCATAACAAGGCCGCCCTCGACCGCTTCTTCAGCACCCACGTGGACGCCTGAGGCGACCGCTCCGTGGGCCAGTGGGTACTATCGCAACTTCGGTCCGTTGATTTCGCCCGGCGTAGTATCCTGAAAGGGACAAGGAGACTCAAATGGGCTGTGGTAGCGGCATGCCGACGAGCTTTCCAAAAGAGGAAAGCGGAGTGCGCAAGGTCTTTTGCGTGAAGTTTCAGAAGGAGATGGCCGGCCTGGATGAGCCGCCTTTCGAAGGGCACCCGATCGGCCTGAAGATTTACGAGAACGTCTCCAAAGAAGCCTGGAAGATGTGGGTCGAGCACATGAAAATGCTGATGAACGAATATCGCCTCAACCTGGCCACGAAGGAGGCGCAGGAATTCCTCATCAAGCAGATGGACGATTACTTCTTCGGCGAAGGTTCGGCGCTGCCGCCGGATTTCGTCCCGCAGCAGGCCAAGTAGTCAGCGCGTTAATACGGGAAGCTTGGCGGCAATCTGGAACCGCAGTCGTGCGTGAGCGTTTCGCAGCGACTTCTCGACATCCCCGGGCGCATTTCCGCGCGCAAAGATGAAGCCCAGGTAGCTGGCTCCCTCGGGCAGCGGCTCAAGCGTCTGGCCGACCTTGGCGGTGATCGCGATCTCTCCAACTCCCGCTGTCTCCAGGGCGCTGTCTAAACCATCCACGCCTTCGTAAACACCCGCGCGCTCAATCGGAATCATCATAACGCCCGACGAGCATGACTCGCGCTCGATGTGGGATATATCCTCGCCCACGGCGTGACGCAGCAGCAGCTCTTCCAGGGGCATTCCGCCGTCGAACCGCAATGCTTTGGCACACAGCCCGCCGATGGGCCGGGCGGCTACTTCGAGAACCCATGCCTCCCGGCCGTCGTCGCGCAACTCCGCGTGAATCGGGCCGTGGGTCAGGCCCAGGGCGCGTATCGCTTTTTCTATGGCCGGGACCAGCGTCGTACGCGGGGCACGCGGCGGCGTCAGGTAGATGGTTTCTTCGAAGAAAGGTCCGTTCAAGGGATCGGGCTTTTCGAACACGGCCAGCGTTTGCAAGCGCCCCGCCGTGAGCACGCCTTCGAGGGCGTATTCCTGGCCGGCAATGAAGCTTTCTACCTGGATATATCGATTATGCGCCTCGCGCTGGATTTGGATTTCCGGCCTGGCGAGCAGCGCTTCGATGCGGCGGAATGCGGCGATGAACCCGGCCGGTCGATCGGCTCTGATAACGCCTCGGCTGGCCGAAAGCCCCAGCGGTTTTAGCACACACGGGTAGGGCGCCTGAGCCGCTGCGTCGTGGGGACCTTGCTGAATTTCCACGCGGAAGAATTGCGGCACCGGTAATCCGGCGGCCAGGAATCGCTGGCGGGCCAGGAACTTGCTGCGCGACGCCTCGACCGCTGCTGGTGAGCTATAGGGCAGCCCCAGCTTTTCGGCTACGACAGCCGCCAGAAAAGCGGGCCGGTCCGCCGCCGCCAGGATGCCGTCGAATGGACCGGCTTGCGCAATGGTCTCCGCCGCCGCATAAGGATCGTCGAAGCGCACCGGAATTGCGCGATCGCCCCAGGGATCTTCGAGAACATGGCAGCGGTCGGTGGCCAGCGCGACTTCCAGGCCGAGCCGGCGCGCGGCACTGGCGAACATACGGGTCTGATAGCCGGTAGTGGCGGCTACGATCAGAATTCGTTTCATCAGACCTGAGCAAGCTGCTCGGTAGTCGGCTCGGCGCAGCAGTACCAGGGCTCGCTCATATGCGGGACGGCGCCGCTCGAGCCGAGATGGAACCCGTCCGGGAGCGGGCGGTTGTGCGCCAGCTCCCAGATCCGGGCGAAGATGGCGCGGCGGGACGATTTTCGGCGCTCTTCGGTCTGGATGAGAAGCTGGATGTCCGAGCAGAGCCGGTCGACGGCAGGATCGTCGTGACGCCATCGATACGAGAGCGCCACCGAGTCGAACTCCCCGAGCTTGTCCCGCACTTCGGGCAGATCGAGCAAGCGCGACCCGGCCGGAATCAGCAGACGAATGGCGAGTTGGATGGGCGCTACATTCTCGACCAGATCGAGATCGACGAGAGTTTCCAGAAGTTCCCGGTACTCGCGCAAGGTCATCCAGGGGGTGAAAGTGACGAAGGTCGGGGTGAGCGTGAGGCCGGCTTCCCGCGAGAGGCGTACGGCCTCGACGAAATCCGCGCGCGTGTGTCCCTTATCCAGCAGTTTGAGAACCCGGTCGTCGATCGATTCGACAGCCGAGATGATGAACAGGCAGGCGGTAGCCTTGAGCCGGGGAAGCAGATCGCGGTGTTTGAGCAGATGCTCGATCTTGATGGTGGCGTCGTAGGTCAGCCGGGGAAACTCAGCGTGCAGGGCGTCCACAATGGCCATGGCATGGCTGGGGCCGTTCAAAAAATCGGGATCGCCGAAAGTGATGTGCTCAGCTCCCATGGCGACCTGCTGGCGGATGTCGGCCAACACGACGTCCCGTTGCACGATTCGAAAGGCGCCGTTATAGACGGGAACCACGGGGCAATGCCGGCACAGATACTTACATCCGCGGCTGGCTTCAGTGGAACCTACCCGCTTGGCTGCGCCGTCGAGATAGAGCGTGGCGTAGGACGACAGCGGGGGAAACTGGGAGCGGTCGGGCGGCACGAAGCGCAGCCGGTCGAGCGAAATGAGGGGCTGGCGGTCGGTTGAGCCATCGGCCAGATCCGCGAGCGCCCGTTCAAATTCGCCACCGAGAATGGTCTTGACACCCAGCGCTCGCAGGAAAGGCTCGTTCATCGGCGCGTACAGCCCATAGCAGCAGATGTGCGCGTCCGGCCTGGCTTTCAGTATCCTCTGAATCAGCGGGATAGCGAGGCGCGTGGCCGTGTGCATCGGAAGGTAGAATGCCACCAGTCCGGCGTCGGTCACAGTATCCAGAGGCAGGCGCTGCCG
>Ga0302324_100013562_pt1 | contig 16506 bp, 14 predicted proteins | sample Palsa_T0_1_FD_201949 | JGI IMG/M metagenome (GOLD analysis project Ga0302324, IMG submission 201949) | Peat permafrost microbial communities from Stordalen Mire near Abisko, Sweden - Palsa_T0_1 | ecosystem: Environmental > Terrestrial > Soil > Palsa > Peat permafrost | place: Sweden: Abisko...
TTGCATCAGGGGCCTCCTCCCTCTTCGAGGGGGTTGGTTGGTGTGAGAACCCCGAGTGTGCCCACTCGGCGCTCCCACGAGGAGCGGAGGCCCCGCTCCTTTCATCACATCAAGGGTCGGCCGCAGGTCGAGCGAGGACACGGAGCGAGCGCAGCGGAGGCCCGGAGCGACCCTAATGGCCCGGTCATTGATCGAAGCCACCATGGATGAGGAAGCCCGCCAGGGCTTCCTGGGAGCGCCTTTGGCTTCTTGATGATCGGCGGTGAGTGGGGTGGTGGTCGGACCCCGAGGTCTCGCGCTTCCGGCCAGCCAGCCGCGGTACCCCAACGAACAAGGGGGCATCGGTTATGCCGTCATTTTTGCCCGCGAGAACCCGGCAAGCCTCCCGGCAACGGCGGCGGCACCTATTCACCACGCCCCCGCCATCGGATACGAGGGATCGGCGGGCAATTTGGACGGCGTCGACGACACGTTCGAACCTTGGGGCACCGGATGAAGTCACCAGTCCCTGCTGATCTTTGTTGGAGCAGGCCGGAGGACAGGGCCGACCACCGCAGGCACAGACGCGGACCGGCCGCTCAGCCCAACAACGGAGCAGTCCTATCGGACCCGACGGGGGTGACGATCCCGAAAGTGACAACCGGCGTCCCGTAGTAGGTGAGTCCCGAGTTGGGCCTCAAGGACGAGAGGACCACCCCCTTCATGTTCTTCGACCAGCGCCAGCCCGAACGTGATACCAGCGTTCCCCTTGTGTGTGAGCCCTGCGCCGGGACCGCAGCGACCTAAGGGCAGTCCGCTCCGGCGACGCCCTCGCCGTCCGCGGCGCGAGAGACGATGCCCCGCCTCCCTCTCAGGATGGCATGAACACTCCGACTGTCCTCGAAGCCCGCTGGGACAGACGTCCCTTAGGAAGACCGAAGCGTTCCGCGACAACGGGCGCGGGACGGGCATGACCCGCTCAAACCCGAGCAACACAATCCAACCCCTCGTCGGCCCGCAAGAGCTGGCCGACTGGCTCGGCGTCCCGCTGGGCACGGTGTACCGTTGGCGCACCAACGGCGACGGCCCGCCCGGACTTCGCGTCGGCAAGCATCTCCGATATCGGGTGAAAGACGTTGAGCGTTGGTTAGATGCCAGGTCGACCGTCCTACGGAGACGGCATAATCTCCGCCATAGGCGCCGGAGCATAGAAGCGAGAGCCAAATGGGTTCCATCGAGCCGACCAAGTACACCGTCGGGGCCGACGGCAAGAAGCGAGCCTCCAGAGACGCCCGGTGGCGCGCCCGCTGGCGGTCACCCGACGGTAAGACCAGGGAGAAGTGGTTTGCCCGACGGGTGGACGCCGAGCGCTGGCTTACGTCCGTCCAGCACGGGAAGTTGACCGGCTCCTACGTCGATCCCAGGGCGGGCAAGGTGACGTTCCGCAGTTATGCCGAGGAGTAGAGAAAGAACCAGATTCACGGCCACGGCACGACCGTCTCGGTCGAACAACACCTCCGGCTGCACGTGTACCCCGTCATCGGTGACCGGCCCATTGCCGCTATCAGGACCAGCGAGATACAGGGGCTAGTTCGCCAGATGGAGACCACACTGGCTGCGTCGACGGTCGGCGTCGTCTACGGCCGCGTGGTGGCAGTGTTCCGAGCAGCTATGCGGGATCGAATCCTTGCCGTGTCGCCGTGTGTCGGCGTCAAGCTGCCCCGATCATCCGGCAGTTCTGCCGTCACCGAAGTGCTCGAGCCGGAACAGGTGCTGGCCCTGGCCGAAGCGGTGCTGGCCCGGTACCGAGCTTTGATTATCGCCGATGCCGGCCTCGGGCTCCGTCCCGGCGAGCTGTTCGGGCTCACCGCCGATCGGGTGGATTTCTTACGCCGGACCGTTCGGGTGGACCAGCAGATGGTCCGGATCCGCGGGGAGGGGGTACAGCTCGCCTCGAAGCTCAAGACTCAGGCCGCCTACCGGACACTCCCCCTCCCTGATGTCGTCGGCGAGGCGCTCGCCGCTCACATGCAAGCCTTCCCCCCGCACCCCGAGCTGGGGCTGATCTTCACCAATGAGCGTGGTGCCCCGATCCAGCAGTACCCGTTCGCTCAAGCGTTCGCCAGCGCAGCTCGGCGCGCCGGGCTGCCGGAGTGGGCCACCCCGCATGATCTGCGCCACTTCTACGCCTCGACGCTGATCCGCTCAGGTGCATCGGTGAAGGTCGTGCAAGTCCGGCTCGGTCACGAATCGGCGAAGACCACCCTAGATATTTACAGCCACCTGTTCCCCGACGAGGAGGACCGCACGCGCGCGGCCGTCGATGCAGTCCTGGCTGCGTCGTGTGGGGTTTCTGTGGGGTTCCAGGGGGTCAGTGACCAACAAACCCAGTAACCGCAAGGGGTTTTGCCTAGATGTCGTAGTAGAGCATGAACTCCCAGGGATGCGGGCGGAGACGTACCGGGTCGATCTCGTGCTTGCGCTTGTATTCGATCCAGGTATCGATGAGGTCACCGGTGAAGACCCCGCCAGCGCGCAGGAACTCGCTGTCGGCCTCGAGTGCCGCAAGCGACTCATCGAGGGAGGAGGGCACTGTTGGCACCTGAGCTAGCTCTTCGGGCGGCAGGTCGTAGAGGTCCTTGTCGACCGGATCGGGCGGCTCGATCTTGTTCTGGACCCCGTCTAGTCCAGCCATGAGGATGGCCGAGAACGCCAGGTAGGGGTTGCAGGACGGGTCAGGGCAGCGGAACTCCACCCGCTTGGCCTTCGGGCTCTTGGAATAGAGCGGGATCCGGCAGGCCGCTGAACGGTTGCGCTGGCTGTACACCAGGTTGACCGGCGCCTCGTAGCCGGGGACGAGTCGCTTGTAACTGTTGGTGGTCGGTGCCGCGAACGCCAGGATGGCCGGGGCATGCTTGAGCAACCCCCCGATGTACCAGCGGCCGAGGTCGGACAGGCCGGCATAGCCGAGCTCGGAGTAGAAGAGCGGCTCGCCGCCTTTCCACAGCGACGAGTGCACGTGCATACCGGATCCGTTGTCAGCAAAGATCGGCTTGGGCATGAAGGTGGCGGACAGACCGTTCGCGCGGGCCACGCTCTTGACGACGTACTTGTAGAGCATCAGTTTGTCGGCCATGTGGGCGAGGGTGTCGAAGCGCATGTCGATCTCGGCCTGACCGGCGGTGCCGACCTCGTGGTGCTGGATCTCGATCTCGATGCCGAGCGTCTCCATCGTCAGGATCATCTCGGAACGCAGGTCCTGGAAGTGGTCCATTGGCGGGACCGGAAAGTACCCCTCCTTGTGGCGGGGCTTGAACCCGAGGTTCGGCCCCTCGTCCGTTCCCGAGTTCCAGATTCCCTCCACGGAGTCGATCTTGTAGAAAGCCTCGTGTGAGTTCTGGTCGAAGCGGATGTCGTTGAAGATAAAGAACTCGGCTTCAGGCCCGAAGTAGGCGGTGTCGGCGATCCCGGTCGACACCAGATAATCCTCGGCCTTCTTAGCCACGTAGCGGGGATCCCGGGAGTAGGACTCGCCGGTGACGGGGTCACGGACGAAGCAGTTGAGGTTGAGCGTCTTGTGCTGGCGGAAGGGATCGATGACGGCGGTATTGGGGTCCGGCACGAGCAGCATGTCCGACTCTTGGATCTCCTGGAACCCCCGGATCGATGAGCCGTCGAAGCCAGACCCCTCCTCGAAGGTGTCGAGCGTGAGCTCGTGGGCCGGCATCGAATAGTGCTGCATCAAACCGGGCAGGTCAGAGAAGCGGAAATCGACGATCTCGATGCCCTCGGCCTGAACCAGGCTCAGGACTTCTTCCGGCGTGCGCTTGGCGAATGCCACCTGACCTCCCCGAATCTAAGGAGTGGCGGCAGCCCTCGCTACCGCCACTGATTGAGTCTTGCAGACCAAACCAGAGCCGTTGGCCGAGCTAGGCCAACGCCCCACAACAGGTGTTGACGATGAGCTTGGTGACCACGTACGGATCCATGTTGGCGTTGGGTCGGCGGTCTTCGATGTAGCCCTTGCCGTCAGCGGCTACCTGCCATGGAATGCGCACCGAAGCCCCCCGATCCGACACGCCGTAGCTGAACTCGGTGTAGTGGGCCGTCTCGTGCTGGCCGGTGAGGCGATCCTCGATGCCGTGCCCGTAGCCCGCCACGTGCTCCGCGGGATTCTTACCCAGCGCCTCGGCCGCGGTGATGACGGCGTCGTAGCCCTCGCGCATGGCCTTGGTCGAGAAGTTGGTGTGGCAACCGGCGCCGTTCCAGTCGCCGCGCACCGGCTTGGGATCGAGGGTCACGGAGATGCCGAGGTCCTCCCCGAGGCGGTGCAGCAACCAGCGAGCGATCCACAGCTGGTCGGACACCTCGAGCGGGCCGACCGGGCCGACCTGGAACTCCCACTGCCCCGGCATGACCTCGGCGTTGATACCCGAGATCGCCAGCCCGGCGGTGAGGCAGGCGTCGAGATGGGCCTCGACCAGCGGGCGTCCGTAGATGTCGTCCGATCCGACCCCGCAGTAGTACGGCCCCTGCGGCCCCGGGTAGCCGGTGTGCTCGGGGAAACCCAGCGGGCGACTGCCCTTGAAGAGGGTGTACTCCTGCTCGATCCCGAACAACGACTCCTGTCCGGCGTACTTGTCGACCACATCCACCAAGGCGGACCGGGTGTTGGTGGGGTGAGCGCTGAAGTCGGTCAGCAGCACCTCGGCGAGGACCAGCACGTTGGCCCCACCCCGGATCGGATCGGGGCAGGAGAACACCGGATTGAGCACGCAGTCCGAGGCCTTCCCCGGAGCCTGGTTGGTGCTCGAACCGTCGAAGCCCCAGATGGGCAGGTCGGTGGCCTGGGTCAGGATCTTGGTCTTCGACCGGAGCAGGGGGGTGGGCTCGGTCCCGTCGATCCAGATGTACTCGGCCTTGATCGTCACGTAGCTGCTCCTCGTCGGTTGCGGGGTTCAGGGCAAAGAGGGCGCCCTTGAGCAGGGACTCCCCTCCTCGACCTAGCGTGCTGGCGATGTGTTACGCCCTCTTTCCAAGTTCGTGAACAGTCTGTGACATCGACACAGGGCGCTGCCGCGGCCGATCAACTAATGCATCCGACCTCGCCCCGCCCGGCCCCAGCCACGTAACCTTGCACCGATGGAGCGCCAACAGGACTACGTGCTGCGGACCGTTGAAGAACGGGGTGTGCGCTTCGTGCAGATGTGGTTTACCGACGTGCTTGGCACACCCAAGTCCTTCCAGATCACTCCGGCCGAACTGGAGAACGCCATGCAGGAGGGCATGACATTCGACGGCTCGACGATCGACGGCTTCAGCCGAGTCCAGGAAAGCGACGTGCTCGCCATGCCGGACGCCAAGACCTTCCAGCTCCTGCCGTACCTGGGGGGAGGGCCACCGGTCGCTCGCGTCGTTTGCGATGTCGTCAACCTCGACGGTAGCCCGTTCGAAGGCGACCCCCGCCAGGTGCTGCGGCGGGCCCTGGAGCGCGCCAGGGAACTCGGTTTTTCCTTCTTCGTGGCTCCCGAGTTGGAGTACTTCTACTTCGCTCAAATGAGTGGTGAGCCCGACGGGGTGGCGCCTATCCCCCTCGACCGCGGCTCGTACTTCGACCTGACTACCAACGACGTGGCCAGCGAGCTACGCCGCCAGACGGTGCTCACGCTCGAGGACATGGGCATCCCCGTCGAGTACAGCCAGCACGAGGACGCCCCCAGCCAGCACGAGATCGACTTGCGTTACACCGACGCCCTGACCATGGCCGACACCGTCATGACCGTGCGGATGGTGGTCAAGGAGATCGCCGCCCAACACCAGGTGATGGCCACTTTTATGCCCAAGCCCCTGTTTGGGGTGCAGGGTTCGGGCATGCACACCCACATGTCGCTCTTCGACGGGGACAACAACGCCTTCTACGACGACTCCGACGAGTACAACCTGTCCCCCGTCGCCCGACACTTCATTGCCGGCGTGCTCACCCACGCTACGGAGCTAACCGCCGTCACGAACCAATGGGTCAACTCCTACAAGCGGTTGATCGTCGGCTACGAAGCGCCGGTCTACATCTCCTGGGCCCGCAACAACCGATCCGCCTTGGTGCGGGTGCCCCCGACCAAGAGGGGCAAACGGGACTCGACGAGGATCGAGTACCGGGCCCCCGACTCCGCCGCCAACCCGTACCTGACGTTCGCGGCGGTCCTATCGGCTGGCCTGCTCGGGATCGAGAAGGCCTACGAGCTGCCCGCCGAGGCCGCCGCCAACCTCTACGAACTGTCGCCGGCCCAGCGCCTGGCGGAGGGAATCCACGCCCTGCCGGGTTCATTGTCCGAGGCCGTTGACGCCATGGAACGGTCGGAGTTGATGGCCGAGGTCCTCGGCGAGCACGTGTTCGAGTGGTTCGTGCGTAACAAACGGGCCGAGTGGGCCGACTACAAGGCGGAGGTGACGGCATTCGAGCTGCGCCGCTACCTCACGTCGTTGTAGCGGCCGGGTTGCCCGCCCAGCGCTCGCCATGGAACCTCTCCTGCTCTTCCCCGAACCAGCTCCGCCGCCGCTGGCTCAGGCTCTCGATCTGTCCGGTTACCCGTGGAAGGCCGCGGTATCGATCGAAGCGGCCGACCGGATCGAACCCGACGACGGGTGGTCGGGAGCCATTGTGTGCGCGGACATCGATCCCGACGGGGCGTTCGCCTTGTGCCGAAGCCTCCGCAAGCGGGACCTACCGCTGGAGCCCCTCCTGCTGCTTGTCGCCGGATCGCAGCTCGGTGAGCTGGAGCTGCGAGAGGATCTGTTCGACGATTTCTGCGTGACGCCGTGGCAGGGCCAGGAGCTGGAGGCCCGCTTGGCCCACCTTTTTTGGCGGACGGGGCGGGGGACCCGACCCGACCTGGTCGAGTACGGACCGCTCGTCCTCAACCTGGAGACGTATCAGGCCGCCCTGTCCGGCCGGCCGTTGGACCTGACCTACATGGAGTACGAGCTGCTCAAATTCCTTGCGACCCATCCCGGCAAGGTCTTCACCCGGGAAGTGTTGTTGTCGCGGGTGTGGGGCTACGAGTACTACGGCGGAGCCCGGACGGTCGACGTCCACATCCGCCGGCTGCGGGCGAAGCTCGGTGAGGAGCACGCCAACCTCATTTCCACCGTGCGCAGCGTCGGCTACCGCTTCGGCCAGAGTCGCTGGAGTGGATAGGGGCGGTCCTCTTCTTGGGGCGGTAGGGCTAGCAACGGACCCGGTACATGTTGAGAGCCTGATCCGGATAAATCAACGGACCAGGCCCTCAACATGCCGGCTCCGTCTCAGCCTCTCCCTCTCGCGGACGCCAGGAGAAAGTCATAACGCGGCGTCCCGTCGTCGCGGCACGCGACAGCGTTGCGCCTGACGACTGGCGCGACGCGTGGAGTCGCCATGGGACGCGAGCCACGCGACCTGCCTTTCACACCCGTTGAGCACGAGGCTGGAGCGGTGAAGGGGGCCTGCGTGGCGAGGTGCCGATCCGTTCATCCCGGATCGGAACCTCGCCGAGCTGGTCACCCTTCAGGTAGCTCCGTCGGGCTCCGGCCGGTCGATTAGTTCACGCCGGATCGCCACCTCGCCCATGCTGGGCGCCCTTCCCGCTCAGCACGTCGCGATGTCGTTAGGTGCTACACATGTCCAGTGCGCTTCGGGATCTTCTTCGAGATGTCGACGCCTCGTCCTTTCGGCGCCGGGATCGAGCGGCAGGTGTACCACAACTCCCTCGAACAGGCCCGGGAAGCCGACGAGCTCGGCTTCGACTGGGTCTGGTGCGTCGAGCACCACTTCTTGGAGGAGTACTCCCACTCCTCCGCACCTGAGGTGGTCCTCGCGGCCGTGGCCGCCCAGACCCACCAGATCCGGGTCGGCCACGGCGCGGTGGTGTGCGTCCCCGAGATCAATCACCCCGTCCGCGTGGCCGAGCGGGCGGCCGCTCTCGACATCATCTCCGACGGCCGCCTGGAGTTCGGCACGGCCCGATCCTCGACGTGGACCGAGCTCGGCGGATTCGATGTCGACCCCGATGACCGTCACCGTGGTGGCAACCTTGGTGATCGAGGCCACGATCGGGACGTGGTCGATCTCTTGGAGTGATCCCGAACCCCAGCGGGCCTGGGGGGCGCGTCCGGCGAGGACGACGACAGGCGAGCCGTTGAAGTGCGCCGAGGTGATGGCACTCACGCCATTGGTCACGCCCGGACCGGCGGTCAGCACGGCTAGCCCCGGCTCCCGTCGCAGCTTCGCCCACCCTTCAGCAGCCCAGGTGGCGGTCTGCTCGTGGCGCGTGTCTACAATTCGAACCCCCCGCTTGACGGCCGCGTCATACAGGGGCCACACGTGGCCTCCGTTGAGGGTAAACATGGTGTCGACTCCGAAGCCGGCCAGGGCGGCCAGCGCCAGCTCCCCGGCGTGGCCCTCCACCCGCTCGGTAACTTCTGGGCGCTCGGTCACCCGGGCAGCCTACGCCGCACTATCCGACGTGCGCCCAGGCCTCGATCTCGACCAAGGCCCCCAACGGCAGGCCCACCACCGCAAACGCCGAGCGCGCCGGCCGATGGTCACCGAGGGCTCCAACGTAGGCGTCGTTCATGGACTGGTAGTCGGCAATATCGGCCAGGAACACGGTGGTCTTGGCCACCGAGGCCAGCTCGGCGCCCTCACTCGCCAGGAGCGTCTGGATGTTGGCGATGGCCTGGGTGACCTGCGCCCCCACGCCCCCCTCCACCAGCGCGCCATCTCGAAGCCCGAGCTGGCCGCTGCAGATCAGCCAGTCGCCGGCCCGAACGACTGGCGTGTAGGGCCCGACGGGTCGCGGGTTGCCGGGTGCATCGGTCATGTCGTCCTCCCTCGTCGTGTGGGCCACCGGGGCGGCAGGCCCTGAGCGATCCACGTGGCCGCAGCCACCGCCGCAAAGACCGCGTCCGAACCCCGCACCGGGTCGCCGGCCGAGCCAGCCGAGCCAGCCGAGCCAGCCGAGCCGGCCGAGCCGGCCGCAGCGGCCGAGCCAGCCGAGCCAGCCGAGCCGGCCGCACCGGCCCGACCTCGCTCGATGCGAACCCGGATTGGCGGAGTGTCCCGAGCCCGCAGCACGCCAAATGAACGGACCGTCAGGTCCTCCGCCCTCCCATCCGCCCCTACCGCGATCGCCTCCGAGCACACCCAGCCGAGAGCCATGTGGGCGGCACCGGTCGCGTACGAACACACGACTGTCTCGTCGAGCGGATCCCCGCACCAGACGGCGGTCTCCACCAACGCCGGCCACCCGGCGGCGTCGACGGTGACCACTGCCTCCGCCCGACCGCCACCAGGATCGGTGACCGCAGCCGTCCCAACCGCATCCCCTGGCCCGCTCGGCACCCGCCCGCCGGCCAGGGCACCAAGGGCGGCTAGCAGGATCGCCGCCTCAGACCACCCGGCCGCCCGGATGCCTGCCGACACCGGCGGGCCGGTCACTCCGGCGATCCCGTCGACGGCGATGACCTCGACCCCTGGCGCGACCCGCCGGATCGCCTCGACGATCCCGGGAGCAGCGACGACCCGGATCACACCGGTCCCATCGACGCGCCCGCCCGCCGCCACGGGTGGCCGCTTGGGCCCATACCGCACCACATCCTCCCGGGAAAAAACGACCCGCACCGGCTTCCCGTACCGGTCTGCCAACTCCCGGGCGGCCGCCGGCGCCGTCGACGCGACCTTGCCGCCAAAGGCCCCCCCATTGCCCGCCGGGTGGGCCGGCTCACCGCCAGGCACACACCACGACGAGTCCGGCTCCAGGTAGGCGGGCTCGACCCAGGTGGTCTGCCAGGTCAGGTCCCAGTCGCCTGGCGGCACCTCGAGGGGGTAGCGCAGTTGTTGACCACTGCGCCGGCCGGGTATCTGGCCTGCCGCGGCTCGGGCTTCGGCTACGGAGTCGCCGAGCGCCCAACCCCCATACCCGTCGGGGACCGCGACCAGGCAGCCAAGCGGGGCCGTGTCATCAGCGAACCCTCCCCCTCCGAGCACCACGCTGGCGCCCGTGCGTTGCGGGGTGCCGCCCTCGATACTCGCCCGCCGGCCGGCCGCCGACGACGCTCCGGCCACCCGGGTGGTAGCGGTGGCGGACGGGGAGGTCCCGGCCGCATCGTCCGCGCCGGCGTCCACAGGTGTTGGGTTATCCCCCCCGGTGGGGGGGTAAACGAACACCGGTGTCGCATCGTCCGCCCCCGCCACGACCGGGCTGCACGCCGCGTCCACGATGGTTCGCCAGCCGGTACAGCGGCAGAGATGGGCGAGGAGCGCCGTCTCGACCTGGGCTCGGGCCGGCGCCGGCCCGAGTGGGGCCAGCCGGCAGAGGATCCCTGGGGTGCAGAACCCGCATTGGCTGGCGCCGTGCGTTACGAACGCACTCACCAACCGGTCCGCCACCTCTGGGTCGAGGCCTTCGGCCGTGGTCACCGACCGGCCGGCCACCCGCCGCAATGGGGTCACGCACGCCACTCGCGGCGCCCCATCCACCAAGACCGTGCAACAACCGCATTGGCCCTGCGGACTGCACCCATCCTTGACCGATCGGACTCCGAGGCCCTCACGGAGGGCCTCGAGCAACGATCCGCTCTCTCGGGCTACCTCGACCGGGTGGCCGTCGAGGGTGAAGTGGATGCTCAGCTCAGCTGAAGGACTGCCCGCAGCCGCACGTGCGGCTGGCGTTGGGGTTGTTGATGCTGAATCCGGCACCCTGCAGCCCGTCCTTGAAGTCCAGGGATGCACCCAGGAGGAGACTGGCGCTGGCTGGATCCACGACCACCTTCACCGTGCCAAAAGACGAAGTCACGTCGTCGTCGGCTATGTCGCTGTCGAAGAACATCTCGTAGCTGTAGCCGGAGCAACCGCCTGGGCGCACCGCTACGCGCAAGGCCAACTCAGGGTTACCCTCCTGCTCGATCAGCTCAGCTACCTTGGCGGCCGCCGCGTCGGTCAGGCTGATGGCCTCGGTGGGGGTGACGTCTGTTTGGGTAGTGCTCACCGGTCCTCCTGGTCAATCGGGGACGCGCCGCTGCGCGCTCGAGCAGTCATCCTACTCGTCATCGGGAGTTAAAGGACAGCTCCACCCGGCACGGGTCCACATCGACCAGACTCCCGAACGACTCGACCTGGGCCGTCATCCCCGGCGTAGCGGCTACGGCCCCGGCCAGGACTCCCTCGGTGATGCCGCGGTGCAGCTGGCACACCACGTCGGGGTAGAGCGCAGCGAGCTCCCGAAAGGGGCAACAAGTGAAGGCGATCGTCGCCTGTTCCTCGCCGGCGTCGGGCTCGAGCGAGGGGTCGAAGCCCAGGTCGGCCAGCTCGTCCATTACCGCTTGCAGGCAAGCCGCCTGCGGTGCGCCCCGGCGACCCTGCCGCCCCACCGAGTGGTCCTGACCCCGTCGACGCCCGACGCCCACGACCTGAGCGGGGTCGAGCGGTGACTGGGCGGCCAGCTCCGCCAGAAGATGGGCCAGCAGCCGAAAACCTGCCGGCTCCAAGCCGAGCGACGGGGCCTGGGGCACCACCGCCCACCGGTGCTGGGGTCGGCCGACAGAACCGTGATGATCGGTGGACACCACCAGCAGGCCCGCTTCTCGCATCTTCTCCAGGTGGAGGCGCACCGTGTTGGGGTGCAGTTCCAGGCGATAGGCGACCTCGGCCGTGGACAGCGGTCCTTCGGCCCGAGCGACCTCTTGGTAGATGGCGTAGCGGGACGAGTCCGCCAAGACCTTGAAGAGGGACAGCCGGTCCACCCGGCCAAGCCTACCCACCCCCGTACACTGGCTCTCAATGGCAGGCCAGTCGACGATTATCAGTGAAGAGGCGGTGCTGGGCGCCATGCGCGGCGTGATCGACCCGGAGCTGGGCGACGACCTGGTTGACCTCGGCATGTACCTGGGATGTGAGATCGCCGCAGACGGCTCGGTCACTGTCAAGGTGGCCCTGACCACGGCCGGCTGTCCGTTGCGGGCGCAGCTGCAACGAGACGTGACCGAACGGGTGGGCAGCATCCCTGGAATCACGTCGGTACACGTCCTGACCAGCGAGATGTCCGCCGGCCAGAAGAAGGAGCTCATGGCCCGGGCCCGCCGTCGGGCCCAGGACCACCCCCCCGCCACGGAGATCCCGGGCCGCACTCGGGTGCTGGCTATCTCATCGGGCAAGGGCGGGGTCGGCAAGTCGTCCGTCACGGTCAACCTGGCTGCCGGCCTGGCGGCGCGCGGGCTTACCGTTGGGTTGCTGGACGCAGACATCGCCGGCTTCTCCGTGCCGCGGATGCTGGGGATGGAAGGCCGGCTGGAGGCCAGCAAGGCCAACTCCGGCGACCAGGCCCGGATCGAGCCCATGACCAAGGTCGTGGGACCGGGATTGATCAAGGTCGTGTCGATGGGGTTCCTTTCTCCCGAGGACGAGGCGATCATGTGGAGAGGGCTGATGCTTCTGCGCGGCGTCCAACATTTTCTCGAAGAAGTCGCCTGGGGGGACCTCGACTACCTGCTCGTCGACATGCCGCCCGGTACCGGCGACGTGCAGATGGGTCTGGCTCGCATGCTGCCGCGGGCCGAGATGCTGATCGTGACCACGCCGGCGTTGGCTGCCCAGAAGGTGGCGGTGCGGGCCGCCGACATGGCCCGCAAGGGGTACCTGCGGGTGGCGGGCGTGATCGAGAACATGAGCGGCTTCACCTGCGACCACGGCGAGCACTACGAACTGTTCGGGGCGGGCGGCGGCGAGCGTTTGGCCCACCAGATCGGCGCGCCGCTGCTGGCCCGGATCCCGATCGAGCCGGCCGTGTCCATCGGCGGCGACCGAGGGGAGCCGGCTGCCCTGCACGGTGGTGAGGCGGGTCGGGTATTCGCGGCCCTTGTCGATGCGGTCCTCGAGGTGGCGCCCCTCGTCGAGATGCAAGGCTGCACGGCCCGGATGCTCGACGCCGTCGAGGCCGCGGTGGCCAAGCAGGCCTGAGCAGCACCAGGGCGCCAGGGGCGCCGGCTCTAGGTGCCTCGGACCGGCGCCGGCACAGCCAGAACGAAGCGGGACTGCTCCCCGTCGCGCTCATAGAACACCCGGCCCCCCATGGCCTCGGCCAGGCCGCGCACCAAGGCCAGCCCGAGGCCGCGTCCACGGGCCCGTGATCGTTGGTTTCGGGTGGGGGTCTGCCGGCCGGCGAACAGGGCTTCGACCTGGTCCTGCGCCACCCCAGGCCCGTGGTCGGCCACCACGACGTGCACTTCGTCCCCCCGCGCCTCCGCCTTCACCACGATCGGGGCCGCGCCGTGGATCAGGGCATTGTCGACCAGATTGGCGATCACCTGCTCCAACCGCCTCGGATCCGCCAGCGCAATGACCCCGTCGCCGACCTCGACGGCCACCCCAGCCGAGCCAGCGTCACCGGCCGGACCCCCGGGGTCCGCAGAGTCCGCTGAAGCCCCGGAGCCGACCGAGTCCAACGCCGCATCGACGACCGGACGGACCTCGACCGGACGGGGATACAACCGTAAGGTCCGACCCTGGAGCTGGCCGATGTCGGAGAGATCGTCAGCGAGACGGACGACCCGCTCGATCTGGGCCCGCACGGAGCGGCCGATGTAGGCGGCCTTGTCGGGCGTCAGCTCGTCGGCGTGCGACTCCAGGGTGGCGCCCAATCCCATGATGGTCGCCAGCGGGGTGCGCAGGTCCCGTCGTAGGAGGACAGCAAACGCACTGCGGTCCGCCTCGAAGTCCTCTTCCACGGTGTCGTCGCGCACGATCCCCTGAAAACCGACCAGCACACCGTGCTCCCGCCGAGCGGTGGGTTGGACGGAGACCACCCGGCGGACGCCGTCGGCGCGGACCACGACCAGGGGCACCAACGGGAGGTCCGGCCTCTCGGTCAGCAGGTTGTCCAGCGTCACGGTCGGATCAAGGGGGCGCAACACCTCGACCAACTCGGTGCCCTCCAGGCCGCTCAAGCGTCGGCCCACGATGAGAGCGAACGCGGCGTTGGCGTAGCTGATGCGGCCTTCCGTATCGACCTCGTAGATGCCGTCGGAGGCCCGCTCGACCACGTGCCGGTAACGGGACTGGGCTTCCTCCTGTCGGGTCAGGATCGCCTCCCAGTAACCCTGGGCCAGGGCGTCGACGAGCCGATCCATCGCCGGCAGAATGCGGGTGAGCAGCAGTGAAAGGGCGGGTCCGCCCCGACGCCCGCCTCCCTCGGACACCTCGATCGCGGTCTGGACCACCAGATCTCTCGAGATGCGCAGGATCACCAGCAGCTGGGGGAGCGGTGATCGCGACCGGGCCGCGGAGGCGCCGACCTCACGCAGATCCTCGAAGAGGGCAGTGTCGACGTCGGCGCCTTGCCCGGTGACGGCGAGGATGGCCTCAAAGCGCCCCTTGGCCTGCTCGATGAAGGCAGCCTGCTGGCGCAATGTCCAGCTCTCCGCCTCGGGGAACACGCTGGCGAAGATGCGGAACGCCCTCCTGCCCATCTCCTCAGCCCGCTCGCCCAGGGCATGAAGGAGCTCCTCGGCATCGAGCGAGCTGACCTCGCCGGCGCCTGCCGACCCGGCAGGGGTAGCCGACCCTCCGGCGACAAGCGCCTCGTTGAACAGCCGGCCGCCGACGCCGTTCTCGGCGTTGCGAGCGACGAACGCTTTGAGGTCCGAAAGGGGGAACTCGGGACCGGCGCGGCTGACGCGGCTCGGCACCAGGTAGCCGCTCCCGACGAGAGCCTCGACCGCGGGCGCGGGCAGGTCGAGCACTGCGGCGGCCTCGTCTAGAGCAAGCATGGTGGGACGGCGTTTGTCGGTCATCTCTCGTAACTCTCTTGTAAACCCTGTTGCCAAGATTCGACGGAACCAACCTTTCTGCCTCTGACATTCGAGAATCCGCCCTACAATTGGCTCAACTTGTCTGGTGGTGGAACCGATAACTGATTCAATGGCAGAAGTGGCCTCGCAGCCGGACCCGGCTATTGAGGCGCGTGGGGCCCGGAGGGAACGGGGGCGCGATCGATTCCTGGTGGTCGCCCTCGACGGAACCGTGGCGTGGGAAAGTCCGGAAGGCTGGGCATCCGGTGCCCGGCTGGCCAACTTCGTGCATCCCGACGACGGCCCGGTCCTCGAGGAGGGCCTGAGCCAGGCTGCGGCCGATCCGGACCATCGCCCCGCCGTGGCATGCCGGATCGTCGGCGCGACCGGCGATTGGCGTCCCGCCGAGTTGACTATCGCCTGCGGCGCCCCTGGCCCGACCGGGCTGACCGGCCTGCTGGTCACGATCCGGGAGACGTATCGCCAGCCCGACCCCGCTGCTGACCTGGTCCGGCGGGCCAGCGAGGACAGCCTCACCGAGCTGGATAACCGAGCGACCCTTCTGGCCCGCCTACGCGCCGAGGAAGCGGCGACCGGTGACGCCTCGCTTGCCGTGTTGTACCTCGACGTCGACAATTTCAAGAAGGTCAACGATCGTCTCGGTCACGCCGTCGGCGACAGGGTGCTGCGGACGGTTGCCGAGCGCCTCCGAACCGCCATGCGCCCAGGCGACACCGTGGCCCGCATCGGGGGTGACGAGTTCGTCGTGGTGGCCGCCGAGGTCAGCCAGGACGAGGTAGCCGCCGAGATCGCCGAGCGGATCCGAGCCAACATGGCGGTACCCATCCGGGTAGGCGGCCGTCAGCTGACCACGACAGTCAGTGTGGGGGTGGCCGTGGGTCCGGCACGAAGGGCCACGTCGCTCTTGGAGCACGCCGACGTAGCCCTTTACCGGGCCAAGGGACTCGGCCGCAACCGGGCCGAGTTGTACCGGAAGGAGGGTGCTGGCCGGCGGCGTGGCGTCCCCGGCCCGGACGTGCTCGGGGAGGCTCTCGACCGGGACGGCTTGGTCGTGGTGTACCAGCCGATCGTCGACTTGGCCACCCGGCAGATGGTTGCGGTGGAGGCGCTCCTCAGACTCCGAGCCGAAGACGGCCCGCTCCAAACCCCCGACGCCCTGCTTCACCTCGCCGAAGAGTCCGGCCTGATCGTCTCACTCGGTGCGGGCCTGCTCGACCAGGCTTGCTTTCAGATCGCATCGTGGTCGAACAACACGGCCGGCAAGGGTAGCGATGTACCGGGCCTGGTCTGGCCGATGTCCGCCCGCCACCTCGAGCAGCCCCGGGCCACCGACCAGGCGCTCGACATCCTCGACGGCCACGGTTTGTCTCCCCTCGTGCTGTCCGTAGAAGTGACGGAGCGCAGTTTGATCCAGCCCGGCCCCAACGCCCGGCGCAACCTCGACCGGCTGGTGCAGCGCGGTGTCCGGTTGGTTATCCAGGATTTTGGCGCCGGTCCGGCCAACCTGGCCCTGCTGCGGCACTTTTCGCCAGACGCCCTCAAGCTCGACGCCGCGTTCATGGTCGGTTTCGGACGGGATTCCCGGCACACCGTGCTCGTCGAGGGCGTAGCGGCATTGTGTCGGACGCTCGGGGTCACCATGATCGCCCAAGGGGTCGAGGATTCCCTGCAGGTCGATGTGCTGGAGTC
>Ga0302324_100013563_pt1 | contig 16505 bp, 12 predicted proteins | sample Palsa_T0_1_FD_201949 | JGI IMG/M metagenome (GOLD analysis project Ga0302324, IMG submission 201949) | Peat permafrost microbial communities from Stordalen Mire near Abisko, Sweden - Palsa_T0_1 | ecosystem: Environmental > Terrestrial > Soil > Palsa > Peat permafrost | place: Sweden: Abisko...
TTGATCTGCGCCTCGGCGATCTTGCCGAGGTTGCCGACCATCGCCAGGGCGACGTCGGAGAGGGCGATGCTCACGACCTGCCCCGCGCCGGTGTTCCGGCGGTGGCGCTCCGCCGCGAGCATTCCCGCGGCGGCGAGCGACCCGGTGATCGCGTCCCACGCCGGCAGCAGATGGTTGAAGGGGACCGCGACATGGCGCGGCCCGGTGGCCCACGGGAAGCCCGTGGCGGGATTGACGGTGTAGTCGACGGCCGAGGAGCCGTCGTAATTGCCGGTGATGTTCACCGTGATCAGGTCGGGGCGCTTAGCCGCGAGCGCGCTGTGGTCGAGCCAGCCGCGGAGCGGGAAGTTGGTCAGGAACAGTCCGGCGTCTGGTCCCGGTGCCGTCACCAGCTCGGCGATGAGCTCGCGCCCAGCTCCGGTCCCGAGGTCGATCTGAATCGAGCGCTTGCCCTTGTTCAGCCCCGCCCAGAACAGGCTCTTGCCGTCGTTGGTGATCGGCCACCGGGTGTAGTCGAGCCCGCCTCCGATCGGGTCGAAGCGGATCACGTCGGCCCCGAGCTGCGCGAGCGTCATCCCCCCGAGGGGAGCGGCGACGAACGCCGAGCCTTCCACGACCCGCATTCCCGCCAGGATCCCGGTCATGCCATCAGCCCCACGAAGCGCCAGTCGAGCACGGGATCGTGCTCCGCGCTCCCGTCGGCGCGGTCCGCGAAGACCATGGCGTGCAGGTCGAGCAGGCCCCCATCGGCGAGGGGGTGCTTGCCCTCGAGCGTAAGCTCGGTGCCGAGGATGTCGCCCTCGAAAACGGGCGCGAGATGGTCGCATCCCTGCCAGGCGATGATCGAGGCCAGGTTGGGTAGCGCCCGAGTGGTGTGGGAGGCGGCGAGCGAGATCGTGTGCCCGCCGTACACCAGGCGCCGGCCGCGCGAGCTGGCTCCAGCGTCGGAGTGGGCGTAGGCGAGGTTGAGGGTCAGGCGCACGAGCTCGGGGGCGGCCGTGACGGTGTCGCGGCCCTCGATCTCCCACACCGTGGCCTCGGTGAGATCCGCGAAGTACTCGCCGGGAACCCGCTCACGCAGGCGCTCGAGTCGCCAGTCCGCGGGTACCGCCGCGCGCACCTCGCCCATGTCGAGGCTTTCAGGAATGTGGTCGAAGCTGTCGGCATGGCCGGTCTGGGAGTCTGAAGAGCGCAACGGGATCATCGGGCAGCGCCAGAAGTCGAGAACCGGCTCGCCGCGCTGGTTCACGGTCTTGATCCGGAGCACGACCAGGCCGGTGCCGGGGCGACCCTCGCGCGCTCGGTTCTGGCGCAGACCGGCGACCTCGGTGGTCGTGCGCAGGGTGTCGCCGATGAAGACAGGGCGTAGGAGCACGAGACCTCGGTAGAAGAGATTGCCGAGCACGCGCTGGGTTGGCCCCGTCGACTGACCGATGGCCACGTCGCACACCAGGTTGGGATGGGCGAGCTGGGCTTCGCACCCGGTCACCGATCGGCTCAGCTCGGCGTCGAGCGCGAGCCTGAGGCGGTCCCCGGTGAGGGCCTGGTGGAGCGCGGCATGGCCGGACGTGAGGGTGAGCGCGGGCGCGTCATCGAAGACCTGTCCCGGCTCGAAGTCCTCGAAGTAAGGCCCGCCGACCCGAATTCGCTCCGGCGCTTGCAGCATCGATCTCCCTGGTGGACGTTGCTTGCCGGCGATCGACCGAGCCGCCAGCGGCGGTTAGCCTAGCCCATTGCAGTTGCGAATGTCGATGTGCGTTGCCTCTATATGATCATCAGGATGCGTGCTCGGCGCTCCTGCCTGTCGGTGCCCGGCGTATCGGAGAAGATGCTCGAGAAGGCCCGTACCCTCGAGGCCGACGAGGTCATCATCGATCTCGAGGATTCGGTCCCGGCCGATCTCAAGTCCCGCGCCCGCGATCAGGTGCGCGCGGCGCTCAGTACCGGCGAGTGGAGCGCGGCGACGGTGGCCGTGCGCATCAACGCGACGACCAGCCACTGGTGCCACCGTGATGTCATCGAACTGCTGGAGGGCGCGGGCGAGCGGCTGGCGGCTTTGATCATCCCCAAGGTCGAGGGGCGCGCGGACGTGGAGTTCGTGGCCCGCCTGGCGGGCATGGTCGAGCAAGAGGTGGGAAGGGAGCAGCCGGTCGCGCTCGAGCTCCTGATCGAGACGGCGACGGGCCTGACCAGGATCCACGAGAGCGCGCGCGCCAGCGAGCGGGTGGAGACGCTGATCGTCGGCTACGCCGACCTCGCTGCCTCGCTCGGACATCCGATGGGGGACGCGGGCTCCGCGGAGCCCGGGGACCGCTGGGACTACGTGCTTCAGACGGTGCTGGTGGCGGCGCGCGACGCGGGCGCGCAGGCGATCGACGGTCCCTACTTCGATATCGCCGACGTCGATGGGCTGCGGGCGCGGGCGGCACGGGCGCGAAGCCTCGGCTACGACGGCAAGTGGGCGCTGCATCCGAGCCAGATCGCCCCGCTCAACGAGGTCTTCTCGCCCACCCCGGCCGAGTTCGAGCAGGCCTCTGGCGTGCTCGACGAGCTCGAGCGCGCCGAGCAGGTCGACGGCCGCGGCGCGGTGCTCCTCGACGGCCAGATGATCGACGAGGCGATGCGCAAGCAGGCCACGCAGGTGGTCGCGCGGGGGCAGGCGGCAGGACTGGCCGCAAGATAGAGCTGGCGCAGCGCGATGGCCGACCACAAGTACGTCTACGAGTTCACCGAAGGGTCTCGCGAGATGCGCGAGCTCCTCGGCGGCAAGGGCGCGGGCGTCGCCGAGATGACCCGGATCCTCGGCGCGGATCGCGTTCCGGCGGGGTTCACGATCACCACCGACGCGTGCGTTGCCTACATGAACTCCGGGCGCACCTATCCCGAAGGCCTCACGGAGCAGGTCGACGCCGCTCTCGAACGGCTCGAGCAACGCGTGGGCCGAGCCCTCGGAGACGTCGAGGACCCGCTCCTCGTCTCGGTCCGCTCTGGCGCCCGCGAATCGATGCCGGGGATGCTCGACACCGTGCTCAACCTGGGCTTGAGCGACGCTTCGGTGGAGGGGCTCGCCCATGCCACCGGCAACGAGTGGTTCGCGTGGGACTCCTACCGTCGCCTCGTGCAGATGTTCGCGAACGTCGTGCGCGGGGTCCCGGGGGGGCAGCTCCAGTCGGCGATCGAGGAGGTCAAGGCCGCGCGCGGGGTGAAGCTCGACACCGAGCTGAGCACCGATGACCTGCGCGAGCTCGTGGCCCGCTTCAAGGTTCTGCTCGAGGAGAGCACGGGCGAGCCATTCCCGCAGGACCCACGCGCGCAGCTCGACGCGGCCGTACGGGCGGTGTTCGACTCGTGGCGGGGCGAGCGCGCGACCGCCTACCGGCGGATCAACCGGATCCCCGACGACTGGGGCACCGCCGTCAACGTCCAGCAGATGGTGTTCGGCAATAAGGGCGATACCTCGGGCTCCGGTGTCGCCTTCTCACGCGACGAGATCACCGGCGCGCCCGAGCCGTCCGGTGACTTCCTCATCAACGCCCAGGGGGAGGACGTGGTCAGCGGCGTACGCAACACCAACGACATCTCAGAGCTGGCCGAGCTCATGCCGGCCGTGCACGCCGATCTGATGGACATCCTGGGCACCCTCGAGCGCCACTACCGGGATATGCAGGACACCGAGTTCACGGTCGAGGAGGGGCGGCTGTTCATGCTCCAGACCCGGGGGGCCAAGCGTCCGGCCCAGGCGGCGCTGCGCTTCGCGTGCGACGCCGTCGATGAAGGGCTGCTGAGCGAGGCGGAGGCGCTCCAGACGCTCGACCCCGCAGCGCTCGAAGCGCTGCTGCACCCGACGTTCGACCCGTCCGTCGAGTACACGGTGATCACGCATGGCGTCGCCGCGTCGCCGGGCGCCGCCCAGGGGGCGGTCGTGTTCACCGCCACGGACGCGGTGGAAGCGGCCGAGCGCGGCCGCGAGGTCGTGCTTGTGCGCCCCTTCACCGAGGCCGACGACGTCGCCGGATTCCACGCGGCGAGTGGGATCCTGACCTCCGAGGGCGGCAAGGCCTCCCACGCGGCGCTCGTCGCCCGGGGCATGGGGCGGCCGTGCGTGGTGGGCGCATCCGAGCTCGATGTCGATCTCGAGGCTCGCGAGATCAGGATCGGCGAGGTCATCATCCACGAGGGCGAGCACGTCGGTATCGACGGCACCACCGGAGCGGTCACCACCGACCAGATACCGGTGGTGGCGCCGGAGATGAGCGACGCCTTCCGGCGGGTGCTCGGGTGGGCGGACGAGCAGCGCCGACTCGACGTGCGCGCGAACGCCGACACCCCCGACGATGCCCAAACGGCTCGCGATTTCGGCGCCCAGGGGATAGGCCTGTGCCGCACCGAGCACATGTTCATGGCCGCCGACCGCGTTCCCAAGATGCGCGCGATGATCCTCGCCGACACCGTCGAAGGGCGGCGCGCGGCGCTCGACGAGCTACTGCCGCTGCAGCAGGAGGACTTCGAGGGACTGTTCGCGGTGATGACGGGGCTACCGGTCAACGTGCGTCTGCTCGATCCGCCGCTGCACGAGTTCCTACCCTCGCGCGTGGAGCTGAGCATCGAGCTGGCTCAGGCCCGGCACGACGGCGCGGGGGACGAGGTCGGGCGCATCGAGCAGCTACTCGAACGGGTGGGAGCCCTCGAGGAGACGAACCCGATGCTCGGCACCCGGGGGTGCCGGCTGGGGATCCTCCATCCGGAGATCTACGAGATGCAGGTGCGGGCGATCGCCCGGGCGGCCGTCGCCGTGCGCGCGCGCACAGGCGTCCCTCCGGAGCTCGAGATCATGATCCCGCTCGTCGACTATGAGCGCGAGCTCGAGATCGTGCGCGGGCTGGTCGATCGCGTCGCCGGCGAGGAAGGATTGAGTCCCGGGACCGATTACCAGGTGGGGACGATGATCGAGCTGCCGCGCGCCTGCCTGCTCGCCGACCGGATCGCCGAGAACGCCGACTTCTTCTCCTTCGGTACCAACGACCTCACCCAGACCGGTCTCGGCTTCTCCCGCGACGACATCGAGGGTCGCATCCTCGGGCGCTACGTCGACGTCGGGATCGTCGACCGCTCCCCGTTCGAGACGCTCGACGCCCCCGGCATCGGCCAGCTCGTGCGCATGGGCGCGTGGCTGGGGCGCAAGACGCGTCGCGACCTGTCGCTCGGGGTGTGCGGCGAGCACGGCGGCGACCCCGAGTCGATCGCCTTCTTCCACAGCTCGGGGATCGACTATGTCTCGTGTTCTCCGTACCGGGTGCCGGTGGCGCGTGTGGCCGCCGCCCAAGCGGCGATCCGGGAGCCCGTGAGCTGGGGGTAGGCCCGCCTTCGCCGGCGGCCTCCGGCGGATTCGTGGCCCGTGGTGCGATGGCGTGGCCTGCGCGGCCGCGGCGACTGGAGCCTGGTCGAGAAACCCGCCATATAGTTCGCTTTCTCGACCAGGCTCCCGCGGGACGGTCCGAGTCGCCTTCACTCCCGCTCCGGGCCATCCCGGGCGCGCGGCGGTAGCGTGCGCGGCGGTGGGTCGCGCGGCGGTGGGTCGCGCGGGGGTTGGGCACGCGGCGGGAGCACCGTCACCTTTTGCACGGTCGAGGTGGGGATCTTGGTGATCACCACCGCCTGTCCGGGCTCGAGCGTCTTGATCGTGTCCGGCTCGACGCGGTAGCGCTCTACCAGGCGCCGGGTGCCTCGTCCGGTGTCCCGATCGGGGAGGAGGGCTCGCCGATCGGTGTAGTAGGTCTGCTCCCACACCCGCTCGGTGCCGGCGATCTCGGCGATCATCTGGGCCGACCTCGGGAGGTCCTGGCGATGGGCGATCTTGACCGCCGGGATACCCAGGAGCTGGTCGGCCAACCCGCGCACGACCTTGTCGAGGTCGGCCAGCTCCTGGGTCGCGCCGACGACCGGGAACAATGCCTCGCGCCCCCGCGCTACGAGGTTGAGCACGTGCTCAGGGCCGAGCGCGGCGAGCTCGTCGACGGCGATCATGAAGGGGTCGACGGCGCCCGGGTGCTCGAGGCGGCTACCCATGAGGGAGTTGAGCTCCTGGGCCACGAGCGCGCCGACCTGGGCGGCCAGCTTCTCGTAGCGGCTCGAGTTGAGGCTGAAGAGCACCACCTCGCGACCATCCATGGCCGCCCGGAGATCGATGGTGTCCGGCCCTCCAGGTGCGAGGAAGGACCCCGCGTGGGATTCGGCGAGGATGGCGAGCCGCGTCTCGAATCCCCGCACTGCGCTGCGCTGGTCGGGCACGAGCGACGCAAGGTAGTTCTGCACCTGCCGCGCGAAATCCCTGGGGACGTCGCGGAGCATGAGGGCGAGGCGGCGGTCATCCATCAGGCCAACTACGTCGATGAGCGTCGGCGCACGGTCGGGTCGGGCGTGCTGCCATACCTTCAGCGCCGTCTGCACGTAACGCTCTGCCGCGCGCTGATAGTGCAGCTCGGTCCACCGCTCGGCGGAGATGAGCCTGTCCTTGAGCTCTGAGGGGTTGCCGTTGGCGAGCGGATTCCAATGGCCCGGGCCGTCCAGCGTCCACAGGCGAAAGGGCCGCCCGGCGCGCTGCGCCGCCGCTTCGACCTCGCGGGCGAATGCCTGCGAGCCCTTCATGTCGATCACCGCCGCGCCGCGGCCACGCTCGATGTGATCGGTGAGGATGGTGAGCAGGGTGTTCGACTTACCGGCGCCGCTCGCTCCGAGGATCAGCGTGTGCGCTGAAAGCTGGTGGTCGGTGAGGTGGAACGGTCGCCCGTTTTCCGTAGTCCCGAGGAGCGTCGCCGCGGCGGCATCAGGCGCCGACTCGGGTCGGAGGGCGCGCCCGCGGGCCCGTCGGAAGACGGCGGTCCCGACCGCGGCGGCCGCCAGTGCGGCCGCGGCGATCACCGTCGGCGAGAGCACGAGCACGATCAGCGCTGCCACCACCAAGTACGGCGGCCAGCGCCCGCGGTGCGCCGCGGGGCTCATCGCGCGAGCGCCCCCCGCGAGTCCTCCGTGCGCGTGCGCGTGCTGGTGGACGCGGGGCCGCCATGTCTCCCCGCCGGCGGGCCCGCGGCGGCCGCTTGGTCTTTCTCCGCCGGCGCGATCCCGGCGCGCACGGGTGCGCGCGCGGGCGCCTCGGACGCCGCGCTCGCCGCCGGCCACGCGACCGGCTGGACGTGAATGAGATCTGAGATCCCGAGCCGGGCGGCTGCGGCGGCGACCTCGCGGCGAATCCGTGGCTTCTCGGCGAGGTAGAGCACGGCCGCGATGCTCGGCTCGGCGCCGTACCCAATGAGGATCGTCTCCAGCCGCCGGCCCCCCTTGGCGGTGAGCTCGAGCTCGATTGCCACCCGCTCGCCCGCGCGCCCGACGAGCAGCAGGTCCGGGTAGTGGAGCCGGGCCTGCCCGCGAGGGCCGACGCCGCCGAGGTGCACGCCGAACGGCGTAGCGGCGTCGCCGCCGGCTTCGGGCACGCGCTCACCGCGGTCGGCGCCCGACCAGTCGAAGCCCGACCGGCCGGCGACGCATGCCGCGTCGCGCGAGCGCATCTCGCGCTCTGAGACGATGCGCTCGACGCCACCGAACGCGCCCCGCGAGGCCGCCAGCCACAGCCACGCGACGCCGATGTCGTGCCGGTAGCACCGGAGGTCCAGACGCGGGGTCGGCAAGTCGCTGTCAATCATCGCCAGTCCGGCGCGCGTGATCTGGTACCAGCCCGGCTCGCCGTGAAGGACCCGGGAGTACTGGAGGAGGCCACTCCCGGTCAGCCCGCGGAGTCGCCCGTAGGCGACGGATCCGCTCACGCCGAGCAGTGCCTGCACGTGGCCCACGAGCACGATGCGGTGCTCGGCGACGAAGGCGAGGAGCCTGCGGTCGCGCTCGGTCACCAGGGTGGAGCCGCCACCGCGCTGCGCGCCGGGGCGCCGCGCCGGGCTCGACGCTCGTTTGCGCATGTCCCCCAGAGCCCCGAGCCCGGGACATTCACCCCCCGCTAGGCGATGACGGCGAGCCCGCCGGGAGTCACCCCGAACGTCGCCTCGGGTACGGCGCCGATGTAGTCGCCGTCGACCTGGAGCGGCACCGGCCGGTCATCGAGCGAGCGGACGCGCAGCCCGGAGATCCCGGCGAACGCGTACACCCGGCGATGGCTAGAGACCAGGGCCCGACGCGACAGGGCGCGCCACATGATGGTCGGGATGTCGACCGCGCTCGCCCGCTCGAGCACGACGCCCGCGAGATCGCCGCTGCTCAGATCGGCGCCCTCGGCCATGTTCACCGGGCGCTCGCCGAAATAGGTGTAGGGCGTCCCGTTCTGGACGATCGCGCTCACACCCGTGACGTCCATCCCGTCCAGGGTTACCTCGAGCCTGACGGGACGAAAGAGGTAGCGCCGCGCGAACGTCCGGACCCCCACGGCCGTGTAGTACCACTCGCCGTACCGGGCCTTGAGACGGGCATGGGCGTCGACGGCAGCGACGACGCTGGCATCGAGGCCGGCCCCGGCGGAGAAGAGGAAGTGGCGATCGTTGACATGGGCGATGTCTACGCGGCGTGGATGCCAGTCGTCGGCGAGCCGCAGGAGATGCTCGGTCGCGTCGACGACGTCGGTCGGGATGCCGAGCATCCGGCAGTAGACGTTGGTGCGCCCGCCGGGAAGGCAGGTGAGCGGCGTGCCCGAGCCCGCCAAGCCGTTGGCCGCTTCGTTGACGGTTCCGTCGCCGCCGAACGCGACCACGACGTCGTAGCGTTCCCGCGCCGCTTCCTGGCACAGCTCGGTCGCGTGATCTCGTGCTTGCGTCTCGATCGCGTCGACTTCGTAGCGCCCCTGGAGCGCGTACACCACCAGGTTCTTCAGCCGGTCGGAGACCGTCGTCGCGTACGGGTTGACGATCATCAGCATCCGCTTGCTCGGCGCGGAGCGCTCGAGGGAGTCCGCGAGGCGCTCGAGCGGGTCGGTGGGCACGATCGGCATGGCCAGCCCTGCTAACACCGACCGAGAGGGGTCGTTACGCGACCAGGAGCTCCCCGCGATGTTCGGGACGCGAAGCGTCCCGAACTCGCAAGGGCGGCGTAGCCGCCCCGGCCCCGCGAGGGCGGCGTAGCCGCCCCAGACTTGTCGACCCGCCGCGGCCGTGGCTATACTTCCCGACACATAGCTGTAACGCATCCAGAGGGGTGGAGGGATATGGCCCTACGAGACCCCGGCAACCGCCCCACACGGGAACGGTGCCAATTCCATCAGGCTCCAACAACAAGGCCTGGGAGATGTGGAATAGGCGGTTTCTCATGGACCTCCGACCACAGACCCCGGCGGAGGTTTTTTATATATGCCGCCCGAGTCTCTTCGCTGTAAAGAATGCAAGACCCCGTATCCGCTCGATGCGCGCTACGTGTGCGAGCAGTGCTTCGGTCCCCTCGAGGTGCTCTACGCGCCCCGGTCGGGCTCTGACCCGGCGGCGCTCCGCCGGCGGATCCAGGCCGGACCGCACTCGATCTGGCGCTACGCGGACTTCCTCCCCCTCGCCGCTCCTCCCAGGGGGACGCTACCCGCGGGCTGGACGCCACTGCTCCGCGCCGATCGGCTTGCCGAGCGGCTCGGGCTGCGCGACGTGTGGATCAAGAACGACGCGGCCAACCCGACGCACTCGTTCAAGGATCGGGTGGTCGCGGTCGCCTTGGCGCGAGCGCGCGAGCTTGGCTTCGAGACCCTCGCCTGCGCGTCGACGGGCAATCTTGCCAACGCGGTGGCAGCCCATGCGGCAGCCGCCGGGCTCGAGTCCTACGTCTTCATCCCCTCCGACCTGGAGGAGCAGAAGGTCCTCGCCACCGGCGTCTACGGCACGCACCTGGTCTCGGTCAAGGGCAACTACGACGACGTGAACCGGCTCTGCACCGAGCTCTCGGGGGAGCACGAGTGGGCGTTCGTGAACATCAACATGCGCCCCTACTACGCCGAGGGCTCGAAGACGCTGGCCTTCGAGACCGTCGAGCAGCTCGGGTGGGAGCTCCCGGATCGAGTGGTGTGTCCGATCGCATCGGGGTCGCTGTTCACCAAGCTCGCGCGCGGGTTCGAAGAGTGGATCGACGCCGGGCTGGTGTCGGGCGAGGTCCCGACCATGAACGGTGCGCAGGCGGCCGGATGCTCGCCGGTGGCGACCGCGTTCGAGGGAGGACACGATGTCTGCCGTCCGGTCAAGCCGGACACGATTGCCAAGTCACTGGCCATCGGCAACCCCGCCGACGGCCCTTACGCCCTCGACCTGGCGCGCCGCACCGGCGGCTCGATCGACTCGGTGACCGACGATGAGATCCGCTCGGGGATCAAGCTGCTCGCCGAGACGACCGGCATCTTCACCGAGACGGCGGGGGGAGTGACCGTCGCCGTCCTCTTGAAGCTCGCTGAGCGCGGCGACATCGACCCCGGCGAGAGCGTGGTCGCGTACATCACCGGCGAGGGCTTGAAGACGCTCGACTGCGTGCGCGGGACGTTCCAGACCATGGAGATCGAGCCGACGGTTGCCGCCTTCGACGCCGCGAGCGAGGGGAGCACGGTGGGGACCTCATGGCGGTGACGGTGAAGATCCCGACCCAGCTACGCGCGGCGACGGGCGGCGCGTCCGCGACGACGGTCGAAGGTGACACGGTGGGGGAGGTGCTCGACGCGCTCTACTTGCAGTTCGGCGAGCTCCGCAGCAGGATCGCCGAGGACGGTGGGCTCCGGCGCTTCGTGAACGTATATGTCGGCGGCGACGACATCCGCTTCCTCGACGGACTCGAAACACCGGTCGCCGACGGCGACGAGGTCACGATCCTGCCGGCCGTCGCGGGGGGTTAGCGCGCCGAGCGCGTGGCGGAGGTCTCTTGCGTGGTGCGCGCTAACCCCTTGCGGGTTAGCGCCGGGCGCGTTTTGTCATCCCAGCGCGTAGGTAGCTAACCCGCCTCGCGTGGTGGGCCGTCCAAGGCCGCGCGGCGCACCAGCGCCGCGCGGAGCACCCGGACCTATTCCGTGGCGCTGACGGCAGCCGTGGCGCTGGCCGCGAGCCCCACTGGGCAGCTCACTCCCGTTCCGCCGAGACCGCAGTAGCCCATCGGGTTCTTGTGCAGGTACTGCTGGTGGTAGTCCTCGGCGTAGTAGAACGGGCCCGCGGGCTCGATCTCCGTGGTGATCTCGGCGTGGCCCGCAGCTCGGAGTCGCTCGTTGTACGCGGCACGGGATGCCTCGGCCGCCGACTTCTGCGCCTCGCTGGTGTAGAGGATCGCCGACCGGTACTGGGTACCCACGTCGTTGCCCTGGCGCATGCCCTGGGTGGGGTCGTGGCTCTCCCAGAACAGGCGCAGGAGCTCCTCGTAGCTCGTGGCCTGCGGGTCGAGCACGACGAGCACGGCCTCGGTATGGCCGGTGCGCGCGGAGCACACCTCCTCGTAGCTCGGGTTGGGCGTGATCCCGCCCGCGTAGCCCACTGCGGTGGTGTACACGCCGGGAGCCTGCCAGAACACCCGCTCGGCGCCCCAGAAGCATCCCAGGCCGAAGATCGCCTGCTCGAACCCCTCGGGGAACGGCGGCTGCATCGGTGTTCCCAGCACGGCGTGGCGCGCGGGAACCGGCATCGCCTTCTCTCGACCCGGCAGGGCGTCGGCGGGGTCGACCATCGCTGTCTTATGTCGGAAGTTGAACATGCTCTAAGGGTACGCCGTCGGGGTTAACACTCAGAGAACGGCGCGTGCCCCGAAGGTGCGGGGCGATCCTGCTCGGCGCGGACCCATTCGCATCCGGCCGAGAGGTCCTGCACTCCCATCGCCGCGGCGACATTCAGCCACATGCCGTAGCGGACGAACTCGTCGATTTCCTCGGGCGTGGCGCCCGAGAGTCGCTCGACGTGGGCGACGAGCCGCGCGTACGCCGCCCGGACACGGTCACGGATCACCTCGTCGTCACACGCGGCGTAAGCCTGGTGCTGGAGCATCAAATAGTCGCGGTTGGTCGACATCAGCTCGACATACGCCAAGCCCATCGCCTTGAGGATGTCGGTGTCCGGTGGGGCGGTGTCGGGGTCATACTCGGCGGCCGCACGGGTGAGGGTGTCCCCGGTGAGCTCGAAGTCGCGCTCCACCGCCGCGAGGAACAGCTCGCGCTTGTTGGGAAACAGGCTGAACACGTACGGCTGGGCCACGCCGACGCGGCGGGCGATGCGGTCGACGGGCGTCCCGTGCAGCCCACCATGGGCGAACTCGTGCACCGCGGCTTCGATGAGCGCGTCCCGGCGCTCGGCGGCCGGGACGCGCGGACGAGGGGCTGTGTCTGGGGATCTCGAGGTGGTGGCCATGTGGTTGGGAGTAGATCCTACGACCTGGGTCAGGCGGCCAACTGCACGGCGGGCACGGCGGTCGCCGATTCGGTGGCGGCGGTCCGAGCAGCTAGGACCCGAGTGTCGAAGGGAAGAGCAGCGGCAATCAACGCTCCGAGGGCGAGGACGCCGACGCCGACCCACATCGCGGGGACGAGCCCGTTGACGAAGGCCTGCGGCGAGGTGTAGCTCCCGTTGGAGGTGAACACGGTGGCGAGCACGGCGATGCCGAGCGTGCCGCCGAGCTCGCGGATCGCGTTGGTAGCACCGGACGCCTGCCCGGCCTGGTCGGTCCGGACCGAGGCCAGTACTGCGGCGGCGGAGGGCGCGAAGACCAGAGCCATCCCGGAGCCGGCGAGGATGAACGGCCCAACCATGCTCGCGTAGCCCATGTGCACGCTCGCGAGCACTGCCAGCCAGCCCAGCCCGACGGCCTGGAGCGCGAGTCCGGCGACCATGAACGGCCGGCTGCCGTAGCGCTCGGAGAAGTAGCCCGCCAGTGGTGCGACGACCATCGTCGATCCGGTCCACACGAGCAGCTTGACGCCGGCCTGCAGCGGCGTGTTCCCGAGCACGTTCTGGAGGAACTGGCTAAGCAGGAAGACCGAGCCGAACATGCCGAAGTACATGGCCAGCGACACGACGTTGGTGACGGCGAAGCTGCGCTTGGCGAAGAAGCTCAGCGGCAGCATCGGCTGGACGGCCCGACGCTCGTAGGCGATGAAAGCGAGGACGAGAGCGACTCCGGCGGCCAGCGAGATCATCACGGTGCGGTTGCCCCAGCCGTCGGACTGCGACTGCACCAGGCCGAAGACAATCCCGAACAGTCCGGTTGACGCCAAGGCGAGACCTCCGAGGTCGAGGTGCCGCGATGATCCCTTGCTCTCGACCAGACGCGTCGCGGCGAAGGGGATGAGCGCGATTCCGATCGGCACGTTGATCCAGAAGATCCAGTGCCAGGATGCTGCCTGGATGACCGCTCCACCGACGAGTGGGCCGAGGGCGACGGCGGTTCCGCTGATCCCCGACCACACGCCCAGGGCGACGCCTCGGCGCTCGGGGGGAAAGGCGTCGGCGATCAGAGTCAGGGTCAGGGGGGTCACGATGGCGGCGCCCATGCCCTGCGAGGCGCGAGCGGCGATCAGGAGCCCCGTCGAGGGGGCGAGCGCCGCGGCGGCCGAGGATGCCGTGAAGAGTGCGAGCCCGGCGATGAACATCCGCTTGCGACCGAAGCGGTCGCCAAGCGCGGCTCCGGTGAGCAGGAGCACGGCATAAGCGAGGACGTAGGCGTTGACGGTCCATTCGAGATCCTGGAGCGAGGCGCCGAGATCACGATGGATGCTTGGCAAAGCGACGTTGACCACGAGGTTGTCGAGAACGACCATGAACAGACCGATCGAGACGATCACGAGGGTCCATCCCTTTCGGGTGCTTGTGTTTGAGCTTGCCATCGTCCGCCGTCCTCCTTATTAGTGAGTACTAACTGACCTGCGCGGAGATTAGCAGTCACTAAGAAGATGTCAAGGCCGAATTTGCTCCGGGCGGCTCGTGGCCGTGGATACGATCGTTTTCGTGAAGACATTGGTGACCGGAGCCAGCGGTTTTCTCGGGCACGCGGTGTGCGCAGAGCTGCTCGCGCGCGAGCACGAGGTCGCCGCGCTGGTGCGCCGCCCGGGCTCCGAACCACCGGGTACTGCTCCGGTCGCGGGCGACCTCGGTACGGGCGGCGGCCTGACGCGGGTGCTCGAAACGATCGCTCCCGACTGCGTCATCCACCTCGCCGCCGAGATCGCCACCCAGCGGGACTCGCGGAAGATCGACGAGGTCAACGTCGAGGGGACGCGGCGGCTGCTCGCGGCCTGCGCCGCCGCAGGAGGGACGAAGTTCGTCTTCACCTCCACCGTCGTCACCGGCGATGCCGGGGGCCAGGTCCTCGATGAGAGGACCCCGCTTCCCGTGCGCACCGCCTACGGGCGCTCCAAGCAGCGCGGCGAGGAACTGGTTCGCGAGGCCGGCCTGCCGAGTGTGATCATCCGCCCCAGCCATGTTTACGGGGCGGGAGGCTGGTACGCGGAGGAGATCGTGGCGCGCCTCAGGCAGCCGGGTCGCCTGGCCGTGGTGGGGTCCGGAGAGAACTGGTGGGACGTCGTGCGCGTCGAGGACGTCGCGGCGGCGTGCGTCGACGCAGCCGAGCGCGCGCCCGACGGGGCCGTCTACCACGTCGTCGACGACGAGCCGATCCGTTACTACGACTTCGTCGCTCTGACCGCGCGGGCGCTCGGGGTCGGAGCGCCTCGGCGTGTTCCCGCCTGGGTCGCGCGGTGGGTCGCGGGAGCGGATCCCGTCACCGCCGTGATTCGCTCGGCACGGAGCTCGAGCGAGCGCATCAAGCGCGAGCTGGGCTGGAGCCCACGCTACCGCTCGGCGCGCGAAGGCGTGCCCGATGCGATAGCGCGGTTGCGATAGGCCGGGGGCTCAGGCCTGGCCAGATCCGGAATAGGCTCCGGCTCACCCACGTAATGGCCCTGCCCGCAGTCGACGCCGTAGGCGGTCAGCATCGCCAGGGTCTCCGCGTCTTCCACGAACTCGGCGATCGTGCGGAGTTTGAGGCTGTGCGCCATCTCGGCGATGTGCCTGACCACAAGTTGGTCGGTGGCGTTGCGGGGCAGATCGCGGATGAAGTCGCCGTCGATCTTCAGCCAGTCGAGCGGAACATGCTTGAGGTAGTAGAAAGAGGCGAAGCCGGCGCCGAAGTCATCGAGGGCGAAGCTGCAGCCGAGGTCTCTGAGCGTGCTGGCGAAGCGCCGAACGTGCTCCATGTTGGCGATGGCGGCGGTCTCGGTGATCTCGAACACCAGCAAGGAGGGGTCGATCCCGCTGGCCACGAGCGACTGGGAGATCATCGGCAGCAGGTCGGGGTCGGCGAGCGAGCGCGCGGAGAGGTTGACCTCGTAGGCGAGAAGTTCGTGCGTCAGCTCCGCGGTCGAGATGAGGTCGATCGCGTAGGAGATCATCCGCCGGTCGATGTCCCGCACCGCCCCTGTGCGCTCGGCTGTGGGCAGGAATGCCCGCGGCAGCGTCGGCTCTCCACGCTCGTCGAGCAGTCGCACCAGGAGCTCGTAGCGGCAAATCGAGCCATCGCACAGATTCATGATCGGCTGGCGGTAGGGCACGAGGAGCCCCTCGTCGAGGCCGGCCCTGATGCGTTTGGACCACGACACTCGCTCTCGGCTCTGCCGCGCGGTGATGATCGGCGGCTTGAACACGCCGATCTGGTTGCGACCTGCGTCCTTCGCCTCGTAGAGCCCGAGGTCGGCAGCCACCATGACGTCGTCGCTGGCGACCGCGCCCGCCTCGAACGCCGCGACGCCGATGCTCACGCTCGGGCGTAGGTGATGGCCGGAGAGCACGAGATCCTGACTGTGGATCGTCGCCAGCAGGTCCTCGGCCACCGCCTGTGCGTCCCCGTCGCTCGTGTGGGGCAGGAGCACGGCGAACTCGTCCCCGCCGACGCGGGCGACGAGGTCGGTGGCCCGCACGCGAGAGGCCACGACAGCGGCGACGTTGCGGATCATCTCATCGCCGCACCCGTGACCCAGCGTGTCGTTGACGTCCTTGAGGCTGTCGATGTCGATCAGGAGCATCGCCGCCGCGCCGCCGTAGCGATCGACGAGCGCAACCTCCTGCGCGAGGTGCTCCTCGAACTTGCGCCGATTGAGCAGACCGGTCAATCCGTCGCGGTCCGCGAGCTCGCGCAGGAGCGCCTCGCCGCGCTTGCGCTCGGTGATGTCGCGGATGGCGCCGGAAACGAGCGTCCCCTCGTCGGTCTCGAGCGGGCTGAGGCTGATCTCGACCGGGAACTCGCTGCCGTCCTTGCGCCGCCCGTGGAGCTCGAGGTCGCTCCCCATCGGCCGCGCCTTCGCGTCCCGCAGGTAGCTACGCTGGTGGGCGCGGTGGCGGTCCCTGAGCCGCTCGGGGATGAGCACGCGGACGCTCTGCCCGATGAGCTCCTCGCGGCTATAGCCGAACATCCGCTCGGCCTGTGCGTTGGCGAGCGTGATGTGACCGTGGGAGTTGACGATCACCATGGCATCGGGCGCGGACTCGAGCAGGGCGCGGAACTTCTTCTCCGACCCCACCAGGAGT
>Ga0302324_100013565_pt1 | contig 16503 bp, 12 predicted proteins | sample Palsa_T0_1_FD_201949 | JGI IMG/M metagenome (GOLD analysis project Ga0302324, IMG submission 201949) | Peat permafrost microbial communities from Stordalen Mire near Abisko, Sweden - Palsa_T0_1 | ecosystem: Environmental > Terrestrial > Soil > Palsa > Peat permafrost | place: Sweden: Abisko...
TATTTAGCGACAAAGCAACGGATCTGAGCCCATCGAATATCGCCGCCAGTTCCTTCAAGTACACCATATCTCCCGAATACCTGCATGCGGCGGGCACGGTGTTACTGTCCGGAAGGACCTTCACCTGGCATGACGACAAAGACTCGCCGCGCGTAGCCGTAGTGAATCGGGAGTTTGCAAACAAGATCTTCGGCTCCGTAACAAACGCGCTGGGCGGATATTACAAGATTGCGGACGGAACGCGCATACAGGTGGTAGGGATCGTCGAAGACGGGAAGTATTTGAACCTTGCCGAGGATCCGCAGCCGGCGATGTTTCTCCCGTTCCTGCAAACGCCATCCAGTTGGACATCCCTGGTGGTGCGCTCGAACCGCGAGCCGCAGCAACTCGCGGCGGCCCTAAGGAGTAAGGTGCGGGATCTGGATGCCGGCCTGCCTTTCGAGATCCAAACGTGGACCAAGGAACTGGACGGAGCGCTGTTTGCCTCGCATGTGGCCACGGTGTCGCTGGGTGTGCTGGGCGCGATGGGTGCGATGCTGGCTTTGACCGGCATTTTTGGAATGGCGGCGTACGCGGTGAGCAGGCGGCTGCGGGAGTTGGGAATTCGTATGGCCCTCGGTGCGCAGCGCAAGGAAGTGTTGCAGGCTGTGTTGGGACGGGCTTTCCAATTGCTGGGGTGGGGTTCGGCGTCGGGATTGCTCCTCGGAATTCTGGCGAGCCGGGTGCTGGCTTCCATTGTGTATCAGGCAACTCCGCGCGATCCGTTGGTATTGGTTGGCGTGGTCCTGGCGATGTTGTTGCTGGGGCTGCTGGCTACCTGGATTCCCGCGCGGCGCGCACTGTCGATTGACCCTGTCACGTGGCTGCGAGAGGAGTGAATTGGCAACTCTTAAGCCACTTCAACGATGGCTCCGGCTACGGGCTGAGCGCCTACGGGGACTATGGTGAAGAGCGGCGCCGGGTCGGTGCGGTGGCGGCGCGCGGTGAATGCGGAGATGCGGATCACCGCCATGTTGCCGGACTGCCAGTTCAACACCAGCGCGTAACGGTTATCCGGCGTAATCAGGATGCGGCGCGGCTCCTGCCCCACGGCCACCGCGGCTACCAGCTTGCGCGTATCGATATCCAGCACGGTAATGCTTCCGGATGCCGGGTTGGCCACGAACAGATACGGCGGCGTACCGGAAACCGCCAGGCCATCGGGCGCGCGGCCCGCCAGAATGGTCTCGCCCACTTCGGTCTGATACGGATACACAATCACCACCACATCCATGCCCGGACCGGTGACGAACATTTGTCCGCCGGCGGAATCGAAGCAACAATTCGTGGGTTCCACCGGCAGCGGCAACCGGACCGCGGTGCGGCCGCTGGCCGTATCGAAGATCGTCATGCTGCGATCCGCGCGGCTCCCGATGAGCACCTGCTTGCCGTCGGATTGGTAGCGCACCAGGGACGGCTCGCACCCGGCGTCGATCAGGTGTTCGATGGCGCCCGTGGCGAGCTTCACCAGCGCCAGCCGGCGCTCCTGCCGGAAGCTGACGGCCGCGCGCCCATCGGCCGTCAGATCGAAATCTCCGGCTACACCGGGCAGTGGGATGGACTCCACGGCCCGCAGGCGGCCGCCTTCCAGGCGGACCAGGGCGCGCGGCTGCAAGACCCAAATCGACTTGCCGTCCACCGCCTCGCGCATGGAAACCGCGGGACCTCCCAGGCGTGTCCGGCGGGCGGCCGCGAGCTTAGTGGCGTCAATTTCCCACACAGTGCCGCTCTCGGGTGTCAAAACGTACACAGCGGGCCGCAAGGAACTGCGCAGTACGCTGCTTGGAGCGGCATCCAGCCCGATCTGTTTCGCCAGCACAAAAGCATTCAGATCCACGGCCGACACGGTGCCCGCGCCCGCATTGGCGATGAATGCATACCCTGGAAATCCGCGGCCTCTGCGGCGCGTGCAGCCTACGGCAGCCGCCGAACCAACCAGCAGCGCGCGGCGCGTCAATGAGGGTAAGAATGGCATGGAATATGCTAGCATTGAGTTGGATCGCCTTCTCGACATTGAGCTCGCGTCCTTCTACCTTATACCGAACATCCTTTAATGAGTCTACGCTCTCTTTTCAGTCTATTCTCATCGGATCTGGCCATCGACCTTGGCACTGCGAACACGCTGGTGTTTGCCAAGGGCAAGGGCATCGTGGTCAACGAGCCGTCCATCGTCGCGCTTAACAAGAACACGGGCGAAGTGGAAGCGGTGGGCAAAGAAGCCAAGGAGATGCTGGGCCGCACTCCCGGCAACATAGTAGCTATCAAGCCTAAGAAGGACGGCAGCGTTTTTCGAAGGTTCGCAGTTGCGCAGCCGGCTCCAGGCGCAGTCTAAACCGATATATATTACTGATTTTAAAAGACAACTTGACACGAGCCGGCACGGGTCTATATAATTGAGCGGTAGGCATCGATGAGAACCAACGAGGATATGGAATCCATGAAAAGGAAGATCGCTGATCCATAAGCGTGGCGAGAGACGCCTCCGTGGGGAAAGTTCGGGGACCTTTTAAGGCCTTGGGGTTTTCCATTTGGAGACGAGTTTTTCAAGCTCTTCGAAATAGTCGGGAGCTTTCTTTCTGATGCGATGCTGCCTGATCCAGTATTCATAGCGCTCAAAACTCTTGATGATGACTGGTTCCCAGTATCCCCTTAACAGTTCTCCGTCAAGCGACAGGTTGTTTATCCCAGTCGCCATCTCCTCGTAAAAGTTCAAAATTTCGACGGCGACGATTCTCTTGCCGACATCGTTGTCCAAAGCTTCATCGCGCTTCTCCGGAGTGAGGGGGTCCATTTCCTCGTTGAGCTTGCGCCACTCGGCTTTTACCTGCCAATAACCCGGCGCGTTCCAGCGCTCAACGAAATTGAGTGAGGCTGCTCGAAATCTCTCGGCGTTGGCTTTGCGGATATTATCGGCCGCCCTCATCAAGCCGTAGATGGCGACTCCCGCTCCCACAATAGTCACGGCAAAAGAGATTGTCTCGCGATCTTCCTTCGCCGAGATCGCGTACTGATGGACCACAATCACAGCAGCCACTATCAGCAAGATCAGCGCGATTATCACCAGGCTGATAAAAATCCTGGGCTGGACCGACCATCCGTACCGATCTTGCAGCATCGAGCTTAATTATACCCTCCGCACCGCCGCCAAACGGCGTTTGACGGCGGCGCGCAGCCGGCCGCTTTCCAACCGCCCGAGCGCATAGGTCGCTGCGTTTGGCAGGCTCCGGCGGGCGGCCGCCAGTTTGGTGGCCTCGATTTCCCACACTGTGCCGCTCTCGGGTGTCAAAACGTACACAGCCAGGCCGCAAGGAACTGCGCAGTACGCTGCTTGGAGGGCATCTGCGGCGGGCACAGCCTACGGCAACCGCCGAACCAACCAGCAGTGCGCGGCGCGTCAATGAGGGTGAGAATGGCATGGAATATGCTAGCATTGAGTTGGATCGCCGTCTCGATATTGAGATCGCGTCCCTCTACCTTATACCGAACATCCTTTAATGAATCTACGCTCTCTTTTCAGTCTATTCTCATCGGATCTGGCCATCGACCTTGGCACTGCGAACACGCTGGTGTTTGCCAAGGGCAAGGGCATCGTGGTCAACGAGCCGTCCATCGTCGCCCTTAATAAGAACACGGGCGAAGTGGAAGCGGTGGGCAAAGAAGCCAAGGAGATGCTGGGCCGCACTCCCGGCAACATAGTAGCTATCAAGCCTATGAAGGACGGCGTCATTGCCGACTTCAAAGTCACCGAGCGCATGCTGAATTATTTCATTCAGAAGGCGCACGGGCGAAAGGTGCTGGTACACCCGCGCATTGTCATCGGCGTACCCAGCGAGATTACGCAGGTGGAAAAACGCGCGGTAATGGATTCGGCGTATCGCGCCAAGGCCAGCGAAGTGCACCTGGTGGAACAAGCCATGGTGGCGGCCATCGGCGCGGGCCTTCCCATTACGGAACCCTCCGGCAACATGGTGGTGGATATCGGCGGCGGCACCACCGATGTGGCTGTCATTTCTCTCTCGGGCATCGTCTACTCGCGATCGGTGCGCGTGGCGGGCAACGAGATGGACGACGCCATCATGCAGTACCTCAAGCGCAAGTACAATCTGCTGATCGGAGAGCGCACGGCCGAGGCCATTAAGATGGAAATCGGTTCGGCCTATCCGCTGGATAAACCTCTGACCATGGAGATCAAGGGCCGCAACCTGATCGAGGGCGTACCGAAGACACTGACCATCGACGACAGCGAAATCCGCGAGTCGCTGGGCGAATGCGTGGCCACCATAGTGAACGCTATTCGCGTGGCGCTGGAGCGGACGCCGCCCGAATTGAGCGCGGACATCAGCGATCGCGGCATCGTGCTCACCGGCGGCGGCGGGCTGCTGAAGAATCTGGATAAGCGCATCCGGGAGGAAACCGGGCTGCCGGTATCCATCGCCGACGACCCGCTGGCTTCGGTGGTTCTGGGCACCGGCAGAATGCTCAGCGATTTCCGGTTGCTGCGCAAGATATCGATCGATTAAAGGGGCCGCCCGGCGGTAGCTCTGCCATGGAAACGCTGCTCAACCGTTATCGCAACATCACGGTGCTGCTGCTGGTGATTTTCGCGCAGCTCGTGCTGATCGCGGTGCAGGTGCGCAACGATCAAGATGTGCGCATGGTGCGGATATGGTCGGTTACCGCGATTACGCCGCTGGCGCGCGTATTGGAGACCGTGCGGGGCGGAACCGCGGGCTTCTTCGGCAGCTATATCTTGATGCACGACGCGCGCGAGGATAACCGTCGCCTGCAGGCGGAGGTGGACCATCTGAAAATGGAGAACCAGTATTTGAAGTCGGAGATCTCCACCGCCGACCGCGCCAAGGCCTTGGTGGCCTTCCAGGCGCGCACGCAATCGAAAACCCTCGCCGCCCGCGTGATTGCGGCCGGCGCGGGCGCCAACTCGAAGGTGGTTTTCCTGGATCGCGGCTCGGGCTCCGGAGTGGAACGAGGCATGCCGGTGGTAACGCCCGACGGGATCGTGGGCAAAGTGATCGCCGCATATCCCACCGCTTCGGAAGTGATGTTGATCACCGATCCGGAATTCGCCGCGGGGGTAGTCTCGCAGAAGAATCATGTGGGCGGTACGTTGAAGGGACAGGGCCAGACGAACTGCAAAGTTGACTACGTGCCGAGCGAGGAAAAAGTGGAGGTCGGCGAATGGTTTTACACCTCGGGGGACGATCGCGTGTTTCCCAAAGGCTTTCCGGTAGGCGTGGCGCGCGTGGTGCGCCCGAATTCGCCTTACCAGGAGGTGTTGGTGGAGCCCAGCGGCCTTGAGCACGGGCTGGAAGCGGTGCTGATCGTACTGGAGGGCGTGCACCAGGCTATTCCCGAAGCGCCGGCGGCCAATGCGCCGGTGTATCTGGGCGCGCCTCCGCCAGCGGGCGGAGGAGAGGCAACCATACCGCCGACTGGTCCTGCCGGGACAGACGCCGACAGGCTGCTTCACAAATACCGGCAGATCGGTGCGGCGCAAAACGTCAAATTCGGGGAAGGCGGCGTTGGCGCGAAGGTGGCGGACTTCAATGCCAAGGTGCCGGCTAGTGAGGGAGTACAAGCTGAGGGGGCGAGCGGGCGAGCGGGCGAGCGGGGGAGTGGTGCCGCCGCTGCCTCGGAGAAAAAGACGGCACAGCCTGTGGGTGATGCTAGTAAGACAGGGAAGCCGGCCAACGGGATCGCCCCCTCGCCGGCCGCCGGGGTACCGGCTAGTGAGGGAGTACAAGCTGAGGGGGCGAGGGGGCGAGCGGGCGAAAGGGCGAGTCGTGGCGGCGCAGCGCCGGACAAGAAGATGTCGCAGCCTGCGGGCGATGCTCGTAAGACAGGGAAGCCGGCCAACGGGATCGCCCCCTCGCCCGCTCACCCCCTCCCCCGCTCAGCACCCCCGTCCACGTCTCCACCCCAATGACAGAGTCCGGCGATCGCTTCCTGGTCGGCAACCAGCGCGAGCAGGTGTCGCGCTTCCGGGCGCGCGTGCTGCTCTTCGTGCCCCTGGCAGCCATCCTGTTCCAGGTCTACGTTCCGCGCTTCTTCGATTTTCTCGGCTACCTGGAACTGCCGCTGCTGGTGACCATCTATTTTGCCTTGATGCGCCGCAGCCAGATCGGCGGACTCTTCATCGGCGCATTCATCGGCCTGGCCCAGGACTCGCTCTCCATCAAGCAACCGCTGGGCATGTTCGGCATCGTCAAAACGCTGGTCGGCTACTTCGCCGCTTCGGTGGGGCTGCGCATCGACGTGGAACACTCCGTGATCCGGCTGCTGCTCACTTTCTTTTTCTACTTCTTCCATCAGTTTCTCTATTGGGTGCTGGTGCGGGGCCTGCTCGGCAAACCGGTTTCGTTTGAGATTCAGCGCACGCTGGTGCTGGGCCTGTTGAACGCCGTGGTTGGGGTGACTCTATTTCACTTCTTGGATAGACTGAGAGAACCGGCATGAGCGGCCCTGTCTGAGGGCAGTACCGTTCTCACTGAGGGCAGTACCGTTCTCGCCAAATTCCCAGTCTGCCCCACCGCCCTTCGATATACACTGGAAAGCACACGGATGCGCTCCACGAAGACATTCCCCTTGCTCATGTGCGCCGCGATAGCTACGCTCACGCGGCCGCTCGCCGCCCAAACCGGCTTCACCGAAATCTACGCGTTCGGCGCCGCGCCCGACGCCCAGATGCCCGGAGGCCTGGTGCGAGGCCCCGATGCCGCGCTCTACGGTATCAGTGGGGCGGGCGGCGCATACGGCTACGGCACGGTGTTTCGTCTCCAGCCGCCCTCAAGCTCAGGCGCCGCCTGGACCGAAACCGTCCTGTACTCTTTCACGAGCCTAAGCGAGGGAAGCCTCGGTTACTTCCCAACTCCCGTCTTCGGTCCCAACGGCGCCCTCTACGGCGCCACCGCATACGGCGGAACTTACAACAGCGGCACGGTCTTCGAGCTCCAGCCTCCCGCCGCTCCCGGCGCCCCCTGGACCGAGACCATCCTCTACAGCTTCCCGGGGGCAGCAATGGCCTACCCCTACTCCCTGCTCGCCGGCTCCGATGGCACCCTGTATGGCACGGCCGCTGGCGGAGCCTATGGCCAAGGCATGATCTTTGCCTTATCGCCCCCGCAGTCGCCCGGCGCTGCGTAGACGGAATACGCCATCTACAATTTCACCGGCACCGTTGACGGATCCAGCCCCTTATCCCTCATCGCCGGACCCAACGGGGTCCTGTACGGCACCACCGGCCTTGGTGGCGCCTTGAATAACGGCGTCCTGTTTCAACTCTCTCCGCCCCTTCGGCCGCGCCTCGCCTGGATACAGACCGTTCTCTTCAACTTCTCCATCGACATTCCAAACTTCAGCCCCGCTGCCGCCATCAGCCTCTACAGCGACGGCGTCATTTACGGCACGGTCGCCTTATCAACCGGCTTTGGTCTTATCCAGTTGCAGCCCGAGAGCGGCGCAACCTGGACCCAGGCCGTGCTTTATACCTTCCCCCCGAACGGCACGCTCCTCTCTTCCCCACTGATCCTTCGCCATGGCAACCTCCTTGGCACCACCTCAACCATAACCGCATATGGAGACCAGGGGCCGGGAGGCGACGTGTTCATGTTGCAGAAGCCGGCGGCTTCGGGTGACCCATGGACAGAAGTCATCCTCGATCACTTCGAAAAGCACGACTCCCCCCACGGGAACATAATCTTCGATGCCAACGGAGTAATCTACGGCACGACGGACAAGAGCAATACCGCTCCGAATGAAGGATATGCCTACCAACTCGTCTTGCCCACGGCCAACTGACGCCCGCATGCAGAGGATCCCATGAGACTCGTTCCCCTTCTGGCCATTGTCGCAATCCTGCTTTCGCTCGCCCGCATTGCCGCGCAAGCCCAACTCGAAACCATCTATGAGTTCGCGGGTCCACCCGATGGATCCGCGCCGCAAGGCCTCGCCGAGGGACCCAACGGTGTCCTCTATGGCATGACCGCTTACGGCGGTTCGTTCGGCTACGGTACGGTCTTCCAGTTGACGCCGCCCGCCACTCCCGGCAGACCCTGGACCGAAACGATTCTGCTTGAGTTCAGCAATCCGTATAGCGATGGAACTGGAACCAATCCTTTCTCCTCCCCCGTCGTGGGTAAGGACGGCTTCATCTACGGCGCCACCGGTGTTATCTCCACCATCTTCCAACTGCAGCCACCCGCCGCTCCCGGAGGAGCCTGGACTGAAACGGTCCTCTACCCTCCGGATGAGGACTATCCGGCAGGAGGATTCAATCACGGCCTCATCGGTGGCCCGAACGGCGAGCTCTATGCGGCGGCATCCGTCGGCGGCTACTACCGTTGCGGCGCGGTCGTGGGGCTGACGCCGCCCCCCGTTTCCGGCCCATGGAGCGTCAGCATCGAGTACGATTTTCCCGGTGGCAATAGCGGCTGCCAACCCGCGGGAATCGCGCTCAGCGCCGACGGCGTCATCTACGGAGTCACCACCTATGGCGGAACGTCCGGCCAAGGCATTGTCTTCGCCCTTACTCCCTCGCCAATACCATACCAATACACCGAAACCGTTCTGTACAATTTCACCGGCGCGGCTGACGGCGGCCTTCCCTCGCAACCGCCCATCCTCGCGCCGGTCCCTGAAGCTGCCTTCGCGATCTACGGCACCACGGCATCCGGCGGATCGGGAGGTCTGGGCGGCGTTTTCGAGCTACTGTGGGATCTCGGCTCCGGCACCTGGGTCGAGTCTTTGCCGTTCAGCTTTGCGTGGGGCTACCCTGGAATCCCAAGCTCCGCCCTGCTGGAATCGAATGGCGACTTCTACGGGGTCACGGCCAACGGCTACGCCAACTCCGATCCTGGCGGCACCATCTTCCAGCTCTCTCCCAATGGGCCTCTCCTGCTCGAAACGGTGCTTCACAAATTCGAAGGCCCTGCCGGCCCCTCCGGAAACCTCATCATGAGTAAGAGCGGAGTCCTCTATGGAACCACGGTGAGCGGCCCAGGCCCCGCCGGCTACGGGACGGTCTACCGCATCAAACCCTGAATGGTGAACGGATGCGCCGCGCGGCCCGTCCTGCGCACGCTGGTGCTGGGCCTGTTGAACGCGGTGGTTGGGGTGACTCTGTTTCACTTCTTGGATAGACTAAGGGAACCGGCATGAATGCCCGCCCTAGAAGCGGGAATCTGTAAGTCGGCGGAGGGCACCATCATGGACGGAAAGAATACAGGACCGCGGGCGCTCGTATGGGTTACGTGCGCGCTGGCCATGGGGATCGCCCAGGCGCAGACGGGCACGGAAGTGGTGCTGCACAATTTCGCGCCATATTACCAGCCGCACGGTGCGTCCCCCGTGGCGAGTGTAACCCGCGACCCGTCAGGCAACCTCTATGGGACGACGGACAGCGGCGGTCCGGCCAGCGCGGGCGTCGTGTTCGCAGTCAATCCGGCGGGCCGCGAGAAAGTCTTGTATGCCTTCACGGGCGGCGCCGACGGTGGATCGCCCACTTCCGGGGTAATACTGGATTCCGCGGGTAATCTATACGGCGCCACTCACAATGGAGGCGCATCGAACGCGGGCGTGGTGTACAAGGTGGATCGGGCCGGGCAGGAGACCGTGCTGTACACCTTCACCGGCGGCCCCGATGGAGGCTACCCCAGCGCCGGGGTGATCCGGGATGCGGCGGGCAATCTTTACGGGACTACGAACTCTGGCGGGGCGTCGAATGCGGGTGTGGTGTACAAGGTGGATACCGGCGGCACGGAGACGGTGCTCTACAGCTTTACGGGCGGAGCCGACGGCGGCACTCCCTTCGCCGGTGTGGTGGCCGATTCATCCGGCAATCTTTACGGGACCACGAGTGTCGGCGGAAGCAGCGCAAGTGAATGTGCGCCGCACGGCTGCGGAGTCGTGTTTGAGGTGACTCAGAGCGGACAGGAGACGGTGCTGCACACCTTCAACGGCCAATCGGGTGGAGGCTATCCGGACGGTGGGGTGATCCGCGACTCATCCGGCAACCTTTATGGAACCACGGTTAGCGGGGGCTCGGGCTTTGTCGGCGTGGTTTATAAGTTGGATACGACAGGAAAGGAGACAGTGCTTTATAACTTCACCGGCCGGACGGATGGGACCAGTCCCGAGACGGGCGTGGTGCGCGACGCGGCAGGCAACCTTTACGGGACTACCTCCGATGCCGGCCTGCCGGGCGGCTGTGGTGGATTTGGTTGCGGAGTGGTATACAAGGTGGATACCAGCGGCCAAGAGACAGTGCTGTACACTTTCACCGGCGGGACCGACGGAGCCAACCCTTCCGCAGGCGTGATCCTGGACTCATCGGGCAACGTCTATGGGACCACCATCGGTGGGGGCATCGGCCGGGTCGGAGTGGTATTCAAAGTGAACACAACGGACGAGGAGACGGTGGTGTACGGCTTCCCGGGACCGGTCGACGGAATTGCGCCCCAGTCGGGCGTGATTGCCGATGCCGCGGGCAACCTCTATGGCACGGCTCCTTATGGAGGGATATCCAACTCGGGGGTTATCTATAAGCTGGATGTGGCCGGCAATGAGACCGTGTTATGCACTTTCACGGGGGGTGTCGACGGAGCGTACCCGGACGCAGGGGTGATCCGCGATTCGGCGGGAAATCTCTACGGGACTACATACAACGGAGGGACGGCGGATGCGGGCGTGGTGTTCGAGCTGGACGCGAACGGCCAGGAGACCGTGCTGCACAATTTCACAGGCGGGGCCGATGGAGGGAACCCGTACGCGGGCGTGATCCGCGATTCGGCCGGCAATCTCTACGGGACCACGGAGTACGGCGGCGCCGCGAACCTGGGGGCGGTGTTCAAAGTGGACACCAGCGGCGAAGAGACGGTGCTGTTCAGCTTTCCGGGCGGGAACGGCGGGAGCAACCCCTACGGAGGTGTGACTGCCGATTCGGCGGGCAACCTATACGGGACCACCGCCTACGGCGGCTCAGGGGGGAGCGGAGTGGTGTTCAAGCTGGATCCCGCGGGTACGGAGACCGTGCTGCATACCTTCAAGACCCCGAACGATGGAGCGGCTCCGGAATCGGGTGTCATCCGCGATTCGGCCGGCAATCTTTACGGGACCACTTATGGGGGCGGCAAGTATGATGCGGGAGTGGTGTACAAGGTAGCGGCGTCCGGCCAGGAGACGGTGTTGTACACTTTTACGGGCGGCGCCGATGGCGGATCGCCGGTGGCCGGGGTCATCATGGATTCGGCAGGCAACCTCTACGGGACCGCGCAATACGGCGGCGCGTCGCACTGGGGTGTGGTGTTCGAAGTGAATACGAGCAGCCAGGAGATTGTGCTGTATAACTTCGCGGGAGGCACCGGGGATGGGTCAAGGCCCTTGGCGGGCGTAATCCGCAATTCGGCGGGGGTGCTCTTCGGAACTACTTCCAGCAGCGGGACAAACGACAGCGGCGTGGTGTATCAGCTCACGCCGCAGTAAGGTACCTACCGGCGGCACGCGCGTGCGGCAATCTCCGCGGGCGTGCCGCCAGGTAAGCCGGGACTGGCTAATAGGGCAATGGCAATTGGTTTTCGCAAAGATGACATTCTGCATAAAGAGTGGGGCGGGCCCTCGGCCTGCGTCGGCCTCCCAGGCCGCCGTCTTCTGTTCTGCTGAGCCCAATTTTCGGGCGACCAAGCGGGTCCAGGGGACCCGACCCAGAGGGTCCCGCTGCCAAGGGCCTGCCCCACTATTTACGCAGACTCATCGACAACACTAAACTACGTGGCATTGGGCAAGATCGTACGCGACCTACTGGTGCCAAGCAACGTGCGGCCATGGGCGGAAGTGTGCGAACGGCTGAACCAGACGTTGGCAGGCTGGCGCGCGTATTTCGGCCGTGGGAGCACGGCGAAGGCTTATCGGGCGGTTGACGAGCAGGTCTACGTGCAAGGCACGGCACTTTCTGAGACGGCGCCACCAGGTGTCCTCGCAAGGCACCCATCAGTTCCCCGAAGAACGGGTGTTCGGCTCCCTGGGCGTGGTTCGCCTGCAGGGGCCGATGGGCGCGCGTTTGTGAGTCTACGATGAAGCCGGGCGGAAAGCCGGATGACTGAGATAGGCACGTCCGGTTTGATGAGCGGGGATGGGAAACGGGGCGGCGCTCTGCGTCAGTGCTCGCGCCCATCCTCGACTCTACTTGCCGCGATGGCACTCCTGCCATCGCGCCGGGCGTAGCCCGCGCAACCCGCGAGCTTCGCTCTCGGGGGGAGGCCGGCTGACAGCCGGCTGCGGGCATGATTGCCCGCCCCACGGTGAAAATGCAGAAGGCTCTCGTGGAACTTGGTAGACTGGAAGCTAGGAAGTCAGCCCCAACCCCGTGAACCCGCCAGTCATCGGTCCGGAACTCGAGCCGCGGCCCCAATCGCCAAAGAAGCAGGCACGCCGCGAGGACGTTAAGTTTGCCGTTGGAAAGATCGCCGTCTTCCAATACACGGCCGTCCTCATCTTTCTGTTTTTGATCACCGGGTTCTGGAACCTGCAAGTCCAAAATCCGCAGATCTACAACGAACAGGCGGAGCGCAACCGCATCAAGCAGTTGCCCATACCGGCGCCGCGCGGCAAGATTTTGGACCGGGACGGCCGCACCATCGTGGACAACCACTCCTCCTACAGCCTGATCCTGACGCGCGAAAACCTGAACACCGAACACCTGCGCACTATCGCCGACGGACTCGATCTGGACTACGACGATCTGGCCGCGCGGGTGCGGCGCTTCACCTCGCGGCCCAAGTACGACCCCATCATTATCAAGGAAGAGCTGACGCCGGCGGATCTGTCGTTCGTGGACTCGCATCGCGACTTCTTTCCCGAAATGGAATTGATCCGCGCGCAGCGCCGCCTTTACCCGCAGAATGGATTTGGGGCGCACGTGATCGGCTACACGGGGGAAGTCAGCGAGCAGGAATTGGATTCGCCGGAATTCGCCAAGTATAGCCAAGGCGACGTGATCGGCAAGTTCGGTATCGAGCGCCAGTACAACGATACGCTGATGGGCGTGGATGGCGAGCGTCAGGTGGTGGTGGATAACCGCGGCAAGACGCGCGAAACGCTGGCGAACAAGGAAGCTGTTCCGGGGAAAGACCTGCAGCTCACGCTGGATCTGGATTTACAGGCGGTCGCCGAGTTAGCCATGGAGGGCAAGAATGGCGCGGTGGTAGCTATGGACCCACGTACCGGCGAGGTCCTGGCCATGGTCAGCCGGCCGACCTTCGATCCTAATAAATTTGCGGTGCGCATTAAGTCTTCCGATTGGCGAGAGATTGCCGACAATCCCGACCATCCCCTGCTGAACCGGGCGATTCAGGCACAGGATGCGCCCGGTTCCACGTTCAAGCCGATTGTGGCGATTGCAGGCCTGGAATCGGGCGCCATCGACGATCAGTTCACGGTGCATTGCTCCGGCGGCGCATCGTTCTACGGCCACTATCACAAGTGTCATTTGAAAACCGGCCACGGGGCAGTTTCTTTGCACAAAGGCATCGTGCAGTCATGCGATGTGTACTTTTATAACGTGGGCGACCGTACCGGGATCGACAAGATTGCGTTCTACGCCAACCAGGCCGGACTGGGACAAAAGACCGGTGTCGACCTGCCGCACGAAGCCGAGGGTGTAGTGCCGTCTTCGGCATGGAAGATCCGCAATTTCCGCGAGAAATGGTACGCGGGCGAGACCATTTCGGTAGCCATCGGACAGGGCGCTTTGACGGTGACGCCTTTGCAACTGGCGCGCGCGTATTGCTGGCTGGTCAACGGCGGATTATGGCATCAGCCGCACGTGGTGAAGGGCGGGAAGTACCAGGAACATAGTTGGCCGCTTTCGCCGGACAACGTCGCCAAGGTGATCTACGGAACCTATGGGGTGGTCAACGAAGGCGGAACCGGCGGGCGCGCCCGGCTGCCTGGCATCGAAGTATGCGGCAAGACCGGCACCGCGCAGCTTGCCTCCAACGATTTTCTAAAAGGCAAAACGGGGAAAGAATTCGAGGACAATGCCTGGTTCGTAGGCTTCGCGCCGCGCGCGGCGCCCGAAATCGTAGTGGTCGCGCTTTACGAGCATGGCGGCCACGGGCAGTTTGCGGCCCCGGTAGTGCGGGACGTGCTTAAGGCTTACTTCGATAAGAAGACCAGGTTGGCGGCTGAGCGGGCGAATGGGCGAGCGGGCGAGGGGGCGATCGGACGGTTGATGCGCTTCGGTTTTCCCGATGCACTTCAGGCTGCAACCGCCAAACCAGAATCGCCCGCAATCGAGGCGGCGCTGATCAGTTCGGATAACGACGACGGCGAAATCGCCCGCTCGCCCGCTCGCCCACTCGCCCGCTCAGCCGCGGCCTCTCTACGCCGATGAATCGCTATCTCAGCCCCCGCGAGCTCGACTGGACCTTGCTGGTCATCTCCCTGGTGATCTGCGGGGTCGGCGTACTGCAAATTTATAGCGCCACGCGCGGCACCGTGTGGCAGGACGCCTGGTGGAAGCAGATTGTCTATATTGGCGTGGGCCTGCTGCTGATGTGGCTGACGGCGGCGGTCGATTACCACACGCTGATGAATTATGTATTTCCGCTCTATGTTTTGTCGGTGGCGGCCTTGCTGGGCGTGTTGTTGGTCGGCAAAGTGGCGTTCGGCTCGCGCCGCTGGATCCCGGTGGCAGGCGGCTTTCATTTGCAGGTGTCGGAATTCGTAAAACTGGTGATAATATTGTTGGTAGCCCGCTTCCTGACGGAGTTGAAATCCGAAGATCTGGAGGGCCGCGACATGGCCAAAGTCGCGGGACTTGTGGTTGTACCCATGGCTCTGGTGATGAAACAGCCGGACCTGGGGACGGCCCTGACTTACTTGCCCATCCTGATCGTCGGGATGTTTCTGGCCGGGATGCGGCGGAAGTATCTGGTGGCCATAGCCGTATTGGTCCTGCTGGTGCTTCCGGCAGGCTGGACTGTATTGAAGGATTATCAGAAGGCGCGATTGGTAAGTTTTATGGATCCGGACCACGACCCGCAAGGGAATGGATACCAGTTGATCCAATCCAAGATTGCAGTGGGCGCAGGCGGCATGTGGGGTAAAGGAGTGACCAAGGGATCTCAAACGCAGCTTCGCTTCCTCCCGGTGCCGCATACCGATTTCATCTTCTCGGCTTTCGCCGAAGAGCATGGATTCGTGGGAGTAATCGTAGTATTGGCGCTGTATTTCGTTTTAATCATGCAGATCGTGCAGAACGCCCAGACGGCCTCGGATAAAGCCGGCATGTATATCTGCATGGGAGTTGCCGCATTACTGTTGTTTCACGTGCTGGTGAACGTGGGGATGGTAGTGGGCCGGATGCCCGTTACCGGAATTCCGCTGCCCCTGATGAGCGCCGGCGGTTCAAGTGTGTTGTCGAATTTCATGATGTTGGGGCTGGTCAATAATGTCCGGCTCAGAAGGTTCGTAAATTAGTCCGGCGGCCGGCGCGTGTGCCGGCAGCCATAGAGTTTTGGTCCGGAGCCGCGACCGTAAGGGAGCGGTTTCAAGAAGATTTGTTGGGAGCCAGCGAGACTCCCGGAGGGTAAACGCGCTGGATGCGCACCCTTCGGCACCGAACCACGAGCGTGAGCGAGTGGTCTTGTCGGTATGGCGGAGTGGGTTCCCCGGCCGTGCGAGCGCTATGGAAGTTGCGCCCCGGCCAGCGTGAGCTTCTTACAACGTTCTAGGCGCTCGATGCCCGGTTCGCGGGGCGCCGCACGAGACCCACGCAGGGCAGCCACCTTCCTCCTAAGCCGGTCCGCGCCGGTTCCCAGCGGAGGAGCGCGCATGTCAAAAGAGTTAATTGTTTCCGCCAACCGGCACGAAACCCGGGTGGCGGTTATGGAAGACGATCAAGTAGTGGAAGTGTATCATCAGCGTGAACAGGAATACTCATTGGCAGGCAGCATACACAAGGGCCGCGTCACCCGCGTATTGCCCGGCATGCAATCGGCCTTCGTGGATATCGGCCTGGATCGCGATGCATTTTTGTATGTCTCGGACTTCTTCGAAGACAACGACGAATACGACAAGATTGTCACCAGCGTCGAGGAGAAAGTCTTCAAGATGGAGAAAGGACCGGCGGCAGGCGGCGCGCCGCTGCCGGTAGCGGTAGCTGCACCCACGGCGCCGGCTCCCACCGAGGCCGCCGCCGAATTGCCGGCCCCGGTGGCCGCTCAGCCGGCGCCGGCGCCTGTGGCCGCGCCCGTGCCGCAGTCGGCGCCATCGCAGTTTGCGCGGCGCGACGACGACCGGGATCGCGACCGCCGCGGCCGCCGCTCCCGCCGCCGCCGGCCCAGGGGACGCGGCTTGCCCGAATCGAAATATTTCTCGCCAGGGCAGCAGGTCGAATCCGCCCCCCCGCCGCCTGCTCCCGAAGAAGCGGCCGAAGCCGAGGCGGAGCCC
>Ga0302324_100013566_pt1 | contig 16502 bp, 14 predicted proteins | sample Palsa_T0_1_FD_201949 | JGI IMG/M metagenome (GOLD analysis project Ga0302324, IMG submission 201949) | Peat permafrost microbial communities from Stordalen Mire near Abisko, Sweden - Palsa_T0_1 | ecosystem: Environmental > Terrestrial > Soil > Palsa > Peat permafrost | place: Sweden: Abisko...
GCCTGCAGACTCCCGTGTTCGTGCTCTCGGATTTGGATCTCGGGATGAACAATTGGATGTCGGAGCCATTTACTTACCCCGATAAACCGATCGATCGCGGCAAAGTTTTGACTGCGGAAGAATTGGAAAAGGCCGGTGGATTTGCGCGCTACAAGGATGTGGATGGCGACGCCATTCCGCAGCGCACCTTGCCGGGGACGGCGCATCCGCTGGCGGCTTATTTCACACGTGGGACGGGTCACAATGAAAAGGCGGCGTACAGCGAGCGGCCCGATGATTATCAGCACAATCTCGATCGGCTGGCGCGCAAGTTTGATACGGCGAGGAAGCTCGTGCCGGCGCCGGTCACGGTGCAGGATGGGAAGTCGCGCGTCGGCATTCTGGCATACGGGACTACGGATTTTGCCATCACGGAATCTCGTGATCAGCTGCTGAAGGAGTACGGCGTGGAGACCGACTATCTTCGAGTTCGCGCGTATCCATTCCATAAAGCGATCGAAGAATTTGTCGCCAGCCATGATCGGGTGTACATCGTCGAGCAAAACCGTGATGCGCAGATGCTGAGCCTGCTAAAGCTGGATCTGCGGGTGAGTGAGCTGACGAAGCTGCGCAGCATTCGCCACTACAACGGGCTGCCAATAGATGCGCGGACGGTTACAGATGAGTTCATCCTGCAGGAGGGAATTTAATGGCTACCATCGCTACGCCGCCACCCGCTCCGGCGCCGAAGAAAACGAACCGCATCGGCCTGCAAGTGCTCGACTATCGCGGCGCCAAGACGACGCTGTGCGCGGGCTGCGGGCACAACGCAATTTCTGAGCGCATTATCGATGCGATGTATGAGATGGGCATCCAGCCGGAGCGCGTGATGAAGCTGTCCGGCATTGGCTGCTCGTCAAAGAGTCCGGCGTATTTCATGAACCGCTCGCACAGCTTCAACAGTGTGCATGGGCGGATGCCGTCGGTCGCGACGGGCGCGCTGCTGGCTAATCACACGATGAAGGCGCTCGGAGTTTCGGGCGACGGCGATACCGTTTCGATCGGCATGGGGCAGTTTGCTCACCTGATGCGCCGCAATGTGCCGATGGTCTACATCATCGAGGACAACGGCGTTTACGGGCTGACCAAGGGACAGTTTTCGGCAACCGCGGATATTGGTTCGACGCTGAAGACTGGCGTCATCAATGATCTGCCTGCAGTCGATACGTGCGTGCTCGCGGTGGAGTTGGGCGCGACTTTTGTTGGCCGATCTTTTTCTGGCGACAAAAAGCAGTTGCTGGCGATGCTCAAGGCTGCGATCGCGCACAAGGGAACTGTGCTGCTCGACGTCATTTCGCCGTGCGTCACATTCAATGATCATGAGGGCTCGACGAAGTCCTACAAGTATATGCAGGAGCATGAAGAGGCGATCTCCGAGGTCGGGTTCGTGCCGCACTTTGAGGACATCGCGGTCGACTACGACGCTGGCAGCACGTACGACGTCAAGATGCACGACGGCAGCCACATGCGGTTGCGAAAGTTGCACGACGATTACAATCCGACGGACCGAGTGGCTGCGGTGAAGGCGTTGATGGAATCGCACGCGCGTGGTGAAGTTCTGACTGGCGTCTTCTATGTCGACACGCAGAAGCCGAGCTTCATTGACCTGCTGAATTTGGTGGACGAGCCGCTGGGCACGCTGCCGGAATCGGTGACGCGGCCGAGCCGAGAAGTTCTTGCCAAGGTGATGGAGAGCCTCAGCTAGGTTACTTTGGCCAGCGTTACTGGCCGTTACTGACGGCGCCTGCATTCGCAGCAAGCCATGCGTGTGCCTGCTTCACTTGCGGTAGATCCGCGTCGGCGTGTGTCCAGTCTTTGAGAAACGCAGTGTAGGCTTCGCGCGCCGCTAACTTGTTGCCGGCGTCCGCATCGGCTTCGGCGATGCCGAATTGCGGATAGCCGGAACTCGGGCGGTCCGCGAGCGCGGCCTGGTAGGCCGTCTTCGCCTCGGGATATTTCTTCGCGCGCAGGAGTGCATCTCCGCGCGCCTCGTTCACGGGCCGGATGTAAGCGGGCGGCTCGCGGTAGCCCATGTCTTTTTCTGCTGCCGCCGCTTTCACAAATGCTGCATCCGAATCTGCCGGCTTGTTCTGCGCCAGCAAAACTGAGCCGTCCAATTCGAGGGCGGCGATCTTCAAATAGTTATGCAGGGGCTTGGCGTCGGCGTCCTTGGATTGCTGCATTCCAGGCATGCAAGCCATCGCCGGCTTCGAGGGTTCCGCGGGCTTCGCGTCAACGCGGGCATCGAGATCTTTGCTGAATTCTGCAGCCGCGGCGATATCACCGTTGGCCAGGGCCTGCATGCCTTGTGTGTAGTCGAGCAGGGAAGTTCGCAGCGTCGCCAGATTTTCTAAATCCGCAGCAGGATGACTGCGCTGCAAACGCTCCGTCGCGGCTGCCCAACCTGCGCTGCGCAGAAGCACAGGCAGTTCGGGATCGAGCCGAGAGATGCCGTCGCGAATGCTGAAGCGATACAGAGTGGCCGGGTCCGTGCCGCGCCCTGCACTCAGCTTGGCTGACATTTCGGTAGCTTGCTGGATGCGCCCCGCTTCGAGAAGAGCCGCAACTAAATACATAAGGTTGTGGACATAATTCCAGTCGTCGTCCACACCGACGTGCTGCGTCCGCATGTAGGCTTCATCGACATGCATGGAATTTTCAAACGAGAGCCGCGCCTTTTCATAATCGCCGACCCGGTAATAGATGTGTCCAGGCATGTGGACCATGTGGCCGGATGCGGGAGTCAACGGGCCCAGCTTGGCGGCGCTGTCGAGAGCTGCCTCGGGGTGCAGGCTCGGCTCCATCGCGTGGATCCAATAATGATTCGCAGCGCTGTCATCCGGATGCGCGGCAAGAATTCCCTGCAGGATGGTTTGCGACTCGGAGGTGCCGGGCTTGGGCAAGCCTTTCTCGTCGAAGCCATCACGCAGCGCTCCAGAAAGAAATAATTTTGCCTGGATGTCATCGGGTTGCGCCGCCACCAATTTGCGCAGGGTTTTCACTTCCTTGACGTTGGCATTTTTTCCCTTCTTGGGCCTGGCATCCGCATCCTGCTGGGCGGCCTTGATGTAAAGCTTCTCCGTCGCCGGAGCGTGCCTGGATAATTTGGCTGCCTGTTTCAGCGCATCCTTCGCCCAGAGCGGATTGGCTCCGCGAAATGCTTCAGCTTGATAGAGGCCCCAGTAGCACATGGCGCAGTGCGGATCGAGGCGGACACTCTGTTCGAAGGCCCGCACAGATTCGTAGTCCCAGAAATCGTGCAGCAGATTGAGACCCTGGTCGAACCACACTTGCGCTTCGGGATTTGCAGTGGTGATCTGCAGATGGCTGTTGCCGATGTTCGTCATGTGGATCGGTGGCGGCAGCTTTTCCGGCGGGACGGGCACATAGTCTGTTGCGGCCGCGGGGCTCGGCGACGGCTGCTGAGCGCGAGAGCTCAGCGAAAGCGATAACAGGCAGATTCCCACAACAAATTTCGACAACCGCATCTTTTAACACCTCTTCATTCGGCCTGATCGCGCAATAGAAAGGGTAACAGCGTGTGTTCATGAATCGAAGCGGCACTTCCGGAAATATATCGTAATACGATATATTGGAAGTGGATGAAACTGGCCATTTCGCAAACGCAGAAGCTGGAGGCACGCAAGCTTTTCGACACGTTGATTCTTGGCGTCGCGGGTGCTGGTGCGGCACTTCTCTTTGGGTGGCTGCTGCGCATCAGCCAGCAACTGTTTCTGGTGAAGCTGGCTGGCTACACGATGCCGGACCTCGATAATTCGGGCGCGGTGCATCCTGCGGTGCTCGGTCCGCACGGACTTTGGTTGATTCCGGTGTCGACGACGCTGGGCGGACTTCTCGCGGGACTGCTGGTTTTCACTTTTGCGCCGGAGGCTGAGGGGCACGGCACGGATACTGTTGTTGCCGCGTTTCATCGGACCGCGGGTGTGATTCGGGCGCGGGTGGCGCCGCTGAAGATGATTGCTTCGGCGATCACGATTGGTTCCGGCGGCTCGGCTGGCCGCGAGGGTCCGACGGCGTTGATCACCGCAGGCTTCGGATCAATTTACGGCAGCTGGTTCAAGCGCTCGGATGAAGATCGCCGCTTCATGATCATCGTTGGCATGGCGGCTGGGTTGTCGGCGGTGTTCCGCTCGCCCATCGGGACCGCAGTGTTTGCGATTGAAGTTCTCTATGGCGGCATGGAGTTTGAGAGCAGCCTGCTGATTTACACGATGCTCGCCTCGGTTGTGGCGTACGCGGTGAATGGCGCGGTGGTCGGGCTGCATCCGATGTTCGCGGTGCCGGCGTCGATGCGCGAGCCAGGCGATCGCGCGTACGGATGGTATGCGCTGCTTGGAATTGCTTGCGGCGTGCTCGGTGTCGTGCTGCCGGTGGTGTTTTACAAGATGCGTGATTTGTTTCGCCGCATTCCGATCCCGCAGTGGAGCAAGCCCGCGGTTGGCGGATTGCTGGTTGGCTTGATGGCGCTGCATTGGCCGCAGCTGCTGGGTGGCGGCTATGCGTGGATGCAGCTTGCCATCAATGGAGAGCTGCTGTTGAAGCTGGCGATTGCGCTGGCGCTGCTGAAAATTATTTCGCTGTCACTGACGGTTTCTTCTGGCGGCTCCGGCGGTGTCTTCGCGCCCGCACTTTTTATTGGCTGCATGCTGGGAAGCGCGACTGGCTTGCTGCTGCATCTTCCGGCGGCGCCGTTTGCGGTTGTCGGCATGGCCGCGTTATTTGGAGCTGCGGCTCGCGTGCCTTTCGCGACGTTGCTGATGGTGGTTGAGATGACGGGCGGCTACCAATTGCTCGTGCCCGCGGGACTCGCGGTCATGATTGCTTACCTGGTGCAAGTGCTGGCGAGCACGCCCTTCCGTCATCGCAGCCTGTATGAAGCGCAGGTGCATTCGCGTGCGCAGTCGGCGGCGCATTACGTGGAAGATTTGCGCAACGCGCTCGATGTGATTGAGAAGGGCCATGTCAGAGGCCAGAAAGAATTGGGGACGCTCGATCTTTTTGCGCTGCTGCAGACTGGGATTGGGCTCGAGATCGGCGATGGCAAGGAGTTAACGACGGCGATTGTCGCACCGCAAAGCAAGTTGTCGGGGATGACAGTGAACGCGATGACGGAGAAATTCGAGGCGGGGAAGTGGGACATCATGGCAATCTTCCGCGAGGGAGAGGGCGTGGTCTCGCCGAGCCCCGACCTGGTTTTGAAAGACAACGATCGCCTGTTGCTGCTGGCCTCGCCGGAGGTCCGGCACAACCTGGTGGAGCATGGTGTGCTGCGGTCGAGCGGTCTCGCATAATTGCAATTCGAGCGCTACTTGTGTTGGCCGCTGTGCTCGGGACTTTGGCCGGGCTCGGGAAAGTCTGAATCGCCGCCGTCGGCTACTTCCTGCATGCGGGCATTGCCGGCGCGATGGCCGAACTCGCCGCTCCGCGACATGTTCGATTCCGCCGGGTCGAGCTTGTCTCCGCGCTTGTGAACGCTGTCGTCTTCGACCGCGCCTTTGTGGGCATCATTGTCTGGATGTGGTTGTGTCATGCTTGCTCCCGCTTGCGCTCTGTGAAGTTGCTGGCTGATGTGATGCGCCCCGAATCCAACCTGCGTTGGAGAGGAAGCGCTTCCCAGCGTACATCTTTACTGGCTCATTGTTCAGTGCGAAGGCTTTGCCTTGATCGTTGAACCAGATCTGCCCGCAGCCCAGCTTGATGCCTTGCCAATTTGCGACCATCGCTTTCGGCGTGATGCTCTTCAACTGGGCGACGTAGGCGGGCGTGAAAATTGCGGGGAACTTTTTCTGGAAGTCCGCCGGAGTGTGCAGCAGAGTGCGGCGGCCGCTCTCCGTGTAGGCAAGCGGATAGGAGATGAGCACGGCAGCTTGCTCGGGCTGGTTGCTGGTGACGGCCAGCCAGAAGCTCTGGGCGTTTTTTTCGATCATGGCAGCGTCTTTGGCGCCGGCGATGGTGTAACGGTCGGCCTCCGAGGTGATGGCGGGGTTCGAGGAAACCAGCTGGATAGAAACGCTGTGCTGGTTGGCGCCGCCGTCGCCGTAAAGCGATCCGCTGAGCCATTCGCCGACGGCATGGGATTTGTCCGCTTTCAGATACAAATAGGGAGACAGGTCGGTGCCCCGGGTGTTGGCGACTCTTGCGGAAAAGGAATTGGTGTCGATGGCTTTGCCGGTAAAGGTCATCGCCTTCAGACTGCTCAGCAGAAAATAGGAGCCGGTGATGCTGCCGTCGGGATGGGCGATGAGCGTGAAGTGCGCGTGTTTGCTGCCGTCGAGCGTGCCGGTGTAATCGGAGAGGCCCAGCGCGACGGGGCCGGGCCTTGTCTCCGGCGTTGCCGCAGCGGCGGCCAGTGCAGTTGTCACGGGCTGCGGCGCCGAGGGAGCTGCGGCTTGCGCAGGTGCGGCAGAACGCGGCTTCGGTGCGGCCGTAGTCTGAGCGCCGGCAAGGCGCGAACTATATGTAGTAGCGAAGACGAGGGAAGCGATGACAAAAGCAAAGCGAGCTGCGCGCCACATGGGGGTCACTCCGGATTGAGCTGGTCTGCTACTGGTTGCGAAGCGGGCTCGGTTTGGGCGTTGGCGTGACCCCCATGCCGTTCAACGTCGACCGAGCTTGTACTGACTCTGGAGACTGCGGGTAGTGCTGGACGACGGCGCGCAATTCGCGAATGCCCTCTGCGCGCTGGCCGATTTGTATCAGTGAATCGCCTTTTTGCAGTTGCGCGGCGGCGGTCTTCGGGCTGCCGGGATAGTTCTGCAGCACCGCGTCATACGCTTTCGCGGCATCGCGATACTGACCCTGGTGATAAGCGATCTCGCCGATGTAGAACTGGGCCTGCGCGGCAAGATCGTCCTGCGGGTAGGCTTGCACGATCTGCGCGAACTCCTGCGAAGCCAGCGTGTAGTGGCCGCCGGTGTAGTCGCGATAGGCGCTCTGGTAGAGGTCCTTCGCCGGTGGCACGTAGGCTGCCGGGGCTGTTGCTGCATCGCCGCCACCAGATGGTTGTTGCGAGGGGCCACTGTTGTTCATCATCGCCGCGCCACCGGGGGCTGGTTGTGCCGCGGGCTGCGATTGCAGATTCTGTTGCGCGGCGGCCATGTCATTGAGCTGCTTTTCGAGGCGACCCAGCCGGGCCTTCACTTCGTCGATCGAATCGTGGACCGACTGCACCTGCGCCACCATCTGATCGCTCCGGGCGGAGTCCTGCGCGGCGGCGAGCTGTTGCTGGATGGTCGCGAGAGATGCGGCGATCTTGTTCATCGTGTCCGCGTTCTGGTCGAGCGAACTTTTCGTCAGTGCCCAACGCTCGTCGTCGTTCTGCTGCAGACGTGCGAGGGCGTCCTGCAGTTCCTGGACCTGGACTTCGAGGCGGGTGACGGTTTTGTCGGTGGCGTGGGCGGGGGTTCCGGCGATCAAAAAACCTGCGAGCGTCAAAACTGCTGCGGCCTTCGTCAATTTCATGTGTTTCATACTGCAACCTCTTTTCTAAACATTTCGCGGCAGCCGGATGGATCGCGGCTGCCGCGGATATGTAACCATTTCCGGGCTATTTATCCAGTTGGAAGGCTGCGCGGCGATTTTGCTGCCAGCAGGATTCCGCTTCTTCGGTGCAGAATTGCTTTTCCTTACCGTAGCTGACAATGCGGACGCGGCTGTTATCCACGCCACCCTTGACGATGGCGCTCTTGGCAGCATTGGCGCGGTTTTCACCGAGGGCAATGTTGTACTCTGTCGAGCCGCGGTCATCGCAGTATCCGCCGATGACGATCTTGACGCCGGGATGAGCCTTCAGCCAGGTAACGGCTGCGGCTGCGGCTGACTGGCCGTCTGGGCGGATATCGTAACTGTCGTAGTCAAAGAAAATATCTTTCACATTGTCGTGGAAGGCCTGCTCGTCTGCAGAAGAGTCTGTCGAAGCTGCCGAGGGAGGAGGCGGCGGAGGTCCACCGGCATTGACGGTGACGGTGACGGAAGCTTCGGCGTCGCCGCCTTCGCCCTTGGCGACGACGTGATAGGTCGTCGTCTCGGTGGGGGCGAGCATGAGCTGATCATTCGGCTTGACCGCGCCGACGCCGTCGAGCGCGACATCGGTTGCGTCGGTGGTGCGCCAGACGAGGACAACGGCGTCGCCCTTGTCTACAGTCTGCGGCGTCGCGGTGATGCTGGCGGTCGGGGCCGGCGAGCTGGGAGCTTCCGGGGCAGACGGCACCGTCGTCTTGGCCTTGTGCCCGCACGCCGTCAGCGCGAGGGTGCCGAGCACGATTACCGCTAAAAAATGTTTCATGCGAAAGCTATACATACTTTCCTCCTGCTGGACGTTCTGTGCGCCCAGCGGTTACGTTCTTGCAGTCGTTACTTCCAACTCCAGTTTGGCATAGAACAGGACCCGCTATGCGTCAGTTGTTGCGGACGTGTCCCATCTGACAGCATGCTCCAAATCGAAGTGCTGCTGCCGCGTTGCGACTCGTACACGATGTGGCGTCCATCGGGCGACCACGAGGGAAAATCGTTGCGTCCCTCCTGGTGCGTCAGCTGAATCCAGCGCTTGCTGGCCACGTCCATGATGTAAATGTCCTGCCCACCTGGATCACCCGGGCCGTACTTTCTATTCCATGCAAAAGTTATGAACTCGCCGTTGGGAGCCCAGCTCGGCGACGTGGCGTAGCCCATGTCGGTCATGCGCTGGACGTTGCTGCCGTCGGCATCCATGATGTAGAGCTGCGGCAGGCTAGTGCGCCCGCTGATCCACGCGATCTGCGCGTCCGTCTTCGGATTGAAGACCGGCGAAACATCGGGGCCGGCGTATTGGGTGAGGCGATGCAGATTGCCGCCGGTGGCGTCGGAGGAATAAATTTCCGGATCGCCGCTGCGCGAGGAAGAGAAGAGAAGGGTGCGGCCGTCGGCCGACCAGGATGGCGAAATGCTGCTGCCGCCGGGGCTTTGAAATGCGACCTGGCGGTTGAGGTCGAGAGAATACATGCTGAGGGTCCAGCCGTGACTGCCGAGAACGGAGAATGCAACGCGGCTGTTGTCGGGTGAAACGTGCGGCGAAATTGCCGGGCCGGCCATCGATGTCAGCTGATGCTGATTCTGGCCGTCGTAGTCCATGGCGAAAATCTGCTTGCTGCCGCCGCGGGTGCAGACGTAATAAATTTTGCTCTCCGCGATGCCGGGGATGCCGCCGCCGAGACGAAAGATAATTTCGTCGGCAAATTTGTGCGCGATGGCGCGGGCATTGTCCTGGGTGGCGTCCTCGCTGTACTGCTTGCCGAGCACCTGCGGGGAGCCGGCGTTTTTGGCGTCGAACAAATATCCGTAGACGCTGACGCGATTGCCCTGGACGCCGAGCGAGCCGAAGGTGACCATGGCGGCAAGCGTCGGATCGGCGCTCCACTGCGCGAGATGAATTTCCTGCGGCGCGCCTGGGCGCTCCTGCGGATTGAAGCTCTTCGAGACGAGGTCGAAGATGCCCGCGTTTTCGAGATCGGAGTAGAGGGTCAAGTCGAAGGTATGCTTCAGCGCGGCGGTCTGCGGGTCGCCGCCGTTGGCCTTGAAATCGGACGCGGCGATGCGGATTTTGTCGACGCCGAGATTGGTGCCGGTGTGCACCCAGTCCTGTGCCTGGGCGGCGATACCCGTCAGAAATATGCCGAAAATCACGAATAAAAACCGTCTTGTCATCGTGTTCAGTTTAGACGGATTATTTCCCGCACGCGGCTTTTCAGTCTCGTTCTCAAAATTCAAAGTAATACTCCACGTTAAGTGTGCCTTCGTTGTACCCGGCGGGCAATGGCCCAAAAGTATCTATACGTTGCAGCGCGCGCAACGCCGACGAATCCAGCGACGGGCTTCCGCTGGAGCGTTCGATGCGCACGTGACTCGGGGAGCCATCGCGCGCCACATCAAAGGTCAGATAAACTTTCGCGCCGCCGGCGGTCTTGGGGTCGACCTCGGCCTTGTACCAGCTCTGCTGGGCCTTGCGCTTGATGACGTCGACGTACCAGCCGTAGCGGGAGCCGAAATCTCCAGCGACGCTGACCGGACCTGCACCAGCGCTGGTCGCACTCGATCGCGGAATATTTGCCGGCGCTGCTTCGCCATAGTTGACGCGGTCATTTGTTTTTGGAATGGGCAGGGGATGAGTCAAGGGGCGCGCCATGGGCTGCGTCTGCGGCAGTGGCTTGGCCTGCGGAGTTGCGGGCTTGGGCTGCGGCTTGGGCGGTGTAACCTTTTCTGGAATTGGAATTGCGTCCGGCGGCGGTTCTGCGGCTTTGGCGGGCGGGGGGGGTGGAGCGGGCGCGACGCTGGGCGTGTCGGTGGCGAGAACATTGTCGGTCGGCAGTTGCGGCGTCGGAATTGGAATGGAGGGCGCGTTCGATACCAGCGTGGCCTGAATGGCGCCGGTCGTGGCCGCTGAGCTGCCCCACTCGCTGCCGTGATGGGTTGAAAACCAGAGCGTCCAGACGAGGAGTGCGCCGGCGGCCGCGATGTGGGCCAGCGCCGAACCCGCGAGTGGGGCGCCGATTTTCTCCGGCTCCAGCCAGAAATCTCCGTGATCTCTCATGATTGCGGCTATTGCCCGGAGCCGTCTGCGGACTGGCCGGGGCTCTTCTGAATCGGCTGGGTGACGATGCTGATGTTGGTGATGCCGGCCTGCTTGACTGCGTCCATGACGGCGGCGAATGCACCGAAGGGGACGCGCTCATCGGAGCGGACGTAGATGACGCGATGAGCTGGATCCTCGTTGCCGGTGCTTTGCAGCAGCGTTGGAATGTCGGCGACGTTGATGGGCTGGTCGCCGAGGAAGACGCGCTGATCGCGATCGATGCTGAGCACCTGGCGTTCCTCGGTGATTTCTTTCACCGTCTTCGTCTTCGGGACTGCGACTTCGATGCCGGATTGCAGCACGGGCGCCGTCAGCATGAAGATGACGAGCAGGACGAGGACGACGTCCACCAGCGGAGTGATGTTGATATCGGCCAGCGCGGTTTGTGTGCGTCCGTTCAGCGAAAAAGCCATGGCCGCCTTCCTTTAATACCGCGGCAGATTGCTGTGGGTACCCTGCAGGTACGGAGATTCATAGCCGGAGCGCGGAGCTGGCGGCGTTTGCGGGTGCGGCGCCTGGCCTTCGCTTCTTGCCGGGGCTGCGATGACGGTGTTCTCGATCGAGTTCAGCAGCTCGCGGGCGAAGTCGTCGAGGCGCGCGGCAAATTCGCGAAGCCGGGCGGTGAACTGGTTGTAGCCGACGACTGCGGGGACTGCGACCGCGAGTCCAGCTGCTGTCGTGATGAGGGCTTCGGAAACGCCGGGGGCGACGGCGCGCAAAGTCGCTGCGCCGGCTGTGCCGAGGCCGTGAAAGGCGTCGATGATGCCCCAGATGGTGCCGAACAATCCGAGAAAGGGAGCGACTGCGCCAATGGTGGCCAGCCACGTCATCCGGCTTTCGAGATGGGTGAGAGCTTCGCTTGCCGCAGTCTGCGAGGAGCGCTCGAGGGCAGCGAGGTTGTAGTGGCCGCCGTGCCTTTCCAGCTCCCGGCGATACTCCGCGTAGGTCTCGTCAAAGACAGCGACCAGGGGACTCGGCTTGAATTGTTCACTTACAGTTGCAATTTCCTCGAGGCGCGAGGACTTGCGGTAGGCCCGCAGGAAGCGCACGCTCTGCACGCGGGCGCGACGGAAGCTGGTCCACTTTTGCAGCATGATGGCCCAGGAATACAGGCTGGTCAGGAGCAGCAGGCCGAGGACGACCATGGCGACGGGGCCGCTGTTGCGCAGCATCTCCATGATCGCGTTGTCATTCGCGCCCGGCGGCGGGGCACCGGGAGACGCGGTCGAGGCTTGCTGCGCGGCTTCCTGCAACCAGACGAAAGAACTGGCAAACACTGAAATTTCAGTCATCATCACCATTGTTCACCCTAGCAGGGGGAATACCGTGGGAGAAAATACAACGAAACAGTTATCGTATAGGTACGGCGGCGAGCGTTGCGGCGGGTGGATGGAGCGAGAATTTTCGTTTGGGCGCGGCCTGCCGGCTGTAAATTGCAGTCGCGTGGCTGGGCAGATGCTATGCTGCGCACAGTCCTGGCATTCCTCCCATGCTGCTTGAACTTCGCGTCGAAAATTACGCCGTCATTGATCATGTGATCGCGAACTTCGGGCCCGGCCTCAACCTGCTGACGGGCGAGACCGGCGCCGGAAAGTCTCTGCTGATAGACGCGCTCGCGCTGCTTTTGGGTGAGAAGGCGTCGGCGGACGTCGTCCGACACGGGGCCGATCGGGCGATCGTGGCTTGCGTTTTTGAGTCGACTCCCGGCGCTGAGCAGATTCTCGAGGCGAACGGAATTGATCCGCAGGGCGGGGAAATTATTCTTCGCCGCGAAATTCACGCCAATGGCAAAGGCCGCGTCTTTGTTGACAACCAGCCGGCGACTGTAACTGTGCTGCGGCTGCTGGCGCCCGAGCTGGCGCTGATCCACGCGCAGAGTGAGAGCCAGTCGAGCTTTGATGGAGCGCAGCAGCGGCTGCTGCTGGATCGCTTTGCTGGTGTCTCGACCGAAGCGGCGACTGCTGCATATGCGGCGTGGCGCGCGGCGCGGGAGAAGCTCAATGAGATGGAGCATGGCGAGCAGGACCGGCTGCGGATGCTGGACATGTGGTCATTTCAGCGCAAGGAAATCCGCGAGGCGAATTTGAAGGCCGGGGAAGACGCAGCTCTCGAAACAGAGAAGCGCGTGCTGGGGAATGCGGAAAAGCTGTATGCCGCGGCGATGCAGATTTTTGCGTCGCTCGAAGATGACGAAATTTCGGCGAGCGGTTTGCTCGCGGCTGCGGCTCGTAACGCGGATGAGCTGGTTCGTTATGACGCGACGTGGAGTGAGGCGGCGCAGCAGATTGCTGCGGCTCGCGCGTCGGTGAGTGATGTCGCGGAAACGGCGCGAGCCTATGCTTCGCACATCCAGGCGTCGCCGGACCGGTTGGCGGAGATAGAGGACCGGCTGGCGCTGCTTGATCGGCTGAAACGGAAATATGCTTCGGCGGGGCCGCAGTCGCCGATTGATCTGGTGATCGCATTCGGGGCGGACGTCGAGGAGAAGCTGGCAGCGATTGAAAATCGCGACGAGATTCTCGCCCAGCTGCGGAAGGAGTTGGCAGCGGCATCGACGCGGTTTTTTAGCGCGGCGGAAAAATTGAGCAAATCTCGCGACGCAGCTGCTCGCAAGCTGGAAAAGAGTGCGGAGCAGCAGATCAATCAGCTGGCGATGAAAGTGCGGTTCGCGGTTGAGGTGACGGCGGATGAATCCGAAGCGCACTGGACGGCGCAGGGGTGGGACGCGGTCGAGTGCCGGGTGGCGACGGCGGCTGGGGAGCCGTTGAAGCCGTTGCGCGAGATTGCTTCCGGTGGGGAGATGTCGCGCATTCTGCTGGCGCTGAAGGTAAGTGTTGAACAAGCGGCTGGCAAATTGGGGCGGAATATTCTGCCGCGCACGCTGGTGTTCGATGAGATAGACATTGGCATTGGGGGACGCGCTGCTGAAGCTGTCGGGCAGAAATTGAAGCTGCTGTCGCGCGGGCAGCAGGTGCTGTGCATCACGCACCAGCCGCAGATTGCGGCCTTCGCCGATCAGCATTTCGCGGTCGATAAAAAAGAACAGGGTGGGCGGACGCGAACTTCTTTGCGTCTGCTGAAGGACGGCGAGCGCACTGAGGAAGTGGCGCGCATGCTTTCGGGAGCCAAGTTGACGGAGGCGTCGTTGCAGCATGCGCAGGAGATGATCGCGGCCAGCAAATAAGTCCGCGATCGCCCTCTTGTTGAGGGTCCGCCGCCGCCGTTATCATGGGAGGGCATGGCGTTTCCTATTCGCAAGTGCGTGGTTTGTTCCGAGGAGTTTGAGCTGAAGCCCGACAAGCCGGGCTTTGCCAATCGCTGCCCGGAGTGCAGCGCCAACGAAGCCGAAGCTGAGGCGGTGAAGAAGCCTGCGGGCGCGGCCGGCGCGAAGGCGGATCGCGAAGCCAACGAGGCTCGTCGCGAGGCGATGCGCAATCTTCTTTATCGCAAAGACAGCTGAGACGCGGCCGAGTGACGCGCGCGATTCCCCTCGGAACACGGCTGCTTTTACGCAGCCCCCAGAGTTGTGCAAAGCGTTATACTTAAAGGGTGACTACCGCAGCGATTGCCCCCAAGATTCCGGCTCCCGTCATCAAGTCGGACCGGTCCACGAAACGCGTACTTTTGCTGAAGCCGCGCGGTTTTTGCGCCGGTGTGGTACGAGCCATCGACATTGTCAGCATTGCGCTGGATACGTTTGGGGCGCCAATTTATGTCCGCAAGGAGATTGTTCACAATCGCAGCGTGGTCAATGATTTAGCGCAGAAGGGTGCGATCTTCGTCGACGACATCGACCAGGTGCCCGAGGGGCAGCGCGTTATCTATAGTGCACACGGCGTGTCGCCGGAGGTGCGTGAGTCGAGCAAGGCGCGCAATCTTCGCGTCATCGATGCGACCTGCCCGCTGGTCACAAAAGTTCACGTCGAGGCGGTCAAGTTTGCGCGGCAGGGATATTCGCTGGTCCTGATTGGGCATCGCGATCACGATGAAATTGAGGGCACGCTCGGGGAAGCGCCCGACGTCACGCAGGTAGTTTCGAGCGTGGAAGAAGTGGCGACGCTCGAAGTGCCGGACGTGAACCGCGTTGCATATCTGACGCAGACGACGCTGAGTCTCGATGAGGCGCGCGACATCATCCAGGCGCTGAAGGAAAAATTTCCCAACATCATCGGGCCGCACTCGCAGGATATTTGCTACGCGACGGAGAATCGCCAGGTCGCAGTGAAGAATGTTGCGCATGAAGCGGACCTGGTGCTGGTCGTCGGCTCGGACAACAGTTCGAATTCGAATCGGCTGGTCGAAGTCTCGCGCAACCTCAGCACCAAGGCTTACTTGATTGAGAATTCGAGCGCGATCAATCCGGAGTGGCTGGAGGGCGTGAACACTATCGCGCTGACCGCCGGTGCCTCAGCTCCGGAGGTTCTGGTCAGCGAGGTCGTCGATTATTTGAAGCGAAGTGGCTTTGGAACCGTCGAAGAGGTAGAGGTGATGCCGGAGCATGTCCGCTTTGGCCTACCTCCGGAAATTGTGCAAGCGATTGCTGCGGCCCCGGCAGTGCCTCCCGCAGCGCGCTAGTTTTTTTCCTCGTGACGTCGGCAACGGCAATGCAACACTGAATCGGAGATTTCATGGACGCTAGGACTGCAGCCAACCCGGTTCCGAAGCACGGCAGGATTGACGAAGGCCTGGACCACGTTGGCGCGTCGATTGCGCGGTCCCGCGATCACATCCTGTCATTGCAGCATGAAGATGGTTATTGGTTCGGCGAGCTCGAGGCGGACGCGATGCTCGAGGCGGATTATATTTTCGCGCACTTCCTTCTCGGGACTGGTGAGCCGGCTCGATTGCAGCGTGCGCTGAACGAAATTATTCGCTACCAGAATGCCGAGGGTGCGTGGAGTTTATTTCCCGGCGGGCCTTCCAACATCAGCTTGTCGGTGAAGTGCTATTTCGCCTTCAAGTTGATGGGCTGGTCGCCGGAGCATCCGACGCTGGTCAAGGCGCGCGAGTGGATTCTGGCCAATGGCGGCGTGGTTGAGTGCAACACATTTACCAAGATTTATTTGTGCTTCCTTGGGCAGTACGATTACGACGCTGTGCCGGCTGTGCCGCCGGAGATTGTGCTCGCACCCAATTGGTTTTACTTCAATATTTACGAAATCTCCGCGTGGTCACGCGCCATTCTTGTGCCGCTGTCCATTGCGTATGCGAAGAAGCCGTTCAAGAAGCTCGCGCCGGGGCAGGAGATTGACGAGCTGTTTGTCGGCGGTCGTGCCAAGTCTCGCCTGCGTTTGCGTTGGGACAAGAATTTTTTCAGCTGGCGCAATTTCTTCTTGGTGCTGGATCGGATGGTCCACTGGGCGGAGCGCGTGCACATCCGTCCGCTGCGGACGCTGGCTTTGAAGAAGGCGGAGAAGTGGATGCTGCAGCGCTTTGAAAAGTCTGACGGGCTTGGCGCGATTTATCCCGCGATGCTTAATTCGATTATCGCGCTGCGTTGCCTTGGGTATTCAGTCGACGATCCGCAGGTCATCCGCGCGATGGACGAGTTTGAAAAGCTTGGCATCGAGGAGCCGGAGGTTACCGATGAGCGGCCCGCGACTTTCCGCATGCAACCGTGCATGTCGCCGGTGTGGGACACGGCGTATGCGATGTTCGCGCTCGGTGAATCGGGCGTGGCGAAGGACGATGCGCGCCTTCTCAAAGCCGCCGATTGGATCCTGTCGAAAGAAGTGCGCGACAAGGGCGACTGGGCGGTCAAGGTGAAGAACACGCCGCCGGGTGGATGGTACTTCGAATTCAACAACGAGTTTTATCCGGATGTCGACGACAGCGG
>Ga0302324_100013569_pt1 | contig 16500 bp, 13 predicted proteins | sample Palsa_T0_1_FD_201949 | JGI IMG/M metagenome (GOLD analysis project Ga0302324, IMG submission 201949) | Peat permafrost microbial communities from Stordalen Mire near Abisko, Sweden - Palsa_T0_1 | ecosystem: Environmental > Terrestrial > Soil > Palsa > Peat permafrost | place: Sweden: Abisko...
AGAGATTGGTGCCGGTGGCGGGACTCGAACCCGCACGACTTTTTATGGTCCCAGGATTTTAAGTCCTGTGCGTCTGCCATTTCGCCACACCGGCCGCAGACGGAAACGCTAGTCTTACTCGTCTCCAAATGGAAGTTTGAATTTCATGTGGCGTTGCAGAATTATTTTATCCGCCCTGATTAAAAAGCCGCAACGCCGGCCCGGTCTGATTTTCAGAAAACTCAAAATGACGGGCATAATTGCGTTTTCACACTTGGCATTGCCTTTGCTAAACAGGATATGTTGAGTTGGAGGATTGGTTGGGTTTGGTGGCGGGTTTGGTGGCGGGTTTGGTGACTCTGGAAGCTTGTGGGGCTTGCTCTCAGATAACTGTCAAAGCTGGATTTGGGGAGAAATACGACGCACGCGCCCGATTGGTTTGTCTGCAGAACATGTATCGCGATCAGTAAAGGAGGTGGCGATCAACTGCGGTTGGATTGACGAGGCGCGTGCGGGTCGTATTTTTAATTTCAAATAACTTGGCGCTTATTCATTTCTTTAGTCTTCTCATCGTGACAGTCCGCGCCGTCTGGTTTAATTTTCGCGGATGGAAAAAACGACCCTGACTCTCGGCCACTCGCCCGACCCCGACGACGCCTTCATGTTTTATGCCCTGGCGAAGGATTTGATCCCGTCACACGGTTTTCATTTTCAGCACATCCTGCAGGACATCCAGACGTTAAATGAGCGCGCCACGCGCGGCGAACTCGACATCTCCGCCGTCAGCATCCACGCCTACGCCTATGTGTCCGACAAATACGCGCTGCTGCCCAGCGGTGCCAGCATGGGGGACGGTTACGGCCCGATGCTCGTCGCAAAAAATAAATTTTCCCGCGAAGAAATTCTCAAAAAGAAAATCGCCGTGCCGGGAACGATGACCAGCGCGTTTCTCGCCTTGCAACTCTGGCTAGGCAAACCGGCGAAGGAATTCAATTATATCGTCGTGCCGTTCGACCAGATTTTTTCCGCCATAAAAAATGGTGTGGCGGACATCGGTCTCATCATTCACGAGGGCCAGTTGACTTATAAAAACGAAGGACTCGTCGTCTGCGAAGATTTGGGCGTCTGGTGGGGAAAGCAAAACAACGGCCTGCCGCTGCCGCTTGGTGGAAACGTCATCCACAAAAAATTCGACCTGGCCACGCGCAAGAAAATTTCTGACACGCTCACCGTCAGCATCCAGTTCAGTCTGGATCATCGCTCGGAAGCCGTGCAACACGCGCTGCAATACGCGCGCGACATGGGCCGCGACTTGGCCGACAAATTTGTCGGCATGTATGTCAACCACTGGACGCTCGATTACGGCGAACGGGGCAGGGAATCCATCCGTCTTTTTCTCGGCGCCGGTTTTGAACGCGGGCTTCTGCCGCACCGCCAGGAATTGGAATTTGTAGTTTAAGCGGTGCGGATTGCGCCATCGCTTTCCATTTTGGCGACGAGCGGGAAAATGTCGCGTTGCAAACAGAACGCCACGTCGTCACGAAGTTCCGGCAATGACAGCAAACGTTGCGCATTTTCCGACAAACTGATTTTCCGCTCCAAACCCATCCGTACGGCCTCGAAATAAGCGGCACGGGCGGCCACAGCGCTGTCTGTCCGTTTTGAATGCGTGTCCTTGCCGGGCAAAAGCGCGTCCACCAGCGCGCCGGCGGCGATGATGTCCTCATCCGCCGGATTCTCGCCTGTGCCGGCGCAGACGAGCAGGATATTTTCAAAATGTTTCTGCCGCAGAAATTCTGCTGTCGCGCTCAAATTTAAAAACGAAGCGGCCAAAATCGTTTGCGCGCCCGCGCAGGCGCGCAGGGCGCGCGTGCCGTTCGTCGTGGTGGAGACGATGGTTTTGCCGCGCACTTTTTCCGGCGTGTATTCACGCGGCGAGTTGCCGAGGTCGAAATCAATGTCCCCGGCGGAAATGCGGACGCCGTTGCGTTCGCCGCCCAACAAAATCATTTCTGCCTTCTGCCTTCTGCCTTCTACCTTCCGAAAGGCCAGCGCCTCGGCGATTTCGCTGACGGGGATGATGGCTTTGGCGCCGTGGTGCAGCGCGGTCACTAACGTGCTGGTGGCGCGCAGCACGTCGAACACGACGCACGCGGTCGCGCGCAAATCGCGTTGGGCGAGCGCGGGCAATTCCGCCGGCGTCAGGATGGTTTTAATTTTCATTTACGTCGCGCGAAGGACGCGAAGTCATTTTTCATGTGTTTGGATGTGTTCAGAAATGCTGTGCTGCTTTTGCTTTCTTCGTCCGATCCAAAATCCAATTGCTCCTAACAAAGCGAATATTACTGTCCAAATAAAACCAAATTTTCGTTTTTGGTTCTCATCGGCCATAATTTCCGAAAATGGAATGAAAATGTTATTCTCGTCCCTGACATCTAAAATTCGGTGACCGTTAAAATCATTGAAGTATCGAATCGAAACTTCTTTTCCAATCGGAAGAACAGCTAAATAGTGCGTAAGTTGACCCGGGTAATCTGGTCGCCGGAGATGAAACATCTGACTAGATGATGTGTTTACGTCAAGCTCATAGAATTTATTTGAACTATATCGAGAATAATTCGTTTTCTCAACAATCTTGGCGTCAGCAATTGTATCTCTTGCAATCGCAAAATCATCAATCTTTGAGTTTCCAAATGGACTCGAAGTTAAAACAAAATCCATCCCAATAAAAAGCACAGCAAGAATTGAGCACATCCATCCCATCTGTTTCATTTTTTGGGCAAAGCGTTGCCTGTTCCTTTGCTGCTGCGATTGTCCATCGTTTTATGAAAGTTGACCGGCAATTTTTTATCAAGTAAAAGCTATTTCAATTTCGTCCGCATATAATGGAAAAGATATTGCTGGGCGTAACCGGCGTGCGGGCCGAAATGTGTGGCGGCAAAGCGGCGCAGGCGTTGCTCGCTGGCGCGGCGGCGCGGGAAATAAAGCTGTTGCAGCGCGCGTTCAATCCAGACATCCACGGGAAACGCGGAATCAAATCCGTAGGCGAACAGCAAAACGCAGTCGGCAATCTTCCCACCCACACCGCGAAGTTTTATCAGTTCCGCACGCGCCCCGGCGTGCGGCAAATGCCGGATGCGCTCCAAGTTAAATCTGCCTTCAGTGATTTCCCGGGCGGTGGCGAGCAGGCTCGGCGCGCGAAAGCCCATCTTGCAGGCGCGGAGTTCGGCTTCCGTGCAGGCGGCGATGCGCTGTGGCGTCGGGAATGAATAAAACAGTTCGTTGAAAATCGGTGGCTGCGGCGCAAGCCGCTCGCCAAAGCGTTCGCAGAGCAGCGAGATGATCTGCCGGATTTGGACGATTTGCTTGGTCGAGGACAAAATGAACGACGCGAGACATTCCCACGGGTCTTGCCGCAACAGCCGAAGGCCGTGGCAACTGGTGACGGCGATGCGCATCGGTTCGTCATCGGGAAATGTTTTCAGCACGGCGTCCAGATCCGTCCGGGTTTGAAGTAATTCGCGAAGCCAGTTCAAATCGTCTATTCCTGCGGAAGTTTCGGCAACAATCCCGCCGTCGGTCTGGGTCAGTCGCGCGAAATGTTTCCCGACCACGCCAGTCCAGGAATTTTCATTTTGCCGCCAGCGGAAAACTTGGCCGGAATTAAGCGTCGCCGCGAGGTCGTAATCTCGGACACGAAAAATGATTCTCGTCGCAGCCATTTGTCAGCGGTTCTTGGAATTCCCAAGATTCAAATTCGGCACGAGCGACGGCAGTTTTTCGTGCCAGCGCGGAAAATATTTCCTGCCGAGATGTTGCCACGCAATTTCGATGACGATGGCAATGGCCGCCGCGCAGCCCGCGCCAATGACCGCGCCCGTCAGCACGTCGCCCGGATAATGCACGCCGTTGTAAATGCGCGAAAACGAAACGCCCAGCGCGAGCGGCAGCATGAGCCACAAACTTTTCCGGTAGAACAAGAACAGCACCATCGTGGCGGCGAACAGGTTGGCCGCGTGCGATGAAGGCATGCTGTTGTGGCTGCCTTGATTGGCGGCCATGTCCACGCCGTTGGCATTGATTTCTCGCGGAACGTAGCCATCGCCGATTTTGCCGAACACGCGGGCCTGCGGCAGCGTGACGAACGGACGCGGGCGTGCGACGGCGTGCTTGAGCGTGTTGCAAACCAAGCCATCGTTGATGGCAATGACAAGGATCATCACCAAGACGCAAAGCCGCGCGCGGTTTTTGCCAAAAACGAGCAGCGCGACCCCGGCCAAAACCGCCAGCGCGATGAATTCTTTTTTCACCGCGTGGCTGCCGCTCAAGATCGGCATGAGCCAGTCGCAGAACGGATTGGCCAGCGATCGGTTGACGAACAGAAACAGGCGCGTGTCGAGTGTTTGCAGCCAGTGCATCGGCGGCAGTGTAGCGGGAAGCGCGAAGTTGGAAAACGGAATTGCGCGCGGCTCAATAAACCACGATGGAGCGGATCGGATGGTTTTTTAATTTTTCGCGCCCGTTCAAAAATTTCAGCTCGATGAGAAAACCAATCTCTAAAATTTGCGCTTTCAATTTTTTCATCAGCGCGACCGCCGCCGCCGCCGTGCCGCCGGTCGCGAGCAAATCATCAATGAGCAGCACGCGCGCGCCGGGCTTGAGCGCGTCAATGTGCATGGCGACGGTCGCGTGGCCGTATTCGAGCGCGTAATCTTCCTCGTGCGTTTTGTAGGGCAGCTTGCCCTTTTTGCGGACGGGCACGAAACCGGCCTTCAGTTTCAAAGCGGCGGCGGCGGCGAAAATGAATCCGCGCGCGTCAATGCCCACGACGGCATCCACGTCACCCGGTTTGAATTTCCCGGTCAACAGATCAATCGTGCCGGCGAACAGCCGCGCGTCGGCCAGCACGGGCGTAATGTCCTTGAACTGGATGCCGTGCTTGGGGAAATCCGGGACGTTGCGGATGGCGGCGGCGATTTCGGCGGGCGTGACGTTCGGCATAAAATTATTCTTCCCTGTTTTTCCCCCTCTCCAGTTTCTCGATCATTTTGCGCAGTTTTTTCAGCGCGAGATTCTGGATCTGGCGGACGCGTTCGCGCGTGACGCCGAATTTCACGCCGACTTCCTCCAAAGTTTTTTCTGAGCCGCCGTCGAGGCCGAAACGAAAACGCAAAATGGTCGCCTCGCGCTCGTCCAGATGCTTGACCATGTCCTGCAACATGTTCACGACGGTCTTGTCTTCGAGGTTGTCGTAGGGCGACGTGGCGTTCTCATCCTGCACCACGTCGGCAAAATTATTCGAATCGTCGTCACCGATCGGCGCGTCGAGCGAGGCGGGGCGGGTGGCCGCCTGCCGCATCTGCGTGATGCGCGCGGCGGTCATGCCCATCTCGTCGGCCAGCTCCTCGTCCGACGGTTCGTGGCCGAGCATCTCCTGCAGCTTCATCGCTGTGCGCCGCATCTTGGAAATTTTGTCCACGAGATGCACCGGCAGGCGAATTGTTTTCGATTGATTTGCGAGCGCGCGTTTGATGGACTGCTTGATCCACCACGAGCCGTAGGTGGAAAGCTTTCCACCCTTGGCCGGATCGAACCGCTCGACGGCTTTCATCAAACCGATGTTGCCCTCGCTGATCAAATCCAGCAGCGGCAGGCCGATGCCTTCGTAGTCGCGCGCGATTTTCACGACGAGGCGGAGGTTCGCCTTGATCATGTGTTCGCGCGCCTTTTTGTCGCCCTTCTTGATGCGCGCGGCCAGTTGGATTTCCTCGTCGGGCGTGAGCAGTTTCACCTGCCCGATTTCGCGCAGATAAAGCCGGATGGAAGTGTCGCCATCGTAACGTGCGGCTTCCTGTCGGAGAAAGGCCGTCGTGTCGCCCTCGGCGGGCTTGGGCAGGTTCGGTTCGGGGATGACGTAGGCACCGGATTTATCTTCCGCCGGTGAGGAAATTTTCACGCTCCGGGCAACCTTGACCGTTTTTGGCTTTTTGATTTTCGCCGCCATAAGACGGGCAAGACGTTAAAGACGAAACGCGCCGTCGCAAGGAAAATTGCTCGCGTAAATCAAATTTCCGGCACCTTCCCGCCTGCTGTATCCAAAAATCAAAGTTAATCAGCTCACGACGGGCGTTTCGTCATCGCTGCCATGAAGTTTTCGGTGACCGCCACTTCGAGCATCGCCCCGATATGCAGGAAGGTGTTGCGGGCCGCTTGAAGCTTCTTGCGGCCCAGTTCCATGTGTCCCTGTTGAAACTCGTGTTCCGCCCAGGCACGCAGGGTGCGGGCCTGTTCGCCCTCGGCTTTGATGAGCCCGAACACGCGGAGGCTTTCGGCAAAGCAACGCGCCGGATCAATGGTTGCCGTGTCGGAAAAGGCCGGGTCGCCGGCAATCTGGCTGCCGGGCTTTGACAGCCCGGCCCGGATGCGGCCCATGGCCCGCCAGGCTTCGCCGAGGTAAAGGGGGCTTTCGGATTCCTGCGCCAATTTGATGGCTTTTTTCGCCGTCTTGATGGCCTCAACAAACTTGCCCTGTCCCAGAAAGGCTTCGCCTAGAAAGGTGTAGGCTTCAGCCAGGGAGCAGGAGTTGGGCGTGGAAGTCTGGCTGATGATCTGCCGCAAATCGGTTTCGGCCTGTTCAAATTGTTTCAGCTCCAGCCGCACGCCGGACAGGTTGGCCAGATAAATCAACTCGCTTTCGCGGCTGCCAATCTGCCGGACGATGGTGAGCGCCTTCTCATAAAGTTCGGCGGCGGTTTTGTAATCGCCGCTGGCGCGCGCGGTCTCGCCGCGGTTGCTCCACATCGCGGCAACCTGGCGCGGGATGCCGAGTTCCTGGAAAATATCCAGACCTTGCTTGAAAAAGCGGTCGGCTTCAAGGTAATGGCCGAGTTGAAGGTGCGCCACGCCCAGCAGCTTGAAGCTGGTGGCGGTGCCGCGGCGGTCGCCCTGCTCGGTGCATAATTTGAGCGTCTCATTTCCCAAGTCCAGAACCGCCGGCGCATCCCCCATCCGGTAAAAAGCCCAGCCCTTGAAGTGCAAAGCCCTGATTCTTTCGGCGCGACCGGGATCGGCGGCTTTCAGTGCCAGGGCTTTCGCCTGTTCAGCGCACTGGATCGAGGCGCGGTTGTCTCCCCGGCGTTCGTGCAGGAAGGCCATGTCATTCCAGGCGCGCGCCTCGGCCACCGGATCGGCGAGCTGTTGCGCCAGGCTGCGCACGACGTCGCAGGTCTCGAGCGCCTCGGCGAAGCGGGCTTGGGCGCCAAGCGTCTCGACCAGCCCTTCCTGCCATTCCAATTGTTGCTTTAGTTGCGCGCGTTCCGGCGCGTCACCCACGGGCAGGAGTTGCAACGCCTGTTTGAAATGAACGATGGCGGTCGCGGGCGCATAACCGAGGCGCGCCTGTTCTCCGGCGCGGCCATGCCACTCGGCGGCCTCGGCCAGCCGCGATGCCTGCTCGAAATGGGTTGCGATCAGCGGCGCAAACTCAAGGATGCGGTCGCCGCAATGATCCTTGAGCCACTCGGCAAACCGGACGTGGTGCTGGCGGCGCGATTTCTTGAGCAGGCTTTCGTAGGCGACATTGCGCAATAGCTCGTGCTTGAACGCATATTCTTCCGAGCCGGCGAACGCAGAGGATTCCCGGCGAAAAATGAGTTCCTTCCGGCGTAAATCTTTCAGTGCATTTACCATGTCGTTGTGGCGGATCGTGCCTTCAAAAGGGGAGCTGGCAACCTGCTTCGGGTCGTCGGCCAACCCCATTTGCTCCACCGCGCTGTCCCAAAATATGCGGCCCACCACCGATGCGCGCTGAAGCACCCAGCGTTCCGCCGGCGAAAGACCGTCCAGACGCGCCTGCAAGACGCCGGTCAAGGTGGACGGAATCCGCGCGTTAACGAGCTGGCCAAGTTCAATGTGCCATTGTTCAGCTTGTGGTAGAATTACCTTTTGATCCATCAGCATTTTGATCATCTCCTCGATGTAAAATGGATTTCCCTCGGCGGCATCTGTGACCAATTCCCTCAATGCCGGAGGAATTTCCCCAGCCTTGCGCAGGATGGTTTCCACCAGCGCGTTGCTTTCGGAAGCGGACAACGAATCCAAATTCAGACGCGTAACATTCGGCAGGCCGTTGCCCCAGCCGGGGTGACGTTCAAAAAACGCCGGGCGCGCCGAGCAAAGGATCATCAACGGCACGCCTTGGCAGTTTCGGATCAGATGTTCAATCAGTTCGAGCGATCCATCGTCACACCATTGAAGATCTTCCAAGACCAGCAAAACAGCACTATATTTTGGTTCATGTTCGGTGGCGGGGCTTTGGCTGATGGCACCGAGCAGGCGGCTGAAGCCCGAGAACGCCCGTTGGCGGATTTGCTCCACATCATCAAGAATATGGCGGAGATGGGGGCTGGCCGAAAAATCCAGCCCGAGAAGCTGCCCGAGAAAATGGATGTCCTGCATCAGCTCTTCGCGTTTCCCGAAATGCGCCGCGGCATCTTTTCCTAAAAGTCCGGTCAGCCCGCATTCAAATTTCTCCCGCGCCAGTGCGACCGGATCACTTTCTTGAATCTCGAACCGTGCGGAAAACAGGTCGCGGATTAGCGTGAAAGGCAGGCTGGCCATCTCGGTGGTCGCCCGCCCGCAAAAAATCCGGAAGTATTGGGGAAACAGTTCAGTTTTTTTGTGGAACTCGAAAAAAAGGCGGGACTTGCCGATGCCGGCCTCGCCCACGACCGTAGTGATTTGCGGCGCGCGGTTATGCATCGCGAGTCTGAATTCATCCTGAAGACGTTTTAGTTCCTGCTGCCGGCCGATCATCTCGGTTTCCACCCCCAGAATACCGCGCATTTGCAACGCCAGTCCCCGGGACTTGGCACGTAGAATCAGATAGGTTTCAACGGGCTCGGGCTTGCCCTTAACCGTCAACAACGGCATCGCCTGGGCATCAAAAATTCCAAACACATGCCGGTATGTTTCGCGCGAAATCAGCACCCCGCCGACGGGCGCGCTTTGCTCCAGCCGGCTGGCCAGATTCACTGAATCACCCACTAGAAATTCACCGGTGTGATCGCCCGCGCCAATCACCACCAGGCCAGTATGAATGCCGATGCGCATCTGCAACGCAGATTGGCTTTTATCGGCCTTGATTTTTTTCAACCAGGCCTGCATGGCCAGCGCGGCGCGCACGGCTTCAGCGGGATCTTCCTCGCGTGACCGCCGGCCGCCAAAAACCGCCATGATGCCGTCGCCGGTGTGTTTTTCCGGCGTGCCACCGTGGGCGACAATGATCGCGTCCAGGTTCGCCCAGATCGAGTTCATGTTGTCGCGCAAATCTTCCGGATCCAGCCGGGCCGAAAAAGCGGTGAATCCGGAAAAGTCGGCAAACAAAATTGTCACCTGCTTGCGCTCGCCCGCCGTCAACTTGGGGTTTCGTTCGGTTGCGCTTGCCTCTGCAACCAGGGCGTGGCCGCAGGCTGAACAAAATTTGGCCGCGCCCCGGATATCGGCGGCGCAAACCGGACAGCGTGCGATCAACGGGAAACCGCATTTCGAACACGAACGGGCGTCCGCGAAATTACTGCTGCCGCAAGCCCTGCAGGTCGCCAAATTTTGATCCAGATCCCCCATGGCGATGGATATTAAATCTCCAGCACTTTCTCAAACCGCGTCAGGTTTCTGGAACCGCTGGCCGTGACGAGCGCGACGTCTTCCAGCCGCACGCCGCCGATTTCCGGATAGTAAAGCCCCGGCTCCACGGTCACGACTTGTCCGGCCTTCAATTTGCCGCGCGAGGTCGCGCCCATGCGCGGCGCCTCATGGATGTCCAGCCCCAGCCCATGGCCCGTGCCATGGAAAAATCCCTCCATGCGCCCGTTGCGCTTGCCCGTGTGGTAGCCGCGCTGCGTGAAAAATTGCAGGACGCACTGGTGGATCTCCTTCGTCGGGGTTCCGGCGCTGACTTTTTGCAGCGCAATTTTCTGCCCGTGAAAGACGGTGTCATAAAGTTTTTTCACGGCCTCGCTCGCGCGCCCACGCACGACAGTACGCGTGATGTCGCCGAAATAGCCGGTTTTCTGCGAGCGCGGAAAAATGTCCAGGATGACCGGCTCATGCGCGCGCAATGGCCCGTAGCCGCGCTCGTGCGGGTCGCAACCCTGTTTGCCGCCCGCGACGATGGTGTTCGCCGCCAGGCCGCTCGCCTGCAGGATCGCGCAGTCAATCACCGCGCGCAGCCGTTCGGAGGTCAGCGGCGAGCCGCGGTAAATCAACTGCCGCCGTTTGCCGATTTTCGCGAGCCGCAGCGCCTGCATGCCCTCGGCCATCCCGACTTCGGCCATCACCAGCGCCGCAGAAATTTTCCGGACCTCGTCGGCCGACTTGAACTCCCGTTTCGGGAAAAAATTGGCGCTCGGTTTTAGTTTAATGCCGAGCCTTTTCAAGTCTCGGGCCATGCCGATCGGAAAATTGTCCGGCACGATGGCGCGGCGGACTTTGTTCTCGCGCAGAAGCTCGCGGACGACGTGGGCGAAGCCGGGAAATTTCACGCCGTCGCGCCGAAGTTTTTGCTGATACGCGCTCAAGGAGACGGTGCGGCAGTGCGGCGCCTGCCGGCGTGCGCGGTCAATTTCCAGATCGCTCAAGACGATGAGGGGGCGGCGGCCGAAGTTGAGGTAAATAAACGGGTCGCCCGCAAACAGCCCGGTGCCATAGAGCATGTTCGCGTCGCGCTCGCTGTCCGCGACCATGAGCAAGGTGTCTGACATGATTGGTCGTTAAATCGTCAATTCCAGATCGTTGCGCCGGAAGCCGGTCCAACGTGCAACGATTTAACGATTCACGCCCCGATTGTTCAAGTCCCAAATAACCGGTCGCCCGCGTCGCCCAGGCCGGGAACGATGAAACCGCGCTCGTTCAATTTTTGGTCAACCGCCGCCGTGAAAATTGGCACGCGCGGATGCTTTTTCTGCACGTTTTGAATTCCTTCCGGCGCGGCGACCAGGCTGACCAGACGGATATGTTTTGCGCCCTGCTCGACGAGCAAATCAAGCGCGGCGACGGCGCTGCCACCGGTCGCGAGCATCGGATCAATCAGGATGGTCTCGGATGCGCCAAGATTTTCCGGCAGGCTTTTGTGATAAAACATCGCGCGCAAAGTTTTTTCCTCGCGCTTAAGGCCGATGAAGCCGACGCGCGCGTGCGGAATCAATTGCAAAATGGAATCCAGCATGCCGAGGCCGGCGCGCAAAACGGGAACGAGCACGACCTCGCGTTCGAGTTGAAAACCGTTCGTCCGCGCGAGGGGCGTCTGCACGTAAACTTTTTTGACGGCGAACGCGCGCGTGGCCTCGTAAATCATCAGCGCGGTGATTTCATTGAGCAGGCGGCGGAATTCCTGCGGCTGCGTCCGCTGGTCGCGCAACCGCGTGAGGTTGTGTTGCACGAGCGGGTGCGCGATGACCGTGACGCCCTTCATTCAGTTTTCCGGAGCCTGCCAGAGAAAATACATGCAGCCCGCGCGCAACTTGGGAATGTCCAAACCAAGGTCTAGCTTCACGTCGTGCGCCGCGCCGCTCTGGCCGAACATGGAGAGAAAATCCGAGATGTCGTAACGTTCACGGTATTCAACCAGGTTGGCGTCGTCAATGTGCGCGATTTTTTCCGTGCGATCCACGGTGTCGTCGAAATCGCCGACTTGATCCACAAAGCCAAGCGTGAGCGCCTGCATGCCGGACAAAACGCGGCCGTCGGCATAGTCCTCCCAGTCGAACGCAAGCGCCCGGCCTTCGGTTTTATTTTTGTCATGCGCGGCGGCGCGGCCTGCGCGGACGACGCCCTTGAACTTCTGGAACGTCTCGTCAATCAACGCCTGCACCATCGCGTGTTCGCCGGCGGGAATTTCATTCGTGCTGCGGTCGGGGCTGAGCATGTCCTTGTATTTGCCGCTTTTGAAGGTCATCGGCGCGACGCCGACCTTGTCCATCAACCCGCGATAATTGTAGCCGTGCATGATCACGCCGATGCTGCCCGTGATCGTCAGGTCGTTCGCCACGATCCAGCGGCATGGCGCGGAGATATAATAACCGCCGCTCGCCGCCAGGCTGCCCATCGAGCAGACCACGGGCTTGCCGGAATCCTCCTGAAATTTGACAATCGCCTTGTTGATCTCGTCCGAGGCCATCACCTCGCCGCCGGGCGAATCCACTTTAAGGATGACCGCCTTCACGCGCCGGTCGTCCTTCGCGCGGTCGAGCTGCGCCTGCACCACGTCCACCAGATTGTTTCCCGCCGGGTCGGGCGTGCTGGCGATGATGCCGTCCACCGTGATGACGGCGATTTTATCCCGCACGCCGTTGTCCGCCAGAATGCACTCGTCCAGCCGCGGCCCGACTGTGCGCGCCGTCGTGGTCCGGTAATAGCCACGGTTTAACCCGCCGCTGATCGCCTGCGCAAAAAATTGCGTCATGTTCCCCAGCAGGCTGAAACCGAGCAGCACCAATAAAATAATGGAGACGATGATCCAGCCCCAGCTCCGGCGCGGCGGGGCCGGTGGTGGCGGCGTGATGATGGGCGGCGGCGTTTTTAACGGCGGCGGCACATCGGACGGCGAAGATGAATTTTCCATAACGCGCGCAATCTAGCGCAAAGCCCGCAGCGGGGCAAGGTGATGATTCACCAATAATGATGAACCAGCGGTCGGATCTCCGCGTCGTAGAGTGCGCGGATTTTTTTCATCGTGGCGGTGGGCAGCGGTTTCAAATCTGATGTCGCAACATTTTCCGCGACCTGCGCCGGACGCTTCGCGCCGGGGATTGCGCACGTCACGGCGGGAAATTCCAAAATCCACCGCAACGCCAGTTGCGCCATCGTCGCATTTTTCGGGACCAAACTTTTCAATTCCGCCACCGCACGCAGGCCGGCCTCAAAATCCACGCCCGAAAAAGTTTCGCCATGGTCGAACGCCTCGCCATGGCGGTTGAAGGCGCGATGGTCGTCCTTCGCAAACTTGCTGTCGCGCGTGATCCTGCCCGACAACATCCCCGAAGCCAGCGGCACGCGCGCGAGGATGCCGACTTTTTTCTTTTGCGCCTGCGCGAAAAATAATTCTGCCGGGCGCTGCCGGAAAATGTTGAAGATGACCTGCACCGACTGGACTTTGGGAAATTCGATCGCCTTCAGCGCCTCCTCGACCTTTTCCACGCTCACGCCGTAATGCCGTAGCTTGCCGGCCTGCACAAGGTCGTCGAGGATGCCGAAGACTTTCGGCATGTAATAGACCGCCGTCGGCGGACAATGCAGTTGCAATAGATCAAGCGCGTCCGTGTTCAAATTTTTAAGGCTGCGCTCGATCCACGCCGTGAGGTTCTTGCGGCTGTAACCCTCCGGCGTCTGCGCGGGCAGGCGGCGGCCGGCCTTGGTAGCGATGTAAAACTTTTCCTTCCGGTCCCTTTTCAGCCTCGCCAGCAGCCGTTCGCTGCGGCCGTCGCCATAGACATCCGCCGTGTCAAAAAAATTTACGCCACCGTCGAGCGCGGCATGGAGCGCGGCCAGCGATTCCGTGTCGCTCACATCGCCCCACGAGCCGCCGATGGCCCACGCGCCAAAACTGATTTCCGAAACCTTCCAGCCGGTGCGGCCAAGTTCGCGATAGTTCATGCTAGCAAATTAAATGAAAAACAGTTTTTGGCCACAGATTTTCATGATAAAACATGGAGCGTTTAGCTGTTGCCCTTGCAGCGGGAATTGAAAACACTACGGTACCATCTATGGAAAGCGTACGGCCCATGGATAGCTGCCGTTATTGATGGTTTAGCTAACAAACTTGCGCATGAGATTTGTAATCTAATTCTCAAAAGAGAACAAAAATAGTTATGCAACTCGACAAGTTGACCCTCAAATCGCAGGAGGCGTTGCAGGACGCGCAACGTCTCGCCCGCGAACATTCGCATCAGGAGATGGACGGCGAGCATGCGCTGCTCGCGCTGCTCGGCCAGAGCGAGAGCCTCGTGCCGGAACTGCTTCAGAAAATCGGCGTGCCGCCCGCTCGGCTCCAGCCGGATTTGGAAAAGGAACTTGCGCGCCGCCATAAAATTCAGGGTGGCAATGATCCTTATGCCGGGCGCGATTTGCAAAAGGCGCTCGACGCCGCACAGTTCGAGGCAACCAGGCTCAAGGACGATTACGTCAGCACCGAACACCTGCTGCTCGGCCTGCTCGACGAGGCCAGCCCGTCGCTCAAGAAAATTTTCGCCGCGCACGGCCTCAAGCGCGACGCGGTGCTCAAGGCGCTCGCGGAACTGCGCGGCAACCAGCGCGTGACCGACCAGCAGCCAGAGGGAAAGTTTCAGGCGCTGGAAAAATACGGTCGCGACCTCACGGCGCTCGCGCGGCAGGGCAGGATTGATCCGGTCATCGGCCGCGACGAGGAAATCCGCCGCGTGATGCAGGTGCTGACGCGCCGCACGAAAAATAATCCGGTGCTTATTGGCGAACCGGGCGTGGGCAAGACGGCGATTGCCGAAGGACTGGCGCGGCGCATCGTGAGCGGCGACGTCCCCGAATCGCTGAAAAACAAGCGGCTCGTGGCGATGGATTTGGGCGCGATGATCGCCGGTGCAAAGTATCGCGGCGAGTTTGAAGACCGGCTCAAGGCGTTCCTCAAGGAAATCACCGCGAGCGACGGCAAAATTATTTTGTTCATTGACGAGCTGCACACGCTCGTCGGCGCGGGCGCGGCGGAAGGTTCCAGCGATGCGGCGAACATCATGAAACCGCAGCTTGCCCGTGGCGAGTTGCGCTGCGTGGGCGCGACAACGCTGGACGAATATCGCAAGCACATCGAGAAAGACCCGGCGCTGGAGCGGCGTTTCCAGCCGGTGCAGGTGGCCGAGCCGACGGTCGAGGCGACCATCGCGATTCTACGCGGACTGAAGGAGCGTTACGAAGTGCATCACGGCGTGCGCATCCAGGACGCGGCGCTTGTGGCGGCGGCGACATTGTCGCATCGCTATATCACCGACCGGTTTTTGCCGGACAAGGCGATTGATCTCGTGGATGAAGCGGCGTCGCGCATCAAGATGGAGCTGGATTCCAAGCCGACGGAACTGGACCAGCTTGACCGGCAGATTTTGCAATTGGAAATCGAGCGCACCTCGCTCGCGAAGGAAAAAGATCCGGCAAGCAAGGAGCGGCTCAAGCTGATTGACAGGACGGTTGCGAATCTGAAGGACAAGTCCAAGGCGCTCACGGCGCAGTGGCAGAATGAGAAGACCGCCGTCAACGCCGTGAGCGTTGTGCAGTCGCAACTCGAGCAGGCGAAGATTGAACTGGAAAAAGCGCAGCGCGCGGGCGATTTGTCGAAGTCGGCGGAGATTCAATATGGCCAGATTCCCGAACTGGAAACCCGGCTGGCGAAGATTGAAAAACAATCCACGCAAAGTACTGGCCGCAACACATTGCTGCGTCAGGAGGTCACCGATGAAGACATCGCCCGGGTGGTCGCTGCGTGGACGCACATTCCCGTCTCGCGGATGCTCGAAGGCGAGCGCGAGAAACTGCTCAAGATGGAGGAGCGTTTGCAGCAACGCATCATCGGGCAGAAGGAGGCAATCACCGCCGTATCCAATGCCGTGCGCCGCTCGCGCAGCGGTTTGCAAGACCCGAACCGTCCGATTGGCTCGTTCATTTTTCTTGGCCCGACCGGCGTGGGCAAGACCGAGACGGCCCGCGCACTGGCGGAATTTCTTTTCGATGATGAAAACGCGATGGTGCGGATTGACATGAGTGAATACATGGAAAAGCACACTGTCGCGCGGCTCATCGGCGCGCCGCCGGGCTACGTTGGTTATGAGGAAGGCGGCCAGTTGAGCGAGGCCGTGCGGCGCAAACCATACTCGGTGATTTTGTTCGACGAGATCGAGAAGGCGCACGCCGACGTGTTCAACGTGTTGTTGCAGGTGCTCGACGATGGCCGGCTCACGGACGGGCAGGGGCGCACGGTGGATTTCAAGAACACCATCGTCATCATGACCAGCAACCTCGGGTCGCCGGTCATCCAGGAATATTTCATGGACGGCCGCACGGACAAGTCCGCGCATCAGGCGATGGAGGACAGGGTGATGACCGAACTGAAAAAACATTTCCGCCCGGAATTCCTGAACCGCGTGGACGACGTGATCATTTTCCAAAGCCTCGACGAAGGCCAACTCGCGCGCATCGTGGACATCCAGCTTGGCCGTTTGGAAGGGCGGCTTGCACAGCAAAACCTCACGCTGGACGTGGACGACCGTGCGAAGAAACTGCTGGCGAGCGAGGGCTACGACCCGCAGTTTGGCGCGCGCCCGCTCAAGCGCGCGATCCAGGAACACCTGCTGGATCCGCTCGCAACGAAGCTGCTGGCGGGCGAATTCAAACCGGGCGATAAAATCAAAGTGACGACGAAAGACGACGGATTGGTGTTCGTGAAAAAATGACCTGAACTTTCCGGCTTCAAGGGTGACTACGGCGAGCGGAAGCGGTAGAAACGTC
>Ga0302324_100013570_pt1 | contig 16500 bp, 14 predicted proteins | sample Palsa_T0_1_FD_201949 | JGI IMG/M metagenome (GOLD analysis project Ga0302324, IMG submission 201949) | Peat permafrost microbial communities from Stordalen Mire near Abisko, Sweden - Palsa_T0_1 | ecosystem: Environmental > Terrestrial > Soil > Palsa > Peat permafrost | place: Sweden: Abisko...
TCCCTCGACGAAGCCCCAGATCGCGCGGTACTGGGCCCAGCGCGCGCGCTGCGCCTCGCCCGCTGCGGACCGCTGGATGAAGTGGACGTGGAGGCCCTTGTCGCGCCCGGCCGCGAACAGCAGGCAGCGCGCTGGGCGGCCGTCGCGACCGGCCCGCCCGGCCTCCTGGTAGTAGGCCTCGAGCGACTCCGGCACCGCCGCGTGGCAGACCGTGCGCACGTCGGGCTTGTCGATCCCCATGCCGAAGGCGTTGGTCGCGACGACGACCGCCACCTCGTCGGCCATGAAGCGCCGCTGCGCCTCCGCGCGCGCCTCGCGCTCGAGCCCGGCGTGGTAGGCGACGACGCCGACGCCGAGCGCGCGGTGGAGCGAGCGGGCTAGCGCCTCGGTGCGCGCGCGCGTGCCGGCGTAGACGATCGCCGGGCGCGCCGCCGGGTCCGCCAGCAGCGCGGCGATCCGCCCTTCGCGGTCGGCGTCGCCCTGCGTCGGAACGACGATGTAGGAGAGGTTCGGGCGATCGAAGCCGGTCGTCACGCGGACCGGGTCGCGCAGGCCGAGGCGGACGATCACATCGCCAGCGACGCGCGGCGTGGCGGTCGCCGTGCAGGCGAAGATCTGGCGCGCGCCGAGCGCCCGCGCCGCCGCCGGCAGCTCGAAGTAGTCGGGGCGGAAGTCGTGGCCCCACTGCGACACGCAGTGCGCCTCGTCGACGACGAACATGCCGACCTCGACGCCCTCGAGCGCCGCCACAAAACCCTGCGTCGCGAAGCGCTCGGGTGCGACATACAGAAACCGCACATCCCCCCCACGAACGCGAGCCAGCGCCTCGCGATTGGCCGCCAGATCGCGCTGGCTGTTGATCAGCACGGCCTGCCCGCGCGCCACGCGATCGAGCCCGGCGACCTGGTCTGACATCAGCGAGACGAGCGGCGAGACGACGATCGTCAGCCCCTCGCGCATCAGTGCCGGGAGCTGGTAGCAGAGCGACTTGCCGGCGCCGGTCGGCATCACGACGAGCACGTCACGGCCGGCCAGCGCGGCGCGCACGACCTCCTCCTGGCCGGGGCGGAAGGCCTCGTGGCCGAAGTGCTCGCGCAGCGCGGTGTGCAGCTCGCTCATCGCCGGGGAGGCTAACGGCGCCCCCGGTTGGCACTCGACGCTCAGTCGGCGACCGCGGCGGGGATGCGGCCGCCCGCTGCCAGCGGCAGCTCGAGCGCGTACTTGCCGCTCGCGTCCTCGCTCCCGGCGAGCGGGTAGTCGCCGCTGAAGCAGGCGTCGCAGTGGCGCTCGCGCGGCGCACCGATCGCCTCATAGACGCCGTCGAGTGAGAGGTAGGCGAGCGAATCGGCGCCGAGCCGCGCGGCGATCTCCGGCACGGTCCGCGCGTGGGCGATCATCTCCTCGCGCGTGGACATGTCGATGCCGTAGTGGCAGGGGTGCTTGATCGGCGGCGCCGAGATCCGCAGGTGGACCTCGGCGGCGCCCGCGTCACGCAGCATCCGCACGATCTGAGCGGTCGTGTTGCCGCGCACGATCGAGTCGTCGACGACGACCAGGCGCTTGCCCGAGACGACCTCGGGCAGCGGGTTGAACTTGATCCGCAGCCCGTGCTTGCGGAGCTCCTGGCCGGGCTGGATGAAGGTCCGCTGGATGTAGCGGTTCTTGACGAAGCCGTCGTCCTGAGGCAGGCCGCTGGCGCGCGCGAAGCCGCGGGCCGCCGCGTTGCCGGAGTCGGGCACAGGGATCACGAGGTCGGCCGCGACCGGTGACTCGCGGGCGAGAATCTCGCCCATCCGCCCGCGCACGACCTGCAGCGCGGTGCCCTCAAAGCGCGAGTCCGGCCGCGCAAAGTAGATGTACTCGAAGACGCAGAAGGCCTCGCGCTCGGGCTCGATGACCTGGATCGAGGTGAGCCCGTCCTCGCCGAGCGAAACGACCTCGCCCGGGCGGACGTCGCGGAGATGCTCGGCGCCGATGATGTCAAGCGCGCAGGTCTCGCTGGCGAAGCAGTAGCGCGCCGGAGTGTGCTCGTCGAGCGGCGCGAGCATGCCGATCGCGAGCGGGCGCAGCCCGAGCGGGTCGCGCATCGCGAGCACGCGGTCCTTGCTCATCAGCACCGTCGAGAAGGCGCCCTGCAGCTGGGGCATCACGGTCGCGACGGCGTCCTCGATCCGCTCGGCCGGGTCGGTCGCGATCAGCGCGGCGATGATCTCCGAGTCCGATGTCGAGGCGAAGCTGACGCCCCGGGCGCGGAGCGCCGCGTGCAGCTCGACGGCGTTGATCAGGTTGCCGTTGTGGGCGAGCGCGAGCTCGCGGCGGTTGCCGCCGCTGCCGGCCGCACGCTGCACCGGCTGCGAGTTCTCCCAGGCGTTCGAGCCGGTCGTCGAGTAGCGCACGTGCCCGATCGCGAGCTCGCCACCGAGCGAGATGATGTCGTTGGCGGTCAGCGCCTGGTTGACGAGCCCGAGGTCGCGGCGGGTCATGATGTGCCGGCCACGGTCGGCCGCCGCAATCCCCGCCGACTCCTGGCCGCGGTGCTGCAGCGCCGAGAGGCCGAAGAAAGCCAGGTTCGACACCTCGTGCCCGGGGGCATAGACCCCGAACACGCCACACTCATCGCGCGGTCCTTCGCGCGCATCAAGGCTGATGGACGATGGAAGCATCTGAGGGGTCCGCGACCGGTAGCGGTCTTACCGTCGCGGACAGCTAACAGCCTACCAGCGCGGTCCGCGATCATTATCGGCGGTGACCAGCGGTCCGACGACGATCTTCACGACGATGACGGCGCTCGCCGAGGCGACCGGCGCGATCAACCTCGGCCAGGGCTTTCCCGACTTCGACGGCCCGCCGGCGCTGCTCGACGCCGCGGCCGCTGCGCTTCGGGGCGGCCAAAACCAGTACGCGCCGCTCGCCGGCGTCGGCGCGCTGCTCGAGGCGATCGCTGCCCACCAGGAGCGCCGCTACGGCCTGCGCTTCGATCCCTCGAGCGAGATCCAGGTGACCTTTGGTGCGACCGAGGCGCTCGCGGCGGCGCTACTGGCGCTGGTAGAGCGCGGCGACGAAGTCGCGATGCTCGACCCGAGCTATGACTCCTACGGCGCCGGCGTCGCACTGGCCGGAGGGCGCGCGGTGCCGATCGTGCTCGAGCCGCCCGAGTGGCGGCTCGAGGCGGCCGCGCTGGACGCTGCGATCACGCCGCGCACCCGGCTCATCATCGTCAACTCGCCGCACAACCCGACCGGCCGTGTGCTCGACCGCGCAGAGCTCGAGCTGCTCGCCGCGGCCTGCCGCAAGCACGACCTGATCGCGCTGACCGACGAGGTCTACGAGCACCTCATCTACGAGGGCGAGCACATCCCGTTGGCGACGCTGCCAGGGATGGCGGAACGCACGATCACCGTCTCTGGGATCGGCAAGACGCACTCCGTGACCGGCTGGAAGATCGGCTGGGCTTGCGGGCCGGCCGAGTTGATCACGCGTGTGCGAGCGGTCAAGCAGTACCTCAGCTTCGCCGGCGGGACGCCGCTCCAGCACGCGAGCGCCGCCGCGCTCCGCTTTCCCGACAGCGTCGCCGGCGAGCTCGCGAGCGCACTGCGCGACAAGCGCGACCGTCTCGCGGCGGGCCTGCGTAGCGCCGGCTTCGAAGTCTTCGCCTCAGCCGGTACCTACTTCCTCAACGCCGATGTGAGCCCGCTCGGCGAGGAGGACGCCGCCGCGCTGTGCGCCCGCCTGCCGCACGAGGCGGGCGTCGCCGCGATTCCGACCTCCGCTTTCGCCGCCGACCCGGCCGGCGCGACGCGCTCGCTCGTCCGCTTCGCCTTCTGCAAGCGCGACGCGGTGCTCGCCGAAGCGATCGAGCGGCTGCTCGCGTGGGCGTCCGGTGGAACCTAGTTGGAGCTGAGCGCCTCGCGGCGCCGGAGCCTCAGCTCCCGATCGCGGCTCTCGAAAGCGGTTCATGGGCCGCAGGGGCCGGACCGCCGCGGCGGGCACTGCGACGGGTCAGGCAAACAGGCCGGCGAGCGAGCCGTTGGCTTGGCGCAAACGCTCGACTGGGATGTCGATGCTGGTCTCCCCGGCGCCGATCGCAAGGCGCGTGCCGCCGACGGTGCCGATGATCTGGTGCGGTGTGTGCGGGTCGAGTTGGCGTAGTGCTGAGGGGGCGCCGGAGACGATGAAGCAGCCTGGCGTCTCACCGAAGAGGACGGCTTCGCTCCACTCTTCGAGCTCGATCTCGGCACCCACGGCGCCGGCGAGGCAGCACTCGGCGAGCGCCGTGGCGAGGCCGCCTTCGGCGATGTCGTGCGCGCTGTGGAGCGTGCCGGCGCGGACCGCGTCGCGGATCGTGCGCTGGGTCGCGGTCACGGCCGCGATGTCGATCTCGGGGAGTGCGCTCGGGAGCGCCTGGCCGCGGAGCTTTGCTAGCTCGGAGGCCGCGATCGCCGGCGCGAACGGGCCGACGAGCGCGATCGCGTCCCCTTCGCCGGCGAAGCCGAGCCGGCCCGCGCGCGCCGGATCGCTGAGCGCGCCGACGATGCCGACGACCGGCGTCGGGTAGATCGGGCCGTCGGGGCCTTCGTTGTAGAGCGAGACGTTGCCGCCGACGACCGGGATCTCGAGCGCGCGGCAGGCGTCGCCCAGCGCGCGGATCGACTCGGTCAGCTGCCAGGCGATGTGCGGCTTCTCGGGATTGCCGAAGTTGAGGCAGTTGGTCAGCCCGAGCGGCTCGGCGCCGACGCAGGCGAGGTTCGAGACGCACTCGAGCACCGTCTCGATCGTTCCGCGATAGGGGTCGGCGGCGACGCGGCGTCCGTTGGCGTCGATCGCCACCGCGATGGCGCTGCCCTGCGGCAGTTCGAGCACCGCCGCGTCGGCCTGGCCGGGCCGGCGGACCGTCCGCGACTGCACGACGGGGTCGTACTGCTCAAACAGCGGCATTCGATCGGCGATGTTGGGCGAGGCGAGCAGTGCGAGCAGCACATCCGCGGGATCATCGGCGTGCAGCGTCCGCTCCGGCGGCGGATAGATCTGGTGCGCGGGAAGCTCCGGTGAGAGCTCATAGAGCGGGCAGGCGTCGACGAGGACGGACAGCGGGACGTCGCCGACTGTCTCCTCGGCGTCGAAGATGCGGCAGCGGCCGCTGTCGGTGACTTCGCCAATGACCGCGGCGCCGACCTCCCAGTGGAGGCAGACTGCGAGGAATTGATCGAGCCGGGACGGCTCGATCACCGCGAGCATCCTTTCCTGGGACTCCGAGGCCATGATCTCGAACGGCTCCATGTCCTCTTCGCGCAGCGGGACGCGCGAGACGTCGAGGTCGATGCCGACGCCGCCCTTGCTCGCCATCTCGACCGCCGCCGAGGTCAGGCCGGCGGCGCCGAGGTCCTGGAGCGCGACGAGCAGGTCGCGCTCGAGCAGCTCGAGCGAGCACTCCATCAGCTTCTTCTCGGCGAACGGATCACCGATCTGGACGCTCGGCCGCTTGGCCGCGTCGCCTTCGCCGAGCTCGGCCGAGGCGAGCACCGAGGCGCCGCCGATCCCGTCGCGGCCGGTCGCCGCGCCGAAAAGGACGAGCAGGTTGCCGGCGCCCGCCGCCGCCGAGCGGATCAGCGCCTCGTGGCGGACGAGCCCGAGGCACATCGCGTTGATCAGGCAGTTCTGCTCATAAGGGCCTTCGAAGTAGACCTCGCCGCCAACCGTCGGCACGCCGATCGAGTTGCCGTAGTGGCCGATGCCGCCGACGGCGCGGTCGAGCAGGTAGCGCGTGCGCTCGCTCTCCGGCTCGCCGAAGCGCAGCGAGTCGAGCACGGCGATCGGCCGCGCCCCGACGGCGAAGATGTCGCGCAGGATTCCGCCGACGCCGGTCGCCGCTCCCTGAAAGGGCTCGACCGCGCTCGGGTGGTTGTGGGACTCGACCTTGAAGGCCAGCGCCCAGCCGTCGCCGACGTCGACCGCGCCGGCGTTCTCCCCCGGCCCCATCACGAGGTAGCGCCCCTCGCTCGGGAGCGTTCGCAGCAAGAGCTTCGAATGCTTGTAGGAGCAGTGCTCGGACCACAGCAGCGAGAACATCGCCAGCTCGACTGTGCCCGGCTCGCGCTCGAGGCGATCGACGATCAACTCGTACTCGGAGCGCGTCAGCCCCAACTCGAGCGCTCGCTGCAGTCCGTAGGCGCCCACGACGCTCACCGACCGCCCCCAACAAGACTCGAAACCGAATCGCGCAGCGACGCGAATAGGCCAAGACCGTCGGCCGAGCCGCGCAGCCGATCGACCGCGTGCTCGGGGTGGGGCATCAGGCCGAAGACGTTGCCCTGCTCGTTGATCACACCGGCGATGTCGCGCAGCGCGCCGTTGGGGTTCTCGCCGGCGCCGTAGCGCAGGACGACCTGCCCCGCCGCCTCCAGGCGATCGAGCTCGGCGGGCGGCGCGTAGTAGCGCCCGGTCGTGTGCTTGACCGGGATCGACAGCGACGCGCCCGTCGGCAGGGCGCGGGTGAACGCGGTCTCGGGATTGACGACGTCCAGTGAAACCTGGCGGAAGACGAAGCGCAGGCTCGAGTTCGTCAGCAGCGCGCCCGGCAGGAGCCCCGCCTCGCAGCAGACCTGGAAGCCGTTGCAGATCCCCATCACGTAGCCGCCGGCGGCGGCGAAGTCGATGACCTCCGTCATGATCGGGGCGAAGCGCGCGATCGCCCCGGCGCGCAGGTAGTCGCCGTAGGAGAAGCCGCCCGGGATCACGACCGCGTCGACGCCCTGGAGGTCGTGGTCGGCGTGCCAGAGCGCGACGGTGTCGGCGACGCGGGCGCAGGCGAGCTGCGCGTCGACGTCGTCACAGCTGCCGGGGAAGACGACGACGCCGAATTTCACGACGCGCCGTCGAGGAGCACTTCGTAGTCCTCGATGAGCGGGTTTGCGAGCAGGCGCTCGCACATCTGCGCAAGCGCGGCGGGGTCGGCGACCTCGAGCTCGATCAGACGGCCGATCCGCACATGGCTCACGCCGGCGAAGCCGAGCGCCCCCAGAGCGCGCTCGACGGCGGCACCTTGGGGGTCGAGGATGCCCTCTTTGGGGCGTACGAGTACGCGCGCCTTCACAACTTGGATGCTAATGCCGCGCGCGGCGCGGGTGAGCCCGAGGGCACGACGGGCACGAGCCTGAGAGCATTTGGCGATGGATCACAGCCAGCTCGTGCGCCAGACCTGGGAGGCCGTTTCGCGCGGCGACCTCGACACCTTGGAGGCCGCGCTCGCACCGGACGCGAGATGGCGCGCGGTGGAGGACGGCCCGTGGAATTGCGAGAGCCGCGCGCGGATCCTCGAAGTGATGCGCGGCAACCTGGCGAAAGGCCTCGCCGGCGAGGTCGAGGATGTGTTCGCGGTCGGCGAGCGCGCGGTGGTTGCGTTTCGCCCCGACCGCCCCGACCCTGGCGGCTGGCCGCTCGACGACGGTATCCGCTACGTGGTTTTGACCGTCCACGATGGCCTCGTCAGCGAGATGAAGGGCTGCGCCGACCGCGCGACCGCGCTCGCCTACGCCGCGGGGTACTAGTCGGCTGCCGGCGCGCCGGCCCGCCCGAGCCACGCCTCGAGCGGCTCGCCGGTGATCCGTTCGTAGGCCTCGCGGTAGAGCGCTTGCGTGCGCTCGACAACGTCAGCGGGGATCGGCGGCGCGGGCGGCGTCTTATCCCAGCCGCTGGCCGCCGCCCAGTCGCGCACGTACTGCTTGTCAAAGCTCGGCTGGGCCCTGCCGGGCTCGTAGCCGTCGGCTGGCCAGAAGCGCGAGGAGTCGGGCGTCAGGACCTCGTCGGCGAGTGTCAGCGTGCCGTCGGCGTCGAGGCCGAACTCGAACTTCGTGTCGGCGAGGATGATCCCGCGTGTGCGCGCGTGCTCGGCGGCGCGCGCGTAGACCGCGATCGAGACGTCGCGGACACGCTCGGCGAGCTGGCGATCACCATCGAGCAGCGCCACCATGCCCTCGATGTCGATGTTCTCGTCGTGGCCGACCTGGGCCTTTGTCGATGGCGTGAAGATCGGCGACGCCAGCTGCTCGGATTCGCGCAGGCCGGCCGGCAACTCGATGCCGCAGACCGCGCCGGTCCGCTGGTAGTCGTTCCAGCCCGAGCCCGTGAGATAGCCGCGGACGACGCACTCGATCGGCACCATCTGCAGGCGGCTAACGGCGAGCGCGCGCCCACGCACCTCCTCCGGCACGCCGTCGCGGTAGGAGATCAGGTGGTTGGGAACGATCTCCTCGGTCAGGCCGAACCAGAAGACGGAGATACCTGTGAGGACGTCGCCCTTGCCCGGGATCGGCGTTGGATGGATCACGTCGTAGGTCGAGATGCGGTCGGAGGCGACCATCAGGATCTGCTCGCCGAGCTCGTACATCTCGCGGACCTTGCCCGAGGCGATCAGTGGGAGGTCGGCAACCGAGCTCACGGCCGCGCATCCTAGCGAGCGGACCTGGCGATCTGTCCGGCCGACCCGCGAGGCGCTACTAGATTGGCCGAGACGTAACGGTTTTCTGACCGCGACCTGCTGTTTCCGCGCCGGCCGGCGAGCACGGCAAGGAGAAGGATCTAGGCTTGAAGGTGCTGCTTGTGCAGTGGGATGAGGTGAGCGCCGCGCAGCGCGCCGCGGAGATCGCCGCGGACGGCCATCAGGTCATGACGGAGAGCCGCGACGGCGCCGAGGCCTACCGCAAGGCGCGCCTCGAGCGGCCCGACGTGGTTGTGCTCGATCTCGACCACAAGGCTTCGCACTCCTGGCAGACGGCACGTCCATTGGCCAAGGCCAAGACATCGCCGACGCTTGTCTTTGTCGGCGGCGACGAGGCCGCCAGGGCCCGGGCGGCCCGCGAGGCGCCGGCGGCGACGTTCGTCGATCCTGCCGCGCTCAGCAGCGTGCTGTCAGCTTCCGCGCGCGGCTCATAGTTCATCGAGCCTTGCGATCAACTCCGGCACGTGGCGCGTGAACGCCTCGTAGGCAAAGATCGCGTCGAGGTCGAGGCCGCTCGTGCGCGGATCGGCCGCGAGGAGGTCGCGCAGCGGCGTCTGCTCGGTCCAGGCGCGCCGTGCGAGCTCCTGGGTGACGCGGTAGGCCTCGTCGCGGCGCTGGCCGGCGCTGACGAGCGCATGCAGGACGCGCTGGGAGAACAGCGCGCCGTGGGTCAGCTCGAGGTTTGCGCGCATCCGCTCGGCGTCGATCACGAGGCCGCCGACGAGACCGATCGCGAGGTGCTGCATGTAGTCGATCAGGATCGTCGAGTCGGGCAGGATCACGCGCTCAGCGCCGGAGTGAGAGATGTCGCGCTCGTGCCAGAGGGCGACGTTCTCGCTGGCCGCCAGGGCGTTGCCGCGGAGCACGCGCGCGAGGCCGCAGATCCGCTCGCTGATGATCGGGTTGCGCTTGTGCGGCATCGACGAGGAGCCCTTCTGCGCGCCCTCACGGAAGGGCTCCTGCACTTCGCGCACCTCGGTGCGCTGGAGGTGGCGGATCTCGGTCGCGAGCCGCTCGAGCCCAGCGCCGGCGAGCGCGATCGCCGCCAGCAACGCCGCGTGGCGGTCGCGCGCGACTACCTGGGTCGAGATCGGCTCCGCGGTGAGGCCCAGCCGAGCGAGCACGCGCGCCTCAAAGTCCGGTGAGTGACTGGCGTGCGTGCCAACCGCGCCCGAGATCGCGCCAACGGCGGCCCCGGCGAACGCCTGCTCCAGGCGCGTCGCGTTGCGCTCCGCCTCGAAGGCAAAGCCGGCGAGCTTGAGGCCGAACGTCGTCGGCTCGGCGTGGACGCCGTGGGTGCGACCGGCACAGAGCGTCTGCGCGTGCTCTCGGGCGCGCTGTGCGAGCAGGCCGACGAGTTCGCGGGCGCCCGCGACGATCGGCTCCCCCGCGGCGCGCAGTTGCAGTGCGAGCGCGGTGTCGAGCACATCGGAAGAGGTCAGGCCATGGTGGATCCAACGCCCCGCCTCACCGGCGTCGGCGGCGAGCACATCGACGAACGCAGCCACGTCGTGCTCCGTCAGCGCCTCGCGCTCATTGACGGCGGCGACGGTGAACGTCGCCGCGCGAATCGCCTCGAGCTCGGCCGCGGTCGGCCCCTCCATCTCCTCGCAGGCGGCGACCTCGACCTGGCGCCAGAACTCCATCCGCGCCGCGTCGGTCCACAGCGCGCCGAGCTCCGGGCGTGTGTAGCGCTCGATCACTGACGGATTATCGCGCCGAGCGGTCTGCGGCTGCCGTCACGAGGCGTGCGGCGCAACCCTTCGCGCGGCTCAGGCGACCGCGGTCGGGCGACCGCCGGGCGGGCTGGCCGTGTCGATGATCCGCGCCGCGAGGACGCCGGCGTTGCGCGCGTTGTCAAGGCCAACGGCCGCGACCGGCACACCGGGGGGCATCTGGATGATCGAAAGGATCGCGTCGAGGCCACCGGCAGCCGACAGGCGGCTGGACAGCGGCACGCCGATCACCGGCAGGTCGGTGTTAGCCGCCACGACACCCGGCAGCGCCGCGGCGAGCCCGGCGCCCGCGATCAGGACCCGCAGCCCTCGCCCGCGAGCCGTACGCGCATACTCGGCGACCTCGTCCGGCTGGCGGTGGGCCGAGATCACGTGGATCTCGTGACCGATGCCGCGGTCCGAGAGCTCCTTTGCAGCGCTCTGCATCGTGTCCATGTCGCTTTGCGAGCCCATCAGGATCCCGACCAGGGGCGGCCCATCGCCGGTCTGCTCGGCGACGACGGCGAGCTGCGGCTCGATCGTCACGCGTCAGCCGCCCCGGCGCGTGCTGCGATATCCGTGCGCAGCTGCTTGCCGCGAAACTCGATCATCTGCGCCGCAGCATACGCTGCCGTCCGGGCGCTGGCGGGGTCGTCACCGAGAGCGTTCAGACCGAGCACACGACCGCCAGCGGTCACGAGCCGGCCTTCGCGCAGGGCAGTTCCCGAGTGCGTCACCTCGATCGCAGCCGGAACTGCGTCGAGACCGCTGATCGCGTCGCCGAGCCGCGGACGCTCGGGGTAGCCGGCACTCGCGAGCACGACCATCACCGACCACTGCGGCGACCACTCGAGCTCGAGACCGCGCAAGCCGCCGGCCTTTGTGCTCGCCAACAGCGCGGCGAGCAGGTCGCTGCGCAGGCGCGGCAGCAGCGCCTGCGTCTCGGGATCGCCAAAACGCACGTTGAACTCGATCACGCGCGGACCATCCCGCGTCAGCATCAGGCCCCCGTAGAGCAGGCCGTGAAATGGCGTCCCGCGGTCACGCATGTGATCGACGATCGGCTGGTGGACGCGCGCGATGATGTCGGCGATCTCCTCGCTGCCGAGACCGCCGACCGGGGAGTAGGACCCCATGCCGCCGGTATTCGGCCCGCGGTCGCCGTCGAAGATCCGCTTGTAGTCGCGCGCGGGCGCCAGCGCCAGCGCGCGCTCACCGTCGCAGAGCGCGAACAGCGAGAGCTCCTCGCCTTCGAGGTGCTCTTCGACGAGCACCGTGTTGGTGTCGAAGCGATGCTCGACGAGAAGAGCGTGCAGTGCGTCGCGAGCTTGTGCGGCGTCGTGGGCGATGACGACGCCCTTGCCAGCCGCCAGCCCGTCAGCCTTGAGGACGACCGGGTAGGCCTCGATCGCGTTCATCGCCTCCGCAACCGTGGTGGCGCGCGCCCACGACGCCGTAGGCACCCCGGCGGCGGCCATCGCCCGCTTGGCAAACTCCTTGGAACCCTCGAGCGCAGCCGCCGCGCGCGTCGGGCCAAACGCGCTGACTCCAGCCTCGGTCAAGGCGTCAACGAGCCCGGCGACGAGTGGCGCCTCGGGCCCGACGACGACCAGGTCAACCGCCTCGTTCCGTGCTGCGCCGACGAGCCCATCGAAGTCGTCGGCGGCGTAAGGGAGCAGAGCCGCATCGCCTGCGATCCCAGGGTTGCCCGGCGAGCAAAGGATCTCGGGGCGCTGCGGCGACCGCGCCAGAGCGCGCACGAGCGCGTGCTCACGCCCGCCGGAGCCGACCACGAGAACCTTCATCGCCGCTGCGGCGCCGTCGCCATCGCGCGGGGTTCTACCGCATCGCGTGGCGGCGGGCGCAGATCGGCCGATCGACGGAGCACCGCGCGTGATAAACGTAGGAGCGGTGCCGACGCGCGACTGGAACGCCGCGAGCTACGACGCGATCTCCGCGCCACAGCAGCAGTGGGGTGCCGACGTCGTGGCGCGCCTTCGCCTCGAAGGCGATGAGCAGGTTCTCGATGCCGGCTGCGGCACGGGCCGGGTGACCGAGCTGCTGCTCGAGCGCCTCCCGCGCGGCCGCGTCGTCGCCGTCGACGGCTCGCCCTCGATGGCCGACCTTGCGCGTGAGCGGCTTGATCCCCGGCGCGTCGATGTGATCTGCTCGGACCTCCTCGAGCTCCGACTCGACCGCAAGCTCGACGCCGCGGTCTCGACGGCGACCTTCCACCACATCTTCGACCACGACAAGCTCTTTGCGCGGATCCGCGCGGTCCTCCACCAGGGCGCGCAGTTCGTCGCACAGTGCGGCGGCTACGGCAATATCGATCGCGCGCGACGGGTCGGTGCCGAGCTGGCGCACCGCAACCCCTATGGCGAGCACCTCGCGAGGATGGGTGACCTCTGGCACTACGCGACGGTCGATGAGTCGACCGCGCGGCTCGAGCGCGCCGGTTTCGCCGTCGCGGACTGCTGGCTCGAGCCCAAGCCGACGACGCCGCCGCGCCCGCGCGAGTTTCTCGAGACGGTGATCTTCGCGCCCTACCTCGAGCGCCTGCCGGCGGAGTTGCGCAGCCCGTTTCTCGACGACCTCGAGCCGCTGCTCGGCGAGCCGCTCGTGCTCGACTACGTGCGGCTCAACTGGGACGCCGTCGCGATCTGAGCTTCGGCGTCAGCCCACCATCAGGCGAAGCGCAGACGCTGGCCGAGGCCCGCCGCCTGTGCCTGCTCGAGCAGTGCGTGGGCAAGCGCAATGTCGGACAGAGCGAGGCCGCGGTGCCAGAGCAATATCGTTTCCTGCGGCGACTCCCGCCCCGGTTTGGCGCCGGCGACGATCTCGCACAGCTCGCCGTAGAGATTGTCACGCGTGAGCTTGCCGGCCGTGACGTGCTGGCGCAGCGCGCCATATTCACCAGTGGCGCATTGGCCCCAGTCGTCGACAACGACCTTCGCCATGATGTCGGTCAGCGTGAGCTCCACCGCGCTCATCGTGCCGTATGGAATGACCAGCGCTCCCGGCAACACCCAAGCAGTTCGCAGGAGCGGCGTCGGCTTGCTGAGCCGCGACGCCTCGACCACGATGTCGGCCCCTTGTACGCAGCTGATCCAATCAGAGGTTGGGAGGACCGGCTTGCCGAGGTCTTGCGACAGCCGGCGTGCGAACCCGTGGCGGCTCTCCGCGCGGCGCGAGTGCACGCGGATCTCCGCGAAATCAAAGAGGCGGTCCAGCAGCCGCACGTTCCAATATGCCGTGCCACGAGCGCCGACGTGACCGAGGATCCGCGCGTCGCGTCGCGCGAGGTGCTTCGCACCGATTGCCGTGACCGCGCCCGTCCGCATCGCCGTGATGGCAGTGGCGTCGAGCACGGCCTTTGGCGTGCCCGTCGCGGGATCGAACAGGCTCAGCAACGCCATCTCGGATGGCAGGCCTCTGCGGTAGTTCTCAACGAAGTCCCCAACGACCTTTACACCGGCCAGGCCCATCGCCGGGATCGAGCCGCGAAGCACGTTGAAATGCCCGTCCACCGAGGGGTCTGCGCGGAGATGGACGCGAGGCTCGATGACCGTCTCCCCACGCCCCTGCGCACGGAGGCCCTCCTCAACCGCGTCGAGGATCAGTGCGTCCGATGGCGCCAGCCGAGCGATGTCCAGTCCGTTGAGGTAGGTGAGCTCGATCGGCTCGGCAGAGCGCCCGCCCGCGTTCCCGTGTCGGCTCATTCAGCAGGCCCCTGGCCCAGCGCGCGAGCAGTGAACGCATCCATCAAGGCCTGGCAGTCGCGTCCTACAGCGCGCACGTCCGTCACAGGTGGAAGCTGGGCGCGCACTTCGGCAAGGAGTCCGTCCAGTCCTGCTCCGGCGCCGCGTCCGGCGACGTGCAGAGCCTGCGAGGCCACAGCTGCGAGGCCTGCGAGCGCGCCATCGAGGCATTTGCCGATTGCCGTCACCTTGCGCCAGGCGAGGAAGCTGGGCGCCGCCACATCGTTCTGCCCAAATCCAGCGAGCGAAAGCAGCGTCGGCTGCGCGAGCGCGCGGGCCTCTTCCGCCCACCAGCTCTGCGCCTGGTGTAGCGGCTTAACCGTCCACTCGTCTGCGCTGAGCAGCCGCGCAGTTGCCGGGTGCTGGAAGAGCTGCTCGGTGTGGCGCTCGGCTAGCTGGCACAGGTCCGCCCAGGCCGACGCCACACAATCCATCGCCGCTGGAGCCTGCGCGTTGTGGTAACCGCCGTTGGAGAGCACGGCGCCGAGCGGTCGCTCTGCGTCGGGTGGAAGGTAGACGGGATTGTCGGTGACGGACTGCAGCGAGACCGACGCTGCATGCTCCGCGGTCGCCTGGGCGCGCAGCGCCGCACCGAGGACGCGCGGCAGGATACGGAAGCTAACCGGCGCCTGATACCGCTGGCGCTCGCCAGGACTGCCCGCTCGCAGCAGGCGCAGGGCGCGCAACGCTGCCGTCTCGTGCTTGTCACCCCACAGCTGCTCAATGTCGGCCGCATAGGCGTCATCAGGCGCACCGATCACATCGCTTGCAAGGGCGAAGATCCCCTCGGCCAAGGCGATCCGCTCGCGTCCGGAAAGTGCGACGTCGGCCACCAGCGCGGCCGCGCAGGGCGAGCCGTTGATCAGCGCCATGCGCTCCTTGGGAGTCAGCTGCAGACGCTCGCTGAGCTCGAAGAACAGACACCCCAACGCGAGGATCTCGCCAGCACCGCCGTTGCCCTGCGCGGGTACGACCGGCAGCGCCTCCTCGTCGAGCAGGTCCGCCACGGCGAGAGCGACGTCGCTGCGGGCGGCCGCGTTACCCTCGAGGAAGTTGGCAAGGCGCGCCAGGACGATGCCACGCACGACGCGCTCGGGCAGCGGCTCGCCGTATGACATCGCGATCCATAGTCGGGTCGGGCGACGGGCCTGGTGCTCTGCATCCAACGCGACCGCCGCCCCATCGCCGGGAGCTGTCGTCACACCGTAGATCAGCGCGTCTGGATCAGCCGCCACGCGCGCACGCACCAAGGCCGCAAAGGACGCAGCAGTGCGATCCATCAGTGCCAGCGCCTCGGGTGCGATCGTCACGCCCTGCCCTTGCCAGGCGACCAACTTGAACACATCGAGGGTGAGGTCACGGTGCCCCCGTCTGGGTGCCCGAGTAGTAGGCGTCCACAGACAGTATTGAGAGGCTCAGGTCGATGCCGATCTGCTTCACCGAGCTCTGGATGATCTGCGCCAGCTCGGGTATCTCGCCGAGCTGCTCGGTCACCAACTTGGCCGAGAATCCCTTCGCGTGTCCGGCCGCCGCGATCAGCTGCTTGGCCTGGCGGATGTTCTGCTTGCGCTGCGGCACGCTACGGGCGAGCCCGTAGATCGGGGCAAACGGCGAGTCGTTGCCAACCTCGGCGAATTCATTGAACAGCGTCTTGACGATCTGCGGGCGATTGAGCGTCAAAGCGACCGCCTGCCGCACGCGGTAATCATGGAACGGGTTGCTCTCGTCGACGCGGATCGGCACCTCGCGGTGCGTCGAGCCCCGTGCGGTGAAGATCTTCACGCTCGAGTTGTTGAACAGCGCGCGATCGGTCGCGAGCTGGACCTGACCGAGGAGGTCGACATCGCCCCCGAGGAGCGCGGCGTCCGCCGCCGCCGCCGCCGTGTAGTAGGTCACGTCAACGCCGGCGAGCGGCGCGGTCCCACCCCACCAGCCGCCGTAGCGGTTGTAGGTCGCACTGACACCGGGGGTGTAGGCGGCCAGCTGGAACGCGCCGGTCGTCTGCGGCTTGCTGGCGAACGTGCCGAGCTGGTAGTTGGCCGGCAGAATGATCCCCTGGTAGGTCGTCGAGCTGACGAGGTAGGGGAAGTTCGACACCGGCGTTTCGAGGTGAAACGCCACCGTGAGGTCGTCGACCGCGACGATGCCGTCGGGGGTCACGTAGCCACCGATCGCCGACAGCGCCGCTGAGCCCGTCGTCGCGAGTCGCTGCCAAGTCGCCACGACGTCGGCCGAGGTCAGTGTCTGGCCCGTCTGGAAGGTGACGTTCGGTCGCAGGTTGAATGTCCACACCGTCGCCGACTTGTTCGTCTTCCAGCTCGTGGCGAGCTCGGGCAGCAGGGTCTTGCTCTGCGTCGCGCGCGCCAGAAACTCGCCGGCGATCCCGATCGTCTGCAGGCCGCCTAGGTCGGAGATCGTGGAAGGCTCGATTGCGCCGCTCGGCGGCGGGATGATGCCGACCCGGATTCGGTTGCTACTCGCGGCCGCCCGCGCAGCGCCGAAGGCAGGTACCGGCTCCCCGAATGCCCGC
>Ga0302324_100013571_pt1 | contig 16499 bp, 24 predicted proteins | sample Palsa_T0_1_FD_201949 | JGI IMG/M metagenome (GOLD analysis project Ga0302324, IMG submission 201949) | Peat permafrost microbial communities from Stordalen Mire near Abisko, Sweden - Palsa_T0_1 | ecosystem: Environmental > Terrestrial > Soil > Palsa > Peat permafrost | place: Sweden: Abisko...
CGTCTCCGGTAAGGACTTTCGCCCTGTTCCTCCTTGCAGATGCGAGGACGATCCCGTCAAACAGACTAGGTTTTCTCAGACCTGAGGATGCAGCGCTAGCGTCGAGCTGAACAGCCGCTCTTGCCACCTCTACGGCCAGGTCGGCATCCACGTCGACCTGCTCTGAGGCCTCCAGAATGGTGGCCAGCCGCTTCCGAATGAGTGGTTCGGATGCTCCTTCGCGGGCATACTTTCTCGCCACCTCTGCAAGGACTGTACCTGGCGTCAGTACGTTCTCGGCCTCTTCGATAATCTTCTTGGCCCGCAGCCCCGCCTCACTACCCAAGAAGAATTCTATCCAGGCGTAGGCGTCAACTACGATCTTCATCCCGATCATCCTCGCTGAACGGCGTCATCTTCCCTTTGTCAGCCCCGAACGCCTCGTCTAGGAGCTCTTTGCGGTGCCTGATGACCAGCATCCGTATAGTTTCCTCCAACGTCTTTGCGTGCATGCCCTTCTGCAGTGCGGCCAGCTCCCGCGCCGTGCCTTTGGAGACCTTCACCGTGGTCGAATCCATGATAAGTATACGATATACTGGTATACTTAAGCATCCATGTTCGCTTGCGCATGGGCGTATTGCGCTCCCGACGGGGATTGTCAAGCAGATTCTTGGTAACCTACTTTCCGTATACAAGAAGAGGTTCTCTGGCAGTCAGCTGGGATATGTCGTCTCCCACCCTGACCACGCCGCTGTTCAGCGGGAGGGCGTTCTCTCCGAATATCAGCTCCCCGGTCCTGCTCCACCTCTTGTATGTGCTCAGCGCGGAGAGGGGTTCCGTCCCTCTTCTCTCTCCCTTCTCCTGGTCGACCGTCGTGACGGGGCAGCGGGTGCACGGCTTTGGTTGCACGAAGCGAACCTCCCCCATCATCCCTTCGTACATCCCGTGCTCTGCCTGCGGCTCTCCGCCCCGGCCGACGATGTTGGGCCTGAAGCTGGTCCAGGGGATCTCCTGTCCGGCGAACCCTGAGAGTTCGTCCACCGACTCCTGCATGAACCAGTGAACAGGGTAGGCGTCCTGGAACATAATCGGGTTCGTGTTCCGCATATAGTTCTGGCTGGCCAGCCTGTGGAACGGGCCGCTCGCCCTGACCAGCCTGACCTTCAACCCGAGGTGCTCGCTGAGCCACTTGGCGACCGTCTCCCCCTGGTCGACCGCAGACACGACCACCTTGTGGATCTCGACCGCCATCACGGCTCCGGGAACATCGTCACGGGGAATCGATATCGGGTCATTCCCTTTCCAGGTGAGCCTCAGCGCGCCGTCCCTGACTTCTGGCTCGATCAGCGCGAGTATAGCCAGGCTCTGGGGCTTGGCCTCCTCCCTGGTCCTCTTGTCCCTCTGGGTCAGGAAGAGGTGCACGCCGTCGGCCTCCGGCTTCTGCCTGACGACCATGTATTCCCGGTCTCCATCCAGCCCCTTTGGCCCGACCCTGGCGCTCTGGAGTTCGACCCTCGCGCACCCCTTGACTGGGTAGATCGCTATTCGAGCGACTTTACCGATATGCATTGGGGACCTGGGACCTTGCAAGGCTGTCTTCTAAGCCGTCACCGGAGGGGACGATACTTAATTTTTCCCCGCAGAAGCATAATCTGGTGTCAGAAGAAACATACGATAGCAAGATAGCTGTCCGGATCGTTACCTTCTTGGCGGACCGGGAAGCCTCGAGGAAACTGCAGGAGAATGAATTGACGCGACCCGGGTCCCATCTCTATTCTTGAAGCGAAATCATCCCTACCTCGGCTCGATGCCCGCGTTTCTCTTGGCGAGGAGCTGAGTCGTATCCCGAGAAATGTTCCCTCCGCTTGGCTGGCGACGATAAGCGCGGAGAGGCAACAAGAATTTGTCGTGCCAGTCCGTACGGGTGGGCGCATTGAGGTTAAGTTCGCTAATCGAGATCGTCGGGGCCAACCCCTACGTATTGGTTGATGCCGGGAGAGCTTCTCAACTGAAGCGGGACTGGCGCAGACCGATGCCGGTGACCTTCAAAGTCAATGACATGCGAGACGAGGTCTGGCGGGTAAACCTGATCCCGGTCGGTGATGGGACTTTCCGCCTCTACCTCAACGGAGAGATCCGCAAGGCCGCTGGAATAGTGGTCGGGGACATCGTGAGCCTCGACATAGAGTTCGATGACGATTACAGGGGTGGTCCGCTGCACCAGATGCCCTCCTGGTTCGGCGAGGAGCTGGAGCGTAACGTTCCCGCGAGGCGCGGGTGGGAGAGGCTCATCCCAAGCAGACAGAAGGAGATTCTGCGGTATTTCGCCGCACTGAAGTCGCCGGAGGCCGAGCAGCGCAATGTGCGAAGAGCCCTGAACGTGCTCGCGGGGGGCGAGGGGCGATTCATGGGGAGGTCGTGGAATGAGAAAACCGGTACTGGCACGCGTCGCTCAAAGCGGGTCCAGCGCAGATGATACGCCGCGGGGTTTGTGAACTACGAGGCTAGGCGGCTTGCATAGGGGTTCATTGCGCCCTCCGCCGGGCGTCTCGTTCAGAATGGTCAGCGATATCAGCTGCCGGGCAGCAGATCGGCGAAGTAGAAGCCGCCTCTCTCGACTACCGGTCCCCTCGTCAGCTCAATCTTGTGCTTGAATATCGGTCCGTCGTAGACGAACGTGTGGAACTCGCCGTTCTCACCGCACGGGTCGACGTTGGAGGGCAGGGACTGGAGGAAGGACATATCGTAGTCCATGCCGCAGTGCTCCTCGCCCAGCACCCTTGGGTCGACGCAGCACACGACGGCCCGGAAGCCGAGCTCCACGAACTCAACCGCAAGCTTGCGGGTATCCGTTCCCCAGAGCGGGAAGAGTCCCTTCATTCCGGCCTGTGCGAGCCTCTCCTCTCTGTATTGGCGAACGTTATGCAGGAAGAGGTCCCCAAATACGACTTCCTGGACGCCCTGGCTTCTGTACTTCTCCAGTGCCTGTCCCATCTGTTTTTCGTAGACCTCGTTCGAGGAGTTGCTAGGTATCCAGACTTCCTCCAGCGGGAGGCCCAGAGAATGAGCCTGGTCGTGCAAGAGACTCCGCCTGACGCCATGCATGCTTATCCTGTCGAACTCGACGGTCACGGTCGTGAGCAGGGCCCTTACCTCGCCCGTTCCTGTCGCCCTTAGCTCTCGTAAAGCAAGAGAGCTGTCTTTTCCGCCACTCCACGACATCAACAGCGGCCTTGGCACTGGGAACGACACGGAGATGACCTCGTCGACCTTAATGTGCTTGACTGGGGAGCGGGCGTCTTACCCGACGGCGAAGAAACAGCAGCATCGCGAGGATCAGGGCCGTGAATAGAAGGACCCCAGTGTCGCCGCTAAGCTCCGCTATCGTGTCGATTGGCACGAAGACCAGGATCATCCCAAGCACAAAGTCGACCTTGACGATGTCGTTCTCAGAGCGTCCAGCATGTCTTGCCAGGTACCACGCGGTGAAGCCGGCCAACGGGAGGATCAGCACCGCAGTGACCGGCCAGGGCAGGAAGCGCTCCAGGATCCAACCGGGAGTGAGCGCACCGGAAATCAGGAAGAACCCTCCCATGAAGACGAGCCCCAGGAGGATGAAATCGCGCTCGCGGCGGTCTGGTCGCTCCGCTCTCGCCTCTAGGAACGACTTCGGGACGAGATAGGCCGCGGCGATGAATGCCGACGCGTAGACCGCAAGGAAGAGTGTCACGTAGAGCGAAGGGCGGTATGGGTCGCCGAGGTACAGGGAGAGGATGAGCACCGTAAGTCCATAGATGACCACGTCGACGGCCAGCCCCACGTTCCCCACCAGCCGGCGCCCTTTGGTCTCCGGGAAGATCAGTTCCACGAAGAGCAGAGGGACCATGATGCTGAAGGCCGCGTGGAACACGGTGAGGTCCACCAGCGGGACCCAGTTGACCCCCATCCAGTGGCTGTAGAGCTGGTTACCGATGATAGGCGAGATCGGGTCGATCATGGTCTTGGCGGCGAAGCCCTCCTCTCCGACGGCATAGGCCCCTCCCAGCAAGAGGACTGCTCCCCAGCGCTTTCCCCACCTGAGGGCTGCCTCCCGTATCAAAAGGCCACCGCCTCCGTAGAGTCCCAGATTGAATGCAAAGCCGATGGGCTCGCTGAAGGCCCTCAGTAGCGGGGTGGAACCTGTGAGGAACTCTGCGAGGCAGGCGCCCATCACAAAGAGAAAGACGATGGCATACCACCTGACCCTTCCTACGACAACGTCAGTCATCGATGAAACGGGTTGGTCCAAGGGGATTGTCGTCGACTCGGGCTCCAATAACCCTCGAGTCCATTAGGAGCATTTGGTAGGCTTTGAAGGCTTTAATGCAACAACGGCTTCCTCTCTATCGGTGCACCAAAGTTGTGTTGTTGTTGCTGCTGCGACTGTGGGTCAGGCGCGTCTAGCGGGTCGAGTGGAACGGGTGGCTCTGGAGGAGTTGGCACGCCTACGAGCGTCCCCAGCCCGGGCAGTCCTGGAGCCTATGGGACCGGGAGTGGCTCTGGGTCGGGCAGCTCAGCTAGCGGGGGAAGCAATGCCGGGGCTATCGCTGCGGCAGCCTTTCTGGGTCCGCTAGCCTTCCTTCTGTGAGGGGATGGGCGACTTTGGCAGAAGGTACGAAACTCCTCGAGTTCCTGCAGAACACCGTCCCCGCGGGTACACCCTTGACTGTCTCATCAGAGGTAAACATCCTGGAATCGCTGGGGGTCGTTTCAGACGAGCGGGCCATCTCAGCGATGAGGACTGCGTCACTGCTCATTCCACCTGACACTCCAGCTACGTTCAGAGGACTGATGAACCTACTCACCGGGCTGATAAGGATGAACCCCAAGTTTGGGGGCGAGCATCGGGGTGTGTTGGACAAGGCCCTTGGGGAGGCGGCGCAGCTAGATGATTTCCTGCTCACCTATGGGACATTCTTGGCAATCTGCCGGAAACTGCTCGATGCAAAGGGACCGAAGGAATAGGTTCCCCTTCCGTAAAGGGATCCATTGTTCCTCTGCTTAGGAATATCGCCTGAGCGCTGGATGTCAGCCGAAAAGTGACCGACACCCTTCCTCCCGCGTCTGCGATAGAAGAACCCGGTATGCTACGTTGCAGGCGCGGTCTTGGCGGGAGCTGCGGCTACTGGAGCCGTCGCTGTTGCAGCGGCTGCAGGGGCTACCGCGGGTGCGGCGGCTGCGGGAGCTGGTGCTGGAACGACCGCGGGCGCCGGGCTCTGGTATCTACCCACGTTCTCCCTGATTATCCCGTATGCTTTCTCGGCCTCCGAGTTGGGCAGGTCACCCAGGGTCAGGGGTTCCCCACCGAGCCTGAGCTTGCTCTTGATGGTGGAACGCAGGGGCCCTTTCTCGAGGACGACGTTCGAGATGTCCTGATAGTTGAAGTCGGTGTAATCTTTCTTCATGCCCAGCGCGTGCGGGTGACGGAGTATGATGCGCTCGTTCGTTAAGACCAGGGAGTCTACGTTGATCGTAGGGTGGTAGATCTTCTTAGACGTGTAGAGCGCTACCTGCTCGTTCGGTCCGAGTATCTTCTTTAGGTCATCCGGTGTATCGGTTTCATTCTGTGACTGCTGCGACATGCGATTGATAGCGGGTCTTGACCCAAGTGGGTATGCATTAATCGCTATGAGACGCCCCTACAGAGGAGTGTCAGTGCAGAAATTCTAGCTATTTTTTGCTCCTGCAATTCCGTCCACGAACCGACAGGGGTATCTCCTATGGAGTATTCCGGATTGTGATGCTGGTGACGATGGCCTGGGAAGGCGCAAGCGGTTGGTCGAACGGGTCCCTCGGCAGGTCGCCTATCTTCTTCGCAGCATCCAGACCGCTTATCACCTTCCCGAAGACGGTATACTGACCGTTCAGGAAAGTGTTGTCTGCCAGGTTGATGTAGAACTGCGAGCTTCCACTGTTCGGGTCCTGGGACCTCGCCATCCCCAGCGTACCCGTGTCGTTCCTAAGGCTGCTGATCTCAAGAGGTACTCTCTGGTCTGAACCTCCCGTCCCCCAGCGCCCCCGGTCCCCGCCGCCGTTCTTCGTCAGGGGGTCTCCGGTCTGTATCACGAAACCTCTCACTATCCTGTGCCAGACCAGGCCGTTGAAGAAGCCAGCGTTCGCAAGGGTCACGAAGTTGGCCACGGTCTTCGGGGCTGATGCCGGGAAGAGCTCGGCGACAATCACGCCGGCCGGTGTGTCTATCGATGCGTAAAGTCCAGGGCTGCCTGAAGAGGGTGTCTCCACTTTAACGGCTGCATCGGGCCTGGTAAAAAACCATCTTCCTGAGAAAGGGGCCCTCCATAACCTCCGGACTCTTCATCGTCGAGGAATCACAGGTGTACGATTCACGGCGTGTGTCTGGGGACAGGCGCATTGTCCTATGCCCTGCCGGCAGTCCATGCAATACGCAAGGTATCCTTCAAATGCCGCAGACCCACCGCAGGCCCCGCAAGTTGCCCCACGTGGTACGTCGCGGCTCAAGAGAATCAATGTAGCTCCTAAGCCTCGGGTTATAATAGAAGAGGGAACAATCTTCCATTGGGGGCCTATGTCTTGATCGACTCAAAGCGGTCCGTAGCCTCCCACCGTTTCGACCAGACAAATCGAGAATGTTGAGCCATGCTATGGTTCATTGCGCCCCCGCCTCGATGGTTTAGCTGACGAACGTGTTCCCGTACGTTTCAAGGGATGTCAGGGTATCCGGTGTGGTGTTCCCGTATCCGATGTCATAGCCTGTTTGTGTGCTGGCATAGTATGTGAGCGCGTAGCTGGCATAATCCGGTCGCCCGTTGTATGTAAAAGCGTACGTCTGGTATTCCCAGGTTGTACCGGCCATGGTAACGTTTCCTTGGGCCTTCAACGTGATGTTTGTTGAGTTCAGCGCCAGGTTATTGCGTATCGCCTGGAACCCCAGAGTATAGTTGTAAGAAGACCCCGCCCCCCAGCTCAGACCTAGCCAGGTGTCCCCGTCGTTCCAGATCCACCTGACCTCGCCGACGCTGGAATTGGCGTGCTGCTGCGGTGTCGCACCCTGGACTATTGGAGCCAGTCCCGAAGGATAGCTGATACTCATCCCGAATTGTTGCCATGTCTGAGTCTTGTCGGAGGCATTGAACGCGCCGTCAAAGAAACCTGCAGTCAGGAGACCTGCCACTATCAGGACAACGACGAGGATGATACGTAGGGTACGAGGATTCCTCCGCTGAACTTGGGGAGGCGCACTCTGGGGAGCGGCGCCCTCGGACTCCCGGTGCGAGGAGATTTCACTCGATTCTGGACCCGAGGAGTATTGGCGGGGTTCTGTATCGCTGGCGGGTATCCGGGTGACGATCGTCTTGCCGCATCGGGGACAGAATTTAGGGTCCGGGTCGAGAATCTCCAGTCCGCAATACGGACAGTACAACGTTGTCATCTCGTTCCTTGCACTTGTGGTAATAAGCCTGACCGTAGAACTCATTAACCTTCAACGTCCTTGAGACTGCCAATGCAGCAGAAGTACACGACCAACATGTACGAAGGGATGTTCGCGGAGACCGTGACGATTCGCGGGTATGGGGATGAGATGATCAATGCTTACTTCGCACGCCCTGTGGGTCCCGGGCCGTTCCCCGGCGTAGTCCTGATCCACCATGCGCCGGGATGGGATGAGCTGTACAGGGAATTTACGCGCAGGTTCGCTCAGCACGGGTACCTTGCGATGTCTCCGAACTTCTACTTCAGGGCCGGACACGGCGCCCCTGAAGACGTGGCTGCGACGGTCCGCTCGGCCGGCGGGCTGCCGGACGACCAGGTCATCGGGGACGCGGTGGGCGCTGCGACCAGTCTCAGGTCTCTCCCCCAGAGCAACGGGAAGGTCGGAGGGTTCGGGACCTGCTCTGGCGGACGGCACGTGTACCTGGTCGCCTGCAGGACCAAGGCGCTTGACGCAATCGTGGACTGCTGGGGCGGCAGGGTGGTGATGACGCCGCAGGAGCTCAATCCCAAGATGCCGGTCGCGCCTATCGAGTACACCAAGGACCTGGCCTGCCCCGTCCTCGGGCTCTTCGGGAAGGATGACCAGTCACCGAGCCCCGAGCAGGTGACGAAGCAGGAGGAGGAGCTGAAGAAGTACGGGAAGTCCTATGAGTTCCACATGTATGAGGGGGCGGGTCACGGCTTCTTCTACTACGACAGGGCAGCCTACAGGCAGGAGCAGGCCGTCGACGGGTGGAAGAAGGTCTTCGCATTCTTCGAGAAGAACCTCGGGACGGAAGGTCCGCGTCAGGAGGCTTGAGAGACCGTGTGCACAGGCAAAGTCGAGACGGCGCAGGCATCGGGTAGTGGCAAGGGGACAGAGGGCTGGTTCAAGCTCGAGAAGCTCAGCGTGACCTACGACTGTTCGTATCATACGTCCATGCCGCAGGCCATCAACGTCGAATTGTTCAGCGAGACTGAGGGGCCGTCTGCGAGGGTCGCCGTAGAGCTCGCCCCGACTTCGGCGATGGAGCTGGTCCGCGCCATCCTTGCCTCGCTCGCCAAGGCCGGTCTCGACCCCGGAGAGGTCGCCCTAGGGGTCACTGCTCCCCTCTAAGAGCGCAGTCTGCCGTTCAGCCGCTTCTTCAGGGTTGCAGGTCCACGACGCGCCCTTCTCTTGCGCTCGCATAGACCGCGTCCATGACCTTCGTCTGTGCCAGGCCGTTCTCCATCGGGTAAGAGATAGGCTCGCCTTTTAGGACCCGGTCGGCGAAGTACTCAGCTTCCAGGTGCCACTGGTTCACGCCTTTGACGGTCACGACCTCATCACTTTCTTTGAAGACCTCGTCAGAGGAAACCGTGAATGTGGTGTCCACGATCTGGCCCCGCGCCAGCGTCGCCCGCTGGGCGAAGGGCATCGGTATGAGGATCCGCCCCTTCTCGCCGTATATCTGGCTGGCCTGGTAATAGGTGCCCTTTGCGAGCTTGTGGCTCGTGTCCATCCAGGCCATCCTTCCCCCGGAGAACTCCATGTCCGCAGTGACTCGCCAGTCCATGCCGTTCTGGTCGAAGTCCCCCCGGGCGAAGACCCGGCTCGGTTCGCCGCCCATGAAGAGCCTGGCGAAGCTGACGCAATAGGAGCCCTTGTCCCCCAGCGGACCTCCGCCGAGCTCGCTGCTGACCCTGATGTTCCCTTCCGCAGGTGGGTCGGAGCAGTGCGTCGCTGTGACGGCGACCACTTTCCCGATCTTCCCCTCTTCGACCAACCCCCTTACAGCTTGAATCTGGGGATGCAGCCTGAACTGGAAGGCCTCCATGAGGAGCACTTTGTTCCTCCGGCAGGCATCTACCATCTCCTGCGCCTCGCCAGCGTTTGACGCCAGTGGCTTCTCGCACAACACGTGCTTGCCGCTCTCGGCCGCCCGCACGGCCCATTCCTTGTGGAGCGTGTTCGGCAAAGGTATGTAGACCGCCTCCACTTTGGGGTCCTTCAGCAGCTCCTCGTAGGAGCCATAGGCGGTTTCGGCCCCGAACTTGCTGCCAAAGTCCCGCGCCTTCTCCAGGGACCTGCTCGCTACTGCTTGGACGACCCCATTTGGAGATTGAAATATTCCCGGTGCGACGGCGAGCTCCGCGATCTTAGCGCACCCGATTATCCCCCATCTCAGTACTTTCTTGTTCTTGGGAGGTACGGCCGGCCCATGTGACATTGATTGATGCGGCGACCTTGCGCCCCTTAAGTATTCTCAGGGTACGTTCGGTCCGTAACGCCTGGTCACATCGGGACTGCTTTGCCATCGACAAATTTGCAGAACAACTGTGAGCCGTTGAGAGGCTCCTTGACCGTGGAATCCTTTCCTATCTCAACGATGTCGACGGGGCTGTTGGGATTGTAAGGAAAGCTCGTTCCGATGGTCTCCTGAATCTTCGAAAGGATATGGGGGAACAGGTAGTGTGAACCATCGCTCATCCGGATCTCCAATGCAAAATGCGGCGGCGGCTCGATGCCCGAATCAGGGCGGACGAACTGGACGAGGACAATGTACGCTTCTGAGACGCATCCGAGCTCTTCGAACAGCACTCCGAGTGCGTGGAGCAATTTGACGGGGAGCGCAGCAGGTGTTCCTGATCGTATCTGGCCTCCCTTAGGAACGACTGGCCTCTGGACCTCGTCGGACACGTTACTTCCCTTCCAAAGTCTTTCTTCTTAAGGAAAGCGATTGAACCCGATTTGTCATTCCCTGACAGGTCTCCCTGAGGAAGTTTCTATTTGGGCGGCTGCGTGCCGTGTGGAATGATCTTTTTCTCATGCTTGGAGTTCCACTCCTCGATTCCTTTCGGGCAGACGTAATGGACGCCGTCCGCGAAAGCTACGCCTTCACCCACATTCCCACAGGACGGTTTGCAGAACTCGCAGGGGCGCCGGTCGGGAATCTGTGGGAAAGCTTCCATGAATGGCAACCCGGGAGGAACCTAATTAGTCCTTTCTTATGCTGGCACGCTTACCTGCGTTGCTTTGCCGGGTGCATAGCCCGCTCCACGTCCCGTCTCTTTTGCGGTGTGGACGCGTCCCACAACCCCTGAACCTTGGAGACGTATTCCCTGGCGTTGCTCTCGACGGCGTGGAAGGCGTCAATGTCAGAACGGATACGTACTGATAATTGCTCCGGAGATTCGGCTACAGGGTGCTCGTCTGTCCGGTAGATTGATGGCTTGAGGAGCGGCTGGAAGTCGCCGGTGACCGGAGCAAGGACCGAAGCGATGCGTAACAGCTCCTCAACGCTTGAGGTCACCGGGAAGATTGCCCTTAGGCGGCCCTCCGTTTGCCGGGCGAGGGCCGAGAACCAGAAGTATTTCCACATGAAGACATAGTCTCCGAAGGGTGATTGCTTTTTCGCCGCTTCTCCCTGCTCAGCTCCGGGCTCCAGCCGTTTCACCTCGTTCCATATCCGGGCGACCAGTTCGGGGGATGGAACAGCCGGAACGACGAAGAACAGGAACCATTGAGCCCAATCGGCGGAGAACTCCGTGTTTGAGCGGTCGCCCGCCAGGCTATAGAGTCCGGATGTGCTGTCCAGCTTCTCGACAAGCTGTTTCAGCGCATCAAGTTCCAGCCCGGGCATCCCGAAAGCCTCCCAGATTTCAGCCTCCATTATGGCGGCGTCGAACCACGGCACGTTCCCCGGGTCGATAGACTCTGCGAGGCTCCTTCCCTGCAGGAACTCGAACCTTGCGCCCGCCCAGTTGCCCTCCTCACGTGCAACTACTCCCTTCCACCTCCTAAGGGTGCACGTCAGCAGCGAGCTATGCGCATTGTCGCGACCGTGCTCGCTGATCACTTTCTCGAGCGTCGCTATTGCGTCCTTCCGGATGGCGACCCGCTCTCTCTCGGTCTTCTCCGAAGACCCCATCCATAGCAGGAAAGCTTCCCGTTCGCTGCTTGGGCTCACAGGAAGATCAATCCTAATCAGTTGATACGGGAGCGGTCGCATCCTAAAAGGGGTTCTGAAAGGGTCCATTGCGCCTCCGTCGGGAATATCACCCGGGCATGATGCCCGCTTTTGACCGACGATTATCCGTAAGAGAATAGCGCGTGCCCGGTAAAGTCCCCAGTATCGAGGAGATAGTCGAGGTGAACAGACGCGTGCTGGCAGAGACACCCGTCAGGAAGGCGGACAGGCATCAGCTCCTGTCACGAGTAAAGTTGCAGCTAATTCCTGACAGTGCTAAGGAGATTGACGAGAGGTCTACTGCGCTGTAGTTTCTCGTGTCCAGGTCGGCGAAGCCTTGGTCTTGGACATGGCTCCTAACCCCACTAGAATCAGCCCTATCACGGCCACGACAGCCCCGACGTAGATGTATGTCGAGTTTCCACTCATCAACGCGCTCCCCCCGATGACGTTGTCGCCCTGCAAAGCAAAGACCACTCCGATGAGCAGAATAAAGAGTCCGAAGATGATCGATGCCCATCTGAGCGCTGCCATCAGCTGCTCATTCCGTTCTTATTTTCTCTAGATCCAAGGGGCGAGGCTTGCCCTCCGAGGTCGGATGGTGGATGTAGTCCGGTGCGGCTGACCGTCATCGACCCTTCATCTCCTCGCCCCGGGTTGGTTGCGCCGCTAGTTGCGCCAGAATAACCAGCCAGATTCTGGACAAACTCTCCGGAGAGTGAACACATTTGCTCGAGCGTTAGAGTGGATACGCTCTTGTCCAGGTCAGGAGAACTCCTCACGGCTGTCTGAAGTTCGAACCGGTCTCCCCCCGTTATCGCACTCCAGGAGTGTTCTGGATTCGAGGTTCGCCCATAAATGTTTACGAGGGCGATGAACCTGTTTCTTATTGCACGCGAATGGGTTTCATTCTCCAGCAGCGCCGAGAGTCCGATGCCTGTCTGAGTTGACTCGCAGAGGTACTTGAGAGCGGCAATCACGGCAAGGGGCTTCTCCCCCCTGATGCCAAAACGTGCCTGCGACGATAGCATCTCGATGAAACGTCTGACGTTGTCTTCTGCAGCAGCAGGATCCATTCCGAGATTATTCGGACCTGCGCCCTGAACCCGAACAGTCGTGTTGCACTTGGGACAGACGAGCTGGGCAGAATAGGCTTTCATACGCGAGCCGCAGGACGGGCAGAAATTCACGGGGCTACTTCCTGATGATATCGTTCTTTTCCAAGGATACTTGCAGTTTGTGAAGTTCCACCGCAAGGATGTCTATTTTCTTCTCGAGGGCATCGATCTTCTCATTCGCCGTAGTTGCTTTGTTGCTTGCGTCGCTCGCATTTATCCACGCCAGCAGGTCGATTATTCCCATGATTACCAGTTGCTATTTCGAAGGCAACGCGCTTGATAATACGCTTTCCGACCGGATTTCATTGCGCCTCTGCCGGAAGGAATTGTGAGCGCTGTGTCCGGTCCAGCTAGTATCCGATGGACGGCTTCTTGCCCACGAACTCCTCCCCCTCCACCTGATTGAGCATGAAATCGGCGACGTCGGCCCTCGATATCCCTGATGCTATGTTGAGTGGTATGCGCTCACCCGCACGGTAGTGGCCTCGGCGGGGCCCGTTGGTGAGCCTCGGCGGCCGGACGATCGTCCACTTGAGACCGCTCTTCTCGATGTCCTCCTCCATCCTGTCCTTGGCCTGGAACCCTTTCCTCAACACCAGGCCGCGGACGACGAGCCGGTCTGGGATCGAGATCTGCCTCGCACTATCGCCCGCCCCGAAAGCGGATTCGACGATTAGCCTCTTTATGCCCGCCTTCTGCATCTCGTCGATGACGTTCCTTGTCCCTGCGGAGGTCGCGGGTATCTTTGAGGCTCCCCTGCCGAGTGCACTCAGCACTGCATCCTGCCCCGAGACGCCCTTCTTCACGTCCTCCGCGTTGAGCACGTCCCCCTGCACTTTCTGTACCCTGTCATCATCCTCGAAGGCGCGCGTTACATGGATGAATGCCGTCACCTTGTATCCCCGGTCCAGCGCCTGCGCGACGATCTCCCTTCCCGTCCCGCCGGATGCCCCGAAGACTACGACTTTCATCTTGGTGATGGGTCGGCTCGTATGGGAGCTAAGGATTTCGGAGTCAATGATGGAAAGCTTATTGGTCGCATATAGCGCGACCGTACAGAAGATGTCGATCAAGCTCAGGGATATCAAGACCAAGATAATCAAGGAAAAAGACGGCTCATACGGGATAGCCTGCTCGGCCCTTGGAGTCTACGCGGTCGGGAAGACCCTGGCTGAGTCGAAGAAAAACTTCGAGGACGCGCTCGAGCTCCACCTATCTGCGCTGAAGGAACGCGCAATCGAAGCGGTAGCCTAGCTGCCCTGGGGAAGCTCAGGCCCGTGGAAGGCAAGCAGCTCATCAAGATCCTCTGCAACGACTATGGCTTCACGGCAATCAGGCAAAAGGGAAGCCATGTGACCCTCACGAACGGCACAGTCTATGTCACGGTGCCAGCGAAAGAAATACAGGTGGGATTGTTGAGCGTGATTCTCAAGGATTGCGGCGTTCCACAAGACGAGTTCCTGGACAGACTATAGCGAACGGGAGGTCCGGACGGGTTCATTGCGCCTGTTGTCTCTGGCTTTCTCGCTTCTTCGGCTCCAAGTAATCTAAGGTGCGTATCCTGAATGCGCCGCTTTCCTCGGGTGCAGGAAGAATGAGACTGCTAACTACCAGTGTCTAGTATCTCTCGGTGGAATGAACGCAGGTACCAGATGGGGAAGTACGTCATGGTCATAGCTGTCTACACAACGCCTGTAGGTATAATCCTCAGTCAAGTAACGGAAGATGGGCTTTATGCCTGCTTCTTTGGACCTTGTGCCGTATCTGACATGATCGGCGTGAAGGCCAGTATAAGGTAGAGCTAGAGGGACTCTGGTTTCCGTATCAACCTTGCCACCCCCTGTTCTACTCTGGATGAACGGGTAGAGCACCGTTACTTTTTCGGGTATGATTACTACCTCCCACTTGGTTATTTCGAGATAAGACGCTGGAAGAATAAACAGTCCTACTCCCTTACTTTCCCTGGCCTCCCTTGGGATATACTTCCTTGGAAGCCGCCAGGTCCTCCCGTCCTTGTCCGGGTAAGGGTCTTCGAGGTCCTTTCCATCCTCAAAGACACCGTTCTTCTTCGGATACGCCTCAAGCTCTCTCGCCCAAAGAGGTACGTAGCCATTTTCTCCTACTTTCTTCCATGCGTCCGAATAGACCAGCATGTCGTCGAGGAAAACATTGGAAGGCAGGCCGCCGTTGTCCCTCCGCACTTCCCTGGCCTCGAGCCAGCACAGGCTTGCCCCCTTTTGGTCCTTCTCCAGACTACCAAGTGCCAGCTCGATGTCGAACTCACTGAGGACCGGTTTGGTAGTCACTTTCGTCAGGCCTGACATGATTTTCCTTACTTATTAGAAGAACTGCCCAAGCAGAGAGAGCCATCCCGACCAGCAGGAGTGAGCCAGCGCCGCGATGAACCTGATGCCTGTCGCGGTCTCGTCGTTCAGGGTTCGTTGCGCCTCCGCCAGAGAATATCACCCACGGGTTGTGCCATCGTGGCTAGGTGGGGTTGATCACATCAAGACCGAAGATAGAAATGGCTAGTATATCGCGTGTGTACCACAACGCAGAAAGACAACTAACATTTCATTTGCTTCCATGGAGTATAACACTCTTATGTCTCGACCTATGTCATATCCATAAGCTCTGCGCCATTTTCCCAGTTTTTCCCCTGCCGAGTTTTCTAGGGTCTTCCGAGTTCAAGATTTCCTTGATAGCGTCGTCAATCTTTTGCTGGTTCTGTTGGCTTAAATTCTTGTAATCTCTTCTGAAGGTTGGGGTGTATGCGGGGGACCAAGACAACTTCTATCTAACTGGAGTGCAAATCCTTGATCATTTCGTCGGCGTTCTTGAAGCGTTTCACTCTTCCCTCCTTCGCCTCTCTCAATGATTGATCCACCTTTGCGCGATATTCGGGATCCAGTATCTCGAATGTTTGCTCGGATATTTCTTTGTCGCTGGCGCCGTGCGCGACTCCATCGCGAATCATCACTAGCAGATGATCCAGCGCTTCCCTGTTGATGATGTATTTTTGCTCCGTTTTCGCCATTTCCTTATCGCCTGATGATGCAGCCGAGCTAAATAAGCGTAGAGTTCATCGCGCTTCCGCAGGGGAATATCACTCCCACGTTGGGGTATGGGCGACCTTATTAGTATGTGAATTCACATATTGCAAATAGGTGGAGATGATTTGGGGAACGTAACTCTGGCCGTCCCGGAGGAGCTCCGCAGGATAATGAAGAGCCATCCTGAGATAAAGTGGAGCGAGGTCGCCCGAAAGGCGATGTGGGAGTACGCGAGGAAACTTGAGACCATGGACGAAATCACGAGGAAGAGCAAATTCACGAAAGATGATGTCGAGGAGGTCGGCGGCAAGATAAAGGCCGGTCTCTCCTCCGTGCACGCAAAGAAAGCGCGAAGCGACGATTGAAGTTCGTCCTTGACACGAACATCATCCTGAAGGCCCTAATCAGGGACTCAGTCGTGAGAGGTATTTTGGCAGGGCCCAAGCATCAGTTCTTAATCCCGGAGCTCGCGGTCGAGGAGATTAGGAAGCATTCACGCCTGATTGAGGAGAAATCAGGCCTCACAGAGGCAGAGGTCGATGGGGTTCTGCGGGTCGCGCTCTCGAACGTTCGGCTGGTCCCGGCAAGCGACGTTCTGTCGAGATGGAAGGAGGCTGAAGAAATCATGGCACCCATCGACAGGAACGATACGGCCTTCCTGGCCGCCGCGATGAGTGCGCCGTGTGATGGAATCTGGAGCGATGACGCTCACCTGAAACGCCAGAGCAAGGTGAAGGTCTGGACGACGAAAGATGTCGTCAGGCTATGATGCTATGTCATGTTTCGGGTTCATTGCGCCTCCGCCGGGGAACATCACCCACACGTTGGGCTATAGTTAGCGGACTTCACCGTTGGATCTCTTTAGTAGGCGCTGCCTCGGGGAGCAACGTCAAGCACGACAATCACGG
>Ga0302324_100013572_pt1 | contig 16497 bp, 15 predicted proteins | sample Palsa_T0_1_FD_201949 | JGI IMG/M metagenome (GOLD analysis project Ga0302324, IMG submission 201949) | Peat permafrost microbial communities from Stordalen Mire near Abisko, Sweden - Palsa_T0_1 | ecosystem: Environmental > Terrestrial > Soil > Palsa > Peat permafrost | place: Sweden: Abisko...
CAAAGTCCATTGGGCGGGCCGGCCTGAGATCATCCCATGCGTCCCCAGGAACTACGCGTGCTATCGGTGAGCGGACGCTCGACTTTTGTAGACCAAGCGTACCTGCCCGGACCGCTTGATATGTCAGCGTCGAAAATCGTTCTGAGAATCCGGCGACTCGGATCGCCTCTTCTTCGGAGAGCGATGACCCGGTCGTCCCCGCCTGTTGGCCCACTTTCCTCCTGCGTGCAGCAGGCGACCAGGAGGAGTTTTTGCGCACGAGGGTTAAAGGCGGGCGCTGGGGGCTAGGGCCCTTGGCCATCGCAAGCCAGCCCCGGCCTCCACGCGTTGGCAGGTCGGGAACAGGCGGGGCGATGCGCAATCCTCTGCACATCGGTCCGGAGGGCGACACGCAAGATCCTGCTACTGGGAGACCTACAATGTCCCAGTGGAGACGGCGCCGGGGCATTGGCTGGCTTGCCACCTGGCGATACGCAATCCTCTGCGCATCGGTCCTGAGACGACACGCAAGATCACCGGTCGGCCACCTGACGCTCTAAGGCCGTTCTCCTGCTGGTCGCCTGCTACACGCAGGAGGAAGCTTGAGGTCCGTTTTGTTTGTCGATCAAGACATCACATATAGCTTCACCATGCTGGGAACTAATCCTGCGGCTGGCTCGGCAACCACTACGATTGAGGCGATTCTGGTTCCGCTGAAAGTGGTTTTCTCCGATGGCACGGAGCTCGATGCGACGGCGCCAGTGTACGGTGAATCAGAATCCGCCAGCGTGTTGACCGCGGAGTCTCCGCTGTTCCAACCCACCACTTTCAAGCCCGGCGGCACCAACGTGGGGACAACACAATATATCGACGCCTTTCAGCGGGCGAACTTCTGGAAGTATGTCAGTACCACGTCTCCGAAGTTTCATGTGAGATTTCACCTGACTGTCGCGCCAGTTCAAACTTCTAACGGTTCCGGCTTACTTCGGATACACCAGCCCCGGCCCCGGGAGTCCCATCGGATACGTGTACTACAACTGGTGGGATGGCCAGTTAGGCGTGCTTCTTTACAAGCTGAGGATCAAGACCAACACGCTGCCTATCTTTCTGAACTACAACATCGAGCAGTATTCGTCGGATTTCACTTATGCGGGCTACCATACGGCTTTCGGCGATCCGGCGCAGGTTTATATTTCGGCGGGATTCTTTGATGAAGGGATCTTCAGCTATGGGGGCGATATCGTGTTCCTCAGTCACGAGATGGGGGAGACCACCGACGATCCGTTCGTGGATAATATTGTTCCGCCGTGGAACAATCCGCAGAAGTCCGGGCAGTTGCAGCGATCTGCTCGAAGTCGGCGATCCCGTATCCGACCTGGGTATAGAACCGGTAGTTTTGAACGGATACACTTATCATCCAGAGGACCTCGTGTTTCTATCCTGGTTTTCGGGCGCCGTGCCGTCCACATCAGTGAACGGCTGGTACACTTTTGGTAACCATTACTCAAGTCCAGCGGTTTGTACCGAGTAACGTAGGTGATGCGATGAATAAACCAGGTAAAATGATTGGCTCAATTCCCGTGGTGGCGGCGTTATGGATGTTGCGCGGTACGGATTTGTCTGCGCAGGACGTCATGGAGCAGCGTTATGTCATCACCGACAATGATATCTATCGGGCGCCGAACAGCGCCTCGGTTTTCGGGCTTTCTGGTGCTACGCTGGTCAGTTGGCCAGCGCTCAGTACCACCGGTTGGGGCATCGCCGGTGGATACTTCGGCACAAATCAGCAGGCGATCATCAAGGTAGGGCTGAGGGTGTGCGCGTTTGTAGGCGATCCGGGAAGCGACGACATCGCCACGTTCGATACCACCATCTTCGCCAAACCCGTGCGGGTTGGCAATTACGACGATCCCTCGGGTTCGGGCGCTTACACCGGAATCGCTCTGGCGGCGCGCGGTACTACTCTTCTTTGCCGGTTATTCGGCTTCCGTGAATATTGGCGTATGGAAAGATCAATGCCGATTGTTCGCTCACTTTAGGAAGTTCCGCCAGTTACACGCCTACCCCCGCGCCGGTAAACGATCTCGCGGTTTGAAGCGATCTCGTTTGAAACGGTACGTTGTTGCGCCCGCACGCTTGCTCTGAACGCCCTCCGCGCCTCGGCAGTTCCCGAACGCGCTCAAGCTATACTCTATTGTTTCTAGCCAAAATGGAATCCCGGGTGGAAACCCGGGGCATGACGAAAATAGGAGCAACGCGATGAAAGTTAACGCTTGTATAGATCGTCGGATCCTTTCTGTTCTTCTATGCTTGGTTTTCGCGGCCGGATTGGCGTTTGGCCAAGCCACCACGTCCGTTCGAGGCCACGTTACCGATCCTTCGGGCGCGGCCATTCCCGGTGTGCAGATTCATCTGTCCAGAACCGATACCAATGTATCGCGCGACACCCTGTCCAATAGCGAAGGTTCCTACGAGATTCTGCAGCTCTCGCCCGGCATATACCAAATTACCGCCCGTGCCAAAGGCTTCACAGACGCGGAGCGCACCAACCTGGAACTGCGGGTGAATCTTCCAGCAACAGCCGATTTCCGGCTTCAGGTGGCGGGTGCGACGCAGACCGTGGAGGTGAACGCATCCGGCGTGTTGATGGTGAACACCTCCGACGCAACGCTCGGCAACGGGTTCGACAACAGACAGATAGAGCAGCTGCCGATTGAAGCGCGCAACGTGGTGGAGCTTCTAAGCCTGCAGCCAGGAGTAGTGTTTCTCGGCGACCGCGTGAATGCCGCCAGCGACAGCCGCAGCGGCGCTGTGAACGGCGTGCGTAGCGACCAATCCAACGTGACTCTCGACGGCGTGGACGTGAACGATCAGAACAACGGTTTCGCTTTTACCAGCGTGCTGCGGAACACACAAGACTCGGTCGAAGAGTTCCGTGTGACTACGGCCAACGCCAACGCGGACGCGGGTCGCTCGGCGGGCGCACAGATGTCGCTGGTTACCAAGAGCGGAACCAATCAGTTTCATGGAGCGCTGTATGAGTACAACCGAAATACCGACTTCGCGGCCAACGACTATTTTCTAGAAGCATCCGAGCTTGCTTCAGGCCAGCCGAATCAGCGTGCTCCGCTCATCCGCAACGTTTTCGGAGGTGCGCTGGGCGGCCCCGTGCTCAAGAACCGGCTATTCTTCTTCTACAACTTTGAAGGACGCCGGGACGCAGAAGCATCTAGCCAGGCGCGGACCGTGCCGACGGCGAGCATGCGCGCGGGCAACTTGACTTATGCGAATGCCAGCGGCGGCACCACCACGCTTTCGCCCTCCCAGATCACAGCCATGGACCCTCTGGGGCTGGGCGATAGCAAAGCGATTCTTGCGATCTTAACGGGCTATCCGATGCCGAACGATCCAACTCTTGGCGATGGCTACAACACGTCCGGATACCGCTTCGCCGCCGATCAGCACGCAAGCTTCAACACCGACATTGCGCGGATCGACTATAACATCACCTCTGACGGACGCCAGGCGATTTTCTGGCGGGGGAATTTGCAAGGCGACAACCAAGGCGGTGCACCACAGTTTCCGGGTCAGCCGCCGGTGACGGCGATCCTCAACAACAGCCGTGGTTTCGTGGTCGGATATACGGCGGTACTCTCGCCGTCGCAGGTGAACACGTTTCACTGGGGCTACACGCGGCAGGGCGGCCAAACCGAAGGTATCTCGACAGAACCTCAGGTAACACTAGCGGGCTTGGATTCTCCGGAATCGTTTTCCCGGTCGAGCATCTTTCACGTTCCGGTTCAAAACATCATCGACGACTACTCCTGGACCAAAGGGGCGCACACTTTTCAGTTTGGTGTGAACGTGCGCCTGCTCAATAACTACAGCCTGAATTATGGAAATTCCTTCCCGTCGGCGAATATCAATCTCGGTTGGTTAGTCGACTCTGGTATCGCCAACAAGGGCGTGCCGTTCGACCCGGCCGCGGCAGGTTATGCAGCGGTAGCAGATAGCTTCGCCCTGCAATACGACATCATTCTGATGACCATGGTGGGCATGGTTACCGAAGGAAACGCCGTCTATAACTACACCAAGACCGGCACGCCGCTGGCGCTCGGCACACCGCTTTTGCGGGATTTCCGCTGGAACGAATACGAATCGTACGCGCAGGATTCGTGGAAGATCGCGCGCAACCTGACGCTGACCTATGGTGTGCGCTGGACCCTCCTGCAGCCGCCCGCCGAATCGCATGGCACTCAAGTGGGGCCTTGCGTGGTGAGCGGAAGCGGATGTACGCCGCTCAGTCTGACCAACTGGTTGGGCATCGGCGCCCAGCAGGGCGCGAGTGGCGGGGCCGCGATCAACGCCCCGGAAATCTCTTTCGCGCCCAACGGACGTTCCAACGGCAAGGCGGATTTCTGGAACTACGAGTATCACGACTTTGCGCCGCGCGTGGCTGTGGCCTGGGCGCCCGACTTTGGCGACCGGTGGCTGGCGGAGATTTTTGGCACACAGGGGAAGACATCGATTCGCGGCGGCTATTCGATTTTCTACAACCATTTCGGTGCTGGAACGGTCAACTCGTATGATCAGGCCGGCGCGTATGGATTGTCGAGCCAGGTTTCGAACGTTCCCGGTACGGTCAGCGTCACTAGCGCGCCCCGCTTCACCGGTTTAACGAGCATTCCTGCTGGGCTGCTTCCGGCTGCTCCGGCCGGAGGATTCCCGGCAACGCCTCCGAGCGATGCCTTCGCTATCAGTTGGGGACTCGACAGCAACATGCAAACTCCCTACTCGCATGCCATCGACTTCTCCATTTCGCGCGAGTTCTTAAAGGATGTAGTCCTGAACGTGGCATACGTAGGAAATTTCTCGCGGCATTTGCCCGAGCAGGAGGATGTGGCGATGCCTCTCGATCTGGTGGATCCGAAGAGTGGCATGGACTACTTCACCGCCGCCACCATGCTCTCCAAGATGGCCCGCGCCGGAGTGCCCGTGCAGAGCGTCCAGCAGATTCCCTACTTTCAGGACCTTTTCGGACCGCTGGCCGGCAGCGGCTTTTCAGCGACCCAGGCTGTGTATCAGCAGTTCCAGACGAACATAGGCAACGAAACATACGCGCTGTTCAATCTGGACCTGCCCAACAGCCAGACTGGCGCGGGCTTGAATGTGCCTGGCCATAGTTACCCTTCTTACCGCTTCTATCACAATCAATATTCGGCACTCTACTCCTGGCGCACGATCGGCAAGTCGGATTACAACGGGCTGCAGGTGACCCTGCACAAGCGCTTCAGTCATGGCCTGCAAGGCGATTTCAACTACACCTGGTCCAAGTCCTTCGACTGGACCTCTCAAGCCGAGCGCATCCCCACTTCAGGCGGCAATAATGGCGCGCAGATCATCAACACGTGGAATCCCACCCAACTTCGTGGCGTTTCCGATTTCGACACCACAAATCAGATCAACGCAAATTGGATTTACGATCTGCCATTCGGGAAGGGGAGGCAGTTCGGCTCGAACGCCAGTCCATGGTTGAACGCGATTCTGGGCGGTTGGCAATTGAACGGTCTGTTCCGCTTGACCAGCGGGCTTCCGTGGTCGGTGGGCGAGGGTTCGACGTGGCCCACAAACTGGGACATCGAAGGATACGCGATGTTCCAAGGCCCGCTCACGCAGGCCGACCTGACGCGTGGCAGTGGACCGAACGCCTTCGTGGATCCACGAACGGTATTCAACGCCTTCCGCGTCGACTATCCGGGGGAATCGGGAACGCGCAATCCGCTCCGCGGCGACGGCTATTTCGGAATCGACGCCGGCCTGACGAAAGTTTTCCAGCCACGTGAACGCGTGAAGGTGCGAATACGATGGGATGTCTTCAACGTGACCAACAGCGTGCGATTCGACGTAAACTCAATCGGCAACCGCCTGGATTCGCCTAATAATTTCGGCGTGTACACGCAGACGCTGACCAATCCACGGATTATTCAGGTGGCCATGAGGGTGGAGTTTTGATATGAAGCGACAGGTTAATGCCGCTTATTCCTTTTATGCTCTCATGGCAGGCCCACGATCAATGCTCTCCTGACGCTATCGTCGCACTTCCGCATCTTGAGCAGGAACGACTTGGACTGCCCGGGTGGCTGGATGAACGTTCGCACCCGCACCCGGCTGCCCTCGTCGCCCGCAACGACACGGTGCTCATTGGCGAACGCACCGCAACGCGCGGGCGCATCGCAACGGAACGTGGCGATGAGCGCGGTCGATGCGAGGCGAGCGCTTTCCGTTCGCGCTCCAGCCTCGCGAACCGTAGCGCCCGCCAACGTCCAACGCCTCAACGCCCGCAGCTAACGACGCGACCAGGGCGGGCACGCCGGCCCAAGCCCCTCGACGTTATCCTCGGAACGGCACCCAGAACCCTGCTTTTCAGCACCCGCGTTGGTTGCGTCATTTGCGTCAGATCAGCCAGGAGCCGGATCGGGTGGCGCTTACTGGCCTCGTTGATGCACTCCTTACAGTACGGACTAGAGCCACGCACCGGCGCGGCGATGTGGTGTAGCAAACCCAAAGGCGGCCAGAGGCTTGCTGCTTTGGCAGCGGCGGCAGATCTTGGTGGGCATTCACTCCCGTTTTATCATCACAGCACCCAAAACCACGCTTTTCAAAAGCCGCGTTTGGTTGCGTCATTTGCGTCAGAACCGATACCGGAAGAACCAGTGTAAGCTGTAGATCGATAGCGCTGTTGCATCCTGCCAACACTCATGCTGAGGGGGAAAGTGAATGATGAAGAAGATTTCGATGAGGCCGCGCTCGGACAAGACCCGGGTTCCGAAAATAGCGTGCTTCAACACCGCGAAAACGCCGCTTGGAGTTGACCTAGACCTGCTGATCTCAGCGATGCAGAAGTATGTGGATGAGTGCGTTGCGCCAGTTTGGGGCACGCCCGCCCGACTGATCAAGTCGAGAGGCTTCGTCAAGGGCGCCTGGGCGATGGTTTTTATGGATGGCCCTCGCGTAACGGACGTGGAAGGGTATCATGACTTGACCCCAGACGGCTTCCCTATGGCTAAGGTCTTCGTCAAGACTACTCTCGCTGGCGGCGACCCCGTGAGTGTTTGCGCATCGCACGAACTGGTCGAAATGCTGGTGGACCCGGCGATCAACATAATGACCACCGGCCCGGATCGGCACGTCATCTATTCATACGAGAGTGCAGACCCGGTCGAGGACGTGACGTTTGATATCGACGGCATTCCGATGAGCGACTTCGTGTACCCCGCTTACTTCGAATGCTTTCATAAGGCCAACTCAATACGATTTGATCACTCCCGCAAGGTTCGAAGGCCTTTTCAGATTCTCCCAGGCGGCTACCAGCAAGTTTTCAAGCGGGGCCGGTGGAAAGAGATTTTTCGCTCCACTCGAAAAGCGAAGCGATTTGCTCGGGAGGACCGTCGAGGACATCGAACGCAGCAGCGCATCAAGAGAACTCTGCGGCGTAGTACAGGGACCGGCATTCATTTTCCTCCTGCATGCAGCAGGCGCGCAGGAGGAAAATGGCCTTGGAGCGTAAGGTGGTCGACCGGCGATCTTGCATGTCGCCTGGACCGATGCGCAGAGGATTGCGTGTCGCCCTCGGGACCGATGTGCAGAGGATTGCGTATCACCCCGCCTGTTCGCGACCTGCCAACGCGTGGAGGCGGGGGCAGGCTCGGGATGGCCAAGGAGCCCTTAGCTCCCGCCGCGGGCCTTTCACCCTCGCGCCAAAAACTCCTCCTGGTCGCCTGCTGCACGCAGGAGGAGAATGCGCTGCGGTCAAGTTCAGGAACGCGAACAGGTCGTACAGGTTGCCGCTAGTCTGGTTGGACGTATTGAGCGACATGGTCAACTGGCCGAACGTATAGGAATCCATGTTCGCCCCGTCATAGATGGGAAGAATGTTGCCCTGGAAGGGCGTGTAATAAACACTTGTCTGCGCGGTGGCGTCGGCGGTCATAACTGGCGTGTTGCTGGTAAGCGTAAGGCGGCCTTGAGGAGGTACGTATAAAGTTGTCATGGGAATACTCGGTGGTTGGATGAATTGACCGAAGGCGATGGGGTTGTTGCCAACGGTGGTGGTGGCGGTTACGGTGTTGGTCGCAACGTCAATAACCGAAACTGTTCCGGGTGATGTATAATTGGCAACATACACTTTAGTACCGTCCGGGGTAATGGCGATGCCTTGGGGACTGCTGCCAAGACCGCTGTTAATTGTTGCGCTGACAGTATTCGTTGATGTGTCGATGACCGAAACCGTATTGGAACTTGAATTTGTCACATAGGCCCCGGTGCCATCAGGGGTGACGGCTATACCAATTGGATCGGTGCCGACCGTGATAGTAGCGCTGACAGTATTAGTTGCTGTGCTAATGACCGAGACCGTACCGGATGCAAAATTAACAACATAGACATGACGACCATCAGGAGCCATGGCGATACCGTCAGGACCGGTACCGAGGCCGCTGCTAATGGTTGTCTTGACCGTGTTCGTCGCCGTATCGATGACGGAAACCGAGTTGGAAGACTGATTTGTAACATATACGCTTTTGTTGTCCGGAGTCACCGCCACGCCAGTGGGGCCACTGCCGACGCTGATAGTGGCGATGACCTTAGCAGTCGCGATGTCAATGACGTCCACGTTGCCAGAACCACCATTTGCGACATAGGCTTTTGTGCCGTCCGGGGTAATGCAAACGCCGGCCGGGTCACTGCCGACCGTGATCGTACCGCTGAGCTGCGTTGATGGCCGAAATTGTTCCGTCTGTGAGGTTCGTTACGTATACCGTATTAGCATCTGGGCTGACTGCCACGCATTCAGGGCTTCGACCGACGCTGATGGTAGCAATAACGGTGTCCGTCGCTGTATCGATGACTGATACGGTGTTATCGCCCGCATTGGGTATATAAGCATTGACCACTATATATTACTCAGACTGTCGCGGCACAGACGTAACGTCTTTACCCCCAGATTCTAGTTGTCGTCAAGTGATTGTTAACGGCTTCGCAAGCATGCCCCCCGCAACACTGCTCTTAATAGGTAGCCTACTGTTACCTACTATAGTTAGAGCTGAGCTGATGATCGAGCGGGTCCGTAATCTTACAAGCACCTGGATCTTGTGGCTGATGAGCAAAAGAGACTTTGCTTCCGCTGTTATTGGATGGAGATGCCGGCGAAGAACGTGTGAACATGGTTACCATCGATAATGCTGGTACCGCCATTTGCGCTGTTATTGGCGGAAGCGCAAACAATCACCTGATAATAATCGCCAGCATGTGCGAGGTCAGAACAATCCACATTCATAGAGGCGGTGTAAGGAGTTGACCCGATCGTACCTATGCCTGTGCATACGGCGGTGCCATCAATCTGGTTACCTTTGCTATCAAACGTCGCATTCTTGACGATTTTGGCGACGAAGGTTGTGTTTGGACTGACGGCGGTTTCCGCACCAGCGTTGAGCCATACTTGGCTCTGTAGCTCTACAAGACCGGCAGGTGGATACCATGCATGAATAGCAGTGTTATAGTGATTGCCGGTATCAAAGTCGATCTTGGTAAACTTTACCAATGTATAGACATGATCGGGCAATCCAGCTTGGCTAATGCCCCCGAGGTTAACACGAAAACCCTGCGCTGCATGGCACGGACTGCATGCGAGACTGATACAAAATAGAAATGCAGATACTGCTAGGAGAGGTCGCATTTGGCAAATGTCTTGGAAGATTTAGCTTACGCTAATTAGCCGAACAGTCGGACCAGCGTCAAGCGGAGTTCGCGTCAAGCCTCCTGCATTTGCCCTCGGCAGGCCGTGGTGCGCTTAAATAAGCTTCAGCCGCGCCCGCGCATCCTCACACCCGGCTTTCCGTCGTCGAGAAACTCTATCCCGGCCCTCTCCAGCGCTTTCGTGACGAGGGAGAGCGTTGATGTGCGCGCGCCGATTTCGCCTTGAAATGACTCCATGCGCCGCACGGTGCTGATCGCCACGCCGGCCTTTTTTGCCAGGTCCGTCTGCTCCCACCCACAAGCGCTCTGGCTGCTTTCAATTGCCGACCCGTGATCACGGGATAAGCCTATCACGCAAAAGCACTTAACACGCACTAAAGCGCTGCTACAGCCGACTAGTTTTATTTAATCGTTGACTTGTGGGATGATCCGATCATGCCAAGAACATTTGTCTTTTTGCTTTCAGCGTTGCTCGGGCTTTCGAGCCGCGCCGCGCAGGCCCAGGCCCCCGTTTCGCCCTCGCCCAATTCATGGAGCGTCGGGGCACCGATGCCGACCGCCCGCGGCTTTTCCTTCACGGGCGCAATCGGCACCGACATATACGTGATCGGCGGCGAAACGAACAGCACGGCCATCGGCGTCAACGAAATCTATGACACCGCCACCAACACCTGGTCAACGGGCGCCTCCATGCCGACACCGCGGTTCGCCGGCGCATCCGCCGTCGTCAACGGTGTCCTCTATGCCATCGGAGGTGCTGCGATCGTCAACGGCCCCGTGGCAGTGAACGTCGTGGAGGCCTATGACCCGGCGACGGACACGTGGTCCACGAAGTCCCCGATGCCGATCGCGACTGACAGTGTCTATGCGGCCGTCGAAAACAGCATCATTTATGTTATCGGCGGATATAACAGCGCGAGACTAGCCACGGTGCTGGCCTACGATCCCGCCAACGACACCTGGAGCGTAGTCGCTCCGCTTAACGTCGGTAAATCAACACCCGCCGTCGGCCTCGTAGGATCGATGATCATCGCCGCCGGTGGGCAGACAAACTCGGGCGCGGTCACGACCGACAACGAAGGCTATAACGCCGCAACCAATTCGTGGACGACCCTGGCGCCGCTGCCGACCGCACGCGAGACGGGTTGTTTTGGAGCCGTCGCGGACATTCTCTATTTCGCAAGCGGCCATAACGTTAACAGCCCAGGCCCGCTCCTCTCCACCATGGACGCCTACAATGCCGCGACCAATTCATGGACAAGCGGCCTGCCGTCGATACCGTATGCCGTTATAGGGCCGGGCTCGGCGATTGTCGGCGGCAACCTCTATTGTTTCGGCGGATCGAACTCGGACCATCCGTTTCAAGGAAATATCTTCAACTACGTGCAGGTTTACGCGCCAGCACTTCAGCCCCCGTCAATCGGCGGCGTCGTGAGCGCAAGCGCATTTGGGGAACTTGCCGCCGCTTCTCCGGGCTCCTGGATTGAGATCTACGGCTCCAACCTCGCCGACGAAACGCGAGGCTGGACAGGCTCCGACTTCACCGGCATCAACGCTCCCACGTCGCTGAGCGGCACCTCGGTCACCGTCGGCGGCCAGGCCGCTTTCATCGACTACATCAGCCCCGGCCAGGTCAATGCCCTCATCCCATCGAACGCGCCCACGGGAGTCCAACAAATCGTTCTTACGGCGGCAGGCCTTGCAAGCGCGCCGTTCAATATGACCATCAACGCCGTATCGCCCGGCCTGCTGTCCCCCCCGAATTTCAACGTCGGCGGAATCCAGTACGCGGTCGCGCAGTTTGGCGACGGCACGTATGTGCTTCCCACGGGCGCCATCTCGGGCATCACCTCGCAGCCCGCCAAGCCCGGCGACATCATTGTCATTTACGGCGTCGGCTTCGGGCCGGTCACGCCCGATATCCCGGCAGGCCAGCTTGTAGGGCAAGCAAACAGCCTCGCCACCGGCTTCCACATATCGATTGGCGGCGTCGAGTGCCAGGTTCAGTACGACGGCCTCGCTCCAAGCTTTACCGGCCTCTACCAGTTCAACATCACGGTTCCGCCCGTTGCGTCAGGAAACCAGCCGCTCACATTTACCGTGGATGGCGTGAACAACGCGCAGACGCTGTTTGTCGCCATCGGAGGGTGATTTTTTTGGGAAGGAGGAAAACATGGACGATCATAAGAAATCCTGGGGACCGGCGGAACACGCTATAACCGGAGCAGGTGTGGGCGCTGCCGGAGCCGGACAATCAATCGCACTGATCGGCGTATCGGCAGGGCTTGCCCTGCTGCCACTCTCGCTAGTCGTAGGCGCCGTCGCCGGGCTCGCATGGTGGGCCATCAAGGCGGTTGCAGGCGATAGCGATTAATCGACCGCCAGGGACCGCTACCAAGGAACGCCTTGTCTGAACTCATCCTCGGGCGCAGCGTATCCGCGCCTCGCTCTATCGGGTTTGCCGCCCACGCCTGTCCCGCATCCAACGACCTTATCACCTATGGCGGCGACGGCCATCTGATCACCTTTGCGCCCACCGGCACCGGCAAAACGTCAGGGCCGGTCATCTGCAACGCACTCAGGCACCAAGGCCAGTTGATCGTGATCGACATGAAGGGCGAGATTCACGGCGCAACCGCGCAGGCAAGACGCGCCATGGGGCAGAAAATCCACGTGCTTGATTTGCGGGATGAAGCGCAGTCCGACTCTCTTAATCCTCTGGACCTTATCGCCCGAGGTGGAAGTGAACCCGCCGCCATCGCCCGGAGCTTCGCCGCGGAGATCATCGAACGCGGAGCCGCCGAGCGCGACCGGTTCTGGAACGACTGGGCGGAGAACATGATCGCGGGCGCGACCGCATGGCTCCTTGCCGACCAGCCCCCCGAGGAACGCAAGGTTAGTTCCATATTCGACCTCTTCACAAAAGGGGATGCCAATTGCAACATCGCCGTGCTCCTCGATCAGGGAAAGGTGCAAAACCACGCCGCCCTTGCCGCTTTCTGTTCGTACCTGCAACTTCCCGAGCGCGAGACGCGCCCGAGCGTCTTGGGCACCACCCTTACCCACCTCCGGCTATTCGACAGCGACCTCATGCGCAGGCTTACCGATACCACCACCATCGACATCGACGCGCTGATCGCAGGCGAGCCTGTCACCCTCTATATAATCGTGCCGCCCATGCGCCTTGCTGCCTATCGCCCGCTGCTGCGCATTTGGCTTTCCGGCCTCATCATGGCAATGACGCAGCGCAAGTCCCCGCCCAAAGAACGAACGCTGATGCTTTGCGATGAAATCGGCAACCTCGGCCAGATCGACGCCTTTTTAACCGCCGCGACATTGATGCGGTCATGGGGGCTGACCCTGTGGACGTTCTGGCAGAATGCGGCGCAGCTTCAGATATACGGCGCGCAGGCCAACACCCTCGTGGACAACGCCGGAGTGATCCAGGCATTCGGCGCAAGGAACCAGCGCATGGCTCAGGACATAGCTAATCTCATCGGCGGAATCTCAGCCGATGAAATCCTGAAACTTCGGCAGGACGAGCAGATCCTGCTCATTGAGGGGAAGCTGGTCCGATGCAGGCAGGCGCGGTATTACAGCGACACACTCTTCGGTCCGGCCAAATCTTAAAGGCCAAATTGCTGCCCATACCGGCATTCTCCCTCGCCTTATTCCTCGCATCAAAGCCCCGTAATCCTCGTGTGGCTTGTTTCTGCCGCAACCCTCCCCGCCTTACCATCCATGCCGGGTATCACGCCCGCCGCCGTGTTTCCGCCTTATTGAACGCCGATCCAACGCGCTGATCTCCACGCCCCTCCTTTCGTCTCCCGCCGCAATCCCATGCCCGCTTCTTTGTATGCCGGGCGACTATGCGCGCGTCACTCCCAGGTCAATGACGAATCTTCCCCGGCCTTGCGGCCTTCCTCGCGAGACAAGATTCTATGACCCGGTCGCTATCCCGCGCGCCTGACGTGCGCCGTCAAGAAGCTGCATAGGGCGGCTTCAAGCAACAAAAGGAGACTACATCATGGGCTACAACATCGGATTCTTCAAGGCTACAGATACCGGCTACACGGGCAAGATCGAGACCCTGGCCTTCAAGATACAGGCGGACTTCAGCCGGGTTCTCAATCGGACCAACGAAAACGCGCCGGCTTTCGAAATCTTCTGCGGCGACCTTTAGATCGGTGCGGCCTGGGAACGTCAGGGCAGGACCGGTAAGTACCTCTCGGCCAGTTTCGAGGACCCCTGCTTCTCCTCCGGCTACTACAACCTGTATCGCAATAGCAGCGTGGAGGACGGCTACACCCTGAGCTTCGAGCGCCCGAGAGCCAAGAAGGACAAGGCCGACCTGAAACAGGCCGCGTAAGCCTCAAAGGGGCGGCAGCAATGCCGCCCCTTCACTCTTCACCAGCATCGTCACGATGCGCCGCGCCTCGGGTTTCAGGGGCTGGAGACCTACCATGGCGAAGCGCCCAATGACGAATGTCGAGAAAGTCATCCATATTATGAGCTACAGCGCGCACGGTATCCTCGATAAAGGCTTCGACCCACGGTGCAATGCTCTGATCAACTGGCGCTGTCGGATCGTGGGCGCCGATCTTGCCTCGCAAGGTAGGGCGGAGATCAAATCTCCCAAGGTCGGAGAATCGCCGCCCATGCTGCAGAATAGCTGGCAAAAACCGCTATTAGGCAGACGCGAACGAGCTCCGACACGATCGATCGCGGGCACTCCCCACGACGGAAGAATCCCAAAGGTTCTCCCAAAACCTCAGCGCAAAGTTCGAGATATTCGTGTGTCACCGTAGGGTCACCGTTCTCGACCTTAGATTTGCCGGTGAAGACGTTGTTTTCGGCCTTCAGGAACGACCCGATTACGAGTGCAGATTTCTTCATGACTTTTCTCCTTTGTTGTGTGAGGCCGCCCTATGCAGCCTCTTAACAAGACCAAAGCCGATCAGAGCCACAGGGCTGGAATGCAAGGGCAACAAACGGCTATGCCGCGCCCGCATCTCTGATGCGGCTTGCGTGGCTGCTGTTTGGCTGTGCTTCCTCGTTCCAGACCGGCTCTGATAGGCACAGGGCGTTAATAGAGGCAGCGATAGGGCAGTGGCCTGAATATCGAAAGGAGTTGGCGTGAAGGCGTCAGCGGCGATTTACTTCGGCAGGTCAGGGAGTCGGATTAGGCTTATCGGCGGCCTCAGCCTCCGTCGCAATTTTTCGGATCGTCAGGGTTGGATTACGAACACGACCCCCTGGTTCGATGCGCCGCCGCCGGAAGGAGTGGCGCAGAGACTCAAATTGGAGCGGCTAGACCGCGAGCTGGTTCCGCTATGCCCTACACTACCCTTTCAACTAACACCTTCGCGAGCTTCACTACGAACGAGGCGTTTATCGACAATGGCGGCACACCCTAGCCAAGTGCGTGAGCTTGGCTGGCGACGGTGCGGCTTTAAGGCCAGCCAGGCCACCCTCGTGAGTCCGAAGAACGGACGAAAGGCCCTCCTGCTCCCTGCTGCACGCAGAGGAGATAGCCGAGAGCACGTTACTGCACAGCATTGACATTGACCGTTTCGTAGCAGAGGCCCTCTCCCGCGCTCGTGCCCAAGCCCGAGACTATCCCACTGTGCCCAAGTCGGGAAAACCCGGAAGGGTACGCGTGAGAGCATCCGGCGGGACCACCGCAGAAATCGACTTGGACCACAATTGCTTCTCAGCCCCGGTGCTGGTGCGCAGCTTTGCGTACCAGATTGCGGGCATGTCGATCCCGAGATTGAAGTTCAGCGTGAGCGTGCTATTCGCGAAGCTTGCGCTAAGACCCAGACCGCAGGCAGGCGCGCGCACAATGTTGTTGCTCGCGTATCCGGTAGACCACAGCACGCCGTCCGGCCCCGCCGTGATCCCATCGGCTTCGCCAGCGTCCGTCGGGTACTCCGTGATGACGCCGGTGGTCGTAATGCGCCCCATGTTCCCGTGGAATTCGACAAACCACAGCGCCCCGTCCGGCCCCGCTGTGATCGCAAAGGGTTGGCTCCTGGCGGTCGGCACGGATACTCGGTGATCGTCCCGGCGGTGGTGATGCGGCCGATTTTGTTGCCATCCTCTTCCGTAAACCACAGCGCCCCGTCCGGTCCCTTCGTGATCCCCAATGGTTCGCTATTGACGGTCGGTATAGGATACTCCGCCGTAACCACTCCGGCGGTGGTGATGCGCCCTATCTTGCTGGCGACGTTCGATTCCGTAAACCACATTGCACCATCCGATCCCGTGGTGATCCCCTCGGGCTCAGAATTGGTAGTCGGCACGGGGTACTCGCTCATCACCCCCGGCAGTCGTGATACGCCCGATATTATTGCCGTAGTATTCGGTAAACCACAGCGCGCCATCTGGCCCGGTCGTGATCCCCTGGGGGCCGTTATTGGCGGTCGGCACGGGATACTCGGTGATCACTCCGGCAGTCGTAATGCGCCCTATCTTGTTTCCGGCATATTCGGTAAACCACAGCGCGCCGTCCGGGCCCGCGGTGATACCGCCCGGGCTGCTGGATGTGCTGCGTCTCCTCGCCAAAGGAATGCGAAACAAGGAAATCGCCGGTCAGCTGGGGATCAGTGAGAAGACTGCCGAGGGTCACGTCAAGAGTATCCTGTCTAAATTCGGGCTGCACGACCGTACCGAGGCGGTGGCGGTCGCGGTGCGGCGCGGATCGTCCACATAGACTGAAGTGGACCCATACCCCCCCGAAATCAGGGGGGTTTTATCCCCTGG
>Ga0302324_100013573_pt1 | contig 16497 bp, 18 predicted proteins | sample Palsa_T0_1_FD_201949 | JGI IMG/M metagenome (GOLD analysis project Ga0302324, IMG submission 201949) | Peat permafrost microbial communities from Stordalen Mire near Abisko, Sweden - Palsa_T0_1 | ecosystem: Environmental > Terrestrial > Soil > Palsa > Peat permafrost | place: Sweden: Abisko...
TCACCGCACCGCAACTCGCGTCCGTCGTCAACGTCGCAAACAAGGCGGAGTTAGCGATGCCGAAGCGCACCTCCTTGCCCTCCATGTTGCCGCCCGTTTGCTGATGCCCCACCTGCGCTGACGCGATTGTGTTCGTATTCTTCAGCAGCGGATTGCCATGCGCCTCCGCCCAATACGCAACCAGCACGCCGGCCACACACAGCACCGCCATCGCTGCGAACACCGCCCAACCATGCCGCGGAGACTTCACCATCCGCCCCAGCGTCACCGTCAGCCCGGCCGGAATAATAAAGATCGCCAGCATCTGCAGAAAATTTGCAAACGGCGTCGGATTCTCAAACGGATGCGCGCTATTGGCATTGAAAAATCCGCCACCATTCGTCCCCAGCATCTTGATCGCTTCTTGAGAAGCAACCGGCCCCTGTGCAATCGTCTGCGTCGTCACTGTTTGGGTCGACGTCTTGCCATTTGTATCCGTAGCAGTTACTTTTTGCGACTCGACCAGCTTCGCGGTGTCATAGGGACGGAAATTCTGCACCACCCCCTGCGACACGAACAGCAGCGCCAGAACAATCGCTCCCGGCAGCAGAATGCGCGTGATCGACCGCGTTACATCCACCCAGAAATTTCCCAGCGACTTCGTCTCCCGCCCCGCAATCCCGCGGACAAACGCAATCGCCAGCGCCATCCCAACCGCCGCCGACGCAAAGTTGTGATACGCCAGCCCCGCCATCTGGGTCAGATAGCTCATCATCGCTTCCGGCACATAGCTCTGCCAGTTCGTATTCGTCGTGAACGACGCCGCGGTGTTCAACGCCAGCGCCTGCTCCACACCCGCCAGCTTCTGCGGATTCCACAACGGCAGCAGCCCCTGCACCCGCTCCAACCCGTACAGCAGTAGCATCGACGCGCCGCTGAACAGCAGCATCGCGACGCCATACTGCTTCCAGTTCATCTCCTCGGCAGCATTCACGCCCGTCAACTTGTAGAGAAGTTTTTCGCAAGGCCCGAGCACCGGATCCAGCCACGTCCGCTCGCCCTCGTAAACCCGCGCCATGTACACGCCGACGGGCTTCGCCAGCAGCGCAATCACCGCGAAGAACGCGCAAATCTGCAACCACCCCTGCAGCGTCATCAGAATTTCTCCGGACGCAGCATCGCGTATATCAGGTAGAGAAATACCAGCGCGATCACGATCAGCAAGATGGCAGTCCCGAAGCTCATTTGCGCTTCAACCTCTCGCACGCGGACAAATAGCCCAGCGCCAGCACAAAAAACGCCACCGACAACCCGACCATGACGAGGTCTTTCATACAGCTGCTATTGAACCGCGCAGGCCATAAGGAAGGCGTAAATGTCCGCGGGAAGTTGCGAGTTACGCGGGCTCGCCCGCCGGCTGAAAGCGATACCCGACCCACGGCTCGGTCAGAATGTAATGTCGCTCTCCCGCCTCGATCTTCTTCCGCAGCTGCCCGATAAACACCCGCAAATACTCCGGCTGTTGCGCGCTGTCCGCCCCCCAGATCGCTGTCAGCAATTTCCGATGCGTCAAAACGCGCTCAGCATGCTGCGCCATATACAGCAGCAAGCCAAATTCTTTCGGCGTCAGATGGACTTCCTCTCCACGCACCAGCACGCGATGCTGCTCCGGATAAATCGCAAAATCCCCCGCCAACACTGGCTGCGACGCCTCCTGCTCCTGCTGCCCCGCGCGCCGCAAACAACTCCGCACCCGCGCCAGCAGCTCATTCGTGTTGAACGGTTTGGTCACGTAATCATCCGCGCCCGCATCGAGAGCCCGCACCTTCGCTTGCTCCTGGTCACGCACGCTGAGCACAAGAATCGGCGTCTGCCACCGCTCCCGCACCCACTTCGTCAGCGTGATGCCGTCCATCTTCGGCATCATCAGGTCGGTGATCATCACGTCCGGCAGCCAGCGCTCAAACACCGGCTGCGCCGCCTCCCCGTCCGCCGCAATCTCCACCGCATAGCCCTGCATCGTCAGCGTCGTTCGCAGGACGCGCGAAATCTGCGGGTCGTCTTCAACAATTAATATCCGCGCCTTGTCTTCGCCAGTCTTCGCCACCCCAGCATCATGTCACGAGGCCGGCCCATCTACAATCCGCGGCTACAATCGCCGTATGAGGTTCACGCGAATACCGTCACCATGGCTGAGATTCGCGCTCGTCTCCGCCGCCGCCATCGTGCTCTTCGCCGCGATGCCCTTCGCGCCCTTCCTCAACGCCATCTCCGCTGCGCTCGTCTGCCTGCTCGGCGTCGTCCTGCTTTCCGTCTACTGGTCCTGGCGCGACGCCGCACTCTTCGCCGTCCTCTCCACCATCGGCATCAATTATTTCTACCTCCCTCCCGTCCACACCTTTCACATCGCCGACTCCACCAACTGGACCGCGCTCCTCGTCTATCTCGCGGTCGCCTTCCTCGCCGGACGCCTCGCCAGCCGCGCCCGCAGCACCGCCGAGCAAGCCGCCATCAGCCGCGAACAGGCCGAGCGCCTCTACTCGCTCAGCCACGACATCATGACCGTCGAAGACCCGCTGTCACTGCAGCAGGAGATTCCCCTCATCCTGCTGCGCGTCCTGCAGCTGGACGGAGTTGCCCTCTACATCGCAGACGGTGAGCAGACCTTCACCGCCGGCACCGTCCCCGCAGATTTGTCACTCGCCGAGTTACAAAAGGCCGTCGCCGTCTCCCCCCCGGCTTCATCCGCCGCCGCAACTTCGTTGCTGCTCCCCGTCCATCTCGGCGTTCGCCCACTCGGCTCGTTATTTCTTTCCGGCCAACTTCCCGCCGCAACCACCATCGAAGCCGTCAGCGGACTCGTCGGCGTCGGCCTGGAACGCGCCCGGGCCCTCGCGCGATCAGGACGCGTTGAAGCACTGCGCGAAAGCGAGCGCCTTCGCACCATCATCCTCGACTCCATCACCCACGACCTGCGCACGCCGCTCACCTCCGTCCGCGCCGCCGTCACTGCGCTGCAATCCGAGCCAACACCGCCGCCCGAGGAAACTGCCGAACTCGTCGCCATCATCGACGAAGAGAGCGACCGCCTCAATCGCCTCATCGGCCAGGCTGTAGAAATGGCGCGTTGGAACGAAGGCTCCGTCGAACTGCGTCGCGAATCGCAGCCGCTCGAGCCGCTCGCCGTCGCCGCCGTTGAAGAACACGACGCCGAACTCGCCGGCCACATCGTCGCCGTCGCCATCCCCAAAAATCTGCCGCCCATTTTTGCTGACGCAATTTCCATCCGCAAAGTTCTCGGCCACCTCCTGCAGAACGCCGGCAAATATAGTCCCACCGGCAGCCGCATCAGCATCTCCGCCGAAGACTCCGCCACCAATCCCGACTTCGTCACCATCCGCGTCGAGAACGAAGGCCCCGGCATCGCCTCTGACGAACGCGACCTCATCTTCGACAAGTTCTATCGCGGCCGCGATCAGCGCCAGCTCGCCCCCGGCACCGGCCTCGGCCTCGCCATCGTCTCGGCCATCATCGCCGCACACGGTGGCCGCGTCTGGCTTGAAGATCCCGCGCAGGGCGGCGCCAGCTTTGCTTTCACGCTCCCCGTCGCTACACTTTAGCCATGCTGCAGGAAGAACAATTTCGCAAACTAGCCGACGAGGCCCTGACCTCGCTCAAAAAACATCTCTACGACGCCGAAGACGAAGGCGACTTCGAAGTCGAGGAACAGAACGGCGTCCTCAACATCGTCTTCGAACATCCGCCAGGCAAATTCGTCATCACGCCCAACACGCCGGTCGCGCAGATCTGGATCTCCGCCCTGTCTACAAGTTTCAAACTCGATTGGGACGAGGTCTCGCACTCCTTCGAATACCCGCGCACTCGCGAAAAACTGCAGACCCTCGTCGGCCGCCTCATCGCCGAACACACCGGCGACCAGGAATTCGAGCTGGCATAGCGACGTGTCGCTCTCCGTCGCCATCATCACGTTGAACGAGGAAGCCAACCTCGCGCGAACGCTCGAAAGTGTGCGCTGGGCGCAGGAAATCGTCATTGTCGACTCCGGCAGCACCGACCGCACCGTCGAGATCGCGCAAGGTTTCGGCGCAAAAGTCTTCACCCAGGAGTGGCTTGGCTTCGGCGCGCAAAAAAATGTTGCCCTCGAAAAATGCACCGCCGATTGGATATTGTCACTCGATGCCGACGAGGAACTCTCGCCCGAGTCGCAGCGCGCAATTCAAGCCGTCACTAACTCCGCTTGGGAAAAAGAAAGTGTCATTCCGACCGGAGGTTCGCGTGAAGCGCGAGTCGCAGTGGAGGAACCTGCGGTTTCTTCTGCGTCGGCCTACACACTCCCCCGCCGCAACTTCTTCCTCGGCCGCTCGCTCCGTCACGGCGGCATGTACCCCGACGCCAAACTCCGCCTCATCCGCCGCTCACTCTTCCAATCCGGCCAAGCCCGCTTCGCCGATCGCCTTGTCCACGAGGACATCGTCTACGCCGGCGCCGTCACGCAACTCCGCGGCGATTTACTCCACCACGCTTATCCCACGATCGAAGGCTACGTCGAACATCAGCGCCGTTACGCCGCATTAGCCGGCGAAATGATCCATCTCAAGGAGAAAGCCCGCAGCAAGCCACACTCGGCCGCATGGTTTGCCATCCATACCCTGCTGAACCCATACGTCACATTCATCTATAACTATTTTTTGCGCGGAGGCTTCTTAGACGGCCGCCCCGGCCTCATCTATCACGCCTATCATTCGTGTTATATTTCGTGGAAATACGCGAAGGCCTGGCAGTTATCTAAGTCGGCTGAGTAACTCAGGCTAGATATAACTCAATAAGACGTTGTTACTCCGCTTCTTTAATCCTGCATACCAGCGGCAAAGCGGATAGATCGAAAACACCACCAGGAACCAGACAAGATAAATCACCGGCAAACCATATCCCCATCCGGGCGGCGAGGTGACTGGAAACGTGCCGAGGTTGTCGGAGTCAAACATCCAATATGCCGTGCCATACCGCGCATAGCACACCACGACCGCAGCCAGATGAATCAGTGGAATATGCAGCAGGTAGTAAAACATCGGCACCTTGCCAACCGTAAGGGCTGGCGTGAGAAATTTTAGTGTTCCCGCATCCACCGCCCATAAAAATATAGTCGCCGGCCCGATCGTCATCAGCAGATATAACAACGATGGCGGATACTTCGTCGTATTCAGGAACGACAGGACGGTGAACGCCGCCGACTTCTGCACCGCCCAATGCTGCGGATCACCATAAATATTGATGCCGCGAATCACGACGAATGCCGCGACTAATCCCGCGCCCAGCTTCCACAGAAACGCCCGCCGCCGCTCGGCCGGCCAGCTATAGACTTGCCCCAGCCCATAACCCGCCGCCGTTACCCCGACCCATGGAATCAACGCGTAAAACGCAAACACTCGATAGGGGCCGTGCGACCACACGGTCCCCGGCGAGTGCAGCACCGTCCACACCGGATTGTCCCAGCTGACGTTGTCGAACAGATTGTGTCCCGCAATCATGACGACGCCAAACGTCGCCACCGCCCACGCCGGAAGATAGACCAGTCCCGCCAGCACGATCATCGCCCAGCCCAGTGCCCACAGCACGATCAGAAATGTCAGGTGATAGTTAAAATTAAATTGCCACCCCAGGCAGCGCACCACGGTCAGTTCGAGAAAAATCAGCCACAGTCCGCGTGTCAGCAGGAACCGCGACAGCTCGCGCTTCGACTTTCTCTTCAGCGAAAGATACGCGCCCGTACCCGTCAGCAGGAAAAAGACCGGCGCGCAAAAATGCGTGATCCAGCGCGTAAAAAACCACGCAATTGTCGTCTTGTTCAGGTCCGTCGGGCTGAACGTGGTCGGCCCAAAGTAGTCGCGAACATGGTCCAGCGCCATCGCGATCATGATGAAGCCGCGCACAACGTCCACCGACTCGATGCGAGTCCGCTCCCCCAGCGCCGCCTTGCCGATGGTCGTCATGAGACGGCGTCAGTGTAACAAGAAACGCGCTGGTCGCGGCTACCGGACTACACCGGCGGAGGGTTCGGCGGGTGACTGTTATTGTGCGCCGCCACAATTCCTATGATGGATGCCGTGGCCACAACAGTGATCAAGCCGATCACCCAGTAAGCGGTCTTGTTTGAGGCGCGCATCGGCGGCTTCTTCACCTGCACCACATTGCTGTAGAGAAAAGTGTTCGTCCCCTTGCCGTCACCTTGCTTGAGAGTGAAGCGATCCGCGTCCAGGAACCCGACCTTGCCTTGTTCCGCGGTCCCGTCGCGAAAATAAACCAGCACCTGTTTACCCTTTCCAATGGCTTGCAGTTGCATCCTTACATCCTGCGCTGGAGCATCTTGCGCAAAGATAGATGGGTCTAAGATGAGAAGACTAACTAGAACTAATACTAGCGTGCGCAAAGCAAAACGTAAATTCATAACACCACCTCGGCAGAAACATGAAACTCAATTGCAACCATCGCCGTATATGACGGTGTAACTGAACTAACAGTTTCCGAAAGTGTGACAAATGAAATTCGCATCGCGCACCCTATCCGCATTTTTCGCGGCCGCATTACTTATTTCCACCGCGTTCGCCGCCGATAAAACACCACAAGCACCGTCTGCCCCATTTCCGCCCGAGATTGCAGCCGCGAAGACAGTCTTCCTCTCCTACGCCGGCACCGAATGTGCGCCGTCCGATTATCGTTACAGCGGCACCCGCGATCGCGCCTTCAACCAGTTCTACGTCGCGGCGAAGAGCAAGCTTCCCTATCAAGTGGTCACTTCTCCGGCAAACGCCGATCTGGTTCTCGAATTCAGCATGACGTGCGACCCGCCGAGTGGGGTCTCGGCAGTTGCGATCAATTTCATCCTCAGAATTTATTCGTCGAAAGAGGGCGTCACCCTCTGGACCTTCACCGAGCCGGTGAAGCAGTCCGGCATGTCCCTGCAAAAGTCGCGCGACGAAGGCTTCGATCTCGCCCTCACCAGCCTTGTCGATGACGCCTACCGCGCCGCCTCCACCACGCCTCCAACGCAGTAGCGACTTCCCATCCAAGCCGCGGCTGACATATCCTGAATGGTCATGCCAAAGGCCACCAGCACTCCGTCCGAATCCGCGCACCAGCGCTTCCCCTCCCCAGCCGAGCAGCAGTGGGAGCAGCGCGTGCTCGACCCCGCGCTGGCGAAAAATCCGGAGAACCCGATCGGCGCTGCATCGGGCGTAAATCTGGACGACGCTGGTAACGCCCGCTTCACCACCATCTCCGGCACGGAAGTCGACCGCCTCTACACCGAAGCTGACCTGCCTCGCGAATATGTAACCGATCCTGATACATTTCTCGGCCTTCCCGGACAGGTCCCTTACACCCGCGGCATCCACGCCACCAGCTATCGCGGCAAGCTTTGGACCATGCGCCAGTTTTCCGGCTACGCCTCCGCAGAAGAAACCAACGCGCGCTGCAAATATCTGCTCGCCCACGGCGGCTCCGGCCTGTCCATCGCCTACGACCTGCCAACCCTGATGGGCTACGACTCCGACGATCCGCAAAGCGAAGGTGAAGTCGGCAAATGCGGCGTCGCCATCGATTCGCTCGAGGACATGGAGACGCTCTTCGACGGCATCCAGCTCGACTCGACCACCGTCTCGATGACCATCAACTCCCCGGCGAGCGTACTGTGGGCGATGTATCTCGTCGTCGCAGAAAAACAAGGCGTCGACTGGAACAAAATCTCCGGCACCCTGCAGAACGACATCCTGAAGGAGTACATCGCGCAGAAGGAATACATCTACCCGCCCGCGCCGTCGATGCGGCTCGTCGTCGACACCTTCGAATTCGGCGCGCTCCAAGTGCCGCGCTTCAATCCGATCAGCATCAGCGGCTATCACATTCGCGAAGCCGGCTCCACCGCGCTGCAGGAACTCGCGTTCACCATTTACGACGGCGTCGAGTATGTCGAATGGGCGGTGCGTCGCGGCCTTCGCGTCGACGACTTCGCGCCGCGCCTGAGTTTCTTCTTCAACTCGCACAATGATTTCTTCGAAGAGATCGCGAAGTTCCGTGCCGCGCGCAAAATCTGGTATCGCCTGATGACAGAACGCTTCGGCGCCAAAGCCGAGCGCTCGCACAAGCTCCGCTTCCACACGCAAACAGCTGGTGTCTCCTTAACAGCCCAGCAACCGCGCAACAACATCGCCCGCGTTGCCCTGCAAGCATTGGCCGCAGTCCTCGGCGGGACGCAAAGTCTGCACACCGACGGCTTCGACGAAGCTCTCGCGCTCCCCACCGAAGAAGCCGCCCGCATCGCACTCCGCACCCAACAGATTCTCGCCTTCGAAAGCGGCGTCGCGCAAACGGCCGACCCACTCGGCGGGTCTTACTTTGTGGAACGCTTAACTCTCGATATGGAGAACGGCGCCTTCGACTACTTCCGCAAGCTGGACGCGATGGGCGGCATGGTCAAGGCGATCGAAATCGGCTATCCGCAAAAAGAAATTGCCGAGGCCAGCTATCAATATCAGCGCGCAGTCGAGTCCGGCGAGAAGATCATCGTCGGCGTCAACGATTTCGTCGTCGAGGAGCAGCAGCAGGCCATCCTATATATAGGTGACGAAATTCGCCTGCAGCAAACCGAAAAGCTGAAGCGCCTCCGCGCGCGGCGCTCGAACGAAGAAGTCCAGCGGAGGCTAGCTGAGCTGCGACGCGTCGCCGCGCTCGACCCCGACAAGGAACCAGTCGTCCCAGGCCAGCTGTCTTCAGCAAACACCATGCCAGCCATTCTGGATTGCGTCCGCGCCTACTGCACCGTCGGCGAAATTTGCGAAGCCCTGCGCGACGTCTACGGCAGCTATACTGAGGCCAGTTGGACCTGATGACCACCACTTCCACAACTCCGATTCGCGTCCTCGTCGCCAAGCCCGGCCTCGACGGCCATGACCGCGGCGCAAAAGTAATCGCGCGCGGCTTGCGTGACGCCGGCATGGAAGTCATCTACACCGGCCTGCGGCAAACTCCAGAGATGATTGTCAACGCCGCCATCCAGGAAGACGTCCAGGTCATCGGCCTGTCGATTTTGAGCGGCGCGCATAACGCGATTGTGCCTCGGGTCATGGGACTGCTGAAGGACCACGGCGCCGACGACATTCTCGTCGTGGTCGGCGGAACAATTCCCGAACAGGACATACCGTCGCTCAAGGCCGCCGGCGTAGCGGCTATCTTCGGTCCGGGAACGTCACTGGAGGAGACGGTTACCTTTATCGTCCAGAACGCGCCCCGGCGGGACGTCGTCTAACTCGCTCACAATTGGCCGGCAGTCCCGATAACTCGTTCCGCCGAGTTACTATTTATTCGGCGAATGAATGCAACATAGGCTTATACTTAGCGCGGACGTCAGATGGCACCTCATAGATATCTCTATCTCTTCAGCTTACTCATAGCCCTGAGTACGTCCGCGCAGACGGCACCTTCTCACTGGGGCAAGCCACAGCATAAGACGGCGCCAGTTACCGCGATTCAGCCGCTCAGTGGAATTACCGAAGAGCTGCCAATGGACGAGGGCAGCGGCACAGTCGCGCATGACATCAGCGGCAACGGCAACGATGCTACATTCTGCAGTTCCGGGTCGACGCCGGTTTGGACCAGCTCCGGCATCTCGTTGAATGAGGCCGCGGGTGCTACCCAAAGCTGCCTCGACACTCCGCTGACGACTTGGCGCTCGCTGTTTGTTTCTGCGTGTTCGTATGCGGGGGCTTATCCCAATACGTGGCTCAATCCCTCGGCCAACTGGATGAGTGCCGGGAACTTATGGGGGGCGACGACCGAGACGGATGGATTGGGATTCGCGGGCAGCCCGTATGGGGCCACGTTTTTCGGCGTCATGCCGACATTCGTCTATTTCCCCGGCGGCCTGAACACGATTACGCAAAGCGTGCAGATCAACGGCGGCTGCCACGTGTATGCGGCGACGCTGGGCTCGACGGCCGACAACACTCTCGACCGGTTTTATGTGGACGGGGTGGAGACGGAGTATGGCCAGTGGGGGGTGGAGCAGCCCAATTCCCAGTGGCAGAATGCTGACCTGGCGCCCACCGCGGGACACTACCAGATCGGCTGCATTGACTCGTGCGAGCCGAAAAATCTGGCGCCATGGTTTGAGGGTGAAATTGACTACCAGGTGGTGGGCTCGCAGTACTACTCGGCGGATGAAGTTACGCAGGAGACGAATTACATCCAGCGGCTGGTTACTCCGCGAGGCGGCGGCACGTTTCCTTCCGGTGAGTTCACCGGGAATTCGATCGTCGGGGTAGGTGATTCGTTGACGGCCGGCGACTTCGGGACGATTCCCGGATGGTATGCGCTGCTGAAGACGAACGAGAGTTACAACGTGACCAGCCTGGGGCTGGCCGCCATGTGGTCCCAGGACATGGTGGCGATGTGGCCGGAGCGGGAGAACAGTTACTTTTCGCCGCTCGCAACGAAGCAGTATTGCCATATCTGGGCGGGGACGAATGACTTCTTCGCTGGCAACAGGACGCCGGCCGAGGTCTGGCAGTCACTCACCGCCCTGGGGCAGGAGTGCCTGGCGGCCGGCGGCATTCCTATCCTGGCGACGATGATTTCCAGCGTAGGCCACGACGCTGTGCGGGACCAGTTGAACGTGTTGATTTATGCGGGCTGGCAGCAGGCGGGGTTTGTGGCGCTGGATGACCTGGCGGCGATTCCGCAGCTTGGGGCTGATGGCGCCTATCAAAACACGCTTTACTTCCAGGCCGATGGCACGCACCTGACCGGGCCGAACGGCGTCTGCGATACGAGCACCGGGTACGGGATTGTCTGCGCGAATTTGAGTGCCGTCATCAATCAGTTGGATACGGCGGTCAAGCCGCGGGAGCCTATCGCGCTGCCGTTGGGGAGACTGCCGGCTGGCGGCGGCGCTCGCTCTGCCTCATCATCTCGTCCAGGTCCGCAGTTGGACGTATCTCGAACGGCGTCCCGTACTTCACCGCCGGATGCTGGGAGATGAGCTGAATGGCGTGGTTCAGATCTCGGGCCTCCAGCAGCATGATTCCGCCGACCTGCTCCTTCGTTTCGACGTAGGGACCGTCGGTGACTGCGACCTTTCCGCCCTTTGCAGACACAGTCATCGCCGCGCTAGAGGGCTGAAGCGCTTCACCGCCCGCCCAGTGGCCGTTTTTTCGCAGCTCATCATCATAGGTAAAACAGTCGTCGAACATGGCGTTGCGTTCGGTGTCTGACCTGCTTTCGAAATGTTCCGGAGTGTATCCAAAGATGACGTATTTCATAACTTCCTCCTTTTTCTTGTAACTCGATGTTGATAACTGCATACTCATAGCTTGATTTACTGACTGTGAGTTAGCTGGTCCGCGCAGCAAAAGCGCGAGTAAGAGCGGTATTCCATCCTTCGGTAAAGGCGACGGTGAGCGGGGCCTGCGGGACAAAAAGGTCGAAGCCGTGAAAGCCGCCCGGGACGACGTGGAGCTCGGTGGACGCGCCTGCTTCGAGAAGCCGGCGTGCATACTCCACGTCCTCGTTCGAGAAAAGATCGACGGAGCCGACACCAATCCACGCAGCCGGCAGTCCGGCGAGATTTTCGACTCGTGCCGGAACGGAGCCCGCCGGTGCCTGCGCGGATCCCGCCGGCTTGCCGAGGTACGAGGTCCAGGCGAACCGATTGGCTGCTGCGGTCCACATGTAATGACCGATATACGGCGGCACAGATACGGTAGACCCGGTGCGGTCATCCAGCGCGGGATAGATCAAAACCTGCAGGCAGAGTGGAACCTCTCCCCTGTCGCGCGCTGCGATGGCTAACGCTGCGGCAAGGCCGCCGCCGGCGCTCTCGCCCTTGACCGCAATGCGGCTGCGATCGATGCCGAGCTCCGCCGCATTTTTATACATCCAAAGCAGCGCCGCGTAGTTGTCTTCCAACGCGGCCGGGAAGGGAGCTTCGGGCGCGAGGCGGTACTCCACACTGACAGCGACACACTCGTGACTTACCGCCAGGTCCTGAATGTCCCGTTGACTGGCTTCGGCAGATCCGGCGATAAATCCACCGCCGTGAATATGCAGCACCGCCGGCTTGGACGCTCCGGCTGCGGCACCTGCGATATACAGCGCGACTTCGGGCGCGCCCTTTGGTCCGGGGATCATGCGCTTCGCAACTGCCGGGGCGGGGAGCAGTGGCCGGGCCATCCCCTTCGATCCCTCGCGGACCATTGGCACGATTGCGTTGGTCCACTCCATCGCGGGTGGCTCTGGCATCGACTGCAAGACGGCGCGAAATTGCGGGTTCACCAGCTGCATCGGGTCAACTGGCGGGGCAACGAACTTCTGCGCTGCACTGGCCTGACCAGCAGCAGACTGGGACATCAACGGATGGGCGACAGCGGTTGCGGCTACCAGGCCAATGCCTTGGAGTAATTCACGTCGACTTGTCATATGGATCTCACTGTCGTTTCTTGTCATGGTTGCGATGCTGCGCTCAGTTGCCAGAGGGATGGACGTGAGGCGCCGCCGGAAGAGCATCCGTTCCGTCGGACCACTTTGCTAATGGAATGACGAACGATGTCATGCGCTCCCCCGGATCAGCAACAGCAATGACGGGCGAGCCCGGCAGATTCGCTCCCCAGAATGCGGGGTCAGTGTCGGAATAAAAGAACATGATGTGGGAAGGCCAGTGTGGCGCAACGTTGCCGCCGAATCCTTCCTTGCCCATCATGTAGCCGATCGACCCGGATTCCATCGGCGGGAACTCTTTTTTGGCGACGGCGGCGGCGAGGGCGTCGTTCACTTCGGTCACGGTGTGGCCTGCCATCGCCAGCTCGTTGGCCCGGTTCACGCGCGGCAGATAACTATGCGCGGCGGCCGCGTTGAGGCACATGGGGACGCGCACTTTCGGATCGGCAAAGTCAGGATCGGCGGCGGCGGACCAGCTGCGGCCCACGTAGCAGACGAAACCGTTCTTGCCTTTCACGGCGGTCTCGAAGCCATGACGTCCGAGGACCTGCACCTCTGCATCGCGCGAGATGGAGTCTGGTGCTGCAGTACGCGCCAGGACAATTTCCGCATCGCGATCCATGAGGTAGGGCTCGAGCGAGATTATTTTTTGCGCGAACGCCTGGTACGCCGTAGCGAGCACGACGAGCAGTGCGAAGCTTTTGATTGCGCTGATTTTCTTCGTCATCGTATTTCTCCTCAGAGTTGGCACTGCTCTAGCTAACCGCACGATATTTGGGCGGCACGACAATAAACGGCCGCACTTCGACCCCGGTCCGGCAGGCGATGGCAGCCTTGCGGCCCCACTCCAGTGCCGCGTCGAGGTCGGCGACTTCCAGCACCCAGAATCCGCCGATGTGCTCCTTGGTCTCAAGGTATGGTCCGTCGGTGACGACGACTTTGCCATCGGCCTGCCTGCGCAGCGATTTCGCGTCGGCCGCGGCCGAGAGACCGCCGACGAACGTCCTGATGCCGGCCGCGACCATTTCTTTGTTGAGCGCGACAATATCGCGAATCATCTCTTCGCCTTCTTTGGACCCGTCATAACCATCGGGGTGCTGAATTGCAACTAAGTATTGCGGCATAGATTTCTCCTTATTTGTTGGGGCCTTGTTGGCCTGCTTTCACGACATAGTCGAATGGGAAACCGAAAATCGACAGCTCCGCAAATTTTTATTTCAACTGCCGGATTCGCTCCTGCAGGAACTGCCGCTCCGGCTCCTGTTGGGTCAGGGCCAGGGCTTTTTCATAGGCGGAACGGGCCTCGGCTGTCCGGCCGAGCCTGCGGTACATGTCTGCGCGGGCGGAATGGGCCAGGTAATACTCTGCCAGTTCGCCGTTTTTCAAGGCGGCGTCAATGTGCGTCAGACCAACCTCGGGACCATCGCGCATGGCGATGGCCACGGCACGATTTAACTGCACCACAGGCGACGGTTGCAGCTGTACCAACCGGTCGTAGAGCGCGACAATCTGCGGCCAGTCGGTTGCGGCGACTGATTCCGCCTCGGCATGCACAGCCGCGATCGCGGCCTGCAGTGTGTAGGAGCCGAAGCGGCGGCTTTGCAATGCTTTCTCGACCAACGCAACTCCTTCGCGAATTTGCCCGCGGTTCCAGAGGGATCGGTCCTGCTGCTCGAGCAAGATCAACTCGCCGGTGGGAGAGGTGCGCGCGGCGCGACGGGATTCCTGCAGCAACATCAGCGCCAGCAGTCCGATGACCTCCGGCTCGGCCTGAAGTTCGGCCAGCAGACGGCCGAGACGAATCGCCTCGCCAGTCAGTTCGGCGCGAGTAACTTCGGATCCGGCCGCGGCGGAATAGCCCTCGTTAAAAACGAGATAGATGACCTGCAGCACTGCTCCGAGCCGCTCGGGCAATTCCTGCGCGGTGGGGACTTCGTAGGGGATTTTTGTTTCGCGGATTTTGGTTTTGGCGCGGACGATGCGCTGTGCCAGCGTGCTCGGCGTGGTCAGGAAGGCCTTGGCTATTTCTTCCGTAGTCAGGCCGCAGACTTCGCGCAGGGTGAGGGCGACGCGCGCTTCCGGCGCCAGCGACGGGTGACAACAGGTGAAAACCAGGCGCAGGCGGTCGTCTTCGAGGGCGTCTTCTTCTGCGGTTGCCGCGGTTGATTGCGATTCTATGTAGTGGGCGAGTTCGTTCTGTGACGCGTCGAATCTGGCGCGCCGGCGGATGGTGTCGATGGCCTTGAAGCGGGCGGTCGAAATGAGCCAGGGGCGCGGGTTGCCGGGAACTCCGCTGGCGGGCCACAGGGTGAGGGCGGCGGCGAAGGCTTCGTGCATCGCCTCCTCGGCTAAATCGAAGTCGCCGAGCAGGCGGATTAGGGTGGCCAGGATGCGTCCCGAGTCGGCGCGGTACAGGCGGTCGAGCAAGTCGGGGGTGGGCTCGGGCATGGGGACGACCTTAGCAAACTGGCCAGGGCGACGCAATTTTCAGAATGTTCCACGTGGAACATTTCAAAAGCCGCCCCAAAATGTTCCACGTGGAACATTTTTCGCACTTTCAATAGCTAACTGTAACTGGTTTGGTTGCTATTTGAGTAATAACAACTGCGACAAGCGCGCGCCTTTCCTGGGCGCGCGCTTTGTTTTTAGCGTTGGCGGGTGTTGGCCAGGGCGCGGAGGATGGTGCGGGTGTTCTGGGTCATGGCCCGGCGCAGGTAGACCGCGACGGCGAACAGGAGAATCAGGAAGAAGAGGTCGACGCGCAGCAGGGTGTGGAGGAGTTCGCTGAGATTTTCTGGCGGGAACATGTGGAGGTGCATCCAGACGAAGGCGACCAGGGCGAGAACTGCAAGGATGGCGACGATGATGCGCGAAGAGCGCTCGGAGCGGTCGGCGGCGGCGAGGGCTTGTTGGACGAATGCGACTTCCGCATTGGGATTGGGTGCGTTGGGATTGGGCTGGTTGGGTTCGGGGCTCATGCTGGTTTCCTTTCGGTGATGAGGAGTTTGCGGAGCGTGGTGACGCCGTAATGGAGGCGCGACTTAACGGTGCCCATCGGGATGCCGAGGACAGCGGCGCTTTCTTCGAGAGAGAGATCGTGCTGGTAGTGGAGGAGGAGGACGGCGCGGCTGGCGGGCGAGACGCGGTCGAGCAGGGCGAAGAATCGAGCGTCGGGCGGCTCGCCTACATCCGGGCGGAGGTTGGTGAGGGGTTCGGGCGGCGCGTCTTCGAGGGGCTGCCAGCGGCGGGCGCGCTTGAGGTGGGCGAAGGCGATGCGCGAGGCAATCCGCAGTGTCCACGGGCGGAAGACGGAGGGCTCGCGCAGGTGCGGGAGCTTGCGGAAGATCTGCAGGGCGGTCTCTTGCAGGATGTCGTCGGCCAGGTCCGGGCCGGCGAGGGAGATGATGTAGCGCTGCAACGGCGCGTGGCTCTCCCGGAGGAGCTGCTCCAGCGCGGCACGGTCGCCGGACTGGGCCAGGAGGACGAGGAGGGTGGTCTCCTGCTGCTCCTTTGGGTTGGGGCTGGGTTGCATGCTTGAAAGAGGGGGCGGACCGGGGGAAAGTTCGGTTCGCGGATTTAAATTATGCGCGCGTGTCGGGAGGTTTCATTGCCGCTTGCTTTTGTGAGACTTGAATTACCCCCACCGGACCTTGAGTTCATGACAGGAATTCTTATAAAGGCGCCTCATTTTAGCGATTGCCGACCACGGGATTGCTTTTGAAAATTCCTTGGTCTTGTCGACAATGGGATGTGAATACGGACTCTGATATCTAAATTCATGCACCTCGACAAAAAGCCGACACGTCGCCGGATATAATTTCCGAAATTTTGCGTTTAACGCCGCATTTCGAATGTTATTAAATCTGTGGGTCCCGCATTCAGGATGCTTGTCATACAAAGCGGACGCCAATAGATCATTGAACACGTCGCATGTGTTCGCGAGAGCACTCGCATTTACTTTGGAATTCGGGAATGTGATAAGTGCCTGACGCTGGGCATTCTTGAAGTTTT